>Ga0308168_1001548_pt1 | contig 20706 bp, 18 predicted proteins | sample PhyCR2_FD_202133 | JGI IMG/M metagenome (GOLD analysis project Ga0308168, IMG submission 202133) | Phyllosphere microbial communities from UC Gill Tract Community Farm, Albany, California, United States - DLSLRC.R2 | ecosystem: Host-associated > Plants > Phyllosphere > Unclassified | place: USA...
TCGTGGTGCCGGACGGCCATCCGCTGCTGTCGCACACGCCGATCAAATTGGCCGACCTGGCCGAATTCCCCTTGATCACGTACGACGTCGGCTTCACCGGCCGCAGCCACATCGACGCGGCCTTCGCCGCCGCCGGCGTGAGCCCGGACATCATGCTGACGGCGATGGATTCGGACGTTATCAAGCAGTACGTGTCGCTGGGGATGGGGGTCGGGATCGTCGCGTCGATGGCATTCGACCACGGCCGCGACCGCGGGCTGCGCGCGATCGAATCGTCGCACCTGTTCGCGCCGAACGTGACGCGGCTGGCGGTCCGGCGCGGGGCGTATCTGCGGGCCTATGCGTACGACTTCATCGAACGTTTTGCGCAGGGGTTCACGCGGGCGGATATCGAGAAGGCGCTGCATCCGGCGGCGGAGTAACGCCCACCCGCCGCGCCTGCCGCCGTCATCGCTGCGAAGGCAGGGACCCAATTTTGCGTGGGAACGACGGTTTCAGGCCAACGCTCCGGTTCTCGTCGGTGGACGCTTACTGGCCCGGATTCGTGATGCGCGCATGGATCGCATCGATCTGCGCCATCACCTCGGCGGAGAGAACGACGCTCTCCGCATCGATATTCTCCTTCAGCTGCGCCAGCGTCGTCGCCCCGATGATGGTCGACGCCACGCACCAGCGCCCATAGCACCACGCCAGCGCCATCGTCGCCGGCGTCATGCCATGCGCGCGGGCGAGGGCGGCGTACTCGCGCACGGCGTCGAACACGGCCGGGCGCAGGTAGCGCGGGCTCCACGTCGGCGGGAAGATCGTCAGGCGGCCGCGCGCCTGCGGGTCGTCGACGTATTTGGCGCTTAGCTGGCCGAACGCGAGCGGACTGTACGCGAGCAGGCTCACTTCCTCGCGGTAGCAGGTTTCGTCCAGCAGGGTCGTCTCGAACGCGCGCGCCGTCAGGTTGTACAAGTTCTGGATGGTGGCGATGCGCGGCAGGCCCTTCGTCTCGGACTGCTTGATGAATTCGCACACGCCCCACGGGCTTTCGTTCGATACGCCGACGTGGCGGATCTTGCCTTCCTTGACGAGCTCGTCGAGCGCGGCCAGCGTTTCCCCGATCGGCACGCTGGGCCGTTCCTTGGCCGGATCGAACTGGTTCGCGCCGAAGATCGGCACGTTGCGGCTCGGCCAGTGCAGCTGGTACAGATCGACGTAATCCGTCTGCAGGCGGCGCAGGCTGTCGTCCAGGGCGGCGCGCAGGTTGGCGGCGTCGAGGTTCTGGCGGCCGCCGCGGATCCACGTCTGGTTCGGGTTCGGGCCGGCGGCCTTGGTCGCGAGCACGACCTGGTCGCGCTTGCCGCTCGTCCTGAGCCACGTGCCGATGAAGCGCTCGGTCGAGCCCTGCGTGCCGGCGCTGGGCGGCACCGGGTAGAATTCGTATGGCGGAAAAATAGGCTTACTAAGGCGGTGTATGACTGACTGCGCGCCCCTATCTACGGGGTCTGGGGGCCCGTCGCGTACCTCTCAAAGCATACAAAACTAAATTGACCAGTATTTTTATGGTACAAAAACGCGCTGTCCTGTCCAATTTCTGACATTTTGCGACCTCGTCCTGAACAATGCCGGACCGGACCGATTGCGATTCAACGCCAGCCCCTTAGCATCCTTGGCCGCGGAGCGTGTCAGGTGTCTGGCCCTGCTCGGTGCAGGGATGCCGTCGATTCGGCGTAACGCTGGTCATTGGATGCTGCGCGGCGTAACATGCCTGTCTAAAAATGCGACTGCCCGGGTCATGCCGAGCTGGGTCATGTATGCTCATTTATTGCATTTTAGAAACAAAAATTGAGCGATATGTTCGCCTCGGTTCTATCATACTCAATGAGTACATATAGTGAAGCTTGGAATGACTACCAAACCGATCCCCCAGCAGGAGTTTCTGCGTGATGCGATGGCCGCTCTCGATATGACGCGGGAGCAGTTCGCGGATCGCATCGGGACTTCACGGCGCCGGCTCGATAACTGGCTTTTACCCTCGGATTCTAAGGGCTTCCGCGAGATGGATGAGATGGCCTGGAAGTTCATCCGCGAAATTCTGGGCAACATACCTAAACCCATTGACCATACTCATTGAGTATATATATAATGATGGGTATGGAGCAGGGCATCTCGCGCTGCCGGTTGAAGGAAAACACGTGAGCGAATTTCGATTTTCACACGACAGTGAACGACGCACGGTCTACAAGATTCCCTCTGAGCTGACCATTACTGAGCAAAAAGATGGCCGGGGTAAGCGGACTGGATGGCATGTCACTACGCAAATTGAAATAACCCGCGCTGACAATGTGCTGACGGTCCGCTGGAAGTATCCAGTGCGGTCGCACCCGGTTGAACACTATGACGCCCGGTACGAGCAATTTCAACTCCCATCGTTTTTCTGGGCGCATAACGAACCGCCGGGAGAATCAATCTCAGAAGCTCAATACGAAAGTCTGAGAGAGCAATACGACAGCTTGGCAAGACAGAACAAAGTCTAGGAAACATATGCAAATCGAATACCTAAAAGCGGCGGGAGTAATCCTGAGCCTAGCCGGGACCATCGTCTTGGCCTTCCGTGTCACGAAGATGCTAGAAATATTGACCATGGCTGCGAAAATGGTCGATACGAACATGCAGGTTGAGGCAGCGCGTGCGTCGGGTCGCCGTGATGTGCCGAACATTCGCATGTACGGAGTAACGACCCATATCAAAGGGGTAGAGCGGTTAGGAACGAAGCTACTTGTAGTTGGCTTCGGTCTCCAAATTGTTGGCGGTGCCTGCACAGCACTCTCTTTCTTCCTGTGATAGGTGTTCGAGGAAAAGTTACGTCCGAATCCCCACCGCCCAACCGGTCAGACACTGACTAAGGAACGAAGATGAGTAATGTTGACGCTGGATCCGCTATCGAAGGTTTTGTGCTGCAAGCCTACGGCCGAATGTTTGAAAATAAAATCGACCGCCATCATCCGCTCGTAACATGGGCCGATGCCAGCGCATCAGGCCGCGACGAGAATTTTGAGGATACGAAAGCTAAGGTCCTCACGACATTGGCCGGCCTCCAGCACACGTTGCACTACGATAAATCCGCAAACAACGTCAAAGTATTGAATGACTTGGGAGATTTCGAAGCGCAACTCCGCGAAAGTCAAAGCTTGACGGAAGTAGGAAACGTGATTCGGGAAGCTAACGTGCTTTTGGATCGTGCGGTTAAGCGCGAGAACATCTGACCGACGCGCCGACGGAAAAGAATGAGAACTGATCAACGTAGCGGTGTAGTTGTGACCGAAACATCTGAGGCGGAATTGCTGCTCCAGGAACGGATACGACAAGCGCAGCAGGAAGCGGTTTCGGAAGTGCTGTTGCCTGTTCCCAGTCCCGATCTTGTGCAGCAGGTCGTCGAAGATGCTGATGGATTTGCTGAGGCCTTAACTGCCAAACACCGTGATTCCGCTTCCCCTCCGGTCGCCTGTTCCATCGGCTGCTCGCATTGCTGTTATCAGCTTGTGTCTGTGTCCGCGCCTGAGGTTTTCCGTATTGTCCGTTACGTCCGATCCTCTATGCCGAGCGAAAAAATGGAAGAGCTCATTGGGCGTGTGCGCGGCCTCGACAAAGCAACTCGTGGCACGACCTCGAAAGCACGGATCAATATAAAAAAGCCGTGCGCCTTTTTAGAGTCGGATGGATGCTGCTCGATTTACCCCGTGAGGCCGCTTGCCTGTTCGGAGTTTACATCATACAACGTTCAGGACTGCAAGCGAGGCAAAAGGATCGGCTTCAAACCATTCGGGATAATTCATGAGAAGGCTCGAATGATTGCGTTCAACGCAGTACGGCAGGGACTTCAAGATGGTCTGGCGGTTGCCATCCCTGATGCGGACACAAAGTGGCTAGAGCTTACCGCAGCAATCACCGCTGCGTTAGACCACCCTAACCCCGAACAGGCATGGCTGAGAGGTGAAAACATCTTCTCCAAAGCTCACCTCAACCAATCTGGCAACCGCTAGGAAAACCGCGCCGCAGCGCGCGCTACCGGCCGGATGCTGGCACACGGGAAGGTACAGAGGACCAATTTGCCAAGGACCCGCGCTCGTGCGCGAATGCGCCGGCGCCCCCGCTTAACCTCGGAGAACAGTATTACGGAAAAGAAGCAGCTTGGCGTCAGCGACCTGGCGTTCGGCCAGCTCTCGGGGAAACATCTCGACAATCCGAATGCGCGCGGACGATTGACGATTTTCCCACCGACCTGAAGTCCGCGTTATCTGCGGTCGTCGGTGCCGGCCGCGGTCAAGGAGTATGCGGAGCTAGCGAGGGCCAACGAATTAACCCCGACGCAGATGGCGTTGGCGTTTGTGTATTCGCGCGGGTTCACGGCATCCACAATCATCGGCGCGACCACGCTGGAGCAGTTGAAAGAAAACATCGACGCCGATGTGATCACGCTACAGGACGAGGTGGTGGCCGCGATCGACGCAATCCACGCGCGGATTCCGAACCCGGGGGCGTAACGCATCTTTTAGTCCAGCCAACCGACGTCGTTCCCGCGAAGGGGGGAGCCTATACTGAGTCACCACACGCTCAGCATGGATCCCTGCAAAGGGGAGCGGTGCCACGCCGTCACCTGGCCAGCGTATCCTGTCTCGCCGCTCTCGACCAAATCAATCGGCCTGCCGGCCACTTCCATCTGGACTTCCACCTCGGGATGGCGTTCAGCTATATAAATTGCTTTTCAGGTATCATGCGACATTGACATTTATCGGTCGTAGATTGGAGAGCATATGCCGGCAGTCTTCGTTCACGTGTCCGACATCCATTTCGGCCAAGAAAAGGATGATCGGGTTCATATACATGCTGACGTAAAACAGCAGTTGATTGCCGATGCCCAGGAAGTCGTCTCGAATTTAACTGGCGGGATCGCTCATGGCATATTAGTCACCGGCGATATCGCCCAGTCAGGAAAGTGGGCGGAATACGAAGATGCTGGCAAGTGGTTGGACGAACTGGCGGCAAGTATCGGCGTGGAGATCCATCAAGTTCAGATGGTGCCGGGGAACCACGATCTCGACCGATCGAAACTCTCGTTCTCCGGGCAGCAGATTCTCGATCACATTCGTGCGGGTGGCACCAAAGAGTATGAGGATATTCTGAATAATCCGACGGATCGGGCCGCGCTCTTCTCCCGGTTCAAGGACTATGGCCGCTTTAGTTTTGGCTACAACTGTCCTCTTAATGACGAGGGCGCCTTTGCTTCGGAGATGGTAGTGAACCTCGCACCTGGGCGAGCGATCCGCTTCATCAGACTCAATTCCTCTCTTCTTTGCCATGGCCCAGAGCGAGATGAACACCCGGAACTGATGATAGGTGCACGCCAGTTCACCATCCCCCGTACAAACGGAGTGGAAAACATTGTCCTCGTTCACCACCCCCTAAATTGGTACAAGGATCGGGATCAAGTGCGAGATTACATCCGAAGTCGGGTTCGGGTGTTCATATCGGGCCATGAACACAACCCAAAGGTGTCAGTCGACAACGTTGAACCAGGCTGCGATGTGATGATGCTATCTGCCGGCGCAACTGTCCCTTTCAAGTCCGACAGCGTGTTCACCTTCACCTACAATATAATTGAATTCGACTGGGATGAAGAAATCGACGGGTTGTCGGTTACGATGCATCCCAGAGCGTGGAATGCGCAGCGCACGTGTTTCGAAGCTGATCACAACCGTCTGGGCGGGAAAGACCCGAACTTCCGGTTGGCGTGTCCGTTTTTTCGCAAGGCGAACCGTCCGTACACGTCTGATGCCCCAAAACTTACAGATGTTTTTGTTGCCGAAGAGAGCACATCTGCGGTAGAACCGACCATCGAAATGGTCCCGATGGTGTCCTTGGAAGTGGAGGTACAGCCCATGCCACCGAAGGAAGAAGGTTATGAGACCGCCCGGCTCCGCTTCTTTCGCGACCTGCTCGAAGGGGACCGCCTACGTATCCTCATGGAACTGGATGCACTCCCAGAGAAGTTCGATGAGCGGATGTCGCAAGGACTGGAACGCAGGCTATTTGACATGCTTGTCCGCAATGGCAAACTGGGGGAGATTGAGAAGATGATCGATCAATTAATTGGCAAGGGAAGGGCGGGGCATGGTAATGGATAAAATTGCGACTCACATGCGGATTTCCGGCGTCTCCGTAAGTGATAGCGATGTGGAATCTCGGCGCGCTGCGGCAAATAATCTCGCAACGACTTGGGGCAAAGAGAGAACCGTTGCGAACATCGTTTCGAAGGCAGTAGATGTTGCCGCTGCTCTCGGCGGTGACGGCACGCCTTCTCCGGCGTTGGGTGATGAAATTCAGGCGGCTATCCAGAAGAAATCACCTTCATTTCTTTATGAAGAACGTCCGCTCGACGTTAGCGTCTGTGCTGGCATGGCAATGGTTTCCATCCTTGATGCAAAGCCGAGTACTACTGGGTGGTCGATTCCCGATGTCTATGCTACTGCGCTTTGGTCTGCACTTGCATATCAACCAGTACTAGCGACCGAACGACGCGAAAATCTTCGTCGTGAAGTTCTTAATGCCGCTGCCGATTGGAGCGTGACGGTGGCCGAGAAGTCAAGGGAACGAATGAATGTCCCCGACCCGGACGACTTGGAGATCACCATCGATCCCGCGAGTAAGGCAACTAGTAATTTCGGAGAAGCGATAGCTGAAACAGTTGATGCTCTGCGTACCAACGCGGCACTGGATCGCGAGGAGCTGAATTTCCTGTGGTGGGCACAGCTCGGCCGGAGTCGGCTGCTCAAGAGGCAACTATCCGCAATCGCCGAGCCGACGCGGATTGTCGCCGCCGGTATCGAAGCGGCAAGGATGCTTCGACGCTTTCCCGCCGAGGTGCATCGCGAAATCGTTCTCCGCACGTTGGACCAAGATCCAGAACTCGATCTAACAGAAATGCTTGAAGCCATTGGTGACGATCGAGCAGAACTCAGCACTGGCTTCATTAAAACCAACGTCACTGCCTATCCGACGGTTTTCCCTTTCCTTTATGCGTTAGCTACCGGTGAGGTGAACGCGGCGGATGCGCCTCTCAAGAGGCGTGTTTCGGAGTGGGGCGAGCGCGCCCTCCTAGAAGCTGGGTTCGCTAGAATGATATCGCAGGGTGCTGGCAAACTATGAGTGGATCGTGTACATACGAGGGGTGCACCGTCGACGAGACTGGGATATGTGCTCTTGCGCGTGAACCGTCAACCTGTGGCAACCGGGTTGCCAACGCGGCGGGCGGGGGGGCGTCGATAGATGCCTCTGCCGATGAGGACGTAGCAGCACAGTTTGGTGACCGGTTGGGTGCACCTGTACTCGATCAGCCCGTACGCAACAGTGCGTTCCCATCTAGCCGAACGCTCGGGCTGGAGGATTTGAATGCCATGATGGGCACCAGATACGTTAACGTGGTCGGTATCCTAGGCGATCCAGAGTCCGGCAAAACAGCATGTCTGGCCAGCCTATACCTGCTTATTTCGCATGCCAAGCTTAAGGGCTGGTCCTTCGCGGACAGCAGAAGCTTGGCGGCTTTTGAGGAGATCGCGCGCGGCGCCCGCGACTGGAACGATGGAACGGCACCGGAACAGATGACGGTCCACACCGAATTGGCGGACGATCGTCGCCCGGGATTCCTTCACCTGCGGCTTGTCAGGCGTTCTGATGGGCGGCGTGTCGATCTCGCGCTTCCCGATGTGCCGGGAGAATGGACGCAGGCTCTTGTCAACACGGCTCAGTCAGACAGGCTGGACTTTATGAAGTCAGCCGAGGCGATCTGGATTGTGCTTGATGGTCGCACGCTTGCCAACATCGAGCGGCGTCAGGGACTGATAGCCCGTGTGGGACAGCTCGCGGGGCGCCTGAACACCATGCTGGACGGACGTACGCCACGATTGATGGTTGTGGTAACTCATCGCGATTTGCATATTCTTGGCGAAACTGTGGCCAATCGTTTGCAGACGGAACTCGGCCGGCGCGGCATGACCGCTAAGATAGTAGGCGTCGCGCCGTTCTCCGACGATCAAGATAACGTGGCTGCGGGATTCGGCATAGCCGAGCTGATCGACCTGACCGTCGGGGAGGCGGCCGAGCGACCAATTTTCTGGCCGTCGACCGAACCAGTCGAGGGCGATCGCGCTTATCTGAGCTATAGGAGGAACCGATGAGCCGCTCGATCATATTACTTGGCGGCCCAGACTCTGGGAAGACCAACTATATCGGTCGTTTGTGGCGAGCGCTAGACCATGGGACAGGCGCATTGCATGCCGCAGAGCAGCCCGAGGACATCAAGTTCGTGCTCGAGGTTACCGATCACCTTTTCCAAGGCGGCTTTGCACCGCGCTCGGAACATAGCGATGCACGTCGAGACTTCGAGGTCGTCGTTGCCGCAACGAGGGACGGGGCGCGCTCCAGGGTGGTCGTCCCGGACATCTCTGGTGAACTCTGGCGCAATGCCGTTATCGATAGCGAGATCGACCCGGACTGGATGAATGAACTGCAGCAGGCGGACGCTGCGTTGCTGTTCGTACGAGTTGACTCCGACCAAGATGTTCGACCACTTGACTGGGTGACGTCACGCAAGATGTTAGAGAAGCTCGGTGGGGAAGAGGATCAGGGACTTCCAACCCAAGTGATGCTGTGTGAGCTGATCCGCTTTCTCGAGGGCTCGCTCTCTACCCGAGAGGACGGTGCGATTCCGCGCCTCTCGGTCGTAGTCACTGCATGGGATAGGGTCGATGCAGACAAGTTTAAGCAGGGGCCAGAGGCTTATCTCGAACGTGAATACCCCCTCGTTGCTGGCCGGTTGGCTGATTTGGTCAATCTCGATGTTCAAATATTTGGCCTCAGCGTGGTAGGCGGTGACTTGAAGGACGATCCCGATTATCGGGATGCGTTTCTTGAGGCGGGTTTAGACGGCCAGGGATGGGTCGTTGTGCGTGACGGCGATGGCTGGCGGAAGGATCCCGATGTCACCCTCCCTATTGCTTGGGCAGTGGGACTTTGAGGCCGTGATTACTGCCGAAGTCCAGGTTCATGGCTATCGTAAGGGACACCAGCTGCTTGCATCGTCCGTCGTGCTGTCCAAGGATGATCAGGCGGTCGTGGATCGCTTGTCGGACGTGGCCGGCCCGCTACGCCCGAAGGAAGAGTTCACGCCCTATCTGTCGGCCTATCCGCTGCCGAGCGCGACCTATTACGTAATTGCTAGGACATGGCAGGACCTGACGGTTTCTCGGGCTGGCTGTGTACGGACCAAGAGCGTGCTGATCGATGCGAAAGTCTGGGCCCTTAGTCCCCCACTCATCCCTATTCTTCGTTTGCTCAGTTCTGCCGAACTGCCGACCGAGACGGATGCGGTGCGCGTCGAACTGCAGGACGAGCTTGAAGAACGGCTTCCTCGCGCTCCCACCTTTAGTGCAAGCGAGCTGCTTGAGGCTCTATTTCTCGAGGATGTTAAGCCGGTGGCGGTATTCGACGCTCCTGATCCCGAGCGGATCGCCTTACGCCTCCTCGCCGCGCTATGGCCTAACATCCGGCGGCGTTTTGCACTCTCGACGTTCGCCCTGTCGCCCAGAAAGATAGGGGGGCGCGACCTCGACCTCGTATTTGCGCCGTCGAACGCCAAGAGCAAATTTTCCGATTGGCCGGGGCGTCGTGTGGACGGTCGCTCGTCGCAGATTGATCGGCATAGGTGGACGGGGGCAATTGTACGTCGCGTCTTCGAGGAACCTGTGCCGAGGTTGCTGTCCAATAGCGAGATTGATCTGCTGGGTGACCGTGACGCGGACAGTGCGGCCGCCCTCCGCATAGCGCTGTTGTGGGACGAGCTTTTGGACAAACTGGACCGGACGCCGACTGCCGCCTTAGGGCTGCTGGACATTGCCAATTCAGGGATGATCAGTCATGCAGTGGCAATGAAGTCGCTGGAACCTCGGCTGGCCGAGGCAACACGGAAGGCCGCGAGCAGTCTCGCCCCCAAAGACGCCTGGGACTTCGTCGGCGCGATCGCGAGGAAGATGCAGGGACATGACATGCCGGCAGGCAGGATAGCGGTCGAGCAGGTGGTGATGCATCTCGCCGAGCGCGCCCCAGATGGCGCGGTCGGCCTATTACGGCAACCCGATCCCCAAGGTGCAATTGACAACTTAGTCCCTAGCATTGCATTGGGTCTCGGCAACGGAGATGTACCGCGCGTCGAACAGGTGCTTGTCGAGGCTCCGGCAGACATCATCGCGCGCCTTGTTTCGCAAGGTGGCACACTGACTGGTCGGGTGGCTGCGAATGATGAACTCATCGAAAAGATGGGGGGCGTTCTGGTTGAGGTCGACCGAGAGCTCGCGCAGCGGGCCGGGATGATGCTTCTGCCCTTTCTGGTTGAGGATCGGCAGCTTCCGGCTGCCATACCTATCTTCGACCGCCTCAATCCTCAGGAGGTTGCTGCGAAACTGCGTTGGCTGGGGGATACCAACGGCTTCCAAGCCAAACAGCTTAGCATCTTGCTCATCGACCGAGGACGCGAGGTCGGCGGGCTGCAAGCCGTCCGCGATGTCCTGATCTTGTCAGCTGCCTCGCTACGACGGGATGCATTGCTCGCGCGGACGATTCAACCCGTCGGGGAGGACTTGCTCTGGCTTCTGGACGAGAATCGTCTGCCCGCAGCAACGTCAAGCGCGCTGCTCGTTAATGTCCTGCGGCGTGCCGACGATAGGCAGTTTGCGGCGCTGCTCTCGGACCGAGCGATTGGCGAACGCGTGGCTGCGCGCGTACCGGACGATGCCATCGACATGCTTACGAGGGCAGTGGCGCAGGACAGCCTACCCATGTCAGTGTATGTCCGTATCATCCGATCAGCGATTCCTAAGGTCGACGACGCCGAGAAGTTTGCGATCGCCAACCGTGCGATAGGAAAGTGCCTGCGGAACCGATTGGATGGTGACGACACCGCAGTTCTGGGCATGCTGCTTGGAATTCTCGGGGCACAACTTAACGGCGGATGGGTCATCAGGACAGGGTTGGAGCGCGACATCGGCCCTGAAGTTGCGACCCAGAACCTTATCGCCTTTGAGAAAGCGCCGTCGGCTGCCCGCGAACGTATCGTTGAGGCAGTAGACGAAATCGCACGTGTTCTGCAGGGGCGACGTGCCATTGATCTGGACGAAGCAGCCTACAATGCCTGCGCCAGGCTCATGTTTGATGCTGAGAAGACACCACACAAGGCGTTGCTCGATGCAGCTCGCTGGTTCATGCCATCGCTGCTTCGTGCTCACCACAAGCCCGTCGCGCTGATGATTGCGGCCTTGTTTCCTGTGATCTATCGTGAATTGGCGAGGGCCGACGATGTGCCCGACCTCCTGAAATTTGTTCCCTTCCTTGATTGGGATCGCTGCAAGACGGCGCGTCGTGAGTTAGTTGATGCATTTATGTCCTCATCATGGAAGCCAGGTGATTTGGCTCTCACCGCATGTCGATGCGGAGACGTCGCCAAGATTCTCAAGAGGGTGCTTTGGTCTTACGGCGGTGAAGAATATCTCAAACGGATCGAAATTGACCTATACCATCTCGACGCTGAAAGCCAGCGTTTGGTCAAGCTTACGATTGCCGAAATTCGGTCAACCAAATCTGGTAAGTTTGACTTCTGAAGAACTGCTTTTATAGGTCGAGCCCAAGGATTTCAGAAAACCTCAGTGTAAACGGCTCGCACAACAGGTGATATTGCGGCATCCGTACGAGTCGTTATTGTTCGTGCCGTACGCACGCCGCGCCGACCTTGCTGGAGGCAAGCACGTCGGCCTGGCTTACAAATGCATGGGCGATGCCGGCAACGTAATCCGCCAGCAGCAGTAAACGGTCCTGCTGCTCCGTCTTCAGTTGCACGTCCACGAAGTTTCTCCTGATGCCGACCGATTCGGACAATTGTTGTTCGATATTTATTCGCTCCCAAATGCTCTTGAAAACCGCGATATTGTCTGCCCGTCGATTTCGTTGTCTAGTATGAGAGTTTCCTGTGTCGACAAGCCTTGCCGCCGGGCCGACGGAGGTACTACGTTGCCGTTTTTGATCGCCATTGCACACGCTAGGGTCGTTGACGTCCCGAACATGAGGCATTTAATCTGATAGGCTGCCGCCACGGAAGAAGTAAGGCAATGATCAGGTGCCTGGCGGGGGGGCGTCGCTACCGCCAGGTTTCGAATCTATAGTTAGAGCGTCTGAAAGACGTTTGGCGTATCGTCAACAGATGGACGATAGCGCGAGTAAGGGTTTCCGCAGAAATCTTTCTTGAGTATTTTGTTGCACCAAAACCGGTGCGCTGGAGGCGCACGGTGGCGCTTGGCCTCACGCATGTCAGTCCAAGATGTCTACAGGGAGCCGTATTTCAGCTGAGATTCCGACTCCATTTGCGCTAGCCAGCCGCCATGGCTGGCGCAAGTGCCGGCGCTTACTGGCCGGGGTTGGTATACCGTGCATGGATCGCATCGATCGCCGCCGCCACCTCGTCGGACAAGGTCAGGCTCTCGGCGTCGATGTTTTCCTTCAGCTGCTTGAGCGTGGTCGCGCCGATGATGGTCGAGGCCACAAACCACCGCGAGTAGCACCAGGCCAGCGCCATCTGTGTCGGCGTTAAACCATTCGCGCGAGCCAGCACTGCGTACTCCTTTGTCGCCTCGATCGCGGCCGGCCTCAGGTAGCGCGGGCTCCAGGTCGGCGGGAAGATGGTCAGACGGCCATGCGCCTTGGGGTTGTCGATGTACTTCGCCGACAGCTGGCCGAAGGCGAGCGGGCTGTAGGCCAGCAGGCTCACGTTCTCGCGGAAGCAGGTTTCGTCCAGTAGCGTGGTTTCAAACGCGCGAGCGGTTAGGTTGTACAGGTTCTGGATCGTGGCGATGCGCGGCAGGCTTTTCATTTCTGCCTGCTTGATCCACTCGCTCACGCCCCACGAGCTTTCGTTCGATACGCCGATGTAGCGAATCTTGCCAGCCTTGACCATCTCGTCCAGCGCGGCGAGCGTCTCTTCGATCGCGACGTGTTCGCGTTCTGCCTGCGGATTGAAGCTGTTGGAGCCGAAGATCGGCACGTTGCGGCTCGGCCAGTGGATCTGGTACAGGTCGATGTAGTCGGTCTGCAGGCGACGCAGGCTGTCTTCGACCGCTGCGCGGACGTTGATGACGTCGAGATTATGCTGCGGGCCGCGGATCCAGCTTTGGTTCGGGTTAGGACCGGCAATCTTCGACGCCAGGACGATCTCGCTGCGCTTGCCGCTCTTCTTGAGCCAGGTACCGATGAAGCGCTCGGTCGAGCCTTGCGTCTCGGCGCGCGGCATCACGGGATACATTTCCGCAGAGTCAATAAAATTAACTCCGCGCTCGAGTCCGTAGTCGAGCTGGCTGTGGGCTTCGGCTTCGGTGTTCTGTTCGCCAAACGTCATGGTGCCGAGGCACGCCTTCGAGACCGACAGGTCGCTGGCGCCAAGCTGCTTCTTTTCCATAATGCTGTTCTCCGGGGTAAGCCTTGAGGGCGGCGAGGTATTCGCACACTGCCGCCGCTCTTTGTAAATCTGTCCGCTGTGCAACTACGACGTGTAGGCATCGCCGCGATCTTGGTGTTCGATAGTTGGGATACAGGCGTGCCCGATGTGCTGCCAGCCTCAGTCGAAAAGGGCCAGATAGATGCGCGGCAGCCATTCACAGATGCCGGCCAGATTGTATCGGGCCAACCCCCCAAGCTTTGCCGCTCGCTCGGCCGATTGACAACCTAAAAAAATAATGGAACACTATTTATGTGTTTCAGAAGAGGTACACAATGGATGGTATTCGATATCTTGAATCAGGCGCGCTAATGTCCAGGCTGCGGAAAGCTAAAGGGTGGACGCAGCAGGAATTTGCGGCTCGCGCGGGTGTGACTCAGCAGACTGCGAGCCGCTGGGAACAAGGGTTGTCGCGGCCTAGGTCTAAGGAGCTGCCAGGGATTGCTGCTCTGTTGGATGGACAGTTAGACGAAATGGAGGCAGCAGCCGGCTATTCATTGCCTAAAGACAGCCATTCCCCAAGCGCGCCGACCTATGACGTGCCGCTGCCTTTACAAGCGTTGCGGCCGGACAGCTTCGAGAATTTCTGTGCGGATCTCCTTGCTCGCTATTACCGCAGTCGAGCCGGCGTTGTGAACCGCTTTGGAGGTACTGGAAGCAAACAGTTTGGTATTGATATCGAAGTGCGCGGGGAGTCTTTCGCGCATACCTTCCAGTGCAAGCGAGTGCAGGAATTCGGCGAGCAGAAAGTTCATGCTGCCGTGGCAGCGCACAAATATACGTCTGACCTTAAGGTCTTGTTGTTATCCAACGTTGCGAGCCCTAAGGCTAGAATGGCTATTACGCAGCACTCGGGTTGGCAACTATGGGATCAGGTGGACATCTCTGCGAAATTCAGGGAACTGCCGATGGTCGACCGCCGGGACCTAGTGGACACTTATTTCCGCGGTCAACGCCAAGCTCTTCTTGGTGAGCCTGAGTCGGGACCGTTTCAGAAGCCAGAGGACTTTTTCAAAGGTTTCATCGACCCAGGTCGCTACTTCAACCATAGCTGGTCACTCGTAGGGCGGGCAGAAGAACTCGAGCAACTAACCACAAATCTTCTCGACGACAACGTTTTGGCCACAATGTTGTTAGGCCCCCCCGGCAATGGCAAGACTCGACTCTTACGCGAAGTGGTCGAAAGGGTACATCAGCAGCGGCCGCAGCTCGCCATCTTATTTGTCTCGCCAACGGAAGATGTCAAGGCTCAGCATTTGTACGAGCTTGGCCAAGGTGCAAAGTTGTTGGTGGTCGATGATGCGCATGAACGCGATGATATCGCTCAACTTATGCGGTATGCGTCCGTGCCTGAGAACAATGCAAGGCTACTGTTGTCGTTGCGCTCCTATGGCCGCGCGCTAATGCGTAGCCAGGCGTCCCTTGTCGCCATGGATAGTCCTCAAGTGGCCGAGGTGGAGTTGGGACCTCGCACGAAGCAGGATGCGCAGGCTCTCGCTACACAAGTGCTGCAGGTTACTGGTGGCCCGTTAGCTGCGGCGGAGAGAATCGCCGAGATGACCTACACCACCCCTCTCGTAACCATATTGGCCGCACAGATTGTATCCAAGGAAGGGATTCCACCGCCGCTCGTAGGAAACAGCGAGACTTTTCAGGAGCACGTACTTGCCAGGCTTGAAAAAATCATCGCCGGCCATATCGTTACCGGCCAAGATGTTCCCAAGTTACAGGCGGTCTTGCGGACGGTGGCCCTACTGCAGCCGGTGGTGTTCGATGATCCTGGTTTCCTAAACATCCTGCGCGATGTCGAAAGCTTGGAGGATGAGGACGTTCAGCGTTTATTGCGTCTCCTAAGCGAGGGAGGAATTCTTTACAAGCGTGGCCTTCGTCACCGCCTCGCCCCAGATCTGCTGGCTGATTCGATCATTCAGCGCAATTTCATCAGTGCCAGTGGTGCTGTAACGCCAAAGGTTGAACGGATATTCGATCTCGCCGACACGGAATATCTGAAGCACCTGCTCGTTAACCTAGGACGTCTCGACTGGCGTTTACGTAATGGGGAGACCGAGGGAAGTACGCTGCTGGGTAGCATTGCTCCAAAGCTCCGCTGGCATAATAAATACCATAATCCTCATATTCAAGCTGTCGAGGCCGTTGCATACTATCAGCCTCGGCTCGCATTAAATTTCGCCGAGCGGCTAATAGGGCAGGGCTACGGCGACGTGTCCAGCGTTTGCGGGATGGTTCGTAACGCAGCCTTCAATCTTGAGCTTTTGGAAGAGGCATGCGCGTTGCTATGGCGAGCAGGAAAAGCCGATGCACGTGCCTTGAACTCCCACCCTAGCCATGGCATTAGAATCTTAAAGGAGCTTGCGGAGTTTGCGCCGAATAAGCCAGTGAACTGTGTCGAGCGGGTCGTTGCGTTCGCCATTGATCTTTTGGACCGGCCTGCCGCCCTGCGTGGGCTCTACACGCCTTTTAACATTTTGGAAGGCGCGCTACGAACCGACATGGAAGAGGTGACGTCAAGCAATAGTCGAACCATTATCTTCACCAGGTACCGGCTGGATTTTGAACTTGCCAAAACTGTGCGTGCTCGTGTGGTTGACGTCATCGTAGAATCGTTGCAAAGCGGTCCTCCACGTAAGGCATTTCTAGCCGCTGGGCTGCTTTCGGAAGCGCTTCGAGGCCCGATGCACGGCGGGGACGATATCCAGAGTTGGAACGCTGCGCATGCCGCCTTGCTCACGCGAGTGCGCTCGGCGCTTGATAGTCCGCATGTTCATCCAGCAGTGTTGGTTAAGGCCGCGATGTCAGTAAGTTGGCATGCCTTCTATAATCGCGAATCTGAGTGTGGATTTCTGGCGCAAGCGATTATTGCACTGTTGGATCGCGACCTGCCAACCCGGTTCGTAAGATTGGTTGGAGATGGCTGGGGAAGCGAAACGTGGGATGATGATGAATTGTGCCAGCGCAAGGCTCACGAAGCAGATATCGTCAGAATGATGGCCGACCTTACGTATGAGTTTCCAGACCCCGAACTCCTCTACAAGTTTCTTGCTGAATGGCTCCTCAAAGTCGATGAAGTTGCTGGAAAAGGATGGGGCACACCTCATATTTTTGTCAATCGACTACTCCACCATCGCCCCGAGTTGGCCAAGGAAGTCCTAGGTAAGCAGGCTAACGGTGATTCACCGTTGAGCTGGTTTGCGGGTGCAGCTCTTGCCGTATTAATGGGCGGCGAGGGGCGCCACACCCTTATTTCTGAGTTGCTGAAAGAGGATTCCGTGCGCGTTTGGGATTTGATCTCGGAGGCCTACGCGCGTCAGCCTGCTGATCTCATCACCGATGCCGACATACCGATCATCCGCCGCATTTTCCTGTCGCGTGAGCCATCTGTCTTGCATAACGCGGCTAATTTAGCTCTACAAATTGCTCGGCGGGACCCCGCGCTAGCGGTGGAGCTGATATCTACTACAGACCTAGCCGTTAGTAAGAACGCTACCCAAGATTTTTTCATGTGGCTTGCACATGGCGACACGATTCCGACGGAAGTCATTACACTTGAACAGTGGAAGATTTTGGTGAACGCGTGCTCGCAAATGTCGGAGCTTGATGACTACTGGGTACAGGCTTTCTTGAAGAAAGCTGTTTCGACAGTCCCGGCAGATGTCATCGAAATGATGAAGACGAGGTTGCAAAACGGTGCACGTCGTTTTGGTTACAGAGGACTCCGCGGAGACCGTAAGGGAACCGGCTTAGCGCTCTTGTCTCACCCTGATGGTTTGCGGTTACTTCAAGGGTTTCTTGCTTGGGCAACAGACATTCCCGCGGATGATGAACTGGAACTCGATATTGGTGCTTGCGTAGCGGATCTGTGCGGTAAGTACCCGTCAGAAATGCTTGGCTTGTTGCTCAACTTGATGAGGGGTGGAGAGCAGGCGCACGTAAACGTTGTGGCGAGTGTACTTCATAGCGCTCAGCAGGAGTTCGTTGTTGAAGAGACGCCTTTTATTTTGGAGCTCTTGGATCAGGCAGAACTGATTAGCGACCAAGCCGTGAGGGACATATCGTCCGCTTTATGGTCAGCTTCTGTGTCGGGAGGGCGAAGCGGTGTAGTTGGTGAGCCTTTCAAGGAAGATGTAACTCTTCGTACGCACGCAGAGCAGGTCCTCAGCGGGTTAAGTAAATTGGATCCGGCATATCGGCTCTACGCAGATCTTCTTCAGTATGCGAAGGAAAACATTGACCGGCAGGCCCGCCACAAGCAAGCCATGGATGAAGAGGATGCATGACGCCACCAGTCAGTACGTTAACAGCCGTTCGCAGCCGCTGAACTGAGCTGGTCTACATGAAAATTTACCTTGTCTACTGTCTGCCGATAAAGTCGTGACGCGAGGATAAGGGGCACTGGCGACCTGCCAGGTTCTACTAAAAGGTAAATTGTGAGAAACCAAAAAGTTGCAATCAGGTGGACTTGGGAAGATGGCCGGATCTAGGCCAACTGCGACGGCCGCCGCGTCGCGACTCGGTTGGCCGAGCCGCAGTTTGCGTGCTTTTTCGAGCTGCTGAGCGTGGCGCCGGCGCTGGGCGCGCTGCTCCTGTCGGGGGTGGCTGGGTCTGGTGTAACGCTGGGGTAAGTGTAGTGTGGTCGTCGCCGACTCGATCGAGTCGGCGACGCTGCAGCGGTTCCTCGACGTTATTACTGACCTAATAGGCGCGGAATCCGGCGCCTATTAGTTAGCAACCTCACGCACCAGTACATCCCTAACTTTGACACTGCATCTATCGATGAGCAGCGCAAATTGCTCAAACTGTATGGCATGGAAAACGTTCATACGCTAACCGATGTGCAGGTCAACCGTGCCTTTAAGCGACGTATCAGGCGCGAGACTTCTGAACTCGAGCAAGACATCCAAGGCGGCTCTCGCGGTTGAGCGCTAGGGATGTTCAGCGCCCTCGATTCACGCTCCTTGTTGAGTGTAAGGCTGCAAGAGCTGATACGGCGCAATACCAAACGCGACAGCAATTTTTTCAAGATTGTCGATCGAAATATTTCGAGCTTGGCGTTCGACATGAGCTATGAACGTTCTGTGAAGCCCTGTTTCAAATCCTAAAAGCTCTTGCGACCATTTTTTCTCGGTTCGTAAGCGGACAAGGTTCTCAGCCAAGATTGCACGCGCAGACTTGGCAGGCGGTAATTTAAGCGATGATTTTTCGGGAGACATTACTGCAAGTCTCCGCAAATGCCGTTTTTGCGTCAGCTGCGTTTAAGTCACAATATGGCTTCTTGAGACGATGTCGTTGGCATATGCCGCTAACCAATTTAGTCGGACGCTTTCAATGGCGGCTTCGGTTCTTCCGCGACCCCAAGACCGCAGCCAGGGCCAGACAAACCACACTCGTCAGAACAATCGACGAATCGACGTTAACCCGGAGACGCAGATCGCTCCCCATTGTATCTGTCGTCGCTACGCCCTTATTTTTGCTCACCTCTTCCTTCCACGCCAATAAGGTTTCCACCGCAAGCCTCAGTTCCTTCTCTTTTCGAATTCGATCATTTTTTTCCTGCTCGTTCTTATCCGCCTCTTCTTTCCTCTTCTTGTTTCGCTCGAACAGAGCAATCGATACTTTGGTGGAGACGGCGATCGCAGCGGCCCACAGCGATATTATCGGAAAAAGCTTGAGCTGCTTGCTGAGCAGTTTTTCACTTCGATCGAGCGTATTCAGATCAGAAACCAATCGATCGATTTTTCCAGCAATCGCTTGATATTGGACTTTCTTTTTCGCGTTCTCTAACACCGCAATGAAGGTTCTGATCTCGTTGCCCGCCGACTCCTCATTTTTCGTGTCAAGCTCGCGCTTCACATCATTGAAGTGCATGAGCAGGCTGTTGCATTCGTCAGACGCGCTGCGTTCCAGTTTTTCATTGGTGCAACCGAACAACGACCGACCTTGTGTTCGCAATTCTTGCAATACCTCTGCTCTATCACGCCCAAATTGGTGATCGAGAGCGGTTCCCAGTTGCAAAAACTGGCTACCGATGGACAACAAGGTAATGGCTGCAAAAACTTCCGCGAATAACTTTAAGTCAGGCGATTTGGCGAGGCCGTAAACTAAACGATAATACTGCAGCATTACGTTGGCGACGACGTACGCCATTACGACTAAAAAGAAATTCAGCAGATCAGGCGTGGCCTGTCCCGCCATGACATCGTCATTGAAATGGTGAAAAGTCAGTACGCCCAACGCGAGGGATAGCGCGAGGAGCATAACCCAATGCCATATGGTCTTGTTTGGCCCGCCAATTTCAAGTGCCTTGAGAAGAAACGGAATTTCTCTATTTTGGGGTGCGTCCATGCGTATCGATGCCTAGTTGAATAAAAATAATTATAATTTATTTTTACAACAAAAATTTCAAGAATTTGCTAGACGAACGAATAGTTTCGCAAAAGGAGAGCTTGTCTAGTAAAAAAATGAAAACAAAAAGTCCGGCGGCGGACGAGACAATCTGCCGCCACGGAAGAAGTAAGGCAATGATCAGGTACCTAGCGCAGTGCCACGTGACTGCCGTCAGGTTACGAACCTATCTTAGGGCGCAAGGCCAGAAGTGCAGTGCGTATTGTCGGCGCTGTTATTCAATACGGACTGCGGATCGTCGGGGACCATGTCCTGAAATCGTTCTCGAGTATTTTGTGGCGCGGGACCGGTGCGCTGGAGGCGCACGGTGGAGATTGGCCTCACGCATGCTATTCAGTCCAAGGCGTCTACAGGGAGTCCTATCCCAAGCGGCCTTCCGACTGCATCTACGCTAGTCTCCTTGAGAGACCGACCTTTCTCCGATCAGCTGCCTTTTCCCGTTTGATAGCCTTCTCCAAGGCCGCGCGTTCTCCACAAATAATAACCTCCACCTGGGACCTGGTGATCGCCGTGTAGATCAGGCTGCGATCGATCAATGAAGTTGATGCCGCGTTCGAGTGCATAGTCGAGCTGGCTGTGCGCATCGCTTTCCGTGTTCTGCTGGCCGAACGTCATCGTGCCGAGACAGACGCGCGAGACCGTCAGGTCCGTCCTGCCGAGCTTGTGCATCTTCATGGGCATTCCCTTCTCAACGTGGCGTCTGGCGCAGC
>Ga0308168_1001563_pt1 | contig 20522 bp, 10 predicted proteins | sample PhyCR2_FD_202133 | JGI IMG/M metagenome (GOLD analysis project Ga0308168, IMG submission 202133) | Phyllosphere microbial communities from UC Gill Tract Community Farm, Albany, California, United States - DLSLRC.R2 | ecosystem: Host-associated > Plants > Phyllosphere > Unclassified | place: USA...
GTTGGCAAACGTCAGGTTGCCGCAATCCCTGCGCAGCGCGCGCAGGCCGCCGCACGCGTCGAGGGCCCTGGCAAGTTGCCGGTGTTCCGCAGCCCAGGCCAGGGCCGCCGCGGCAATCGGCGGGACCACGGCATTGCGCTGTTGCAGCCACATCCTCGATGCGGCCAGCTCCTTGTTATAGCCGCGGAACTGGGGCTCGATACCTGCCAGCAGCGTGGACATGCTGGCCAGCTCCTGGACCATCGTTCCGCTCAGGCAGGGCGGCTCGTCCCTTGCACCGCCGCCGAGCGGCGCAGCGGTCCGCGTCATGCCGCACAGGTTGACGCCCTGGTTGCGCTGGCCGACACGGTCGGCGACCTCGCCGAAGAAATGTTCGATCCGGGTCTGCTCCGCGCCGGCCTGCTTGACCTTGGCCACGTTCAGGCTGCGATAGAACGCCAGGCGATTGGCGCCGACTTCATCCCGCAAGATGCCTTCTTCCAGCCCTTCGAGAGCGGTTGCGATCTTCAGTTGCGGCCCATTCGGGCTGTAGATGCTGGCGATCGCCGATGCGATCTTGCCGACGGCAGGATCCGCCTGTTGCATGGCAGCGGCCAGGCTCTTTTGCGCCTGGATGCGGGTGATGTCGGCGGCGATCTCCTGCACCAGCCTGGCGGCCCAGGCCGGGACGTTGGCGGCCGGGACAGCCATGCCCAATGCCCCTGACAGGCCCTCCAGCGATTTCGCCAGCGACTGTACCGATTCGGCGCCGGTCTCTCCCTGGGCCGCCAGGTCGACCAGGCTGGTCGAATAGTCCACTGCGACGGACATGACGGCATCCACCGCGGCCGCGTTCGCACTGTATTCGGACTGGAAGCGGGTGAGTGTCCCGACCCGGTCATCCTGCGGATTTCTCGCTTCGGCGCGCGCGCTGACACTCGAGAGATGCAACCCGACCTCGGCCTGCTCCGCGGAGATGGCGGCGCCAAGCCTTGCCGTTTCTGTCGCGAATGGACGCAAATCCGGCGTCGCACAGCCCGCCAGCAGGGACAGGCTCAGAAAAACGAGCTGTCGACGAATCGAACGGCAAATCGCATGCATGTGCTCCTCCTTCTCCAGTGGCCAAGCAAAGCGTCACGTCGGGGGCGGGTAGAGCAGCGCGATGAAATGGCAGGTGCGCGCGCGCACCGGCAGATCGCGCTTATCTCCGTTGTTTGTGCTCTGGATCAATGACGCTTGGGACAGATCTGATAGTAAGACGGTGACAACTATTTGTCACCTTTGTAAATACAATAATCTGTTGTATTCGCAAAAGCGCAACAGTAGTAGGCGAACTCGTCAGGCGGGCTCCTGACCCGCGGCGTCGGGCGACCAGTGCCGGTTATCGCGGTAGGCCGTCAACTGTGCCAGCAATGCCGTGGCGGCCGCCACTTCGGCGCTGCCGCCGGGCCGGGCCGCCATCCATTGCTTGTAAGGCGCCAGCAGCACCTGCGCATCGTCGAACACATACACCCAGTAGCGTGGCGTACTGATGCGATTGTGCAGGTCACGCAGCGAAGCGCTGATATCGAGGTGCCGGATCGCCAGGTTCTCGCGCACGATGCCCTTCAATAGTTCGAACTCGGTCTGCGCGACGATCGGCCAGAAGTGCGGGTTCTCGCGTACGGCCCGATGAATCTCGCGCAAGGTTTCGGCCAGCTCGCGTTCGATGCCTTCCAGCTGCCCGAGCGGCACCAGCGTCTCGGCGGGCGCCGCGTCGGCACACGCCAGTCCCTCGAGCAGGAGCGCGCGGACCTTGCAGGCCAGTGCCGCGCGCAGCGGGTAATGCCGGCGCTCCGATTCGGGTTCGATCGCGGCAGCTTCCAGATAGACGTGCCGCGCCCAGTCCAGGTCCGCTGCGTCGGCGTCGGCCAGCACCGCGCGGCGCCGGTAGGCGTTGCCCAGCAGGCTACTGCGTTTCAGGGTGGGGCCATGATGGCAGCACATCTGCCGGAAGATGCCGATCGCCTTGTCCAACTGGTCGATACTGGCGTCCGGCAGGCTCAGTTGTTCGGCATACATCTCGACCGCGCTCAGCGCTGCCGAGCCGTCGGTCGCGCGCGTGGCGCGCTCGTACCAGGCGAGCGCCTGGCGCCGGTCGGGCAGGGCTGCATAGGCCGCGGCAAACTCCTGGGCGACGTCGCCCTGCGCCAGCCAGGCCTGGAAACGGTCCTGCAGCCAGGCCAGCCGGGCGCGGTTGCGGGTGCCGGTATCGTGTGTGGAGTACAGCAGTTCGTTGGCGATGGCTTGCAGCACGAGCTTGAGCGTGGTGGGCGAGGCCACGCCTTCGTATTCGTCCTGCGGCGCCGGCTGGACGGAACCGCCTGCGGTCTTCCAGCTCCAGTCGGGATCGCCGTAGCATTGGTAGGCAGCCCAGGTATTGCTGTCGGGCTGTACATCGTACGCTGCCTGCCGCGCCGCGCCGACGGCGTCGATGAAGCGGCGTCCGGCAAACAGCTCGCGGTAGAATCCTTCCGCAAATGCCTTGGCCGGCGCGTCCTCGATGGCCCAGCCGGCGGCGATCACGCAGCGCACGCCGATGCCGATCAGGGCGCCGGCCACGCCGGCCGCGAAGGCGACCCGGTCGTGGCCGGCTTCGGCCAGCCCCTGGCCCAGGTGGCAACAATTGAGAAACACCAGCTCGGGGGTGATGCGCATCGCATTGATCTCGTCGGCCCCGAGATAGGTGGCGGTGCCGGACAGGACCACGCCGCCGCTGCCTTCGACCTGGCGCGCATCGGTGCCGTGTCCGGCGATATGCACGATGCGGTAGTTGCTGGCGAACAGGGCATTGATGATGGTGGTCGCGTCCGGCCGGCTGGTCAGCTCGGTCACCCAGTCCTGGTGGTTGCCGAACGCGGTGCGCGCCACGGCGGCGATGGCGACCGCTTCGGTGCGGGCGCCGTCGAGCGGCGGCAGGCGCGGATCGGTGGTCAGCGGGTCGCCGATGACCAGCATCCTGTCCTCGGCCTTGGCATCGGCGACCTGTTCGCGATACTCCCTGACGCGCAGCTTGCGCAGGACCTTGCAGCGGATCGCCCATGGCTGCATGGACGAACGCTGGGCGACGGGGAGCAGCGGATCGGTGTCGAGCAATTCCCAGGGCAAGGCCGCGGTCGTGCCGTCGAGCTCCATGAGCATGGCGGTCGAGCCGGTCAGGTAGGGTTCGATCTCGAACGGGATCAGGAGATTGAACAGCGTGCGGCCGATCTGGCGGTCGGGCCGGGTCTGGCTCGAGATGCGCCTGACCAGGTCGCGCACCAGCGGGCCCTGGGCGCGCTGGGCCCGGACTTCGGTGCGCGCACGCCGGGTGTCGAGACTGTAGGCGATCACCGGCGTGGTGCCGCTCGACTGCGGCGCGACGACGGCGCTGATGAAGTCATAGGCGGCGCCGCGGTAGCTGGTATCGAGCGGGCGCCGCAGGTTGCCCTCGCCCTGGCGCAGGAAGCCGTCGACGTGTAGTTCCGGCATCGATTCCGCCTGCATGCGCAACACGCGCCAGGCGTCGTTGGCGCGATCCAGGTAGACCTCGACGATGGTCAGGGTGCCGACCACCGGCCAGCCGGCTTCGCGCAGGCGCACGTTCGCATCGAGCACCCCCTGGGCCAGTGCCACCGCGGCCATGCTGACCGTCACCCCGGTGCCGCCGCTGCCGACCAGCGTCGCCGCCAGTTCGAAGTCCGGCAGCAGTTCGTGGTTCTCCGTCATCCGTTCGGCATAGGCCAGCACGCCGGTGCGCACCGTGTAGGCCAGGTATTGCGTGCTCAGCTTGCCTTCCTCGCCGAGCCCGACCACTACCACGGCGCGCGGGCGCGGAATGTAGCGCTGCTTGCGCCGGCCGGCGCCGCTGTGGCGGCCGTTTTCGAAGATCTGGAAGCTGCCGGTGCGCGCCGGATAGACGCCTGCCCTCAACGCCTTGCTCATGCGCTGCCCGACCAGCGGATCGATCACGGCTTCGGAGCCGGTCAGGGTCATCGATTCGTAATGGCCGACCAGCAGCGGTGTCCGGATAAAGCGCAGGTCGCCGTGGTGCACGCGTACGGTGACGTGGCCGTCCTCGGCATCCTGATCGACGTTGCCGGCGGCTGCCAGGCCGCCGTGCCAGGGCAGGCGGCGGGTGAGGGGCGCACCCTGGCGCAGCTCGGCGCCGCGCTCGGCACGCCGGGAGACCCGTTCCAGCCCCTTCGTGCTGCCGCCCGCCAGGAGTTCGGTCAGGGCATCGAAACAGGCCGGCGTACGCGCCAGGGCATCGTGGGCGGCCGGCATGATCCACAAGGGCATGCCGGGCAGGGCCGCGCTGTCGAGCGACACCTCGCGGTCACCGTCGCTCCCGGCAAGGAAGTAGAGTTCCCGGGCCGACGCTTCGACGGCCGCCACGGTGCGATAGCCGCTGCCGGCGACAACGGCCAGGCTGGCGCTATCGCGCAGCAGCCTGGGCAGGGCAAGTTCGAGCTGCTGCCACTGCGCCGCCGCATCGTCGAGCAGCGCTGCCTGCGGGATTGCCCAGCGGTCCAGTTGGCGCCGGGTGCCGTCGCGTTGCAGGCCATGCCAGCGGTCGTCGTTGCGCCAGCCGCTGTGCTCACGCCCCTCGAGGGCTTGCCAGCCGGCCGGCCGGTGGAGGGCGAGCACAGGATCGGCCAGGCCCGCCTGCAGCTGCACGATGCCGGGCATGGCCGCGAACAGTTCGCGCAACTCCGCCTCCTGGTCGACCGGGCGTACCGCGCCGAACAGCGTGCCGAAGGTTTCGTCCCCGCTCAACAGGCGCAGCGGCAGCCAGGTGCCGGCGTTCGGCACGCCGAGCAGGAGCAGGCGGAAGCCTGCGCGCCCTGTCAACTGGTCCCAGCCGACCGGGTCACGCGCGTGCCAGGCGCGTACCACCAGGCCGCCGGCCCCGTGGGCAAGGATGCGCAGCGGTTGCTCGCCGAGCGCCCCGGACGACAGCGTGGTGGCGACCAGGCGGCCGAGTTGCTCCGCATTGTGCTGCAGCGAGCGCCGCCAGTCGTAGGGAAACGGCAGCACATGATGGGTCTTGCGCAGCTGTTCGACGAGTTCGCCGTAGGCGGCGCGCCGCAAACGTGCCGGCACCACCGCTGCCTGCAATTCCATTGGCCGGCCGGGTGCCAGCGAGAGCCGCTCCAGGCCATTCGCCGAGCGGTCGTTGAGCCACAGCTTGCGCCCATCCGGCGCCGTCAGTACGGAGCCGAACAGGTCGGGCACGACCAGCACCCATGGCCTGGCGGCGTCGCGGGCGCCGTTGTCGGCATCGCTTGCGCGGGGCCGCGGTGCGCCGCCATCCCAGGCGCGCGGTCCGATCGGCTGCCACGCCTTGCCGGGCCGGCCGCACAGGGCATCGACCATCGCCTGGACCGTATCCTTGCGGCCAAAGTAGCTGAAGTGGTCGATCCTGTCGTCATGGGCCAGCATGAAGCGTGGCACCGTCCTGCCCACGCTGCGCGGCACGCCGCCGAACATCGACCGCGTCTGCACGATCAGGTCGTTGTCGGTCCACAGCAGGGCGTCGGCGGCCAGCGCCTGCAACCAGGTCAGCATGCCTTCGCCCATGCTGTCGCCGGCAATGACGTACAGTTCGCTGTCGACCTTGGCCAATGGCGCGTTCAGCCAGCGCACCACGGCGCTGTCCGGCGTCATCGCCTCGAGTCCCGGCAACAGTGCCAGGTCGGGCCGCGCGCGCGCGACCGCACACGCCAGTTCGAGTACCTGGTCGCCGATCGCCAGCCCGCTGAACTGGGTCAGCCAATGAAACAGCGACAGCCAGGCATCCAGCCGCCGCGACGCCAGCAGGGTGCCGCGCGCCGGGCAGGCAACCCGCACCATGCGCCGCACCACGATCGACTTGGCGCGCAAGGCGGCGCGCAGCTGTTGCAGCGCGGCGGCGCCGGCCGGGTCGGCTGTCTCGATGTGCTCGGCGGTGGCCCGCGTGTCGTCATCGCGCAGCGCCCGCACCAGCACCTCGGCGACCAGTCCGCCGCGCGCATGCGTCACCAGGTCGAGCACGCAGCGCGCGGGCAAGCGTTCGACCAGCGCCAGTGCGTTCGTGATCGGGCCGACACTGAGCGTCGGGTGTTCGAAGGCCAGCACGCGGCCGGCACCGTAGTGGTCGAAGATCTGTGCGAACTCCTGGCGTCGGACCTGCCACAGGGCGCCGAAGGTGTCGGCCGCGCCGATCAGCGTTCCGTGCAGGAACACGAGCAGGCTCGGCGGCGCACCATCCGCGAAGGTGGCGGGATCGAACGGGAGATCGTCGGCGCCGGGTGGCACATCGAGGGTGAGGTGGCGCAGTGCATGCGCGCGTGTGCCTTCGAGCTGGCGGACGATGTCCGCGACCGCACCCGGATCGGCCCCGGGGCTTTTGGGCTGGAGGAGCATGAACCAGTCGATCGCGGCATCGGCAGCCGGTAGATGGCGGCGCTGCGGCGCGCCGTTGCGCGCGCTGGTCCAGGGCAGGGCCGCCGTCACCGCCACGTCGCCGGGATTCCCCCGTACCGGCACCCGCGCCGATTGCAGGAGATCGCGTGCGTGTTCGGGATGCAGCACCAGCATGGGACCATCGACGATCTTGATGACGACGATATCCTGTCCGCATACGGCCGCGACCGGTGCCAGCCGGTTCATGGTGCGCTGGTTATAGACCTTGTAGGCAAGCGGCGCGTAGCCGCCTTTGGCGAACGGGTGGCTGAGCGTTTTGTCGTCGAGCGGCGCGCCGCAGATGCGAAAGACGACTTGCTGGACCATGGCAAACCCCCTGCGCCGGTTCGTGTGCGTTCGGACAAATTATTGTGCGCCGGAACCCAAACGAAATTTCATGATATCGAAAAGAAAATAAAAAAATACAACACCGAACCGGGGCCGCGGCGCAGGTGCATAATGACCGGCAGGCGCGATGACGTGCGCCGTGATTGGCCAGCTCGAGGATAGGTGGGACAACCATGAACGATCCGGAAAGCATCTATATCCATCACTACATCGCTGCCCTTGAGCGGCTCGGCAAGCTGCTGAAGGCCGCGGACGCGGACATGCCGGCCGCGAGCCGGCTCAAGCGGTCGCTGGATCAGCTGCAGTCGGCCCACCTGGCGCTCGGGAGCGAGCCGGCGAGCGTACCGCTGCCCCCGGACGTGGCCGAGGAAGCAAGGCGCCTGGCTGACAGGTTCTACCGCGCCACGCAGGGGACCTTGCACGATCGTGCCGTCGACGCTGCCGAGGAACTGGCCTCCGGCTGGCGCGGTTTACCCGGCTACGCCGCGGTCCCGACACGTGGCGCGCTGAGGCGCCTGGACATCCTGGGACGTTGGCCGGCTCCCGACCAACCGGCACAGGAAAAGGAAGACGAACGCGACGCGCGTGGAGGTTCGCATGACGACAAACCTGTTACCCGCGGCTAGCGCGCAGGCCACGCCGGATACCGTCACCTACACCGGCGCATTCTACGTCTGGCCCGCCGATGCAAAAGGCGAGCCGATCAATCCACCGGACATGTCTCAGAAGCCGGCGGACTATCGTCCCAATCCCGGTGATGACCGCGCGGTCGAGATTTACTTCGGCCTGCTCGACTCGGTCGCCTCGCCTGCCAAGGAGCAGGTCGAGCTGCAGGTCGAGATCGAAAAGGTGCTGCGCGTCGTGCAGCGCGTGTTCCTTTCCGCAGGCAAGCAAGGGGCGGCAAAATTCCGCATCTACTATACGCGCCTGTTCTACGTCGCCCAGGTCGGCTTGCAGGGCGCGCATGCGGCGCCGGAGGTGGCGCGCGCGGCGCTGGCACAGATCGGCAGCGATCTTCTCGAGGACGAGGCCGGCCGGGTCAAGAATGCCCACCTGCGCACGCTCGGCATCTACGCGGGACTGTACTCGCTGCCCTTCCTGCTGGCCTACGTGCTGCTCTGCTTGCCGTCGCCGGGCGGCGGCGTGGAACATTACCTGCAGCGGCTGCAGATCGATCGCGTCTGGCTCGGCTGCTTTGCCCTGCTGTGGGCCGGCTGTTTCCACGGTGTCTGGCTGTCGTACGGCATCCGCAAGAACAAGTTCGTGCTGGCCGATCTGGTGACTGCCGACGATGACCTGCTGGTACCGCAGATCCGGCTGCTGTTCGCCGGCCTGCTGACCTGCGCGGTGGGTCTGACGATCGCCCTCGGCATCGTCGACGTGAAGCTGGGCACGCTGTCGCTCGCCGATTTTACCCACGTGCCCGCACTTGCGTATGTGGCAGGCCTGTTTTTCGGGATCGGCGAACTGGCCTTGCCGGCATCGATCGGCAGCAGGGCGTCGACGCTGGCAGGCACGGTCAAATAGCCTGTGGAGCACCCGGGCGCGGGTTCAGCGCGTGCCGCCGGCTTGCGCCCCGGCCACCCGCATCGGGCTGTCCAGCAGCGCAGCCGTCTCGGCATCCGGCTCGCCATCGATCTTCGACGGCCGGTAGTGGGTCTGGAAGGCGATCAGTACATTGCGCGTTGCCTGGCTCGGCTGGCCATCGCGCGGCACGACGTAGCCGATCGCGGCCAGCTTGCGCTGGAACCAGGCGATGTTCGGCAATGCCCTCTTGTAGCGGGCGCGCTTGACGGCCGCCACGCTTTCGTCGGGCCAGGGCACGATGCCTTCGGCCGCCAGCCGTTTCCAGGGGAACAGGGCGCCCGGGTCCTGCTTGCGCTGCGGCGCGACGTCGGCGTGGCCGACCACGTTGTCCGGCGCGATGTGATGCCGTGCCATGATGTCCTTGACCAGCGGGATCAGCGTATCGATCTGCTTCTCCGGGAAGGGCGTCCAGGTGCGCCCGTCCGGGCCGTCGACCCAGCCGGGATTCACGATCTCGATGCCGATCGAACTATTGTTCAGGTTACGGTCGCCTTTCCAGCCGGAGTCGCCGCCGGCCTGGTAGGCGGCGCGGCTTTCGTCCACGATGCCGTAGATGACCGGCTTCTCATCGTTGCTCAGCAAATAATGGATGCTGGCTTCGACCCCGGTCTGGTGCGTGAGGATGCGGATCGATTGCGGCGTGTCGGTGACCGTGTAGTGCAGTACTAGGTATTTCACCCGGCTGCGCTGGTCGGGCGTCGACAGCGAACGGTCGATGTGCGGGCCGCTGACACAGCTCACCAGCAGGCCGAAGGCGAACATGCCGGCCACCAGGCAATTCAGAACGAAATTCATGGATGTTACTTATTAGTACGTAATCGACGGCTATTATCTTTGGAATGCCCGGGCAGTGCCAACGACTCGGTTTTGGTGCATCTGCAGCACGGCGGCCGCGGCCTGTCGGCTTTTACTGCGGCTGAGCGCGGCGCCTGGCCCGCTGCGTTGCAGGTAAGATGCGCTGGCCGTGCCGGATGCATCGCCCCTCTACATAACACCTTTAGGAAAACCGGATGTCCGCATCGCCCATCACCGTCGAACAAGCCATCGAACTCGCCGGCGTCGGCAAATTCCAGCGCCGCCTGTTCCTGATTTTCGGCCTGGTCTGGATGGCCGATGCCATGCAGGTGCTGTCGATCGGCTTCAGCGCGCCGACCATCGCGAAAACCTTCGGCATCCCGGTGCCGCAGGCGCTGCAGAGCGGTACCGCCTTCTTCGTCGGCATGCTGATCGGGGCCTTCGTGTTCGGGCGCCTGGCGGACCGCTTCGGACGGCGACCGGTGCTGATGGCGACGGTGGCGATCGATGCCTGCTTCGGCGTGGCGTCGAGCTTCGCGCCGGAGTTCACCTGGCTGCTGGCGCTGCGCTTCCTCACCGGGATCGGCGTTGGCGGCACCCTGCCGGTCGATTACACGATGATGGCCGAATTCCTGCCCAGCGACCGGCGCGGGCGCTGGCTGGTGATGCTCGAATCGTTCTGGGCCGTCGGCACCGTGCTGCTGGCGCTGCTGGCCTGGGTGGCCGAAGGGTGGGGGCCGGATGCCTGGCGCGTGATCTTCCTGGTCACCGGCCTGCCGGCCCTGGTGGGCATCGTGCTGCGCCTGGCGCTGCCCGAATCGCCGCTCTACCTCAGTCGCAGCGGCAAGGCGGCGCAGGCGAACGCGGTGCTGGAGCGGGTGGCGCGGGTGAATGGCCGCAGCGCGCCGATGCCGCCGCTCGGCCCCGAGGTGGTGCAGCGGCCGCCGGTGTCGGCATTGTTCGCGCAGCGCCTGCGGCGCCGCACCGCGGCCCTGCTGGCCGCGTGGCTGCTGGTCTCGATCGCCTATTACGGCGTGTTCGTCTACCTGCCGTTGAAACTGGGGGCGGAGGGCTTCGGCTTCATGCGCGGCCAGGCCTTCCTGGTCTTGCTGGCCGTGGTGCAGCTGCCGGGCTACGCGCTCGCGGCGTATGGCGTGGAGCGCTGGGGCCGCAAGCCGACCCTGATCGGTTTTCTGCTGCTGAGCGCGGTCGGCTGCATGCTCTACAGTCTTGGTCAGACGCCGGTGCTGGTGGTGGGCTCGACCCTGTTGATGAGCTTTGCGCTGCTGGGTACCTGGGCCGGACTGTACGCATTCACGCCCGAAGTCTATCCGACCGGCCTGCGCGCCAGCGGCATGGGCCTGGCCGGGGCGCTGGCGCGCTTCGGCGGCCTGCTGGCGCCGGCCATCGTGGCGCCGGTGATGGTCGCGCATTTCACGCTGGCGCTGGCCATGCTGGCCGCCTTCCTGGCGCTGGGCGCGCTTGCCGTGCTGTGCGTCGACGTCGAGTCGCGCCGGCGCGCGCTGGAGTGAGCGGACACGCCAGCCGCTGAGGAACTTCCGCAAGGGTGCGCGGGTCTATCCTGGTCATCCGTGTGCCTCGCAGGGAGAGCCTGACCGTGTGGACCCGCGTAAGTCCGACAAGCGCCAGGCTGGCGCGCCTGGCGGGCGTGGTATGCCTGGGCGCCCTGTGCGCCTGCCAGCGTAGCGACCCGCCCAAGCCGCCATCGCCGCCGCCGGCCGTCACGGTGGCGCAGGCGCGCCCGGCCCGTGTGCCCGTCACCCTCGAATTGCCCGGCCGTGTGAATCCCGTGCGGATGGCGCAGGTGCGGGCGCGGGTCGACGGCGTCGTGCTCAAGCGTGAGTTCCACGAGGGCGGCGACGTGCAAGCCGGGCAGCGCCTGTTCAAGATCGATCCGGCGCCCTATGCCACCGACCTGCAAAGCGCCCAGGCCACGCTCGGCAGGGCGCAGGCGAATGTCGCCGCCCAGGACGCGCAGGCGGCGCGCTTCGGCAAGCTGGTCGGCAGCGATGCGGTCAGCCGGCAGGAGTTCGACAATGCGGTGGCCTCGCAGGGGCAGGCGCTGGCCGACGTCGCTGCCGGCCGGGCGTCGGTGCGCTCGGCCCGGATCAACCTGGGCTACACCGACGTGGTGGCGCCGATCACCGGGCGCGCCGGCATTTCGGCGGTGACCGAGGGCGCTTACGTGCAGGGCAACAGCGCGACCCTGATGACGACCATCCAGCAGATCGACCCGATCTACGTCGACCTGACCCAGTCCAGCGTGCAAGGCCTGCGCCTGCGCCAGGACCTGGCCAGCGGCAAGGTCCACAGCGCCGGACCGAACCGCGCCCGGGTGACGGTGCTGCTGGAAGACGGCACGCGCTATCCGATCCCGGGCACTGTGCAGTTTTCCGACGTCAACGTCGATCCGGGCACCGGGTCGGTGACGATCCGGACGCTGGTGCCGAATCCGCGCCACCTGTTATTGCCCGGCATGTTCGTACGCGGGCAGCTCGAAGCCGGGGTGCTCGAGGATGCGCTGCTGGTGCCGCAGGCCGGCGTCGCCCACGATGCGCAGGGGCAGGCCACGGCGCTGGTCGTCGGGCGCGACGGCAAGGTGCTGCAGAAAACGATCCAGGCGCCGCGCACCTACGGCGGCGACTGGGTCGTCACCGGCGGCCTGGACGCGGGCGAGCGCGTCATCGTCTCCGGGCTGCAGAAGGCCAGGCCGGGGGCGCCGGTGCGCATCGCCGCTGAAGCCGGCTCACCGTCCAGCCCCGCGTCCAGGCCCGCGCTGGGGGCGGCGTCCACGACGGCGAGCCGGTAGGCGCGCGAGTGAGCCCGCCATGTCCGCCTTCTTCATCGCCCGCCCGATCTTCGCGATCGTGATCGCGATCCTGATGTCGCTGCTGGGGGCGCTGTCGATCCTGCGCATGCCGATCGAGCAATACCCGTCGACGGCACCGCCATCGATCCAGGTCACCGCCACCTATCCGGGCGCCTCCGCCGAGACGGTGGAATCGACCGTGGTGCAGGTCGTCGAACAGCAGATGAGCGGCCTCGACCACCTGATCTATCTGTCGGCCACTAGCGACGACAGCGGCCAGGGCACGATCACGCTGACCTTCGCGCCCGGCACCGACCCCGACATCGCCCAGGTGCAGGTCCAGAACAAGCTGCAGCTGGCCACCCCGCAGCTGCCGAGCGCAGTCCAGCTGCAGGGCATCCGGGTGACCAAGTCGAGCGCGTCCTTCCTGATGGTGGTCGGCTTCGTCTCGGAAAACGGCAGCATGAGCCGGGAAGACATTGCCAACTACATCGTCTCGCGCGTCCAGGATCCGGTCAGCCGCGTCAGCGGGGTCGGCAACTTCACCGTGTTCGGTACCCAGTATGCGATGCGCATCTGGCTCGACCCGAACAAGCTGAACAACTATGGACTGACGCCGGTCGACGTCGGCAACGCGCTGCAGGCCCAGAATGTGCAGATCGCCGGCGGCCAGCTCGGCGGCGCGCCGGCGGCCGGTCTGCAGCAGTTCAGCGCCACCATCCGCGCCGCCACGCTGCTGCGCACGCCGCGCCAGTTCGAGGACGTGCTGCTGAAGGTGCTGCCGGACGGCGCCCAGGTGCGCCTGCGCGACGTCGCGCGGGTGGTGCGCGGCGCCGAAAACTACAATATCGACAGCAAGTACAACGGCCGCCCGTCCTCGGGCATCGGCATCTACCTGGCGCCGGGCGCCAACGCGCTCGACACCAGCGCCGAGATCCACGCGCTGGTCGACCGCCTGCGGCCGTACTTCCCGCCGGGTTTGAAGGCGGTGTATCCGCTGGACGCCGCGCCTTTCATCCGCGAGTCGATGATCGAGGTGGTGAAAACCCTGTTCGAGGGCATCGTGCTGGTGTTCCTGGTGATGTACCTGTTCCTGCAGAACATCCGGGCGACGCTGGTGCCGACCATCGCGGTGCCGGTGGTGCTGCTCGGGACCTTCGGCATCATGGCGGCCGCCGGCTTCACGATCAACATCCTGTCGATGTTCGGCCTGGTGCTGGCGATCGGGCTGCTGGTCGACGATGCCATCGTGGTGGTCGAGAACGTCGAGCGCATCATGGAAGAGGAGGGCTTGCCGCCGGTGGAGGCGACGCGCAAGGCGATGAGCCAGATCGGCGGTGCGCTGGTCGGCGTGGCCACCGTGCTGTCGGCGGTGTTCGTGCCGGTGGCGTTTTCGAGCGGCTCGGTGGGCGCCATCTACCGCCAGTTTTCGCTGACGATCGTGTCGGCGATGCTGCTGTCGGTGTTCGTGGCGCTGTCGCTCAGTCCGGCCCTGTGCGCGACCATCCTGAAACCACCGACACCGAAGGAGGGCGGCAAGGAAAAGGCGGAGAAACACCGCTTCTTCGGCTGGTTCAACCGCGGCTTCGAACGCGTGCGCGGCCGCTACATGGGCGGCGTGCGCGCCATCATCGCGCGCTACCGGCGCTGGCTGCTGGTCTACCTCGGCGTGGTGGCGGCCGTGGTGCTGCTGTTCTGGCGCCTGCCCTCGTCCTTCCTGCCGGACGAAGACCAGGGCTACATGTTCGTGCTGGCGCAATTGCCGGCCAATGCCAACCAGGGGCGCACCGCCGCCGTGCTGAGCGAGATCAATCATTACCTGCTGAACGAGGAGGGCCGCATCGTCGACGCCGCCTTCGAGGTCAGCGGCTTCAACTTTGCCGGCCGCGGCCAGAACCAGGGCCTGCTGTTCGTGCATTTCCGGCCCTTCGACGAGCGTGCCGGCAGCGCGCTGCGGGTGCAGGCGCTGATGGGCCGGATCGCGCGCCGGTTTGGCGGCTACCAGGGCGCGATGGTGATCCCGGTCAATCCGCCGCCGATTCCCGAGCTGGGCACGGCAGCCGGCTTCGATTTCGAACTGCTGGACCGCGGCGGACTAGGCCACGAAGGCTTGCTGCAGGCGCGCAACCAGCTGCTGGGCATGGCGCGCCAGCATCCGGTGCTGGCCGGCGTGCGTCCCAACGGCCTCGAGGACAATCCGATGTTCGCGATCGAGGTCGACCGCGAAAAGGCCAGCGCGCTGGGGCTGGCGCTGAGCCAGGTCGACCAGAGCTTCTCGGCGGCCTGGGCCTCGAGCTTCGTCAATTTCTTCCTCGACGTCGACGGCCGCCTGAAGCGCGTGTTCATGCAGGCCGACGCGCCTTTCCGCATGGGGCCGCAGGACCTGGACGCGATCTTCGTGCGCAACGCCGCCGGGACCATGGTGCCGTTCACTGCCTTCGCCAGCGGCCGCTGGATCTACGGCTCACCCAAGCGCGAACGCTACAACGGCGTGTCTTCGTTCGAGATCCAGGGGGCAGGCGCGCCCGGACACAGTACCGGCGAGGCGATCGAAGTCATGGAGACGCTGGCCCAGCGGCTGCCGCCCGGTACCGGTTTCGAGTGGACCGGGATCTCGCGCCAGCAGGTCGAGGCCGGCCAGCAGGCGCCCCTTCTATATGCGCTGTCGGTACTGGTCGTATTCCTGAGCCTGGCGGCGCTGTACGAAAGTTGGTCGATCCCGGTGTCGGTGATCATGGTGGTGCCGATCGGCGTGCTGGGCGCGCTGCTGATGGCGTCCGGGTTCGGCATGGCCAACGACGTGTATTTCCAGATCGGCCTCTTGACCACGGTCGGGCTGTCGGCCAAGAACGCGATCCTGATCGTCGAATTCGCGCGCGAACTGTCGGCGCAAGGGCGCAGCGCCTTTGATGCCGCCGTGGAGGCGGCCCACATCCGCTTGCGCCCGATCCTGATGACCTCGCTGGCGTTCGGGCTGGGCGTGCTGCCGCTGGCGCTGGCGCGCGGCGCCGGTTCGGCCAGCCAGAACGCGGTCGGGCGCGGCGTGCTGGGCGGGATGCTGGCCGCGACCTTCCTCGCCACTTTCCTGATCCCGATGTTTTATGTGTTCATTGCCGACAAATTGCGGGTGCGGCACAGGGAACCCGTACGTTCCGACGTGCCGCCGGCGCCGCCACGCCCTGTCACATGAATACAGACTTGCTTGGGAAATCTTGAGACAGTGGCTGCCGAAGACCGGGCTATACGGTCTCCGAACGGAATGCCCAGTGAGATGCCTCGATTCGAATCGTGTCGCCCGATTGCAGTTCTATTTCGAATAGGCCCTCATGTGGCTGCGCTAAAGAATTGACCGACGAAGACGGTCCCCAACTTTCACGTCGCGGAAGCGCAATGTGTGTGAAGCCCTCAAACACAAGCAGGTGAGGTGGCAAGCCGACAGGCCTTAAACGCAAGTCGCATCGTGCCGCCTCCCAGCTGATGTAGATAGCTGCGAGTAAGGCATCATGGAGTGGTAGCGAGTTAAAGGTCATGTACCTTTCAACGGTAAAGAAAGTTGTCTCCGATGTCCGCTCCTGGCCGGTTACAGAGGGTCGGGCCAGCATAGTATGCTGCCAGATGGAAAATCTCGCCAAATGTTCCGGACGTCTGCAGCCGACTTGAAGCGGGCATGCCTAGGGCGATTGATCAGATCGGCTTCCAAGCAGTCATCCCACATTGCAGGGTCAGCTGGCTCCGCGTCTCGGAACGCATCCACATGCCGCTATGCCGATCGTGGCGGCATGCTGCAGCGCTTGCTGTACAGACTGCTTTGTCACTACCTTCGCTCACTGATAAGCATTCTTCCCGGCGGGTGAAAAGTCCATTTCGGAATCGCTACGGCTTGGCGGGAAATTACCGCGTTTTATTGCCTGCATTCTGCTATTCATCGGAATATAACCCAGGTTGAAATCGCTTTCGTTACACTTCGACTACACAATTTAAAAAAGGATATCGTATGCTGAAACGATTTCTCGCTGGCGTCGCAGCCTTCGTTCTAGCTGCAGCGGCTGTTGCTGCCCCATCGGACGAGCTGTCGGCCGCCATCGTATCGGCGCAGTCCGAGTCGAAGCTACCGGCTGTCGGCGCCGTGGTCCTGCGCGACGGCGCCGTCTCCGCGCAGGCCGTGCGGGGCGTGCGCGAGGTGGGAAGCACGGCCGCGGTGACGCTCGACGATGTGTGGCTGATCGGTTCGACGGGCAAGGTCATGACGGTGGCGATGATCGCCCGCCTGGTCGAACGCGGCCTGCTGGGATGGGATACTCCGCTGGAGGCCATGCTGCCAGATATGGCGGCCAGCATGCGGCCGGAATACCGCAAGGTGACTCTGGTCCAGCTGCTTTCTCACCGCGCCGGGTTTGCGCGCGACCTGCGAAACGAAAAAATGATGGTGAAGTTTTTCAGCGACAGCCGCCCCAGCCCAGCGCAGCGCCAGAGCTACGTGGCCGCCGCAGTGGAGGACGAGCCGGAAGCGAAACCAGGCACCTTCAGCTACAGCAACGCCGGCTTCATTATCGCCACCGTCATCGCCGAGCGCACCGCGCATGGGAGCTACGAGGAACTGATGGAAGCAGAGGTATTCAAGCCACTGGGCATGACGCGTGCCGGCTTCGGCAATACCGGTGAGGGACAGAATCGCGGCCACCAGCACGGCAAGCCGATGCGCCACATGAACACGCTCGACGACGGCGCCCCACGCATGTACGCGCCAGCCGGCTTCCTGCATATGAGCCTGGAAGACTGGGCGAAATTTAACCTGGACCAACTGGCCGGAGCGGCCGGCAAGGGCAAGCTGCTGTCGCCTGCCTCCTACCGGTTGATGCAGACGGCGCAACCGGGCAGCCCGGCCGGCCTCGACTGGGGCGTGCAGCAATCGATTGCGGGCCGCCAAGGCCCCGTTCTCGTGCATCAGGGCTCGGACGGCAACTGGCTAGCCATTGCCGTGCTGTTTCCCGAGCAAGGGACCGGAACGCTGATGGTGGCCAATGCGGGGTCCGACATGGGCGCCGACCAGGTGCTGATGGGCCTGGCCGGCAAGTTGCTTGCGCAGTTAAGTCCGCCCAAATCGAAGTGACCGGCTGTGTTCGTGTAGGACTGGCGCCGTATTAGGCTAAGTTTTTCTAACGCAATGGTACGCATGGTACCGGTTCCGCTGAGGCGTTGACCTCGGCACTGTGCGAAGTCAGTCACCTCACCCATCTCGGCCAATTGGTATCCGAGCGTCCGCTCCCGACCCTATCCGGATGTTCCTGCTTGCTAACGTTGAAGCTAACCGGCCCGCGACGGCAGGACACCGAAGGGCCTGAATGAAATGAGGCCCGCAGACGGCATGCCGTTGCGGTTCCGGTTGCGCGACTGGTTAGGCATTAGGGGATGAATACTTCTCAAGCGCGGTTACCCGCCAAATTTCTCGACACGCCACCAGAATGACCGCCTGAGGCTTGCTTCCCTGGTCCTGGTCTCGGCCTCTAGACATGCCAGACGCGTGGCAGGCCCACCGCTCCCACCATCGTAAAGGGAAGACTCGGCGCTGCAATTGGCATCTCGGTACTGAACCCATAGGCGTTCAGCTTTGGCCAGAGACCTCGCTTCTTCCTCAGTCAAAGCGGTCTGAATCCGCAAATATGTCGCATTGAGTTTGGCGTCGGCAGATTTCAACGCGTTAGCCATGCAACTGGAGAGATCCGATGTGACAACCGCATCACGACACGGACCATCTGGAGCGTTCATGCTTTGAGACCAGGCTGCTATGCAAGGCGTGGCCAAGAGAATGGCGGCGAATGGGCGAGCGATTTTCATGATGCTTAACAAGAAGTAGGTACCCTCAATGCCGCTTTTAAAAGCGGCAATTCAAGGTCGTTGTTGAGGGCGTGCGTCATGGATGCCAGCGTTATTAAAGAATTACGTGAATTTGGCATACCCTGATCGACTGAGATTAAATGCACCTACCCAATGTGAAAGCCAGGCTGTTTCGCCGGCCAACGATGAGTCCAGCAGATTCAACCGAGTGACCGCTTCTGGCCGTTTGTGGAAGTTCGTCAACGACTCAATATACAATTCCTGTTGTTTATTGGCAAATACGACCCTTATCAGGCTGACGCTCAGACATACAAGGTCATGCGCAAGCAACGCACACCGGCAAATTCCTCTTGATGCTCGAGTCCGGCCGGGGTAACGTAGAATTTTCTCTAAAGAAAAGCATGCGTCTTGCCCTTTCGTTCATCGCCATTGTCAGCGCAGCCTTTATGCCGGCCGCGCTGGCCAACACGTCTACTACCGACCCAGTCGACGCGCAGCCTGCGAAGCCGCTCTACCAGATGCTCCCAGGCGAGGTCGGACGCTACCTCGCCTGGGAGCACGCCCACGAGCACGACGTACGCAGGCGCATCGCCGCGATCGCGCGCAAGAACATCGGCCAGCCATACCGCCTGAATCTGCTGGGCGAATTCCCGTACCAGGTGCATGACACGCTGCCGATGTTCAGTCTCGATCACAGCGATTGCACGGTCTTCGTCGAACACACCTATGCGATGGCGCTGTCGAAGTCGTGGGACGAGTTCTTCTGGATGCTGCAGCGCATCCGCTACCGCGATGGGATCATCGGCGTCGCGACGCGCAACCATTACACCGAGCTGGACTGGAACGTTGCCAACAGCTGGCTGGTGACCGACGTCAGCGCCCAACTCGTCGGCCCGGACGGCCCGAGCTACCCCATGACGGTCGACCGCGCGACTTTCCTCAAAACGCGCCATCACACCGAGGCCGACATCCCGGTCGAAACCAGCCGCCAGGCCTACGTGCCGAAAGCGCGCGCCGTCGCGCTGGCTGGCCAGCTGCGCGAAGGCGACTACGTCAACGTGGTCTCGCTCCTCGGCGACGGCAAGACCATGGTCACCCACGTCGGTCTGGTGGTGCTCGGTCCGGACGGTGAGCGTCACTTCCTGCATTCGTCCGACCCGGCGGTGCGCGAAGAAACCTTCGCCAGCTTCATCGCCCGCACCGAAGCGCGCGAGGAACGCAACCGGCAAACAGGCAAGAAGGGGTCGACGCTGCTCGGCTTCAAGTTCCTGCGCCTGAACGACAACATCGTCGTGCCGCCGATGGCGCCGCAACCGCGGCCCTCGTAAACCCTCAATAGCGAGCTGACCGGTCACGATACTGCCCGGAGTCCATGGCTTCTCGTATTGCAGCCGCTGCCTCTCGGCCGTTTTCCATTGTCAGAAGGACTGGTACGCCATGCATGCCCCGGCGCTTCAACCTGAGCACCAGTCCCCTGAAGTCATCGCCTGGCGCCGAGGCCTCGGCACTGTCGATGTCATGCCACGCGAAATGCGCAGTGCGGCCAGTCGGGCTGTTGCCTTCGATATGGTGGACACCATCCTGGTCCATCCAGAAGTAACGGAAGTAACGCAGCTTCGGTGCTTTCCGTAACAGATGGACATAGCCGAGAACCGCCATCACGACCAGGACGCCGCCAGCAACAAATGCCACCGTGCCAGTGGCTGTAAACAATATTAGTAGGCCAATGAGCAGCGCAAGAACGCTCATGACGTATCCAGCGTCCAGCGTTCCACTGTTGGAACCGTCGATCTTTTCGAACGCAATGTCGTTCAATTCGTGGCGCTCCGGACGATTATTCTGTATCGCTACTATTGTGAGCTTTTCGTCCGCTGTGTGCCACAGGAATCGCATTGCTGACTGAGCGACCGCTGCTGGCTGACCCAGCCGTTCGCAAGGCTCAATGCAAGATCCGTACGGCGCGCAATCCGTCACCCTGGCCAAAGAATCGATCACACCGGCGCCGCAGCACCAAACTCGACCAGCCCCGAGCGCGCCGCCAGGTGCATCAACTTGAAATCGTTCTCGGCATGCAGCTTCTGTCGGATCGAGGTCAGGCAGTTCAGCACCGTCTTCGGACTCAGGTGCATGGCGGTCGCGATGTCCTGCACCGATTCGCCGTGCACCAGCAGCCGCAGCAGCTCGAACTCGCGCGGTTTCAGTTCATGCAGCGCCTCCTCGCCCTCGGGGGCGGCGGCATCATGCATGTCGCGCGACAGCACGCGCCGGCCACGCATCACGCCGCGGATGCCGTCGATGACTTCCTCGGGCTCGCTGCACTTGGTGAGATAGCCGTGGGCGCCGGCCTTCAGCGCCTGGGCCAGGTGGCCGGCGCCGTCGTGCATCGACAGCACCAGCACGCGCAGCTGCGGCAGGCGCGCCAGCATGCCGGCGATGGCTTCCAGGCCGCTGCTGCCTTTCAGGCTCAGGTCGACAACGGCGACGTCGGGCTGCACGCGTCCCACCAGCGCATTCGCTTCCTGCACCGTGGCGGCTTCGCCGACGACTTCGAAGTCCGGTTCGGCGGATAGCAGGCGGCGGTAGCCGCTGCGGACGATGGCGTGGTCGTCGACCAGCACAATGTGGATCATGGCAGCGCCCCTTCGGTCGGTGCAACTGGCTGGGTGGCCGCGGCCGCCAGCGG
>Ga0308168_1001567_pt1 | contig 20480 bp, 14 predicted proteins | sample PhyCR2_FD_202133 | JGI IMG/M metagenome (GOLD analysis project Ga0308168, IMG submission 202133) | Phyllosphere microbial communities from UC Gill Tract Community Farm, Albany, California, United States - DLSLRC.R2 | ecosystem: Host-associated > Plants > Phyllosphere > Unclassified | place: USA...
CCTGGCGCACGGACACGGGCGCCGCCTCGGCCAGGCGCAGCGCGAGCGCGATGCTGCGCGCCTGCGCGTCGATGATGGCGTCGGCGCGCAGGCTCTGCGAACCGGCGAAGATGTGAAAGCCCTGGAAGTCGACGTTCAGCGTCCCCGCCAGGCGCAGCACGCGCGGCACCTCTTCGGCGTCGATGCCGAACGGCTTGGCGCCGCCGCCCATCTTCATGCCGGAGGATTTCAGTTCGAAGTCCGGGTTCACGCGCAGGGCGATGCGTGGCGCGATGCCGAACGCGTCACCGATGCGCGCGAGGGCGATCAGTTCGCGCTCCGATTCCACGTTCACGCAGACGCCGGCCGCGACGGCTTGCGCCAGCTCGTCCTCCTGCTTGGCCGGACCCGCGAAGCTGATGCGCGCCGGCGCCATGCCGGCGTCCAGCGCCGTTTTCAGCTCGCCGCCAGACGCGACGTCGAGACCGTCGACGAGGCCCGCCATGTGCTGCACGAGCGCCGGCATCGGATTGGCCTTGATCGAGTAGTGCAGCAGGACGCCTTGCGGCAGCTGGGCGCGCAGGTCGCGCACGCGCTGCGTGCACAGGGCGCGGTCGTAGGCGAAGAAGGGCGTGCGGCCCACGCGCTGCGCGAGCCGGTTCAGCGGGATGCCGCCGACCTGCAGGACGTCGTCGACGACGGGAAAGTGGATCTGCGGTGCGTGGCGCGGTTTGTTCATTGTGCTTCGTTCGTGTGCAGGGTTTGGCGCAGCAAATTGCGGTCGATCTTGCCGTTCGGGTTGCGCGGCAGCGGACCGGCGCGCAGGTCGATGCGGGCCGGGACCATGTAGGCCGGCAGGCGGCGCTTGCATTCGGCCAGCAGGGCGGCGCCGTCGATGGCCCCCTCCTCCACCGGCACGGCGATCACGGCGATCGCCTGGCCCAGTTGCGGATGCTCGATGCCGAAGGCCGCCACCTCGGCGACGAGGCCGGTCGCGTGCAGCACGGATTCGATCTCGGTGGGGCTGATGCGGTAGCCGGACACCTTGATCATGTCGTCACTGCGGCCGATGAAATACAGGTAACCGTCGGCGTCGCGGCGCACCGTGTCGCCCGACCACACCGCGAGTTCCGGCACGGGCAGGCCCGGATCCTGGCCGGGTGCGGGACGGAACCGCTGCGCCGTGCGCGCCGGGTCGTTCCAGTAGCCCAGCGCGACGAGCGCGCCACGGTGCACGAGTTCACCCGGCTCGTCGGCATCGCACGGCGTGCCGTCCGGGCGCACGACGAGGATCTCGGCGTTCGGGATCGCGCGGCCGATCGAATCGGGCCGGCGCGCGACTTCCTCCGGCGGCAGGTACGTGGAACGGAACGCTTCCGTCAGGCCGTACATCAGGAAGATCCGCGTGTCCGGCAGGATCTCGCGCAATGCCTGCACCGTCGGCACCGGCATGGCGCCGCCGGAATTCGTGATGAAGCGCAGCGTGCAAGCGGCGGGCCATGCGAGGCGCGCCAGCGCGATCCACAGCGGCGGCACGGCGGCGAGGCCCGTGATGCGTTCGCGCGCGACCATCGTCACGATGTCCTTCGGGAACAGGTAGTTCATCAGCACGACACAGGCGCCGCGCAGGAAGGCCGTCGTCAGTTGCGACAGGCCGTAGTCGAAACTGAGTGGCAGCACGGCGAGCAGGCGGTCGTCGCTGCGCAGGTCCAGGTAGCTGGCCACGCTCTGCGCGCCCGCGACCATGTTCCGGTGCGACAGCACGACGCCCTTCGGCTGGCCCGTGCTGCCGGACGTGTACAGGATCGCGGCGACGTCGGTGTCGATACGACGGTGCGGCGCCGGGTCGCCGGTTTGCGGTTCGGGCCACGCCAGCACCGGCACGGCGGCGGGTACGGACGCGGCGTCGCCGTCGGCCAGCAGCACGGCACGCAGGTCCGGGCAGCGTTCCAGCACGGGCGCCAGCTGCGCGAGGCGTTCGGCCGTCGTGGCCAGGAGGCGCACGTTGCAGTCGGCGAGGATGTACGCAACCTGCTCGGGCTTGAGCAGCGGATTGACGGGTACGAAGACGCAGCCGGCGGCTGCGGCGCCGAACATGGCGGCCACGTTCTCGATGCGCTTTTCCATGTACACGGCCACGCGCGCGCCCGCTTCCAGGCGTGCGTCCAGCAGCAGCGCGGCGACGGCGCGCACGTCGTCGGCCAACTGCGCATAGCTGCAGCGCCTGTCGCCGTACGCGAGCGCTTCGGCGGCGGGTGCGCGCGCCGCGGTCTCGAACAGGGAGTCGTGGATCAAATGGTTCATCAATGCCATAGGGTCTGCCAGCAGGCGTGATCGGGCAAACGCCAATCTTACCAGTTCGCCCCATCGAACCGTAGAGGAAGCGCTCGCATGAACCGGCGCGTCACGGTGAGGCAGCGTCAGCGGGAACAGCCGTGCAGTCTAGTGCCCGATAATCGTTTGAACCCGCACCGGCACCGCCCTGCAGACCCAGGTGTGTTGTTGCAGAGCCTCATCCTGCACGCCTTGTCTACGGCACGCGCTGGTATGTTGTTAGGAATATGCGCCATTATCCTATAGGACTAGACTTACATTTTCTCTGCTGTTAGCATATTTATATTCGTCATTGACAGACTGCAAAGAACGAGCTCGGACCGATATGCCCACGTCGCAGCGTTTCCTGTCCTGATGAACTTCCTGACCGTCGAAAAACGCCTGCTACGTTCCGGCGAGGTGTTCTGCGCCTGGTTGGTACCGGGAATCCGATCACTTTGCCTGCACGGGCTGACCGGATTGATCGACTTACCGTAAAAAAATCGGCGATGTCTGCTGTCTTCGTCCGCAGTGCAGTAGACAAGCAGGGCCCAAAACCCTGCGATTCCAAACACGAACTGAATATCGCTGAATCAGCAAGTCATCATCACGCAATCGGTTGTGTGGAAAATTTCGAAAAACTTTGACGTCGATAACTCAAGACGAACTGCATATGAAAATGCAAAGAAACTCCGAGCTCGCTACACCCGACACCGATGCGACGATTGCACAGGCTGCACCGTTGGTGGTCGATCTGGACGGCACGTTGACGCCGACGGACACACTTGTCGAGAGTGTCCTTCAGCTGATCAAACAGGCTCCGCTGAACCTCTTCCTGCTGCCCTTCTGGTTGTTGCGAGGAATAGCCTATTTCAAGGCAAAAGTCGCTGGTGCGACCACTTTTTCTGCGCGAAGTCTGCCATATCGTGAAGACCTTCTGCGCTTTCTTACCGAGCAAAAGGCCGATGGGCGCCGGCTTGTGCTGGCCACGGCAGCCCATCAATCGATTGCCAACGCGGTCGCTGCCCATATCGGGCTGTTCGATCTGGTGATCGCTTCGGACGCCAATTGCAATCTCAAGGGCGAGCGTAAACTGGCGGCGATACGCGAACAGGTGGGTCACGCCTTTGTGTACGCCGGCGATAGCAAGGTCGATTTGCCGATCTGGCGTAGCGCCCATGCCGCCATACTGGTCGACGTCGGCGACAGCGTGTCGCGCGCAGTCAGACAATCCGTTCCGACGGAACGGGAATTCCGCGCGGCGAAATCGCTACTGAAAACGTGGGCCAAGGCTTTGCGCGTGCATCAATGGCTGAAAAATCTGCTCATCTTCGTGCCGCTGTTGACCGCATTTTCGTTTTCAAGCACTGCGGCCGTGCTGACGGTTCTGTTGGCGTTTCTGTCGTTTTCGTTCGCTGCGTCCGCAACCTACATCGTCAACGATCTTTCGGACCTGAGCAGCGACCGCGCTCACGTCCGCAAGCGCGCACGCCCGTTTGCCTCCTGCGCGATCAAAATCGTCGACGGCATCGGAGCCGCCATTGCGCTGATGAGCGGCGCATTCTTGCTCTCGGCATTCGTATCGCCAAGCTTTTCGCTCGTCCTGCTGACGTATGTGGTCATTACGACGGCCTATACATGGCGCCTGAAAGAGTACGTTTTGCTCGATGTCCTGACATTGGCCGTTTTATATTCCGTACGCATCGTTGCCGGTGCGTTGGCCATCGGGGCCCCGATGAGTCCATGGCTACTCGCCTTTTCCGTATTCATATTTTTCAGCCTGGCGTTGGTCAAGCGCTGTTCGGAACTCGTTTCGCTTCGCTCAGCGGACATCGAAGCTGCCAAGGGGCGCGATTACCGGACCACCGATCTCGTCGTACTGTGGCCGCTGGGCGTTGCCGCAGCAATGTCGTCCGTCGTCATTTTCTGCCTGTTCGTTTCGGCGTCGGTAACGCGGGAACGCTACGCCACGCCGGAAGTGTTGTGGGTTGTCGCGCTGGGTCTGATTTACTGGCTGACACGCCTGTGGATAAAGACGGCGCGCGGCGAAATGCATGACGATCCCATCGTCTACGCGCTCAAGAACCGCGGCAGTTGTCTGACCATCGCGATCTGCGTCGGCGCAATGGTGTTCGGACATTTTGTCGAGATTTTGCCGGATTAATAGAACGATGTCGGAATTGTCATGAATATCCTTCTGATCGCCATTGGCAGCATAGCCTTGTCGGTAATGGCGCAGTTTTCGCTGAAGGCCGGGATGTCGAGCGCAGCTGTTCGTGCAGCCTTATCGACTGCCGACTATGCCCAGTCCGCCATTGCCATCTCGACCAATAAATTCGTCCTGTTGGGGTTCCTTTTGTATGGCGTCGGTGCGGTCGTGTGGCTGGCAGTTCTCTCCAGCTGGGAAGTCAGCAAAGCGTATCCCCTCGTTGGACTTGGGTTCGCGCTCTCGCTGATCATCGGCGTCTTTCTCGGAGAACAAGTCAGCGTCCCGCGCGTATTCGGCGCGCTGCTGATCTGTACTGGCGTTTTTATGGTGAGCCGAAGCTGAGCAGCACAAGACGCTTGCGCAAATGAGCACGATCGGTATCGAGGTCCTATAAATCAATACCAGATAGGTTGCCGAGGCGGCGAATGAAAAAGCGGCGAAAGTGGGTAGGACTGAAAGCACCTTCTCCATGTCGAAGAAGCTGAAACCGGTCAACAAAGGCACCTGGAGAAACAAATTTTTTTCCCACTGGTGCACGCGCAACGCATGCCTCCACTCCACCCACACAGTGCCGTCACGAACGAACTCGCGCTCGACCGAGGTCAAGTTACGTACTTGAGAGCTAACGTTTGACGAGGCGCAGGCCAAGACTGCTCCCTTGGCCTGCACCCGTATTGGCAGACCCGCCTTGCAATCGCCGGCATAGACGAAATTTATGGATAATGCTCTCGAATCGCAGTAAGCGTCTCTATACCTTTAAGGTTTGTCTGTCGTCAGACGCAAGAACAGTATCGAAGATACCGAGACGGCGTGCGAATTCGTTCGCAATACTTCAATGAGCGGCAGTCGCTAGCATAAGCGTGCGGCGACGCGCCTTCTCAGCATGAAGCATTCAATTAGATGCTCGCGCAGAGGCAAGTGCGTTAATGAAAACTGCGCACGCTCCGCAATTCTGGATTTCAATACAGCACGACGTTTTAGAAGCCAGAAGGCATGCCTAGTGCACTGAATAGGCGTTGTTTAATCAGACGCAAGGAAGATTCAACTGGCATATCAGTTGGCGTTAATGTACCGTCAAGATCGATCACTAAAGGAAGGTCGCCGTGTCATTGCCCTCGTAAGTCCGCGTCAGAGTGACGAGCATACTGATTATTTGTTTTATAGCGTCAGGAAGTCATCGTAAATCTTGCAAAGTGAACGCCAATATACGAAAGGTTGCAGAATTTTATTGCTACCCGGCTGCATCAACATCGGCCGTCGATAATGGATTTTTATCACTCCCCTCAGCCTGATCCAGTGCAAGACCCCGGTCCGATGGCTGCTCTACCGTACTAGCGATGAGCACGATAAATCCAACGAAGAGAAGACTCAGGTTACGCATCTCTCCAGGTGCACAAAACAGCAGAAATAAGGGAAAATTGACAATGGCCGCGATTAAAAGATGGGCTCGAACCTTAGCCGGAGAGGTCGGCCATCCCCGAAGAATTACAGCAACGATGACAAACAACGTTCCAATGAAAGCGCCGCTTGGCCCAACAAAACCATAGGTCACCTCCAATTGCGCGTACGTAGTTGGCAACAAATACTTACGGAGATTGTCGAAAAATTGGAAATGTGCAGCGCCGCCCCCAGCATCGAGGTACACCCACTTCACTATTGCATTGACCAATCCCGAGATGCCGACTGCCCCTGCCAGGATCGAAATAGTGGCTTTTTTTGATGAACGCGCGCGAAGAAAAGGGTAAAGAGTCGGCAGAAAAAAGAAGAATGCCTCTTTATTCAACGTCGCAGGAATTGCCATCAAACAGAGGAGCAACAATTGATTACGCAATGCTAAAAGCACTGCCGCGCTAAAAAAGAACATCTCTGCGTAATCATAGAAATATCCACCGATAGTCTGAACAAATGGGAAAGCAAGCACAAAAATGGCCGGTATCGACGTCGCTGTCTGCATGCTAAACTTTAGCTCAAGCAGTACCTCACGCAACACAAACAAGCTTGCAAGACAAAGTCCAAGACATAGGTACATTACAACAATGTAACGAAAGGCATAGCTCGGCTTTACAGATGAAGTCGCTCTGGTAAACGTCCGATAGGGACCAAGTTTGTCAACCGCATACGCTTTTACATTGGCAGGAACAATGCGGTCTACAACATTTGCCACCGTCGGCAACAATATACGATAAGCGAACGGCTTGATTGCAGTGTTATCAAATACCTGCTCGATACCGTACGTAGGCGCAGAGTCTCGCAGCGCCCATTTCCCAATAAATCCCGACATGCTCGCAGTTGCAGCTATCCAGTACAGGGCCAGAAGAAGGGTATATGAAACCCAGCGGGAATTGATGGCTAACCGAACCTTATACATATCGATGAATACGTCGCCTAAACTGGTTTGCATGAGTCGTAGGCCTGATCACCATGCTCATGGCTGAAAAATACTGTCTCGAATCCGGCCAAATGGCCATCACAAATGTGACGTAGAATCTCTACGCCAAGTTAACAGATCGATCAACACTTGCAAAAATAAATACAATTTATTATAACATGGTACCTCTACTTCCAAGCAAAAATAAGTTTACGGCGCTTCTTAAACCAAACATCGGTCCCAGCCATTCGACAATATAAAGCGTTACAAAATAACGTACCATTAGTTGATTTTGTAAAATATTGGACATTCATAAATATCATATTGTCACACAACTTCCCTTACATTCGAAAGTTAGATCTCAGAGTTAGAAGATCGACAGTATCCTTATAGGGTGCTCAGAAAAAAGGCCCGAGAATGCCGCAAAAGTTGACGCTGTCGCGCTATTTGCAAGGTGAGGAGAGGTAAAGACGCCACTCGCATTGAAGCGCTGGACTTCGGGATACCTTATCCGCTGCGGCCCGGCTGGCCAAGCAGATACGGCGCGATGGAAATTTCCGATGCAATGATCGAGGTTATGGGCCCGTATTGCAGTCGCGAAGAACAGCAAACAGCGGACGCCGCCGGTTGGACCGCATTTATAAGATCGTCGCCATGGCGAGAGCAGTCAATCGGATCGATTGGGCGCCGAGAGCACGTCCACGATGTCGCCTATTTGCGGTTTCGTGCTACGTCCGTCCGGAACTATCGCGTTGGCAGGCGCGGCATGATGAACATGCTGCGCAGATGTCTCATAGGTTTTGATCGTGCATGACCTTAAACTCTTCTTCCATCTCGAAGCACTTTTGCGCAGACGTGTCCTTATCGGAGGTCGAGCTTAATGTTTTCTGCCAAGCCCAACATGAGTCAATCAAGGCTCTTTGCTGGGCGGCATGCTGTACCTCAGGCGGCGATTCGATAACAAAATCGAGTCCGCAAAGAAGCACGGCAAGCATTGCGGGTACGCAGATGTTTTGTACGTTCGTTCTTAGGCGTGTACCTGTGCACGAGGGACACTCAGTTGCATCTTTCGCATGGGCGCTGCAATGCTTGCAAGAGATGAGTTCCATGCGGTACATAGATATTGGTGAAATGCACTAATTTCTCATGTGAATGATCTAATGTCAATGTTTAAGGTGAGTGACTAAAGTAGAGTAGGACTTCTATAGTCGTACTGTCACATCTCCGCTTGCGCAGCCAGAAATGGCAAACAAGATCAAGGCGTTTCAGTTCCGAAATCTCAGGGCCAAAGTGGCAACAGGCAAGGAGGATTCGCAAGGCATCGTAGCCGCCCAAGACCAAATCAGCCACTCGACGGCCGCGATGACGAAACACTGTGTTCGCCATCGAAAAGGCAAGCTAGTGAAGCCGACAAAGTAACGAAATTCTTTCACAAATCGGAGCATGTTGATCACCTTTCGTAGGGAGATTTGAGCTAAAGATCCTACAATTTGCGGACAGAGAAATGAGGATAAGGGATTGAATTAAAAGGTTTTGGAAATGGGCTTTACAGTCTTGGGGGCGATAGTCGAGCCTGACAACCAGACACCTTCGCGCCTCTACCGCGGTTCGGATGAGTCATGGCCATGAGGTCGCTCTGTTCGAGTAAGGTATGTCCGTCGATGACACCACCATGGGGCGTAGCCGAAGGATGAGCCTGAGCGCATCAATGGCCTGCCAGCCCGCGCGATAAGCAGACTCGAGGTGTTCGAACGTTGCGGATGAAAGCCTGTCTTGCGTGGACGTAAACTAGAGCGCGTGCTCGCCGCGATGATGCTCGAGCAAGTCGGTTGCCGTAGCGCGATTCGCCCCACAGCGCGCCCACGTCTCATGAACATGCATGTATTTCCGGCGCCGAAACCTGCGGTAATCAACCGTCATGCTGGCTTGGGGCTCGGCATTGTTTTGCATGCTCATCGCCGCCGAGTGGATTGCGACGAGCACGTCACAACCGGAAGAGGCCAGGCAAGCAGACCGACAGGCCATCGAGCACTGCTGGATCGAGCAACTCAAACCATCGTACAGGCCTGGCGACAACGCACCGCAAGCATGCGAGCGGGTGGAATCCGATTATCTCGAAAGATACGGAAAAACCCATAGAGACATCAGGAAGACATGATATCGAAAATTGACACAACAAGAACGTTTATATTGCAAATATAACAACGAATGACATTCCTCCGGCAAAACCGGTATCGTAAGCAGTCTTGACCAGCCGGCGCTGCCGGTCACGTTGACCCGCTACGGCAGAATAATGGAAAACAAAGCAACTTTTTCTCACTCGTCGAACGTGTTGCAGCCGAATCTGTCGGTGTATCTGGACCTGCTCAGGTATTTCGCCGCGTTGATGGTCTATCTCTTCCACGCTGGCCACTTTTCGCACTACAGGCTCCCGTTCTTCGGCACCTATGGCGGCCTGGGCGTTGCCGTGTTTTTCGTATTGTCCGGTTTCGTGATCGCGTTTTCGTCGACGGGCAAGCGCCGGGACATCGTCGATTATTTCATTGCACGCTTCGCCCGCCTGTGGTCGGTCGCTCTGCCGGCAATTCTCCTGACGCTCGTCCTCGATACGGTGGGTCAATGGCTTGCGTTGTCGGCATATGCGCCGATGCAGCCGTATCCGGCCTACAAATGGATTGCGGCTTCCGGCATCACGGCGCTGTTCCTCAACGAGATATGGTTCCTGGATATCTGGCTGGGAACGAACGGGCCGTTCTGGTCTTTGTCGTATGAATTCTGGTACTACGCAATTTTTGCGACGCTGATCTATTTTCGTGGATGGCAGCGCGTTGCCATGGCAGGTCTCGTGATGTGTATTGCCGGGCCCGGCATCATCATCGCCTTTCCCGTATGGCTCCTCGGCGTAGGTCTGTTCCATTTACTGCACAAACACGTGTCAGCGGACAGGACACGGCTGGGCCTTGGTGCCCTGCTTGTCTCCATCGTATGCCTCACCCTGTACATCATGATGGGTGGATCGAAGATCTTTACCGCTCTCCCGATCGCTTACCCGCTGGCCAATCTGAAGTCATGGGGCATCAATTTCTGGCCGCAGAGCTATGTCGTGGGCTTCTTCATCGCACTGAACATCTACGGCTTCGCCCGCATGCAACGGGTTTTCAGGAGCCCTTCCGAACAAACGGTACGCCTCGTCCGTACGACGGCAGAAACGAGCTTCGGCCTGTACCTCTTCCATTATCCTTTGATGTACTTCTGCAAGGCCATCCTGGCCGTCGCCCAGGTCCCCCAAGGCACATTCTACGTTCTGGCCATCTATATCGCTCCATTCGTTGCGGCGACATGGTTGTCCCTGAAATGCGAACCCCTGAAGTTTGTCTTGTCCAGGATCCTGAAAACGTTATTCAAAAGGGATAAGGCACAGTCGGCACACGGCAAGGACGTCCCCATCGTCCCGGACTATCCCATGGCCGCACCGCTGGCGACCAGCGACCACGAGCGACGCCTCGACATCTGACAGGTCGGCCTTCTTTCACCCCACTTCATCGACCTGTACGGGGCATGCATCTGCATGCACCCCGCATGTGTCGATATTTCGCTTTTAAATACATTTCAGCAAATTTGTTGTTTTCACACCGCAATCTCTTCATTTCATAACCGTAACTTGTGTATTTACACCGGTGTATATATGCTGAATTTAAGCAAATTTCCCTGGTGTCAATATGCGTACCCAAGTGTCCATTACCGTTGACACCGAGTTCAGCATCGCGGGCGCGTTTCGCGATCAAACGGTGTGCCCGGTCGCCGAGCAGCGGGTCTGGTGCGTGAGCGGTTGCAAATCGCAGGGCCTGGGCTATATGCTCGACTGCTTCGCGCAGTACGGGATCACGGCGACCTTTTTCGTCGAGGTCCTGAACCGGCATTACTTCCATCGCGACCCCATGCGCGACATCGCCGAAAGACTGCATACGGCAGGGCACGACGTGCAGTTGCACCTGCACCCATGCTGGACCATCTTCCAGCACGAGGACTGGCGCGAACGCGCGCGCGTGCGCACGAAGCCCGGCATCGACGCCTTTTATGGCCGCGCCGAAGACGCATCGCTCAAACTGATGGAGTACGGGCTCGAGACGTTCCACACGTGGGGATTGCCGGCGCCGACGGTGTTCCGCAGCGGGAGCCTGCACCATGACGACGCGCTGTATCGCGCCCAGGCCCGCGCGGGGATTCCTTACAGTTCCCATGTCGGCGTGGCCGTGTTCGACAGCGGCGACGAGAACTATCGCCTGTACAGCGGCCGCCACGAACGCCATGGCGTGATCGAATGCCCGATCCTGACCTTCCGCGACTGGAAGGTGCCCGGAAAGACCCACCTCAAAAGCCTGACCATCACGGGCAGCAATTTTGCCGAGACGCGCATGCTGCTGGAGCAGGCGCACCGCGAAGGCGTCGAGCAGGTCGTGATCCTCACCCATCCGTTCGAGTACGTGCACACCTCGGACCAGCAGATGTCCAGGACGCGCCGGCACTGCGTCAACCAGCGCCGCCTGGCCCGGCTCTGCGAATTCCTGAGCGAGAACACCGACCGGTTCGCGACGGATGGCCTGTCCGCCGCCGCCGCCATGCCGATGCGCGCCGAATCGTCGCGTAACGTCCTGCTCAAGGGAAGCCTGCTGAAGGCCGTGCCGCGCATGGTCGAGCAGGCCGTCTACGACAACTACGCCATGTGGCGCCTGAAGCACCAGGAGGCCGGCACCGCGGTCGACGTCGAGGCCTGCGCCTGAGATTCCAGGGCCGTGCCGGGGGCACGGAAGCGGGGCCGCATGTTATATTAAATGCATGACGTCAACAGCTCCCGTCCGCCGCGCCATTCCTCCCGTTCCCGTGCTGTCGCTTGCCGCATTCTCGGGCGGGCGCCGTGCCGCGCTGCCGTCGCTGCTGGACGGGGCGGACGCGCGCCTCGTCACGAGCGGCCGCGTCGCCATCGGTCTTGCATTGCGCGCGCTCGGCGTGGATGGCGGCGACGTCGTGCTGGTACCCGCCTATCACAGCCCGTCGATGGTCCCGCCCGCGCACTGGTGCGGCGCAGAGGTCGCGTTCTACCGCGTGCGGCCGGACACGGCGCCCGACCTGGCCGACATCGAAGCGCACGTCGCCAGGGGACGGGTCAAGGCGATCCTCGCCACGCACTTCTTCGGCATCCCGCACGACCTCACGCTGCTGCGCGCGCTGTGCGACCGGCACGGCATCGGCCTCGTCGAGGATTGCGCCCATTGCTTCTTCGGTGCGCGCGACGGCGTCGCGGTGGGGAGCGTGGGCGACTACGCGATCGGCAGCACGATGAAATTCTTCCCGATCTACGAAGGCGGCTGCCTGGTCTCGCGCCGGCACCGGCTCGACGTGGCCCTGCACGGCGCCGGCGCCGGCTTCGAAATGAAGGCCGCGCTGAACGCGCTCGAAGCGGCGTTCACCTACGGCCGCCTGCCCGTGCTGCGGATGCTGCTCGCGCTGCCGCTGCGCGCGAAAAGCGCGCTGTGGGGCGCATTGAAATCACGCGGCGGCAAGAGCGGCAACAAGAACGGCGGCACGGCGGCGCCCGCGCTGGCGCCGTCATCGTCGGACAGCAGCTTCGAGTTCGATGCGCGCTGGGCCGACAAGCGCTCGTCCTGGTTTTCGCGCGCGGTGCTGCGCGCGGTGTCGCCCGCGCGCATCGTCGCGCGGCGGCGGCGCAACTACCTCGACCTGCAGCGCGCGCTGGACGGCGTGCCCGGCTGCCGCCCGCTGTATTCGAGCCTGCCCGACGGTGCCTGTCCGTGGATGTTCCCGCTGCTCGTCGACCGGCCGCAGGCCGTGTTCGACGCCTTGCTGCGCGCCGGCGTGCCGATGACGCGCTTCGGCGCGACCCTGTGGGCGGGCGTCGATGCGAACGTGTGCGCCAACAGCGCGGACCTGGGCCGGCGCCTGATCGCCTTCCCGTGCCACCAGGCGCTCGACGACGGCGAACGCGCATGGCTGCACGCGCAGGTGCGCCAGGCGCTGGAAACCTGCGCGGCGGTGCCGGCATGAACTGGACTGTCGTCCCTGCGCGCGACTTCGCGCAGCACGCAGACCGCTGGCAGCGCCTGCACGCGGCCGGCGCCGCATCGCCGCTGCTCGCTGCCGATTTCGTGCAGCCGCTGCTCGACGTGTTCGGCACGGGCCGCGAGCTGCTCGCCTGGCACGGCCGGGGCGATGATACGGACGCGATGACGATCGTGGCCCAGGGCCGCCCCTGCGTGTGGAACACGTTCCAGCCCGCGCAGGCGCCCGTCGGCCTGTGGCTGCAGCGCGATACCCGTCCCGCCGACGGCCTGCTCGCGGATCTGCTGCGCGCGCTGCCCGGTCCCGCGCTGATGCTGGGCCTCACGCAGTGCGACCCGATGCTGACGGCACGCCCGGCCGGGCCGCACAGCTTCGACTACATCGAGACGGCGCGCATCACGTTGCAGGGATCCTTCGACGACTACTGGAACGCGCGCGGCAAGAACCTGCGCAACAACCTCAAAAAGCAGCGCAACCGCCTGCGCCAGGACGGCATCGCGCCGCGCCTCGAAATCGTGCGCGATCCCGCGTTGATGGCCGCTGCCGTCGCCGACTACGGCCGGCTGGAGACGAGCGGCTGGAAGGCCTCCGAAGGCACCGCCGTCGCCGCCGACAACGACCAGGGCCGCTTCTACCGCGCGATGCTGGAAGCGTTCGCGCGGCGCGATGCGGCCAGCGTCTACCGCTACTGGTTCGACGGCCCGGACGGCCCGCGCCTGGCCGCGATGGACCTGTGCGTCGAAGGCGGCGGCTGCATCGTGATCCTCAAGACGGCCTATGACGAGGCGCTCGGTCCGCAGCTGTCGCCGGCCCTGCTGATGCGCGAGGAAGCGACGCGCGGCCTGTTCGACGAAGGCCGGTTCGAGCGCATCGAATTCTATGGACGGGTGATGGAATGGCACACCCGCTGGACCGACGAGATCCGCACGATGTACCACTTGAACGGCTACCGCTGGCCGTGGCTGGGCCGCCTGCATGCGCTGGCGGCACGCCGCACAGGTGACGTCAGCGCTGCGCCGCCAGCGCCTGCCGCAGCTGCGACAGGCTCATGAACTCGCCGCCGACGCGGTCGCGGAACCACGCGCAATAATCGTGCACCGTCGTGATCAGGCGCTCGAGGTCCGCCTCGCAGCGCACGTACGGCGTATGGCCCGGCATCATCGACGGGCTGTGGTACGTCAGCGAAAAGACCTGGCAGCCGCCGGCCAGCAACGCCTCGGTCAGGCGGCGCATCTCGGCGCCGGACGCCACTTCGGGACTCAGGCGCACGCGCTCCAGCGCGCGCGAGCGCGCCAACACACCGCCCAGGCGCAGGCGCCGTGCCCAGCGGCGCTGGGCGAGGTCGTACAGGCGCGGCCCGACGTGGCGCAGCCAGCCGCAGTAGCCGGTCGTGACGGGCAATTCGAGCAGTTCGCGCCGCCCCGCCTGGAACCAGAACGGGTGCTCGTCGAACGTGCGGAAATCCGGCCCGCCGTCTTCCGTGAACGCGCTGTAGGGGACGACGCTCGCATCGATCTCGTAGCCGAGCGAGGCGATCGACTCGGCCGTGTGCGGACCGAGGCCGTAGCGGCCGGCCTTGAATGCGAGCGGCTGGCGACCGAACGCGTCGGCGATGGTTTCGGTCAGGAGGCGCAGCTTGTCGTATTCGAGCTGGCGCGGCAGGTTGCCGCCATACGAATTGAAATCCGACAGCGCTTCTTCGTACGGGGGCGAGACCCACGGGTGCAGGTGGGCGCCGATCTCGCAGCGCTTCGCATCGAGCAGGCGGCGCAGCGTCGCGACCGCGCCGGGCGTCGTGGCGACCGGCCAGTCGACCATGTAAGTGGGCAGGATGCCGAACTCGTCGAACACGCGCGCATGCATCAGCGGCTGGCTGGCGATCGAGGTCGTCCCGATCGCACTGCGATTGAACGGCTGGTCCCAGGCGAATTCGCCCTCGGTGTCGACGATCACGAGCAGGACTGGACGCTGTCCGGGTGCCAGTTGTGCCGGCACATGCTGAGCTTTTGTTAACATTACTTGCGTTCTTGCGTCCCATGCCCCCGACGTTGCCACGATAAATATGGCCGTCGGGCGTTCTTGTTGATGCCGCTAAAAATGTTGCAATCCTAGCACAACAGCTTATTGTTAAGTATCAACCGTGCGGCAATCGGGACCTGGCTGAACAAGATGATTTCATTACAACACCTGCGTAAGAATATGGCAGATCAGGCGGTTCACGCTGCTACACTTGCGGTCGTGCCCGCTGCGCAGACAATCAATGAAAGAATCGGAAACCATGATGCCTGCCAAACACGAAAATCCGGTATCCGATTTCAAATTCGATGCGCTGACGTCCCTCCGGGGTATCGCTGCCCTGTGCACGGTGCTGGCGCACCTGATCGTCATCTGGGGCGACGTGTTCCCCCCTTTACAGCAGGGATCCCTGTTCCGCGATTTTGCCGTGCACACCTACCTCTTCGTGGATTTCTTTTTCGTCCTGAGCGGTTTCGTGATGAGCCATGCGTACGGCAGGCATTTCGCGGATGCCGTCAGGGCCGGCAGCTACATGCGGTTCCTGCGCGCGCGGTTCGCGCGCGTCTATCCGCTGCACCTGCTGTTGCTGCTCGTGTATGTCGGCCTGGCCGCCATCGGGATCAAGCAGGCCCAGGAAAACCCTGACTGGTCGATTACCGCCCACCTGCTGCTCCTGCACGCGATGGGATTCTTCAACCACACGACGTGGAACCAGCCTTCGTGGTCGATCAGCGTCGAATGGTGGACGTATATCGTGTTCCCGTTTGCGATTCCGCTGGCCCGCCGTTATTTCTCGAACACCGCGGCGGTGCTCGCCCTGCCGGTCATCCTCGGGCTGTTCGCGTTCCTGGCCATGCATTTCGGCAGCGCAAACCTGACGGTCGGTTTCGCATTCTTCCGCTGCCTGATCGGATTTTGCGCCGGCGCGTGCCTGTATGCGATCGTCCGGCACCGGCGCATGGCATCGTTCGCCGACGCTGCCGCCAACGGCGCGCTGGCCGCGGTCTTCCTGGTCCTGCTGTTCGTACCGTCGCCGTATGCCGACATGCTCGCCTTCGTGGGCTTTTGCGCGCTCGTGTATGCGGCCAGCATGGGTACCGGCGGCGGCCACTGGCTGCATCATCCGGTCCTGGTCTGGATCGGCGACATCTCGTATTCGATCTATCTGTGGCACAGCCTGCTGCTGCACGTGTTTGCAAAAGCCCTGGGTGCGGCCGCCCGGGCACTGCCGTTCTTCAACAACCACCCGGTCCTGTTCTTCGTGGCCGCGCTGGTGCTGTTCGAAGCCGCCATTTTGTTGCTGGCGCACATGAGCTACCGGTTCTTTGAATTGCCGCTGAGGAACTTCTTGGGACCAAAGAAGCATCGCGAGGCGCGCACGTTACAAGTGTTGCATTTTAGATAGCTTATCAATAGGCTATAATTTCGCGCCGGTTGTTGTCAAAGTGAAACTAAAGCCGGCCGAACAAAATTGCCGGAGAACAGGGTGGCCGCAGCGGACAAGCCAGGAGTCGTATTCACCATGCGTTATCCCGACGATACGGGGTATGTATGGAATTTCACCGCCGCCGTGCGCGACCGCGCGAGTGCCGACCTGCGCGAGCGGGCGAACGTGTACATGGCGTTTCCCAAGCTGACCGGCAATCCCAGCTACCAGCCGAAGAATTTGCAACCCGTCGAACTGGATTGCTACGACACCTCGCCGGCCGGACGGGCCGCGATCGAACAATTCGTGCGCACCCATGACGTGAAAGTCATGGTCTTCATGAGCGCGCTGTCGAACACCGTGTGCCTGGACCTGCTGCGCCGCCTGGGCGTGCGCACGATCAACACGGAAAACGACAGTTTCGACCCGCGCCAGCGGGACGGCGCCATCAAGAAAGTGGCGAAATTCCTGCTGCGGCGCGTGCTGCGCATGCAGCAGCACGACCTGCACCTCGCCAATTCCGTCGCCCAGGAAAACTTCCTGCTGAATTACCAGAAGCTTCCGCGCGACAAGGTGGTCCTGATGCGCAATTCGGTCGATTCGGTCAAATTCCACCCCGGCGACCGCAACGAAGCGCGCGCGCAGCTGGGCCTGGACCCCGACCGCTTCTGGATCCTGGCCGTCTCGCAGGCGCGCCCGGAAAAGCGCGTGGACCGGCTGTTGCAAGTGGTGCGCGACGTCATCGACGCGCGCCCGGCCAAGCGCATCGGCTTCATCTACGTGGGCGACGGCCCACCGGCCGCGCAGTGGAAACAGCTTGCGCAAGAACTCGGCCTCGCCGACGTCTGCGTGTTCGCCGGCCGCCAGAACGACCTCGTGCCGTACTACCGCGCCGCCGACCTGCTCGTGCACGCGGCCGAGCGCGAAAGCTTCGGCAATGCGATCGTCGAGGCCATGGCCTGCGGCATCCCCGTCGTCGCCAGCGCCGCACTGGGCCCGAAGGAAACGATCCTCGACGGCAAGACCGGCGCCGTGATCGGCCTGGACGATTTCGCGGGTTTCACGCAGGCCGTGCTGCGCTATGTCGACGATCCGGAAATGACAAAAATGCATGGTAACTACGCGCGTGCGCACGTCGATACCGCATATAATGTTGTGCGTCAAAGCAAGGAGTTCGCTGCACACATTGCGCGGTTCCTATGATTGCCCAGCAAACGCAACCGCTTTGAATTTGATCAGCAGAAAAGGGAGTCCCGAGGAATGTCTTTAGTCGAGAGGGTGGTCCAGCGCGTCAGGCGAGACTATTTCCGATGGCAGTACCAGAAAGTCGCACGCCAGATCCTGGACACCCGCCCCGTCAAGCGCGGCGACCTGCCCTTCACGCTGCTGTCGATGGTGCACCAGCGCGACGTCCATTCCTACCTGGTCGCGGTCAAGTCGTTTACCCATTTCCTGAATCCGTCGCGCATCGTGGTCGTGTGCGATCCGTCGATCGACGAGAACGACCGCGCCGTGCTGAAGCACCACCTGCCGCACTTGATCCTGCGCGAGGCGGGCGAATTCACCCATCCCGACATCCCGCGCGGCGGCACCTGGGAGCGCCTGTTCGCGATTTCCGGCTATGCGCTGGACAGCTACGTCATCCAGCTCGATGCCGATACGCTGACCATGCAGCCGATCCCGGAAGTGCTGCAGGCCATCCAGGCCGGCGCCGGCTTCGTGCTGGGCGAAATCCCGGACACGCCGATCCGCCCGCTGGACGCGGTCCGCGCCCACGCGCTGCCGAAGGTGAAGCCGGGCGCGCACATCCAGACCCTGTCGGAAGCCGAGATGGCCAACGTCGGCCTGCCGGGCGATGCCCGCTACGTGCGCGGCTGCTCCGGCTTCACGGGGTTCCCGCCGTCGACGACGATGCGCGACAACCTGCTCGACTTCTCGCGCCGCATGACGGGCAAGCTGGGCGAGGACTGGAAACGCTGGGGTACCGAACAGGTGACCTCGAACTACCTGGTGGCGAACGCGTTCGCCGCGAAATCGCTGCCGTTCCCGAAATACGGCACGCCCGACTGCGCCACGGCGGAGACGGCGTTCTTCCACTTCATCGGGCCGATGCGCTTCATCAATAACAAGTACAAGACGACGTCGCGCCAGGCCATCCACCTGATCTCCAACGCGCCGGCCTGATACCCGGCGCGTTTTTCTCTCCTTGGTTGCGTTGTCATGGCAGATTTGCGTCGTTCGCTGGTCATCAATTTCTTCGCGACGTCGGGCACCAAGGTCCTGCAGTTCATCGTCAGCATCCTGCTGGCCCGGATCCTGAGCCCGAGCGAGATCGGCATCTATTCGATGACGGTCGTGTTCGTGAATTTCGCCCAGGTGTTCCGCGACTTCGGCGTCAGCTATTACCTGCAGCGCGAACCGGATCTCGACAACGACAAAATCCGCTCGGCGACCGGCGTCGTGTTCACGACATCGTGGGTCATCGCGGCCGCCCTGTTCGCGGCCAGCGGCTGGCTCGGCATGTGGTTCAAGGAACCGGGCATCGTGCCGGTGATGCGCGTGCTGGCCATCGGCTTCGTGTTCATCCCGTTCGGCACCGTCACGGGCGCCCTGCTCGCCCGTCACTACGAGGCCGAGAAACAGGCCGTCGTCCACGTCGTCGGCACCGTGTGCTTCTGCGCCAGCACGCTGATCCTCGGCGAGATGGGCCACGGCGCCATGTCGATGGCCTGGGGTAACCTGATCAACATCGTCGCCTGCGGCATCGCCTACGTGCCGCTGCGCCCGAAAGGCATGCCGTGGCTGCCGGGCTTCCGCCACTGGAAGAGCGTGGCGCACTTCGGCGTCGGCTCGCTCGTGACGAACTGCGCGACGACGCTGAACAACTCGATTCCCGATATCCTGCTCGGCAAACTGGGCTCGGCGCGCCACGTGGGCCTGTTGAGCCGGGCGAATTCCACCGTGTCGATCTTCAGCTACGTGGCCGGTTCGACGATGAATTACGGCGCGGTCCCGTATCTGGCCCAGACGTATCACAAGGGCGAATCGCTGGCGCCGATCCTCGCCCGTTCCACCTTGCTGCTGACGGGCGTCGGCTGGACCGCGCTGGCGCTGACGGCCGTGCTGGGCCAGGACGTCGTCGTCGCGCTGTACGGCGCCAAATGGATCGAGTGCGTGCCGGCGATCCTGCCGCTCGTGCTGGCCGCCGTCGTGACGCTCGCCTTCAACTACATCCCGATGGCGGTGACGGCGATCGGCCGTCCCTACCTGAGCGCCTTCCCGGTCGTCGTCACCCTGGCGACCCGCATCCTGTTCGGCGTGCTGCTGTTCGACGGCAGCCTGAACGGATTCGCCTGGGCGCTGTTCTTCGCAACGGTCGCCAGCGCCCCCGTCACCGCGATCCAGCAGAGCCGGTATTTCGGCCTCACGACCGCGATGATGTTCCGCGCCCTGCTGCCCAGCGCCGTCGTGGCGTTGGGCACCGGCGCGGTCGCCTGGCTGCTGGCGGCGCTGCTGCCGGCGTCCATCCCGGCCATGGCGCGGCTGCTCGTGATGATGCTGCCGCTGGCCCTGGCCTGGTACCTCCTGCTGCGCGCCACGCGCCACGAACTGGTGGGCGAAGTGCATCGCCTGGCCGCACCGTTGAAAGCCCGGCTGGCCCTGTTGCGCCCGAATGTATAATCGACTGCTCGCCCTCTCGTGGCGTGGCGCTTACTGAACCGAATGACCATCATGACGTATCTCGACGAAGTCAAAGCGACCCTGATCGACGTGCTGAGCCTGGGCGATGCCGGCCAGCGCCTGAACGCCGACTCCCCCCTGCTGGGCAGCCTGCCCGAACTCGACTCGATGGCCGTCGTCAGCCTGATCGGCGCCCTCGAAGAACGCTTCGGCATCGCCATCGACGACGACGACCTGAGCGCCAGCACCTTCGAAACCCTGGGCAGCCTGGCCGACTTCGTGGCCGCGAAACGCGCCGAATGACACCGGATCGGGCCGAGGTGGACACGGAACCGTTCTTCCTCGGCAGCGGCGCGGACCGGCGCTTCTGCCTGTTCCACCGGCCCGCCGGCACGTGCCGCGGCGCCGTC
>Ga0308168_1001574_pt1 | contig 20387 bp, 13 predicted proteins | sample PhyCR2_FD_202133 | JGI IMG/M metagenome (GOLD analysis project Ga0308168, IMG submission 202133) | Phyllosphere microbial communities from UC Gill Tract Community Farm, Albany, California, United States - DLSLRC.R2 | ecosystem: Host-associated > Plants > Phyllosphere > Unclassified | place: USA...
GGGACCGGTCACCAGCACCAGGCCGTTGGGGCGCTGGACGATGGCGCGGAAGCGCTCGACCAGGGTCGGATGCATGCCGATCGCGTCCAGACGCAGGTTGGCGCCGACCTGGTTCAGTAATCGCATTACGACCGATTCGCCGAACTGGGTCGGCATGGTCGAGATACGCACGTCGATGCGCTGGTTGCGCACCTTGACCGCGAAGCGGCCGTCCTGCGGCAGGCGCTTTTCCGAGATGTCGAGGTCGGCCATCAGCTTGAGGCGCAGCGCCAGCGGCGTCGCGATCTTGATGTCGGCCTCGGTCTGCAGGTGCAGCACGCCGTCGATGCGGAAGCGGATCTGCAGCCGGCCATCCTGCGGCTCGATGTGGATGTCGGAGGCACGCACCTGGGCGGCATCGTCGAACACCGATTGCAGCAGCTTCACCACCGGCGCTTCTTCCAGGCCGGAGTTGGACGCCAGCGCGCCGAAGTCGACCGAATTGGCTTCGCCCAGGTCTTGCTCCAGCTCGCGCGCCAGGCCGGTGATCTCGCCGGTGCGGCGGTAGATGCGGTCGATCGCCTGCAGCACTTCGGTCTCGTTGACCACGGCCAGCTCGACGCCCTTTTTCAGGAGGCGCGCGATCTCGTCGTAGGCGAACAGATCGGTCGGGTCGGACACGCCCACCAACACGGTGTCGATGCGGTCTTCCAGCACCAGCGCGCGGAAACGGCGCGCCTGGGTCTCGGGCAGCAGGCGCACCACGTCCTGGTTGATGTTGTAAAACTTGAGGTTGATGTAGGGAATGCCGAGCTGGCGCGCCAGCGCGCCCGAGATCTGCTCCTCGGTGACGAAGGCATTCTCGACGAAGACGCGCCCGAGCTTGCGCCCGGTACGCTTCTGGTCGGCCAGCGCCTGGTTCAACTGCTCTTCCGACAGCAGCTTTTGTTGCACCAGGATTTCCCCGAGCCTGACTTTTTCTGGCCTTGCCATATCACCTCATCAACTATGTAGGACTACTCCTGCATTGTAAGCCACAAGACACAAAAATTTACGTTCGGCACTATTTTTTAGCCCGCAGGCGTCGCCTGTATGCGACGGCATGCCAACGCAAACACCCCAACTTCGGGGTCAGAGCACTAGATTCGGACAGTTCGTTGAAAAAATACTTAGTTTTCAATCACTTGGAATAATTAGACGCCAAACCTTGTGCTCTGACCCCGAATTGTGAAATCGGCGTGCTGCCGTGATAGATTTGCTTACCACTTTCTCGGACTTTCATGCCGTGCACGCCTGCCTGCTGAGCTACCATGCAATCCATGGCGCATAGGCGCTCAAGGAACCCGCGTGCGCTTGTTACGTCGTCAATCCCTCCCTTCGATCCGCTCCAAGCTGGTGACCCTGGTGCTGGCCTGCGCGCTGCCGATCCTGGTCGGCTACCTGGTGTTCGCCCACGATGCCGACCAGCGCGAGCGCCTGCATGTGGCGGAGGATGCGCAGATGATCGCGCGCGCCCTGGCCGCCGCAGTGGAACACGAGCTGGCGAATGGCGAAACCGCGGCGCGCTCGATGGCCAACGAACCGGCACTGGCCGCCGGACAGCTTGCCGCCTTCCATGCCACCGTCGTGCGCCTGTTGCGGCCGGACTTTCCGGTAGCCGCTTTCGTGCTGATCGACGCCGATGGCCGGGTGCTGCTGGACTCGCGCCATCCACCCTCGCCTGCCGCAGCGCAGTTCGCGCTATCGGCACCGTCCACGGTCGGTGCCGACGCGCTGCGCCGGGTCTTCGGCGGTGCCAGCGCGGTCGCCGGCTTGCAGCGCGCCGGTCCGCTCCAGCCATGGAGCGTGGCGATCGTGGTGCCGGTCTGGCGCGGAGGCAAGGTGGCGTATGCGCTGTCGGTGGAAATGCCGCCGCGCCGCCTGGCCGAGCTGCTGGCCGGCCAGCACCTGCCCGGGGACTGGCACGCCCAGGTGTTCGACGGGAACGGCTTGCTGGTGGCGCGCGGCGGCGACCTGGTGCGCACGGTCGGTACGCCGATGCGTCCCGAACTGGCGGCGGCGCTGGCCAGGCGCGACATTGGCGTGGCCGCGGTCGATGCGCTTGGCCGCAGTCCCGCAAATATCGCCTACGCGCGCACCCTCGAACACGGCTGGACGGTGGCCATCGGCTTCCCGCGCCAGGCCGCGCGCGAGATTCTCGGCCCGCAGCCGGGCGCCACCCTGAGCGGGATCCTGGCGATGCTGGCGCTCAGCCTGGGCCTGGCCTGGCGCATCGGCGAGACCATCGCACGCTCGGTGCGCGCCCTGACCGCGCCGGCGGCGGCCCTCGGGCGCGGCGAGCCGCTCCGGATTCCCCCGCTGGGCATCCGCGAAGCCGCCTCGGTGGCCGGCGCGCTGCGCACGGTCGAGGGCGAACTGCAGCACTACCGCAGCGGCCTGGAAGCGCTGGTGGCCGAACGCACCACCGAGCTGCAGCGCTCCAGCGCCATGTTGGCCACGGTGTATGCCAGCGCCCCGGTCGGCCTGGCCTTCCTCGACAGCGAACTGCGCATCGTGATGGTCAACGACTACCTGGCCGCCGTCAACGCCCTGCCGGCCAGCGCCCACATCGGCCGCACCCTGCCGCAACTGCTGGGGAAACGCGGCGTCGAGATCGAGCGGCCCTACCGCCAGGTGCTGGCCAGCGGCCGCCCGCTGGTCGACGTCGAGGACAGCGGCGAATCGCCGGCCGAACCGGGCGTGATGCGCCACTGGATCTGCAGCTATTACCCGGTGTTCGGCGCCGCGCAGGAACTGGTCGGCATCAATGCGGTGGTGCTCGACATCAGCGAACGGATGCAGCAGGAGCAGCGCGCGCGCGACAACGAGGTGCTGTACCGCGCCCTGTTCGAAGGCGCCGGCGACGCCCACGTGCTGATCGCCTGGAACGCCGGCTTCGTCAGCGCCAATCAGGCCGCGCTGCGCCTGTTCGGCTGCGCCGGCAGCGCCGAGTTCCTGGCGATGTCGCCGGCCAGCGCTTCGCCGGACTTCCAGCCGGACGGCAGCCGCTCCGACGAACTGGCGCGCCGCTACACCTTGCAGGCGCTGGAGGAAGGCATGTGCCAGTTCGAATGGGTGCACCGCCGCCGCGACGGCAGCCTGTTCCACGCCGACGTGCTGCTGAACCGGGTCGATATCGGCGGCAAGGGCATCGTGCACGGCACCATCCGCGACATCAGCGCGCGCGTGGCGACCGAGGCCGCGCTGCGCGCCGCCAGCCGGCGCCTGGAGGAAAGCGAGCGCATGATCCGCACCGTCACCGACCACTTGCCGGCCCTGGTCGGCTACTGGGACGCCGGTCTGCGCTGCCGCTTCGCCAACCGGCCCTATCTGGCGTGGCTGGGCAAGAGCGCCGCCGAGGTGATCGGCCAGCACGTCGACGCCTTGATGGATGCGGCCCAGATCGAGCAGGTGCGCCCTTACATCGACGGCGTGCTGCGCGGCGAAGCCCAGTTCTTCGAGCGCAACCTGCAGCGTGAAGGTTCGGACAAGTCGATCCAGGCCTGGGGCAGCTATATTCCCGACTTCGAGGACGCGGAGATCGACGGCGCGGAAGCCGGCGGCGCGGCCCGGGTGCGCGGCTTTTATATGCTGCATGCCGACATCACCGAACTGAAGCGCACCGAATCGCGCCTCGCGGAAGCCTTGCGTGCGGCCGAGGCGGCAAGCAGCGCCAAGAGCGAGTTCCTGGCCAACATGAGCCACGAGATCCGCACCCCGATGAACGCGATCATGGGCCTGGCGCGCCTGCTCGGGGAAGCCGACCTGGGGCGGCGCGAGCGCGGCTACGTGACGCGCATGCAGAGCGCATCGCGGATCCTGCTGTCCATGCTGGGCGATGTGCTGGACTACTCCAAGGTGGAGGCCGGGCAGCTGGCGCTGGAAGAGACGAGCTTCCATCTCGACGAGGTGCTGTCCAGCCTTGCCGTGCTGACCGCCACCGGCGCCTGGAAACGCGGCATCGAGCCGGTGTTCGCGGTCGCTCCCGAGGTGCCGCGCCAGCTCATCGGCGACCCGCTGCGCCTGGGGCAGGTGCTGCTGAACCTGGTCAGCAATGCGATCAAGTTCACCGAGCACGGCGAAGTGGTGCTCGCGATTACCGTCAGCGGGCGCCAGGCCAGCCGGGTCGCGCTCGAATTTTCCGTGCGCGACACCGGCATCGGCATCGCGCCGCAACAGCAGCAGCGCATGTTCGAGGCATTTTCCCAGGCCGACAGCTCGACCAGCCGCAAATACGGCGGCACCGGCCTGGGCCTGGCGATCAGCCGCCGGCTGGTGGCGCTGATGGGCGGCGACCTGGCGGTGGAGAGCACGCCCGGCGCTGGCACGGTCTTCCGTTTCAGCGCCTGGTTCGAGACAGCGGCGTCGCTGCCCGAGCCGGCGCCCGCCTTCAAGCGCGTGCTGGTGGCCGACGACAACGCCAGCAGCCGCAAGGCGCTGGCCGTCGCCCTGGCGGCACGCGGCTGGCAGGTCGACTGCGCCGCTTCCGGCGCCGCGGCACTGGCGCTGCTGAGGGGCGACGCGCTTGAACACGGACGCCCGGATGGTCAGGACCCCGCCGGCCATGCGCCCGCCTACGACCTCGCCTTCATCGACAGCGCCATGCCCGACCTCGACGGCATTTCGGTCATCGCCTACGCGCGCGCCGACCATGGCATCGCCATGCCGCGCTGCGCCCTGCTGGCCGGAGACCCCGAAGGCGAAGGGCTGGACGCGCTGGCGGCCGAGCTGCGCATCGACGCCGTGCTGGCCAAGCCTTTCACCCCACAGGCGCTGCGCGAGGTGCTGGCCGTGCTGCTGGGCGAGGCCGCCGCGCCGGCTTCCGGTGCAGGCCCGGGTAGGAGTGAAGACACAGGCAACAGCGCACCCATGCACGCGCGCTTGGCCGGCCTGCGCGTGCTGCTGGTCGAGGACAACCTGCTGAACCAGGAAGTGGCCAATCACGCGCTGGTGCATGCCGGCGCCGGCGTCGATTTCGCCGCCGAAGGCCGCGCCGCCGTCGCCCGGCTGAAGGAAGACCCGACGCGCTACGACGTGGTGCTGATGGACCTGCAAATGCCGGTGATGGACGGCCTGCAGGCCAGCGCCGCGATCCGCGCCATGGGTTTGGCGACGCTGCCGATCGTGGCGATGACCGCCAACGCGATGGAGGAAGACCGCCGGCGCGCGCTGGCCGCCGGCATGGACGACTACGTGGCCAAGCCGATCGACATCGACGAACTGGTGGCGACGCTGGCGCGCGTGACTGGCCGTGCGCAGCCCGCCGCCGATGCGGGAGCGGCTGTGCGCGCGACGCCGCCCCAGCCAGCAACCGCGCCAGCGTCCCTCCCCGGCATCGACCTGGCGTCCACCCTGCCCCGCCTCGGCGGCAACTTCGCCGCCGTCGCCACCCTGCTCAAGCGTTTCGCTGCCGCCCAGGCGCAAGGCGGCGCCATTGCCGACATCCATACCCGGCTGGCCGAGGGCGACCGCGATGGCGCCCGCCAGGCCTTGCACCGCCTGCGCGGGGTGGCCGCCAATTTGGGCGCCACCGAGGTGGCACGCCAGGCGCTCGCCTGCGAGGCCGCCATGCATGCCGCCGGCGGCGCGGCGCTGACGCCCAGCCTGGCGCGGCTGGAGGCGGCGCTGGACACGGTGCTGCAGACGGCGCGCGCGCTGCCGGTGGCGGACGCCGCCGCCACGCCGGCGGGCGCGCTGGCGCCGCCGGCGGGCAGCGTCATCCCGTCACGCGCCCTGCATCATGAGTTGGCTCAACTTCTGGATCTGCTACAAAATAACAATATGAAAGCCATCCCCCATTTCGACGCGCTGCGCCCCGCTCTCACCCGTACGACCGGGGAAGCCGGCGAGCGCACAGCCCGCCTCCAGTCGCTGGTCGATGCGATCGCCACCCTGCGCTTCGACCTCGCCGCCGGCCTGGTGCGCGGCATCCTGGATACTGAGGAGAATGCATGAGCTGGACCGAGATGGCGATGAATGGCCGCATCCTGGTGGTTGACGATGCGATGGAGAACATCCAGATCCTGCACATCGCCCTGCAGGACGAACACGAGGTCCTGTTCGCCCTGGACGGCGCACGCGCCCTCGAACTGGCGCGCAGCCAGCAGCCCGACCTGATCCTGCTGGATGCGCTGATGCCGGACATCGACGGCTATGCGCTGTGCCGCGAACTGCTGGCCGCGCCCGAGACCGCCGGCATTCCGGTGATCTTCGTCACCGCACTCAGTTCGCCGGAAGACGAAACCCGGGCACTGGAAGCCGGCGCCGCCGACTTCATCAGCAAACCGGTGAACGCCGCCGTGGTGCGCGCCCGCGTGCGCACCCAGCTGACGGTGAAGCGCCAGCGCGACGCCCTGCGCGCCATGATCCTGGTCGACGCGCTGACCGGCGTCGCCAACCGGCGCGCCTTCGACGAACGCCTTGCCGCCGAGTGGCGCCGCTGCGGCCGCACCGGCCTGCCCGTGGCGCTATTGCTGGTCGACATCGACCACTTCAAGCTCTACAACGACCATTACGGCCACCCCGGCGGCGACGCCACCCTGGTGCAGGTGGCCGGTGCGATGCGGCGCGCGGCCGGGCGCAGCCAGGACCTGGTGGCGCGCTACGGCGGCGAGGAATTCGCGATCCTGCTGCCCCAACTCGATGCCCACGGCGCCAGCGGCGTGGCACGGCGCCTGATGGGCGAACTCGAACACATGGCGATCCCGCATGCAGCCTCGCCGACCGCACCCCATCTCACCGTCAGCATGGGCATCGCCTGCATGGTGCCGGGCGAGCACAGCTTTCCAGCCGACCTGGTGCAAGTGGCCGACGCCCTGCTGTACCAGGCCAAGTCGGGCGGACGCAACCGCTACCGCGCGAACGCGGGCTGCGGCAGCGCCATCGATGCCGAACGCTAGGGTTGCTGTCCGGGTTTTCTACCGAACATGCCCATGCCTTCGACGGTGCACACCGTCTCGCCATGCTGGTTGATGGCGACCCACTTCGACCACACCACGCCGCGGTCCGGCTTCGAGCTGGACGCCTTGAGCTTCACGGTCTGGTAACGTACGTTAAGGGTGTCGCCGGCACGCACCGGCGCCAGCCAGCGCACGCCGTCCAGGCCGGGTGAGCCCATGCTGGCGGACTTGCTCATCAGCTTGTCGACCACCATCCGCATCATGATGCTGCAGGTGTGCCAGCCGCTGGCGATCACGCCGCCATAAATCGAGTCGGCAGCTGCTTCCCTGTCGATGTGGAAGGGTTGCGGATCGAACTGGGTGGCGAAGGCGATGATTTCTTCCTCGCTCAGCGTGCGGCTGCCGAGGTCGAGGTCCTGCCCTTCGAAGAAATCCTCGAAATACCAGTCGGCGCGCATGGGGGTGCTCATGTGCGTACTCATGCGGGCGCTCCTTCGGCGAAGCCGGGCTGCGCGATGAAGCGCGCCAGGTGGTGGTCGCAATCGCCCAGCTGCAGTTCGATCGTGCTCAGGCGCTTGAAATAATGGGCGGCCGGCAGTTCGTCGGTGACGCCCATGCCGCCATGCAGCTGCACCGCCTGCTGACCGACGAAGCGGGCGGCCATGCCCACGCGGTACTTGGCGGCCGAGACCGCGCGCCGGCGCTCATTAGCACCATCGGCATCATCGCCGTCCAGGCGCACTGCCGCCAGCAGTGCCATCGAGCGCGCCTGTTCCAGGTGGATGTACATATCGGCCATGCGGTGCTGCAGCGCCTGGAACTTGCCGATGGGGACACCGAACTGCTGGCGCGTCTTGAGGTAATCCAGGGTGGCGCCGAACAGCGCGTCCATCGCGCCCACGGCTTCGGCACACAGCAGGCCGGCGCCATAGTCGGCGGCCGCTTCCAGAATCGGCCAACCGGCACCCGGGCCGCCCACCAGCGCCGCGTCATCGACGCGCACGCCGTCCAGGCGTAGGTCGGCGGCGCGCCGGCCGTCCAGGGTGCGGTATTCGGTAATATGGAGTCCCGGTGCATCCGCCGCCAGCGCGAACAGGCTGATGCCGGCTTCGTCGCGCTGGGCGCCGCCGCTGCGCGCCGAGACGATGAGGACGCCGGCCTGGGCGCCGTGCAGCACCACTTTCTTTTCGCCGCTGAGGCGCCAGCCGCCGCCCACGCCATCCACACGCTCGGCGCGGGTCGCGATATCGCGCAGCTCGTGGCGCGACTGGCGTTCGCCCAGGGCGCAGGCCAGTCGCAGCTCGCCCGCCGCAACGCGCTCCAGCAGCGCGCCATGCGCCCCGCCGCGCCTGAGGAACTCGGCGCCGAGCACGGTGGCGAAGTATGGCTCGACCAGCAGCCCGCGGCCCAGTTCCTGCATCACCACGAACATGTCGACCGCGCCGCCGTCGAAGCCGCCCTGCGCCTCCGGCAAGGGCAGCGCCGTCAGGCCCAGTTCCGTCAATCCGGCCCAGGCGGCGCGCGATACGCCCTCCTGCGAGGCGACGATCGCGCGGCGCGCCTCCATGCCGTATTCGCGCGCGATCCAGCGCTTCAGGGCATCGCCCAGTTGCAGCTGCTCTTCCTTGAAATTGAAGTCCATGATCAGTCTCGCTCAGCCTTACAGACCCAGGATCATCTGGGAAATGATGTTGCGTTGGATTTCGTTCGATCCGCCGTAGATCGAGGTCTTGCGGTAGTTGAAGTAATGGGACAGGAGCGGCGCCGCGAAGTCGTCGTCCATCGCGCTGTGGGGCGTGTCGCCCGCCAGGTAGCCCGGATCGAAAGGCAGTGCCATCGGTCCGGCCGCCTCCACCATCAGTTCGCTCAGGCGCTGCTGGATCTCGGTGCCGCGCACCTTCAGCACCGAGGCTTCCGGCCCCGGCGCCGCGTCGGCGCGCGCCAGCACCCGCAACACCGTCATCTCGAGCGCCATCAGTTCGATCTCGAGTTCGGCGACCTTGGCGGCGAACAGCGGGTCGCGCAGCAGCGGGCGTCCGTCCTTGTGTTCGCGCCGCGCCAGGTCCTTGAGGCGCCCGAGCTCGCGCTTGGAACGGCCGACCGCGGCGATGCCGGTGCGCTCGTGGCCCAGCAGGTACTTGGCATAGGTCCAGCCCTTGTTTTCCTGGCCGACCAGGTTGGCGATCGGCACCCGCACATTGTCGAAGAAGACTTCGTTGACCTCATGGTCTTCATCCAGCATGCGGATCGGGCGCACCGTCACGCCGGGCGTGTGCATGTCGATCAGCAGGAAGGAAATGCCCTCCTGCTTGCGCACGCCGCTGTCGGTGCGCACGAGGCAAAAAATCATGTCGGCGTGCTGGGCCAGGGTGGTCCAGGTTTTCTGACCGTTGACGAGGTAGTGTTCGCCATCGGCATCGACGGCGCGCACCGCCGTGGTCTTGAGCGAGGCCAGGTCGGAGCCGGCGCCAGGTTCGGAATAGCCCTGGCACCACCAGTCCTCGCAAGACAGGATACGTGGCAGGTAATGCGCCTTTTGCGCCTCGCTGCCGAAGGCCATGATCACCGGCGCCACCATGTTGACGCCGAAGGGCAGCACCGGCGGGGTACCGGCGCGCGCGCACTCTTCCTCGAAGATGTGGCGCTGGACTGGGGTCCAGCCCGGGCCGCCATATTGTTCGGGCCAGCCGGGCGCGGCCCAGCCCTGGCGAGCCAGGATACGGTGCCAGCGCACGTAGTCGTCCTTGTCCAGGTGCAGGTGATTCAGCACCTTGTGGCGCAGTTCGGCCGGCAGTTCGGCGTCCAGGAAAGCGCGTACCCGGTCGCGGAACGCCAGGTCGTCGTCGGTAAAGTGCAGGTCCATTGTCTCCTCCTCGTTGCGCTCAAAAATAGCACGACCGTTCAAAAAAATCCAGCCACAATCGGGATTCTCCCGCACGCGATGCGGACGAAAACGCGGACGAAAAAAAAGCGGGCCGCAGCCCGCTTTCGGAAAAAACGACTTGCTTAGCGCACGCGGCGGCGACGGCCCAGGGCCAGCGCACCCACCATGCCAGCCATCATCAGCGCGATCGACGATGGTTCCGGCACTTCGGAAGCATCGGCCTGGGCGTTGCCGGCGCCGCTATTACCGCCCACGCTCGGGTCGTTACCGATAGCCGCGATCGGGGCGATCGGGGCAATCGCGCTGGCAACCGCGCCAGTGCTGATTTTCTTGCCGTCCGCGGTGTTCACGACGGACACGCCGTTACCGAGCATCGCAGCCATGATGGCATTGCTGGTGCCGACGACATAGGTGCCTTCGATGCCTTGGGACAGGCTCAGGTTGACGTCGCCGCCAGCCTGGCCAGCACTGGCACTGGCTTTGTCGTACAGCGCCTTGACCAGCGTGGCGTTGTCGCTGCCGTAAGCGACGCCGCCGACGAGGGTGCCGGAATTGACGACATTGCTGCCATCGCTGGTGGTCCAGCCGGACAGGAAGCTCGATTGCGCCGTCGATCCGGCAGGCAAGACGTCTGCCTGGGCAACGCAGGCGCTGGTCATCAGAATCGCTGCGATGAGGTAACGAGTTGACATTATGTACTCCTTGATGGGTCGAGAAAGTTATTGTTGGTTCAACTACTGAGCGAACTGTACCATAGGTAAAAAAAACACAATTTTCAATTGAATCGCATAGAGTACGGGCGAAAAAAAAGCGGAACTCACTATGGAGTCCCGCTTTCGACAACCCTTGACGGGTCATGCGCATCAGACTGGACTGTTGCGCGAATTACACAATCTACAACACTTATTCAGCGCCTTGTTTCACTACTGACAAGTAAGGCATGGCGCGCGAGGCCAGGCGGGTGTCGGCTTTCAGCAAGCCGGACTCGTCCGCCAGGATATGGGCGGCTTCCTGCAGATACACGTCCTTGGCGTTCTTGGCGGCTTTTTCGGCCGCCAGTTCCGCCGACAGGCTGCGCTCGTCGCCCTGCAGGCCGTCGTCGGTACGGGTGGCGTTCTTCAGCGCCACCGCCGCCTTGCTGAGCTTGGTCGGCTTGGTCGCGTCCGGCACCTTGCCGCGCTGCTCCTTGCCGCCAGGTCCGGACACCGGCTCATCCTTCGGCGCACCGTCACCGGCCAGGCGTGCCTCGCGCAGCTTGGCCTTGGCTTCCTGCTTCTCGCGCTCCTTGCGGCGCACGGTTTCGTTCAGGGAGATGACGTTGTCCTTGCGCAGCTTCATCGCTTCGGCGATGTCGTCCTGGATGTCCTGGAAGTCCTTGTCCTTGGCGATACGCGTTTCATGCTTCTTCTGCAGCGGACTGATCAGCTCCTTCAGGTCGCCCGACGGCAGGAACATGGCCGGCTTGATCTGCACCCACGGCAGCGCATTGTCATAGGACGTTTCGCCGAAGTTCTCGGTGTCCGAGGTCACCGGCAGCTTGATGTCCGGCGTCACGCCGCGCAGCTGGGTGGTGCCGCCGTTGATGCGGAAGAACTGGGCGATGGTCATCTTCAGCTCGCCGTACTTCGCCTTGTCGCTCTGGGAGAAGCGGTCGAGCGGAATCAGGGTCTGGACCGTGCCCTTGCCGAAGCTCGGTTCGCCGATGATGACGCCGCGGCCGTAATCCTGGATCGCGGCGGCAAAGATCTCGGATGCCGACGCCGAACCGCGGTTGATCAGCACGCCCATCGGGCCATCCCAGGCCAGGCCGGCGTTGGTGTCGCTTTCGACTTCGACCTTGCCTTCGGCACTGCGCTGCTGCACCACAGGGCCCTTGTCGATGAACAGGCCGGTCAGTTCCACCGCCTCGATCAGCGAACCGCCGCCGTTGTTGCGCAGGTCGACCAGCACGTTGTCGACCTTGTCCTTCTTGAGTTCGGTCAGGATGCGCTGGACGTCGCGGGTGGCGCTCTTGAAGTCCTTGTCGCCGCGGCGGCGGGCGTCGAAGTCCTGGTAGAAGGTCGGCAGCGAAATCACGCCGATGCGGCGCTTCACGCCCCCATCCTTGACCTCGATGATCTGCTTCTTGGCCGACTGTTCTTCCATGCTGATCTTCTGGCGCACCAGCGCGATCGTCACGTGCTTGCCGTCCTGGCCGGCATCGGCCGGCAGCACGTCGAGGCGCACGGTGGAATTGCGCTCGCCGCGCACCAGTTGCACCACATCGTCGATGCGCCAGCCCATCACGTCGGTGAACGGACCGTTGCCCTGGGCCACGCCGACGATGCGGTCGCCGACCTTCAGCTTGCCGGACTTGTCGGCCGGGCCGCCGGGCACGACTTCGCGGATCACGGTGTAGTCCTCGCGCGCCTGCAGCACCGCGCCGATGCCGTCCAGCGACAGGCGCATGGCGATGTCGAAGCTCTCTGCCGAACGCGGGCCGAGGTAGTTGGTGTGCGGTTCGATCGCCATTGCGTAGGCGTTCATGAACATCTGGAACACGTCTTCGTTGTTCAGCTTTTTCAGGCGCGTCTGGTAGCCGTCGTAACGCTTGTCCAGGGTTTCGCGGATCGATTTCTCGTCCTTGCCGGCCAGCTTCAGGCGCAGCACGTCGTTCTTGACGCGCTTGCGCCACAGGTCGCGCGCCTCGTCCTCGTTTTTGGCCCAGGGCGCTTTTTCGCGGTCGATCTGCAGGGTTTCGTCGGACGTGAAGTCGAACTTCCCTTTCAGCAGTTCACGCGCATAGCTCATGCGGTCATTGAAACGCTGCTGGTAGACGTTATAGATCTGGAAAGGCAGCGTCAGGTCTTCGTTGTTGATGGCGTCGTCGATCTTCAGCCGGTACGGGGCGAACTGGTCGACATCGGCCTGGGTGAAATACAGCTTCTCGCTGTCGAGCGACTTGAAGTAGGCGTCGAAAATCTTGGCCGACATGGCATCGTCCAGCGGCGTGGCCTTGTAGTGGTAACGGGCGAGCACGCGCGATGCCCACAGGGCGGCCTGGGTCTGGGCGGCGGACGGCTTGATCTGGACGGCTGCGGCCTTGTCCGAGACTTTCTCGGGCTGCGCCGTCACGACATGGGCCGCCATGGCGGCTGCCAGTGCAACGATCAACATCTGCTTCTTCATTCTTGGATTCTCCGGGACGGATTGCTAGGGCGGCTGACCGGCTTGCGCGCTATCGACGATGGGCGTGGACGGTAGGGACGCGCCGGGCAGCCGCGCCGACTGGGCGGCGCGTGCAACCAATTCTACAGGATAGCGCGACGACGCAGAGTCGGCTCATGCGATTCTTCAGCCGAGCTTAAGTCTCGGCGCGCCGCGCACGGTCAGGTTTTTACAAATCGAAACAAACTCGGCTGGAAGCAATACAGGATCACCGCAACCGTCAGGATCAGCACCAGCCAGGGCCAGCTGCGCAGCGCCAGCTTCCAGTCCACCGGCGACGGCCAGAACGACAGGAACTGCGGCGCCAGCAGCAGGGTCAGCGCAAGGTCCGCCGGGCCAAAGGTCCAGGGCGCGCGGGTGCGCCACCAGGCCACCGCCAGCGGTACCAGCAGCACCAGGAAAGGCGCCAGCGCGGCCGGCGCGGCGTTGTACCAGCGCAGGTTGGCGAAGGTGACCGAGCCGAGCTCCCAGGTACGGCCGTTGCGGCGCGGGATCACGGAAAAATTGATCGGCTCGGCACCCAGCAGCAGGCCGACCGAGAAATGCGCCAGCTCGTGGCACACGGTGCCGGCCACGCTGAAGATGAAGAACAAAGGATGGGCGGCGGTGACGATCCAGATCAGGAAGGCCAGCGCCAGCGAGGGCAGCAGATACAGCGCCATCGCGCCGAGGTCGCCGGCCCAGGCGGGCAGCGTGCTGGTCCAGGCGTGGAAGAAGGACATCACTGTTCGGCTGAGCGCGGCGCGGCCCGTGTGGTCAGGAAGCTGAGTTCGGCAGCGGCCAGGATGGCGCCAGGCCGGATCAGCCGTGTCCGCCGGTGTAGAAGCAGCGGCCGCAGGCCTGGCGATAGCTCTCGTTGCCACCGATGCTGACCTGCTCGCCCTCGCGGATGCGGCGGCCCTCGGCATCAACGCGGATGTTCATGGTCGCCTTCTTGCCGCAGCTGCAGATGTTCTTGATTTCCTCGATGTCGTCGGCCAGCGCCAGCAGGTAGGCCGAGCCAGGGAAAGGGTCGCCGCGGAAATCGCTGCGCAAGCCGTAGCAGATGACCGGCACGCCGCGCACTTGCGCCACCTGGTGCAGCTGCACGACCTGTTCCTTGCTGAGGAACTGGGCTTCGTCGACCAGCAGGCAAGCCACATCGGGCGCGCTGGCGAGGAAATCGGTGGCGCGGTCGAACACGTCGACCTCGCGCTGGGGACCGAGGCGAGAGGTGATCTGGCCGACGCCATAGCGGTTGTCGATGGCGGCGGTGTACAGCTTGACTTTCTGGCCCTGCTCTTCGTAGTTGTGGGCCACCTGCAGCAAGGAGGTGGATTTACCGGCGTTCATCGCCGAATACCTGAAATAGAGTTTTGCCACGGGCCTGGTCTGCTGTGATTGCGTCGAAAAGTGCAAAATTATAGCAAGCCAGGCCCGGGCAGCGCCAGCGGCCGGTCCATGCTTCGGACCGGCCGCCGGCGCATCACGCGCTTCAGCTGCGGCGGCGGCGCGCCATCGCACCGACGAAGCCCAGGCCGGCCAGCAGCATGCCGTAGGTGGCCGGTTCCGGCACCGCCAGCACGACGTTGTTGGCGGTCGGCCAGTAGATGCCGGCGCCGTCGGTACCCAGGGTCACCGAGGTCAGCGCGCTGTCCGACACGAAGCCGAGGAAGCTGTCCACGGTCGTGTTGTTCAGCGCGTAGGTGAGCGTGCTGCCGTCGTCGGCGGTCAGCACCAGGTTACCGCCCGACACATACTGGCCGCCGATGTCGGAACCGAAGAAATTGCCGCCGAAGGAGGTGACGCCGCTGCTGAAGTTCTGGAACACGATCGGCGACAGGCGCAGATTGGTCGACAGCCAGTAGTCGCCGGCGCCGCCCGCGCCGTACAGGCCGCCGGCCGCGTAGGCCTGGTAGGTGTAGCTGCCGGCGGTGCGGTCGAGGGTTTCGTCGTAGAGGTCGACGGTCAGGTCGTCATAGCTGTCGTAGCCGGGTGCCGAGGTGGCGCTCAGGAAATCTGCCTGGCTGGTGTAGACGGTAATGGCGGCCTGCGAGCTGGCAGCCGCGCACAGCATGGCGGCCAGGATAAGCGGTTTGACGGATTTGAACACGGTGTACTCCTGAAGTTAGTCGGGGGACAGCCCATGGGGCTGGACCCAGTAAATATCAGGAATAAAAGTGTTGCAATCGAGATAACAGTGCTTTTTTGACTATCTTGCGATGCGTATAAGGTGCGCGCCATCCACCTCAGTCCGCATCGCGATGAACTCAGTCGCCAGGGTGATACTTGCGTTCGAGCTGTTTCTCGATATCCTCTTTATAGAAAAGAACGTCCTTGAACTCGCCGCGGCTGTACATCTCGGCCTGGTCGGCGAAGTGCGGGGATGCCGGATCGCCGCTCTCGCCGCCGGCCAGGATGCTGCGCGCGCGCAGGCGTGGCCCGAACTCCACCGCCGCCACGAAGCTGTTGCCGCGGTCGCCGTAGATGCGCTTGGTGGTCTGCTTCGCGGTCATGCCGAAGGAAGCCAGCGAACCCCAGTTGGCCGAGGTGAACCCGACCGGCCAGCTGGGCTTGCTGTCATCGTATTGCTGGTCGACGGCGCCGCTGAGGCGCTGGAAGCGGTTGATCTCGCCCCAGGGCGTTTTCCAGCTGCCGAAGTCGGCCTGCAGGCGGTCGCTGGCGCGCCCCAGCGCATCCAGGCGTTCCTGTGCGCCCAGGCTGGTCTGCACGAAGTCGACCACCGGCACGCCCTTGGCGCGCGCACGCGGCGCGGCGCCCTTGACCATGTCCTGGCCCCAGTACACGGCGAGCGAGGTCGGCACCGAGGTGCTCGACCAGCGCAAGTCCCAGCCGCGCAAGGCCGCCACCTGCCCCGCCAGGCGCGCCTTGCGCGGGTCGCTCGCTGGCAGCGCATCCCAGTCCTTCAGCACGGCCGGCACCAGCGGTTCGAAGGCGGTCAGGTAGCTGTCGTAGGCGCGCGCCACCAGGCCGTCCAGGGTCAGCTTGTCGGCATCGTGCAGCACGCGCTCGGCGTGGATGCCGCGCGCGTTCTGCGGCAGCGACCACATATAAGACGGGTAGTCGGCACACTTCGGGCTGCTGGCGCCGAACCCGGTGCAGGGCCAGTTGTTGGTATTGGAAATGTAGCCGCTCTTCGGATTGAAGACGGTGATGGTGTCCTTGACCTCGTGCAGGCCCTGCCATTCGGTGGCGGAGGTGCTGCCGTCGACCGGCTTGGTCCAGTCGAAGCGCGGATCGCGCCGCGGGATGAAGTTGCCGTGGAAATAGGCGATGTTGCCATCGGCATCCGCATACACGGTGTTGTTCGAGGAATTGGTGCGCAGGCCCATCACTTTATAGAAGGCGGCATAGTCGCGCGCCTTGGTGCGGCCATAGGACTGCATCAGCGCGTGCATGGGGTCGTCCATCATCCTCACCGCCACCCACTTGCCGTTCTCGCTGCGGATCACCGGACCGTGGTGGGTAAACCAGGCCGTGACGCTGCGGCTGGCCATGCCGTTCGCGGTCTTGTAGGGCAAGTCGATACGGCGGCTCTGGAGCGGGCGCTGCTTGCCGTCGTATTGATAGAAGAACTTGCCGTCCTTCTCGACCACGGTCTCCAGGTACTCGTCGATGACGTCGCCGCCGCCCGAGGTGTGCATCCAGCCGAGGCGTTCGTTGAAACCCTGGTAGATGAAGAACTGGCCCCAGGTGACGGCGCCATAGGCGTTCAGGCCCTCCTCGCTCACCATGTGGACTTCGGGACGGAAATAGAAGGAGGTGTGCGGATTGATCATCAGCAGCGCGTGGCCGTCGGCGGTGAGGCGCGGCGCGATGGCGAAGCCGTTCGAGCCCCTGGGCTCGGCGTCGAAGCCCTGGTCCAGGCTTGCCACTTTCGGCGCCGTCGCCGCTGGCGCCACCGAGGCCGGCGCGGGCTGGCGCGCATAGAAGGCTTCCAGCGGCTTGAGTTCGATCGATTCGATGTCGCCGCCAATGCTGCCCTCGCTGAAACTCAGGGCCATCCACGGCTCGAAACGGGTGAGCAGTTTGGGCTTGACTTGCGGATGGGTCACCAGGTACCAGTTCATGCCATCGGCGAAGCTGTCCATCAGCTGCTTGAGCCATGCCGGACTGGCCGCATACTTGGCCTTCATGTCAGCCGGATCGATGTACAGCTTCATGCGCAGGTCGCGCCAGATTTCCGCCTCACCTTCCACCTCGGCCAGGCGCCCCATCGCATTGATGTAGTTCAGCTCGACACGATTGAAATCGTCCTCGGCCTGGGCGAACACCATGCCAAACACCGCATCCGCATCGCGCTTGCCGAACACGTGGGGGATGCCCCATTTGTCGCGCAGGATGGCGACGCGGGCGGCGCCGGCCTTCATGCGCGCCAGTTCGGCTTTCGAAAACGCGCTCGTTTGCGGGGCCGCCGTTGCCGTCGTTGCAGCGGCGGCCGGCGTGGCGTGGACAGGCACGAGCGCCGCGCCGCTGGCGCAGCCGAGCACGGTCGAAATGAGGATGCGGGGAATCTGCTTCAAGGCTGCTCCAGGTGGGTGGATGAATGCTTGGATCAACAAAGGGCCCGCCTGCCGGGCCACGGTGCCCAGGCGGGTGCGGAGGCGCGGGCGCTTATTAGCGCTTATTGGCTCATGTGCGCCAGTTTCGACTTCAACACATCGTTCTCGGTGAGCAAGGTGGCCATGCGGTCCTTCAGTTCGCGGATCTCGGCGCGCAAGGCCTTGACCTGCTCTTCCGGCGCCAGCGTCTCGATTTCCTTCTTGGGACGGGTACCGGTCTTCTGTTCGCGCACCTGGCGCGCCGCCTGCTGCAATTCCTTGCGTCCGCCGGCGACCGCGGCGACCTGGGCTTCCGGCGGCAGCGAGGCGACGTTCGCGGCGGCGCTCACCGAGATCGTCCCGGTGCGCACCGCGTCCACCAGTTCCGGCGCCGCGGTCTTGCGGATGCGCTCGATCTGGCTCAGGGTATTGGCCGACACCCGCGCGGCCTTGGCGACATCCTCGCGCGTGCTCCACGGCGGGCTGGCGGCATCGTCGGCGCTTTCCTCGGCGGCCTGCTCGGGCGGCGCGGCGGCGGCGCGCGCAGCCACGATTTCCTTCTTGCGCAGCGCCAGCATGCCGCGCTGGAAGTCGGAGACGCTGCGGCGCGCGAGATTATTGTCGATCACCCACAGCATCACGTCTTCCAGGGTGGCGAAGTTGTTGTTGTGGACGGTGCGGAAGGGAATGCCGTGCTTCTGGCAGATGTCGTAGCGGTTGTGGCCGTCGATCAGCACGTCGCGCCACAGCACCAGGGCGTCGCGGCAGCCTTCGGCTTGCAGGCTGCGCTCCAGCGCCGCGTATTCCACGGGCGTCAGCGGGTCGATGAAAGAGCGGAGTTCTTCGTTGATGATGATGTTCAAAGTGGTTCCTAGCAAATGCAGTCATGCGGTAGCGCAAGATGGGCGCGTCGATGCGCATGCTACACCATGCCGGGATTCATCCAAAGCAAGTCTTGCTGCCTGACCCTCTCCGGCTGTGCTAGAATCTTGCGCGCTGCCCGGATGGTGAAACTGGTAGACACCCGAGACTTAAAATCTCGTGCCAGTAATGGCGTGCCGGTTCGATCCCGGCTCCGGGCACCACTGTTCATGCGGGTTTCGACCGAAGTCCGCACTTCAAACAAGCTTCCTCTTCATTCCGCTAAACAGCCTTCGTTCGGCAAACGTGTTGTGCCGGACCGCATTGTCGCGCGTCTGACGGTCTCTGCCACCCTCCCCTCGCCGCACGCGGTCACCGCATCGATCTCCGCTCAGCAATCGCAGCATCTCGGCCACATTCAAGCGCTGACTGTGGATAACCGACTGTCGCTAATCTTTACACTTCCTTTCGGGCAATTTGTTAGAGGAAGATTTTTCCTAGCAACATCAAGGACTTACACGCTTTGTGAAATTTGGCGCATTTCTTGCTTCACGTTAAGCCGGTCTTGCTTGTGGAACCTGCCCAGCAAGCCCAGTTCAGCTTAGTGAAGTACAGTCATTTAGGAGACACCATGCGTTTGAAACCCCTTGCGATCCTCGCCCTGGCCTGCTCGTTGCATGCGCAATCTGATGCCAGCGTCATCTATGAGTGGAAAAGTGTGGATAGCAATTTGCCGCGTGGGATCGGCCTCACCATGGAATTCACGGATGCCGCCGTCGCCTCCGGATCGGCGGATGTCTATCTGCCGGGCCTTTACAACGAAGTCCCGCCGGTGACCGACCCGGCGCAAGCCGGCCTGCTCTCGTTCCACTATACGGCACCCGGTATCAATGCGATCAGCTATACCCAAGGCTATGTCCCGCGCAATCTGTCCCTGCTGCTCAACGTCGGCTTCAGCGCCGACGGCTACCTGACCGGTTACATTCGCGCCAACGACACCAACAGCAACTTCGAAATGGTGTCCAGCGGCAGCCTGATGAAGATCACCGATGCCCGCAGCGACCAGTGGATGGGCGGCGCCGGCTGTGTCGGCAATCTCGCCCTGTGCAATGGCGCGAGCGGTTATATCCGCCGCGACGCCCCAGCCGAAGTACCGGAACCGGCGTCGCTGGGCCTGCTGGGCGCGGGCGCCCTGGCTTTCCTCGGTCTTGGCCTGCGCAGGTCGCGCCACAGCAAGACTGCATCGGCCCGGGTCTAGACCGCCTGCCGGCGGGCGGATGCCTAACGGACGCGCATCCCCCGCCATCTGCTGTACCATCGCCGCATGTGTGGACGATTTGACCAAAGCCAGACCGCGCGTTTTTACGCCAACCTGATCGGCTGGACCGACGCCGTCTTCGACAGCGAATCGGCGCCGACCACGAATGCGGCGCCCGGCACCTACCGCCCTGTACTGCATGTGGAAGACGGCGAGCACCGCGTCGACGACGTGTTCTGGAGCTACCGGCCCAAATGGGCCGAGGGCAAGATCCCAATCGCCATCAATGCGCGCCTCGAAAAGCTCACCAGCAGCTACTGGTCGCGCCTGCTCAAAAAGGGGCGCGGCATCGTGCCGGCCGAGGGCTGGTATGAATGGACCGGTGAAAAAGGCCACAAGCAACCCTGGCACATCCACCGCCAGGACCACGGCCCCCTGTTCCTGGTCGCCCTCGCCAACTTCGGCCCCTTCGAGGAAAACCGCGCCGAAGCCGGTTTCGTGATCGTCACCGACGATTCGGCCGGCGGCATGCTCGATATCCACGACCGCCGCCCGGTGGTCCTGGATGCCGAGGCCGCCAAGCTGTGGCTCGACCCGGCGCTCTCGCCCCAGCAGGCGCTGGAACTGGCGCGCCAGTCCGCCGTGCCGGCCGCCGCCTTTGAATGGCACAAGGTCAGCACCGCGGTCAACCGCGTGGGCAGCGATGGTCCGCAGATCAC
>Ga0308168_1001581_pt1 | contig 20359 bp, 14 predicted proteins | sample PhyCR2_FD_202133 | JGI IMG/M metagenome (GOLD analysis project Ga0308168, IMG submission 202133) | Phyllosphere microbial communities from UC Gill Tract Community Farm, Albany, California, United States - DLSLRC.R2 | ecosystem: Host-associated > Plants > Phyllosphere > Unclassified | place: USA...
TGCCTGTCCGGCGGCAAGGACAGCTATGCCCTGCTCGACATCCTGATGACGCTGCGCGAGCGCGCACCGATCAAGTTCGAGCTGGTGGCCGTCAACCTCGACCAGAAACAGCCGAACTTCCCGGCCGACGTGCTGCCGGCCTACCTGGACAAGCTGGGCGTCGCTTACCACATCGAAAACCAGGACACCTACAGCATCGTCAAGCGCCTGATCCCGGAGGGTAAAACCACCTGCTCGCTGTGCTCGCGCCTGCGGCGCGGCATCCTGTACCGCGTCGCCGACGAGCTGGGCTGCAACAAGATCGCCCTCGGCCACCACCGCGACGACATCCTCGAAACCTTCTTCCTGAACATGTTCTTCGGCGCGAAGATCAAGGGCATGCCGGCCAAGCTGGTGTCGGACGACGGCAAGCACATGGTGATCCGTCCGCTGGCCTACGTGAAGGAAGCGGATACGGAACGCTATGCGGAAGTCAAAGGCTTCCCGATCATTCCTTGCGATTTGTGCGGCTCCCAGGAAAACCTGCAGCGCAAGCAGATCAAGGGCTTGATGCGCGAGTGGGAAAAGAAACACCCGGGCCGCGTGGAGAATATCTTCTCGGCACTGTCGACCGTGGTGCCTTCGCACCTGATGGACCGCGATTTGTTCGGATTCGTCGACCTGAAGACCGATGGCGTGGCCAATCCGGATGGCGACATCGCCTTCGATGAAGAGCCTTGCTCGACGCCATCTTTAGGTACGATTTCCTTGCAGCAGCTGTAGTCTGGCTAAGCGTTCGCTGAGGCGAACGCGTGTGCGCCCTAACCAGGCCGCCAACGGTCCGGCAAATCGATGTACTATTCCTACTTGGCCCAGCCGTAAAAATTGCTGGGCGGAACTAGCGCATCATTTACCGGACCTCCCCATGCAAATCGGCCAACCCGCCGGCACTGCCCAGCCCCGCAGCGCCCTCGCCAACAGCAACGCCAATGTCGCCAGCCTGCGCGTCTTCGTGTTCGCCCTGTTCTTCATCTTCGGCGGCATCACCAGCCTGAACGATGTCATCATCCCCAAGCTGAAAGACCTGTTCACCCTGAGCTATGCCCAGGCGATGCTGGTGCAATCGGCCTTCTTCGCCGCCTATTTCGTGGTCTCGCTGCCGGCCGCCGCCATCGTGCGCCGCATCGGCTACATGCGCACCGCCGTGGTCGGCCTGCTGACCATGACCGTCGGCTGCCTGCTGTTCATCCCGGCTTCCTCGTCGGGCATGTTCATCACCTTCCTGGCGGCCCTGTTCGTGCTGGCGGCCGGCATCACCATCGTGCAGGTGGTCGCCAACCCGCTGATCTCGATGCTGGGCGCGCCCGATACCGCGTCGAGCCGCCTGACCTTCGCCCAGGCCTTCAATTCGCTCGGCACCACGATTTTCCCTTACGTCGGCGCGATCCTGATCCTGGGTTCGCTGGCCCAGGTCGACCAGGCCAGCCTGACGGGCGCCGCGCTCTCGAGCTATCGCGCGGCCGAGAGCCAGGTGGTGGTGCATACCTATATCGGCCTGGCCATCGCGCTGGCCATTGTTGCCGCCCTGGTCTGGATCAACCGCAACAAAATGACCGAGCACACCAGCCCGGAAGGCAGTATCTTCGGCGCCTTCGACCTGCTCAAGCAGCCGCGCTTCGCCTTCGGCACCCTGTGCATCTTCCTGTACGTGGGCGCGGAAGTCGCGGTCGGTTCGCTGATCGTCAACTACCTGATGCAGGCCGACGTGCTGGGCCTGGGCGCGGAAGCCGCCGGCAAGCACGTGCCGCTGTACTGGGGCGGCGCCATGGTCGGCCGTTTCCTGGGCGCCTATGTGCTGCGTATCTGCTCGCCGGGCAAGGTGCTGGCGTCCGTCGGCGCCATCGCGGCCGCGCTGCTGCTGGTGTCCGCCACCAGCACCGGCGCCCTGTCCGGCTGGGCCCTGCTGGCCATCGGCCTGGTCAATTCCATCATGTTCCCGACCATCTTCACGCTGGCCTCGGAAGGCCTGGGCGAACGCGCGGCCGAAGGCTCGGGCCTGATCTGCATGGCCATCGTCGGCGGCGCCATCGTGCCCCTGCTCACCGGCTACGCGGCCGACGTGTCGAGCCTGCGCCTGGCGCTGGCCGTACCGGCCGTGTGCTACCTGCTGATCCTGGTGTTCGGCTGGTACGCGCGCCGTCCGCTGCAGCGCTGCTGAACCGCTTGTACCTCCCCTGCGGCGGCCGCCCTGGCCGTCGCGTCCCTGACGGTCGCAATTACGGCCGCAATCAAGGCTGCAAATCGGTTTTGGCCGGGGCCGTTCCCGAGGGACGCCCCGGCGTCAAGCCGGAGGCCCGCAAGGCCCGCGCATTGATACGGTCGCGCTCCGCGTCGCGCATCCATCCCCACTTGTTGAAATAGCGCGCCGCCGATACCAGGTGGTGCCACAGCAAGCGCCAGTTGCGGTAGGAACCGCGTCCATAGTCGTGGACAATCGCCACATGCGGCACGAACACCGTGCGCGCCACCTGGCCCACCCGGCGCGACAGGTCCACATCCTCGAAGTACAAAAAGAAGCGCTCGTCGAACAGGCCGACGCGCAGCACGGTCTCGACCCGCATCAGCATGAAGCAGCCCGACAGCGCCGGCACGTCCATCACCTCGCTGTAGCCGCTGCCGTGCAATTCATAGCGCGCCAGCCGCCCGCTCGAGCGGTGCAGCAGCGGAAAGAAACGCCGCACCGCCAGTTCCAGCGGATGCGGCAGCAGCTTGCACAGGGGTTGCAGCCGGCCGTCCGGATAGTGCACGCGCGGCGCCACCAGGCCGACGTCGGGATGCGCTTCCATGTAGGCGAGCAGCTTGCCGATGCCGTCCAGCGGCAGTTGCACGTCGGGATTCAGCACGAAATGGTAGCGGCTGCCGGCCGCCGCCGCCGCGTTCAGGGCCCAGTTGTGGGCGCGCGCATAGCCGGGATTGTCCGGCTGATGGCGGTACAGCACGCCGAAGCGCCCGGCCAGCGCGCGCAGGGCATCGGTGCGCGAATTGTCGACCAGGTAGACCAGCAGGTCGGGCCTGGCGGTGGTGACGCTGGCCAGCAACCGTTCCACCTGGTCCGGCCTGCTGTGGTAGCAGACGATGCAGCAGCTGGCCGCCACAGCCCCGGTCTTCATTTTCGCGGTTCTCGCAAATGGAAGAAGGCCATGTGGGTGAACCAGGCATCGTCCCAGCCATGGCAGTTCGGGTGGATCTCAGGGAGGATGCGCGGCCGGCTGTTGCCGCGCGGCTCGGGACGGCCGACCGAGATATCGTGGAACCACACTTCGACCGAACCGAACCAGCGGCCGAAATCGCCGACCACCTCGGGAATGTCCTGGGTGCCGAAGGCAACGTCGCACATGCTGTTGGTGCCGACCGCATCCCAGCGGTTCTCGAACCAGCGCGCATGCAGGCGGTCCACGTGGTGCACGTCGACCAGGAAGGATTCATTGGCCGGTGGCGCCGCCGTGCGGCAATACGGGTAGTACTTCGAGAAGAAGAATTGCAGGGTGGCGCAGCCGTCCGGCCGCAGGATGCGCACCATGTCGTCGAGGATGCTGGCGCGGGTATCGTGCACGCAGATGTGCTGCATCGAGATCGCGCAATAGGCGAAGTCGTAGCTCGAGGAGGGCGCGGTGCCGCAGTCGGTGCCGGAACTGACGAAGATTTCGGAACCGGGCGTGCGGGCGCGCGCCGCGCTCACCATCTTTTCCGAGATGTCGGCGCCGTCGACCTGGCGCAGCAGCCGCGCCAGGCGGCGGATCATGCGTCCTTCGCCGCAGCCGATCTCGAAGCCGCGCGCGCGCGCCGGATCCTGCAGCACCGGCTTGCGGATGTCGCCATAGCGGTGCAGCAGGTGGGTTTCGTAGGGGAAGTTCTCGTGATAATCGTAGTTGCCGACGATTTCCTCGACCGAGGCCGGGGTCTCGTCGTAGAACAGTTTCTGCATGCTCGCATACTGTTTCAGATAATCGCTCATCGCCTCTCCTCCAGGGTTCCTCGGGGACGGCCGCGAGGCCGCACATGAGATCAGAGCCGCCGGTGACTGGACGGTTGCAGCGGAATCGAGCCGGATTGCGCAAGATCAGTCGGCGTCCGGTCGGCTCCCGGACAATCGGCGCTTCAGTCAACCAGCTTGCATACCATGATCCTTACCGGACGCAAGATCGCCGGCGGTCCGGCACTGGCCGACCTCGGCCGCGCCGCCCGCCTGCTGCACGTGATCGCCTTCATGGCCGCCGGCGACCTGCGCGCGCGCTACCGCCGCAGCGTGCTGGGGCCCTTCTGGATCACCCTCGGCACCGCCGCCGGCACCCTCGGCCTGGGCCTGGTGTGGAGCGAGCTGCTGCACATGGACCGCGCCAGCTTCGTGCCCTCGCTCACCGCCGGCCTGATCATGTGGCAATTGCTCAGCGGCTGCATCAGCGAAGCCACCACCACCTACTGGCGCCAGAGCGCGATCCTGCGCAACCTCAACGTGCCGCTGTCGATGCCGCCCATACAAATGGTGCTCAAGCACCTGATCAATTTCGTGCACAACTTGCCGGTGCTGGTGGCGGTGCTGCTGATCTTCCACTTGCCGGTCACCTGGACCACGCTGCTGGTGCTGCCCTGCCTGGCACTGGTGGCGGTCAATCTGCTCTGGATCAGCCTGCTGTTGTCGATGCTGGGGGCGCGCTTCCGCGACCTCGAATACGTGGTCAACGCGGCAATGCCGCTGCTGATGTTCCTCAGTCCGGTGTTCTACCGCCCCAGCTACCTGCCCTTCAACGGCCATTTCGTCTGGTTCAATCCGCTGAGCCACCTGATCGAGATCGTGCGCTACCCGCTGCTGGGTGCGCCGCCACCCGGCTTCGTGGTGCTGACCACCGTGCTGCTGGCGCTCGGCGGCTGGATCTTCACGCTGTGGCTGTTCAACGCCAAGCGCAACCGCATCGCCTACTGGTTGTGAAGCCGCCTTTCTCCCACTGCCCATGACGACCGCGCGCCTCGAATTCCATGACGTCACCGTGCAATACCCGGTCTATGACGTGCGCGCCAAGTCGCTGCGCTCGCGCCTGGTCAGCATTTCGACCGGCGGGCGCATCGAGCGCGAAGCCTCGGGCGTGCAGATCGTGACGGCGCTGCGCGACGTCAGCTTCACCCTGGCCGACGGTGACGCGGTCGGCCTGGTCGGCCACAACGGCGCCGGCAAGAGCACCCTGCTGCGCACCATGGCCGGCGTCTACCAGCCGGCCTGGGGCCACGTGCTGCGCAGTGGCCGCATCGCCACCGTGTTCGAGCTCGGCGCCGGCATGGATGGCGAACTGAGCGGTTACGAAAACATCCAGCGCATGGGGTTGCTGATGGGCCTGGGGCAGGACGAGATCCGCAGCCGCATGGAAGACATCGAGACCTTCACCCAGCTCGGCCCCTTCCTCGGCCTGCCGGTGCGCACCTATTCGGCCGGCATGGCCACCCGGTTGATGTTCGCGGTGGCCACCTCGACCCGCCCCGACATCCTGCTGGTCGACGAAATCTTCGGTGCCGGCGACGCGGAGTTCCAGGAAAAGGCGGCCCAGCGCATGGCGTCCCTGATCTCCACCGTCAGCATCTTCGTGTTCGCCTCGCACGACACCTCGGCCCTGAAGCGTTATTGCAGCCGCTTCCTGCGTCTGGAACACGGCCAGGTGACGGAAATCGATGGCGACGATTTGTAGGGATCTCCGAACACGATAGACGTGGATCAGCAAAGCGCCGATTCGTGCGGACTATGCTCGACGCATGAAACGACTGATCATCGACCTCGACGAGACCATCACGCTGGCGGCACCGGACGGCGCGCCGCTGTCCGTGGATACATGGCCCGAGCAAGCCCAGTCAGCCTATGTGCATGCGCTGCCCAACCTGGCCCTGATCGCCCGGCTGCGCGAGTACCGCGCCCAGGGTTTCGAGATCGTCATCAGCACCAGCCGCGGCATGCGCAGCTTCGAGAACAACATCGGCAGGATCAATGCCCACACCTTGCCGGTCATCCTCGACTGGCTCGGCCGCCATGACGTGCCCTTCGACGAAATCCACGTCGGCAAGCCCTGGTGCGGCCTGGAGGGCTTTTACGTGGACGACAAGTCGATCCGGCCATCGGAGTTCCTGCGCTATTCGCTGTCCGCCATCCACGCCCTGCTTGCCGCCGAAAAGGCCGGTGCCTGAATGCTGCTCATCACCTCGGGTGCCTATGTCGAAAGCGAACTCGCCTCCGAGTTCGGGCGTATCCCGCCGGCCTTCCTGCCGGTCGGCAACCGCCGCCTGTACACCTACCAGGTCAGCCAGTTCGGCGGCCTGCACGAGCGCATCTGCCTGACGGTACCGGACGACTTCCGGCTCGACGAAGCCGATACCCTATGGCTGCGCGCGCACCAGGTGGACGTGCTGCGCACCACGCCCGGCGCCACGCTGGGCGCGGCGGTGCACGAATTCCTGTGCGTGGCCGGGGTGCGCGGGCCGCTCCACATCCTGTATGGCGACACCCTGATCACCGATCCGCTGCGCGAGGGCAGCGACTGGCTGGCGGTGGGACACACCGATGAATATTACGAGTGGTACCACGAGGCCCCGAGCAGCGGGCAGCCGGGCGGCACCTGGACCGGCCTGTTCGCTTTCTCCGACGCCACCCTGCTGCGCGCGGAACTGGAGGCCAGCGACGACTTCATCGCCGGCGTGCGCGCCTACGACCGCCGAATCGGCGGCCTGGACCACTGGACGGTGTCGCGCTGGCTCGACTTCGGCCACGTGCACACTTATTTCGACTCCAAGCGCATCATCACCACCCAGCGCCATTTCAACCAGTTGCGGGTGGCCGACGGCGTGGTCACCAAGTCCGGCAGCGACAGCGCCAAGATCATGGCCGAAGCCAGCTGGTTCGAAGAGGCGCCGGCCCCGATCAAGCCCTTCCTGGCCCCCTACATCTGCCGTACCACGGCCGATGACGGCAATGGCGGCAATGGCAGCACCTGCGCCTACCAGCTCGAATACCTGCACCTGGCCACCCTCAACGAACTGTACGTGTTCGGCCGCCTGCCCGAGCGCGTGTGGCGCCGCATCTTCGGCGCCTGCGACGCCTACCTGCGCATCGCCGCCAGCCTGGCGGCCACGCCGGCCGTTGCGACGCCGCCCGGCGGGACAGAGCCGAACGCGGCCCGGCCGGATCCAGCGCATCTGAATACCGCGCATCTGGATACTGAATGGGCACGCCAGACCTACCTCGACAAGACCCTGCAGCGCCTGACAAGCTATGCCGGCCAGGCCGGCGTCGACCTCGATGCGCCCTGGACCCTGAACGGGCGTGCGGCACCGCCGCTGCGCACCATCGCCGAACACGCCGGCGCGGCGCTGCTGGCGGCGCCGCCGGTGCCGGCCTTCCTGCACGGCGATTTCTGCTTCAGCAATATCCTGTTCGACTTCCGCGCCGGCCGCGTCAAGATGGTCGACCCGCGCGGCACCGACGCCCTCGGCCGTCCCAGCCGCTTCGGCGACCTGCGCTACGACCTGGGCAAGCTGGCGCATTCGGTGCTCGGGCTGTACGACTTCATCGTCGCCGGCTTCTACCTGCTGCGCTCAGATGGCCAGGCCCTGCACTTCCGCGTGCTGTCCGAACGCTGCCTGGCGGTGCAGCGCCTGTTTGCCGCGATGCCCTTCGCCGGCCGCCGCCCAAGCCAGTGGCAATGCCATCCGGCCATGGTGCTACTGTTCCTGTCGATGCTTCCCCTGCATGCGGACGACCCGCGGCGCCAGCAGGCGCTGATGGCAAACGGCATCAGGCTTTACCTGGAGTGGACATCCGATGATCGTCATCCCGATGGCGGGCCAGAGCCGGCGCTTTCGTGAGGCCGGCTACGAGCGCCCCAAGTACGAATTGCCGCTGCAGGGGGAATCGCTGTTCGCCTGTTGCCTGCGCTCCTTCGAGCGCTATTTCGACAGCGAGCACTTCCTGTTCGTGGCGCGCGCCGGCTGCGGCGCCGAAGCCTTTGTCGGCGCCGAATGCGAACGCCTGGGCGTCGCCAGGCACACCGTCGTCAGCCTCGGCGCGCCGACCCGCGGCCAGGCCGAGACCGTGCTGCTGGGCCTGCGCGAAGCGGACTGCCCCGCCAACGACGCCATCCTGATCTTCAACATCGACACCATCCGCCCCGGCTACGCCTTCCCGCCCGAGGCCGCGCTCAGCGACGGCTACCTGGACGTGGTGCGCGCGCCCGGCGCGCACTGGTCCTTCGTGCGTCCCGCCGCGGCCTTCACCCGGCGCGTGGCCGAAACCGCGGAAAAGCAGCGCATCTCGGCGCTGTGCTGCACCGGCCTGTATTACTTTGCGCGCGCCGCCGATTTTGCCGCCGCCTGCGAAACGGCCCTGCAAGCCCCGGGTGCCTACCTGGAGCGCTGGGGCGAGCTCTACGTGGCGCCGCTGTACAACACCCTGATTGCCGCCGGCCGCCACATCGTGTACGACGAAGCGCCCGCCAGCCGCGTGCATTTCGCCGGCACCCCGGCCGAGTACGGCGCACTGGTGGCCTCGCACCGGAGCCTGCCTTGATCTGCGTGTCGCTGCCCGTGCACACGCGGCCTGCCGTCATCGCCGGGCAGCTGGCCAATTTCGCCGCCTTCCTGCCGGCAGCGCGGGTGGTGCTGCACGTCTCGGAAAATGCCCGCTTCACACCTGGCCAGCTGGAGGCGGCGCTGGCGGCGACCGGCTGCGCCAACGCCGTCATCAATCCGCAGCGCCTGGCCACAGGCTGGGGCAATATCCTGCTGGCCCATCTGGCCAACATCGCCTGGATCCGGCGCCAGCTGCCCGCCTGCACGCGCATCTGCCTGCATTCCTCGAACGACATGCTGGTGCGCTGCGGCCTCGGCAGCCATCTCGAACGCGCCGGAGGCGGCAACTTCCTGCACCACCGTCCGATCCGGCCGGGCAGCCGCTGGCGCTTCAGCGCCGCCGCCCTGGGCGACAGTCCGCTGCTGGCGCTGCGCAAGCGGCTCGGCGACGTGCCGGCGCTCGGCTCCCAGGTCGAGGGTTCCAGTTACGACGCCGCCCTGCTCTACGAGATCGCCGACATCGTCAAGCATGCCGCGCGCCAGCCGGCGCCGCTGGCCTATCCGCGCGAGGAAGTGTGGCTGTCGACGGTGGCCCATGCGCGCGCGGCCCAGGTGGCCGGCACGCCCTATGTGTTTTCCGAAGTGCACCGCTTCGACCGCGCCTTCTGGCGCGTGCTGCGCGTGCTCGATCCTCTGCTCGGGCGCCGCGGCGACGCGCGCTGGCTGCCGCGCCGGGCGCTGGAATTCCTGATGATACGCTCCGGGTTTCACCGCATCGACCGCGACCTGGTCGAGCGCATCGCCGCAGACCGCGCCGACGCGCTGGCGCCCTACGAATGGCTGTCCGACGGCGAGGGGGAGTGGCGCGTGTTCGACCGCCACGGGCTGTACGGCGTCAAGCGGGTGCCGCGCCGGCCGGATGCGCCGCTGCGCCGGTATATAGATCAACTGAGTGATCAACTGAGTGATCAACTGAATGATCAACTGAGCGCCGGATTCGATCAACCGAGCGATGCGCCCGCCCCCGGCGACCATGCGCGTGCGCCTCCGGCATCCCCACCGCATCCATCCCCGGCCGCCGCCCAGGCGCTGGCCAATCCGCCCCATGAAAACCGCTGACATCACACTGGTGTTCCAAGGCGCGTTCAAGCCCTACATCACGCGCGAATACGAGCACTTCGCGCGCAACATCAGGCTGACGCGCAAGGCGCTGCCGGGCGCGCGCGTCATCCTGTCGACCTGGGCCGGCACCGAGCTGCCGCCCGGCCTGGCGATCGATGCGATGGTCGAGAGCGAGGATCCGGGCGGCCTGGCGCCCCTCAAGCTGGACGACCGGAAGGCCAACAACATCAACCGCCAGCTGCTCAGCACCCAGGCCGGGCTGGCGGCGGTGGAGACGTCGTATGCGGTCAAGCTGCGCACCGACTGCTTCCTCGAGCATGCCGGCTTCATCGACTACTACCGCGAACAGCTGGCCCTCGACGCCGGGCGCGAGCGCCTGCTGGCCAGTTCCTTCTTCACGCTCGACCCGACCATGTTCGAGCGCCTGGCCTACCACTTGAGCGACTGGTTCCAGTTCGGCCCGACGCCGCTGTTGCGCGACTACTGGGCGGCGCCGCCGATGTCGGCCAAGGATGCGCGCCAGTACGAAAGCCAGGAACACGCCCCCGGCTCGACCGTCTTCGAACGCAAGTTCCGCGCACGCTTTGCGGTGGAACAGCATTTGTGCCTGCACTTCGCGCACGAGCGCGGCTATGCCGTGCCCCACTTCCTGAACGACGTGTCCGACGCCGTGCTGGCCGATTACCAGCGTTTCCTGGCCCAGGAAGTGATGCTGCTGGACCCGTGGCAGATCGGCCTGCGCTTCGAAAAATACGGCTGGGTCGGGGCCTCGTCCTTCCAGCGCCTGAACAACCTGATGCACCTGGACTGGCTGGCGCTGGCCAATCCGCAGCTGGCCGGCTGCGTCGACCCCGAGCCCCTGCATGCGCTGATCGAAAGACGGCGCCGCCAGAAGGAGCTGGCGCGCCTGGCCTTCCGCCACAGCGCCATCCTGCACGGACTGCTGTTCGACCCGACCCGGCCGCGTCATCCGGTGCGGCGGCTGGCCGCCGGCATCGTGCGCCGGCTGGCGCGGAGCTGAGCATGCGCGCCCCCACCCATATCGGGCAGCGCGTCGCTGCCGTCCTCGTCACCCACAACCGGCCCGAACTGCTGCTGCAGGCGCTGGCCGCGCTGCGTACCCAAAGCCGGCCGCTGGACGCCGTCTACGTGGTCGACAATGCCAGCGACCAGCCCGGGATCGTGCTGGATGCGGCCCGCTTCGGCTTCGGTGACGAGGAGCGCCTGACGGTGCTGCGCCTGGAAACCAACCTCGGCGGCGCCGGCGGCTTTGCGCTGGGGATGGCGCGCGCCTTTGCCGCCGGCCACGACTGGATCTGGCTGCTGGACGACGACGCCATGGCGCGCCCGGATGCGCTGGCGCGGCTGCTGGACGCGGCCGCCGGCCCGGCCGCCGGCGCCGCCGCCCTGTGCGGGGCGGTACGCGAATTCGGCGACATCGCCGTGCGCCACCGGCGCCGCTACCATCTGCCGACCGGCATCGAACGCCCGCTGCCGCGCGCCGCCTATGCGGGACCGCCCTGCCGCGTGGATACCGGCTCCTTCGTCGGCTTCCTGGTGTCGGCCGCCGCCATCGCCGAGATCGGCCTGCCCGAGCGCGCTTTCTTCCTGGCCTACGACGACACCGAATACTCGCTGCGCCTGCGCCGCGCCGGCCTCGCGCTGTGGCTGGTGCCCGGCAGCGTGGTCGAGCATCTGCGCGCGCGCCACACCCGCCTGCGCGCCGGCCCCTTCGGGCGCAAGCATTACTTCACGATCCGCAACCGCATTGCGGTGGCACGCGGCTACGCCACCCTGCCCCTGCTGCCGGCCGTGCTGGCGCTGCTGTTCGGCTTGCTCCTGTGGCTGGTCAGCGGCGGCCGCCTGCGCCGCGGCGCCCTGCGCATCCTGGTGGCGGCGATCGCCGACGGTTACCGGCGCCGCCTGGGCCCCTTCCCGGAAGCGCTGGCCCGGCTGCAGCAGCGCGCGGTGGCGGCACGTCCCTTCGGCGGCAGTGCCAGTCACTAAGAGCCTATCCCAGTAGGCCGGAGTCGCTGCTGGCGCGCCTGGCAAGCGGGTGCTGCGTTGCTCGTCGCGCAGTTGGCAAACCCGTGGCTAGCCATGCGGCCTCCTCGCGCCTTGCCCGCGCTTGCCATGCATCGCCTACGCGCACGTCGCCATCAGCTTCCCCCTGCCTACTGGGATAGGCTCTAAGGCGGCCTGCCGTCGTCCCCGGCCAGGCACCAGCCCATCAGGAGGAACACCATCAAGGCATAGAACAGGCTGGCCTTCATCGACCAGAAAATGACTTCGCTCAGGCCGAAGGCGGCATAGGCCAGCACCACCAGCATGCCGGCCAGCGCTGCCGCACGGCGCGAACCATCCGCCCCCGCCCCCGCACGGATCAGCCGGGCCCGGAAGAACAGGAAAGGCGCCAGCAGGATGCCGCCCCAGGCGCACAAGCCGGGCATGCCGCGCGTGACCAGCGCCTGCAGCGCGTCGTTGTGCAGGTGCGGCGGCTCCGGCGGCGCGAACACGGCCGGACTGAGTTCGCCCGCCGCCACCCAGGCATGCATGCGGCGCTTGTAGGCCGGCGTGTCGAGACCGGTCCAGGGGTGCTCGGCCGCCAGCCGCAGCCCGGCCCGCCACAGCGCGAGGCGCACGCCGATCGAGGTCGGCACCGGACTGCCGGCCAGGTAGAGGCGGACATCGCTGGCGCCGGTCGCGACGCGGGCGCGCACACCGCTCTGCGGCAGCGCATAGGCGGCCAGCGCCAGTGCGCACGCCAGCAGCGGCACGCCCAGCGCCAGCCGGCGCGGCAGCAGCGTGCGCCGCCTGGCCAGCAACAGGAAGGCGGCCGGCAGTGCCAGCCAGCCGCCGCGGCTGCCGGTCAGCAGGGACGCCGCCAGGCCGGCCACGATGCCCAGCGCCATGATCCAGTGTGCGATCGCGCTCCGCCTGCCGCTTGTGCCGTCCAGGCCGATGTGGATCATGCCGGCCAGCGCCAGCAGGGCCAGGCACAGCGACAAATCGCCGAAGGTGATCGGGTTGAGCAGGCCGCCCGGCCGCTCGACGCCGAGCGCCAGACGCTGCCAGGCCACGAAGCCCAGACCCAGCAGTGCGCCGCCGGCCGCGCCCAGCCACAGCGCGCGCAGGGCGGGCCGCGCCACCTGCACCGCCAGCATGGCCGAGCAGGCCAGGCACATGCGCAAGGGCCCGTCGAGCGCATTGAAGCCGCGCTCGCGTCCCAGACCGACGGCCAGCCACAGCGTCCAGACAAGGTGCAGCAAAAAGGCCAGCAGCACCCAGCGCACCAGCGGCCAGGACGCGCGCAGCGCCGCCCATGCATCGCGCCACCAGCAGGCTGCGCTGAACAGCAACAGGAAACCGGCCAGGCCGATGCCGAAGCCGCTCACCAGGCTGGCCAGGGGAAAGACCAGCACCACGGCCGTGGCCCATGCCTGGCGCGCGTGCCGCCACGGGAGGCGCTGCCGGATGAAGCCTGGCTTCACGAGATGGTGCATGGCGCAGGACCCTGGAGCTGGAAATGAGAAGCCGGAAGTCGTAAGTTGGAAGCCGAATACGAGGAGGCAGAAAATGGGAACCGCTGCCGCCAGTCTAGCGCCGGTGGCGAACGGCAGGCCTGGAAATACGGCCAGGTTTGCGCTGCTTCGCCCGCCCGCAGCGCGCGTGGCGCCAATCGAACAGGCACAACGAAAAACGGCGCCCTGAGCGGCGCCGTGTACGACTTCGGAAGAAAGGACTTACAGCGCGCTGTCGGTCCGCATCACGGGATACAGGTTCAGGCGCTCATCCCAGGATGCGTGGCGGCGCGCAAAGAATTCCAGGCGCGCATGCGGGTTCTTGGCAAAGGCGGGATCGCTCTCGACCTTCTGGCGGAAGGCGGCGGCCAGCGCCGGATCCTGCGCCATCTGGGCGCGCGCGACGTCCTCGGCCACGTACTCTTCCATGTACTCCTTGCGCTCGAAGGCATTGTTGAAGCCGCCCCAGGCCAGGATCGAGTCCGGCGCCTGCGGCTCGAACAGTGCCATCACCAGGCGCGCCTTGGGCTGGGCGATCGGCACGAACAGCGCGCCCTTGCCCAGGCTGCGCGCCTCCGTACGCCAGGCGCCCTCGACCTGCAGGCGCTGGTGCGATTCGAAGGAGGTCGGGGAGAAGGTCGCCTTGTCGGCGCGGAAGGTTTCGACGGCGGCGCCATCCACCGTTTTGTCCAGCGTGCGGTAGGCGATACCGTGCTGGTTCAGCTTGGCCGCGACGATGGCGGACCAGGCGGCCGGCACCACATAACCGGCGCGCGGCGCTGTCACCCGCAGGTCTTCCACCACCTCGTCGCGCAGCGGCACGTGCCAGACCTGCGGCTTGCTTTCATCGTAGCGCGTCATCAGCATGCCGGACACGTCGGACATGCTGCGCGTGTAGGCATAGCCCTGGAAGTCGACCATGCTGGCCTTGTCCGTGGTTTTATAGCTCAGCGCCACTGTCTGACCGCCCAGGCGCAGCGCGCGCGCATCGGCCTCGGCCGCGGCCTGCTGCCATGCCTGGCCGTGGCGCGCGACCTGCTCCAGCACCGAGACGAAGGCGTTGTGGGTGACGCGCACCCGGGTCGGATAATCCTTCCAAGAATGGGTTTCGACCAGCATCGCCATCCGGTTGCGCAGCTGGAAATAACCGGTCGAGAAGCGCGGGTCGGAGACGCTGTCGACGAAGCCGGAGGCCGGGTCGTCGGTTTCCTTGAAAGACATGTAATACGATTGCGGCGTGGAACCCTGCTTGCCGATGTCGGCGATGACGTTGGCACGCAGGGCCAGGCCGGCCTTGCGGAACTGGGGGTCGCCCGAATACACCGGCTCGACCTGGATCGAGACGTCGTGCTGGAACATGGCGCCGTCGGTCACGTGCAGGTCGACATAGGTGAGCGGATCCCAGGCGTTGACCAGGGCCAGCATGGCCTGCATCTCGGGCGCGTCGGCTTTTACGTAGTCGCGGTTCAGGTTGAAGTTCTGGGCGGTGGTGCGCCAGCCCATCTCGACCGGGCCGCGCTGGTTCGGGCGGTTGTTCTTGCCGAAGCGCTCGTGGCCGTCGACGTTGAACACCGGCACGAACAGCAGCACCTGCTTGTCCAGCGCACCCTGGGCCAATTTATTCTCCAGCATCTCGCGCACGGCCAGGAAACCGGCATCCTTGCCGTCGATTTCACCGGCGTGGATGCCGCCCTGGATCAGCGTCACCGGCAGCTTGCTGCGGCGCGCCGCTTCCGGCGTGAAGACGCCGCGCGCATTCACGGCCAGCGCCAGCATCGGCCGGCCTTCCGGGGTGGTGCCGAACTGGAAGCACTTGACCTGCTTCGGATAGGCCTGCTGGAAGGCGCCGCACAGCTTGACGACTTCGTCGTAGCGGCCGGTGGCCGTGAAGCCCGAGCGTTCGGAAACGGTGACGAGGTCAGGGGTGGCGGCTTGTGCCAGGGGGGTGGCGGCCAGCAGGGCGAGCAGGAACGCGGAACGCAGCATCGGGGGGACTCCGGCGGGTTGGGATTGAAGCCGGAAATTATAGACTGGCAATAAGCTGCAACTGGTAAGCAGTTGCAAATTCATTTTTTCGTTAGCCCTCGCACGTCGTCCCCGCGAAGGCGGGGATCCAAGCTCTGCGTGCGTTAAGGTAACGCGTGCAACTTGGGCCCCCGCCTTCGCGGGGGCGACGGCTCAAGGGATAACGAACGACATGGAAGCCGTTAAACTCACCGCCCGCGCGGCAACACCGCAATCTCCTTCGCCTGCGAGCGCACCAGACTCATGCTCACCGCACTCGCCCTGGCCGTCGAGGTCGGGCAGGTATTCGTGTTGCGGTAGGCCAGCGCCGCCGCCAGCAGATTTTCCGAGGTATCACCCAGCGCGCGCGACAGGTCGTCGCTGACGGCGCAGGTGGGGCTGAAGCCGTCGGCGAAGTCGCCGTAGCCTTTGGCGTTCACGCCCTGGAACTCGATCGAGAAATAGGTGGTGCCGCAATTGTCGACCGGGGTGAAGCCGTAGGGCTTGCCGCAGGTGCCGCCGCCGATGATGTTGACTTCGACGTCGATGCCGCGCAGGCCGTTGATCACCGCTTCGCTGGCCGAGCAGGTGCCGGCCGTGGTCAACACGGTCACGTGTTTCAGGCCCAGGGTCGGCAGCGCCTGGCCGGAGATGGCCGGGTTCGGGGAGCTGAAGCCGTAGGCGGTGTTCAGGAAGGGGATCGGCGCTTGCGGCGCGGTCTTGCTGTTGTAGACCAGGCGCTCGAAGGTCTTGCCGTTCGAGGACGGGCCGGCCACCATGTAGGCCAGCTCGCTGGCGATGTACAGCAGGCCGCCGCCGTTGTAGCGCATGTCGATCACCAGGTCGTTCACCTTCTGGGCCTGGAACATGGCAAAGGCGTCGATCAGCTGCTTCTCGGCGACGGCGTTGAAATCGTCGAAGGTGAGGTAGCCGACCTTGCCGGTGGCGGTGTCGATCACCTTGGCGTTCTTCACCGAGGCGCTGGTGACCACGCTGGCGCTGAGCTTGACGTCGAAGCTGGTGCCGGCACGGTTGATGGTCAGCGTGTGCGCTTCGCCGGCCTGTTCCGGGAACAGGCCGGCATTGATGGCGGCCACGCCGGCCGCCGTGCTGGTATTGATGAAGTCAGTGCCGTCCACCGCCGTCAGCATGTCGCCGCGCTTCAGGCCGGCGGCGGCCGCCGGCGAACCGGGTTCGACGATGGAGGCGAGCCAGGTGCGCGGCGCGGTGGTGGCGTTGCGCGACCAGGTCAGGCCGTAGCCGACTTCCTGGCCGGCGCTGCTGAGCGCATTCCATTCGGCCGTGGTGTAGGTGAAGTGGAACTGGTCCTTCTGCTTGCCGGAGGCGGTGAGCTGCGGTGTCTTGAGCTTGGCGAAGTAATCCAGGGTGTTGCTGAAATCCGCCATATAGAAGTCGCTCGGGATCTCGTTGTACCAGAGGTAATAGCGGTCGGCCCAGCCGCGCAGGAACTTGAATTCGTCCTGCAGCGTGCCCTGCTTGTCCGGGAAGGCCAGGCCATCGGCATCGACGCCGCTGCGCGGTGCGGCGCACAGGTTGGCGTAGCTCTGGTAGTCGCCGGGGATCGCATCCGGGGTGCGCGTCACCGGCGCGCCCGGCGACGTTGGCGCGGTGGGACTGGTGCCGACGCTGGACGCGCTGTTCGAGGAACCGCCACCGCCGCCACCGCAGGCACTGAGCAGGATGGAAACCGCAAGGGTAGAGGCAGCCAGGCGGAAGGACGCGGTCGGACGACCACTGAAGGTAGAAAGCGAGGTCATGCGTTCGATTATAGACGCGGCCCTCGCTTCAATTGCAACCAACTGTAACAGTTGGATGAAAGATACACGGCGGCGCGCGGGCGTGTGCAGACCCGCACGCCATCCCGCGCGTCGTCCTTATCGACGTGTCAAGCCAGGCACCCTCAAGCCGCGCGTGGCGTGGCGCTGCCTGCGTGGAAAGTGGCAATCAGCTCCGCTTCCTTGCGCTTGGCCGCCGCCAGGTTGCGCTCCTTGACGTGGCCGAAGCCGCGGATATCTTCCGGAATGCTGGCGATCGCCACCGCCTGCGCCAGGTTCTCGGCCGTCAGCCTGGGCATCAGCGCCGCCACCGTGCGGCGGTATTCCGCGATCAGCGCGCGTTCCATCCTGCGCTCTTCGGTGCGGCCGAAGGGGTCGAGGGCGGTACCGCGCAAGCCTTTCAGTTTGGCCAGCACGCCGAATGCCTTCATCATCCAGGGTCCGAATTCCTGCTTGACCAGGTGGCCCTCTTTGTCCTTCTTCGCCATGATGGGCGGCGCCAGGTGGAACTTCAGCTTGATGTCGCCTTCGAACATGCCCCCGATCTTGTCCATGAAGGCCGGATCGGTGTACAGGCGCGCGACTTCGTACTCGTCCTTGTAGGCCATCAGTTTATGCAGGTAGCGTGCCACCGCCTCGGTCAGGCGCGTGCCCTGGCCGAGTTGCGCTTCGGCGGCGCGCACCCCGTCGACGAAGTCCTTGTATTGCCGGGCATACGCGACGTTCTGGTAGGCGGTCAGCAGTTCGACGCGGCGGTTCACGATCTCGTCCAGGCTTTGCGTGCGCTTGAATTCGATCACCTTGGCCGGCGTGGTCATGCGCGTGACGGATGACAGGTCGTGCGCGGCGCTGCGGCCCCAGTCGAAGGCGGCTTTATTGAAAGCGACCGAGACGCCATTCAGCTCGATCGCCTTCATGATCGAGGCTTCCTGCAGCGGCACGCGGCCTTTCTGGAAGGCGTAGCCGAGCATGAACATATTGGTGGCGATGGCGTCGCCCATCAGCGAGGTCGCGATCTGGCCGGCATCGACGAAATCGACGTTGCCGGCGCCGCAGGCCTGCAGGATGGCGCCGCGCGAACCTTCGCCCGGGAATTGCCAGTCCGGGTTCTTGATGAAGGCGGCGGTGGTGGCGCCGCTGCCGTTGACGGCGGCCCAGGTGCGCCCCTCTCCCATGCGCGACAGCGCGTCGCGGCTGGCGGTGACGATCTGGTCGCAGCCGATCACCAGGTCGGCGTTGCCGGTGCCGACGCGGGTCGAGTGCAGGTCGGCCTGGCGGTCGGCCAGGCGCACGTGCGACATCACCGGACCGCCCTTCTGGGCCAGCCCGCTCATGTCCAGCACCAGCGCACCCTTGCCCTCGACGTGGGCGGCCACCGCCAGGATCTGGCCGACCGTCACCACGCCGGTGCCGCCGATGCCGGTGACCAGGATGCCGTAGGGCGTTTCGGTCGACGGGATGCGCGGCGCGGGGAGCAGCGTCGGCTTGGCTTCGGTGGTGCTGGCCTTCTTAGGCTTCTTCAAGCCGCCACCTTCCACCGTGACGAAACTCGGGCAGAAGCCGGTGACGCAGGAGAAATCCTTGTTGCAGGAAGACTGGTTGATCTGGCGCTTGCGGCCCAGTTCCGTCTCCAGCGGCTCCACCGACAGGCAGTTCGACTGCTTGGAACAATCGCCGCAGCCCTCGCACACGGCTTCGTTGATCACGGCGCGCTTGGCCGGGTCGGGGAATTCGCCTTTCTTGCGGCGGCGGCGTTTTTCGGAAGCGCAGGTCTGGTCGTAGATCATGGCCGACACGCCAGTCACCTCGCGCAGCTCCTTCTGCACGTCCATCAGCTCCAGGCGGTGGCGCACGGTGACGCCTTCGGCCCAGGCATAGTCGGCCGGGTATTTTTCCGGCTCGTCTGTGACCACGATGATCGGGTTCACGCCCTCGGCCGCGAGCTGGCGGCTGATCTTGCCCGGATCGAGCGGACCGTCGTGGGTCTGGCCGCCGGTCATCGCCACCGCATCGTTGTACAGGATTTTATAAGTGATGTTGACCTTGGCCGCCACCGAGGCGCGGATCGCCAGCACGCCCGAGTGGAAATAGGTGCCGTCGCCGAGGTTGGCGAACACGTGTTTTTCATCGGTGAACGGGGCCTGGCCGATCCAGGTGGTGCCTTCCGCGCCCATGTGCGTGAAGGTGGAGGTTTCGCGGTCCATCCACAGCACCATGTAGTGGCAGCCGATGCCGGCCAGGGCGCGTGAGCCTTCCGGCACCTTGGTCGAGCTGTTGTGCGGGCAGCCCGAGCAGAAATAGGGAATGCGGTCGGTTTCCGGATTGGCCTTGGCCGGGATGCTCTTCAGCACCAGCTCCTTGGCTTCGAGGAAGGCGATGCGTTCGCGCACGCGCTCGGCCACCGGGTGGCCGGCGCAGTAGTGCGAGATGCGCGAAGCGATGGCGCGCGCGATCTGGGCCGGGTTCAGTTCATAGGTGCCGGGCAGCAGCCAGTCGCCGCGGCCGGAGCGGTTGTTGATGCTCCATTCGCCGGTGTCGTCGAACTTGCCGACCACGCGCGGACGCTCGCCGTCCGGCAGGTTGTACAGCTCTTCCTTCAGCGCGTATTCCAGCACTTGGCGCTTTTCCTCGACCACCAGGATCTCGTCCAGGCCGCGCGCGAATTCGTGCACGCCGATGGAGTCCAGCGGCCAGGTCATGCCGACTTTATAGACGCGCAGGCCGATCTCGCGCGCCGCCTGCTCATCGATGCCGAGGTCGGCCAGCGCCTGGCGCGTGTCGAGATAGGATTTGCCGGCGGTGATGATGCCGATCTTCGGCGTCGGGCTGTCCCAGATAATATTGTTGAGCTTGTTGGCACGCGCATAGGCCAGGGCCGCGTACCACTTGTAGTTGTTCATCCGCACTTCCTGGTCGAGCACGGCGTCCGGCCAGCGGATGTTGAGGCCGCCAGCGGGCATGTCGAAATCGGTGGGCGTCACCACTTGCACACGCTCCGGGTCGAGATCGACCACGGCGCCGGACTCGATGATGTCGGTGACGCACTTGAGCGATACCCACAGGCCGCTGTAGCGGCTCATGGCCCAGGCGTGCAGGCCGTAGTCGATGTATTCCTGCACCGAGGACGGGTACAGCACCGGAATGCCGACGTGCTGCAGGATGTGGTCGGACTGGTGGGCGGTGGACGAGGACTTGGCCGCATGGTCGTCGCCGGCCAGCACGATCACGCCGCCGTGTTTCGCCGAGCCGGCGTTGTTGCCATGCTTGAAGACATCGCCGCAGCGGTCCACGCCCGGGCCCTTGCCGTACCACATGGCGAACACGCCGTCGTATTTC
>Ga0308168_1001583_pt1 | contig 20342 bp, 16 predicted proteins | sample PhyCR2_FD_202133 | JGI IMG/M metagenome (GOLD analysis project Ga0308168, IMG submission 202133) | Phyllosphere microbial communities from UC Gill Tract Community Farm, Albany, California, United States - DLSLRC.R2 | ecosystem: Host-associated > Plants > Phyllosphere > Unclassified | place: USA...
GATGGCCGCCAGGGAAGCCGAGGCAATGCCTTTCCCCAATGAAGAAACAACACCGCCCGTGACGAATATGTAGCGCGTCATGAAAAACCCTAGAAGTCTGCGTTAAAGCGGCCAGCGCCGCCGGAGAAAGCGAAGGAAGGCCGAAGCCCCCGATCACCTGCGTCAATCACAGTGCACCTTGAAATACTGCCGCGTCTGTACAGACCAGGGGTGGATACCCGGCATGGAGCTCGCTCGTCATTTCTGGAATCGCCCAGCAAAGAACTGCTTGGTAATCGGCAACCCCTGTGTTTTCGAAGAACCCACAGAAGTTGTATCAAGAAGGGAGGGTAGTCTACCGGAATGTACCTTTCAGCTCAAACGCTGCGCGCAGGTCGGCGGTTGCCAGTGCAGACGCCACTTGCCCTGGCTGAGGGCCGGCAGGTTCGCCACCGCCAGTAGGCGCTGCTCATCGTAGAGCAATGGCAGGCGCGACCGGATGAACGAGGGTACGCGCGCCTCGTTGAGCAGGCGCTTGAGATCACGCTGTCCGCGGCCGACGACGGTCAGTTGCTCCCCGCCCTGGCGGTAGGCGATGCGCAGGCGACCCGGGGGCAGATCGCCTTCCAGACTGACCTGGCCATTGCCCGGCAACGCCAGCGGGTGAGCGGGATGTGGCCAGACCACCCCGGCCTGCGGGACCTGCAGCCACGATCCCGACAGCCACCAGAGGCGTCCGCAGGCGCGCTGTACCTGGCCGTCGGTCAGGCGCCAGATCGGCGCGGCGTCCTCTGCCGCATCGCGCAGCGTCTGCCAGCCGGCCCAGTGGCGACTGTCGGGCAGGCGCGTGCGTGCCGCCAGCCAGTGGCCCAATGCATTGCGCTGGCGAGCCTCGGACAGCGTGGCCAGCACGCCCAGGTCCAGGGAGTCGAGCCCGGGCCAGTCCACGGGATGACCGTGACGGGCCTGCTGCACATCGTCGCAGGCGATCTCGTTCAGCAGCGCGAGCGCTTCGCCCAGATGATCGGCACTGCGGGCCAGGCTCAGGCTGGCCCGCGGCCAGCGCTGCTCCATCACGGGCAGGACCTGGGCGCGCAGGAAGTTGCGGTCGAACGCGGTGTCGTCGTTGGAGGGGTCCTCGATCCATGACAGACCCGCTTCGGTAGCATGGGCGAGCAGCTCGGCCCGTCCATGCCCCAGCAACGGCCGGACCAGGGTGCCGCGCCCCAGGGGACGCTGCCGAGGCATGCCCGCCAGGCCGCGCACACCGGCCCCGCGCAGCAGGCGGAACAGCAGGGTCTCGGCCTGGTCGTCGCGGTGCTGTCCGGTGAACAAGGCATCGCCTGGTCCCAGCGCCATGGCGAATGCCTGGTAACGCGCGTCTCGCGCCGCCTGTTCGAGGCTGGCACCCGGCGCGACCTGCACGTGCACGACGTCCAGGGGCACGCCCAGGTCCTCGCACACGCGCTGGCAATGTGCAGGCCAGGCATCGGCAGCAGGTTGTAACCCATGGTGGATGTGCAGGGCGCGGATCACGGACGTAGGCCGTTGGGCGCGCTGCAGGGTCAGCGCATGCAGCAGGACCGTGGAATCGAGACCGCCGGAGAAGGCCACGTACCAGGTGGGGGCCGTGAGCCAGGGGGCGAGTGCCTTGGAAAGATCGAGCATCGAAGAGAGTCCTCGACCGGTCGTGCTGCCGGTCGGACCGCACCAGTAAATGACTTCAGCTATTGTGGGCCTTGCAGGCCCAATCGCGGCACAGGGGCCGCTCCTACAGGTGACCGCGATAGCCTGCAACCCCGCAGTGGGGCTACGGGTGTAGGAGCGGCCCCAGCCGGGGCGCCAGACCGGCCGCGATGGGCCGCAGAGCGGCCCCAGAAATCGATCAGAGATAAAGCCTCTGAGCCATGCCAGCTATCGTCATGTTCTCTGCGCGGCAGTGCAGCGCTGGGACAGCAGGCGGACCTTCACTTGAGGTGATCGCAGCCCGGTGGAAGCTGGCTTGCCAACGACGACACCAGCCCACCCCTCGCCCTGCTCGCCGGCAAGCCGGCGATGGCAGGGTTCAGACGCCGTAGCTCATCAGCCGATCGTAACGGCGCGCCAGCAGCGCGTCCTGGTCGAACGTGCTCAGCATGTCGAGCTGCTCGTTGAGTTCGGCACGGATGTTGGCCGACATGGCAGCAGGGTCGCGGTGGGCGCCGCCCAGAGGCTCGTTGATGACCTTGTCGACGATGTTCAGGCTCTTCAGGCGCTCGGCCGTGATGCCCATGGCTTCGGCGGCATCCGGCGCCTTGTCGGCGGTCTTCCAGAGGATCGACGCACAGCCTTCGGGCGAGATCACCGAGTAGGTGGAGTACTGGAGCATGTTCAGCTGGTCGCATACGCCGATGGCCAACGCGCCGCCCGAACCGCCTTCACCGATCACGGTGGCGATGATCGGGGTCTTGAGCCGCGCCATGACCCGCAGGTTCCAGGCGATCGCTTCGCTCTGGTTGCGCTCTTCGGCGTCGATGCCCGGGTAGGCGCCCGGGGTGTCGATGAAGGTCAGGATCGGCATCTTGAAGCGCTCGGCCATTTCCATCAGGCGGCAGGCCTTGCGGTAGCCTTCCGGACGCGGCATGCCGAAGTTGCGGCGCACCTTCTCGCGCACTTCGCGGCCCTTCTGGTGGCCGATGATCATGACCGGCTTGCCGTCCAGGCGCGCGGTCCCGCCGACGATCGCGGCGTCGTCGGAGAAGTGACGGTCGCCGTGCAGCTCTTCGAACTCGTCGAAGATGTGCTGGATGTAGTCGAGGGTGTAGGGACGGCGCGGGTGGCGCGCCAGGCGCGCGATCTGCCAGCTGGTCAGGTTGCCGAAGATGCTTTCGGTCAGGGTGCTGCTCTTGTCTTGCAGACGGGCGATTTCATCGCCGATGTTCAGCGAGTTGTCGTTGCCGACCAGGCGCAGCTCTTCGATCTTGGCTTGCAGGTCGGCAATCGGCTGTTCGAAATCCAGGAAATTCGGGTTCATAGTCATCCGTCTTGGGTCTACGGCCAGGCGGCCGGCCGGTTGATCCGTTTGGCGCCCTACCTTAAAGGAAGGGCACATTCAGGTCGAGATTAAAAAAGCGTTCGTTCAACGGTATTGCAAAAAGACGTTCTCACGTCCGAACTGGTCACGCAGGGCCTGGATCAGCCCGTCCCCCGGGTCGATGGTCCAGCTGTCGCCGAACTGCACCATGGCCTTGGCATCGCTGCCGGTGTATTCCAGGGTGATCGGGCAGGCGCCGCGGTGACGGTTGATCAGCTCGCCCAGCCAGTGCAGCCGGTCACCCTTGAGCGCCTCGTGGGCGACTTTCAGGCGCAGGCTCTCGGCCAGGCGGGTGCGAGCATCCTCCATGGTCATCACCTGCTTGACGCGCAGGCGCAGCCCGCCGGAGAAGTCGTCGTTGCTGACTTCGCCTTCGACTACCACCATCGCATCGTTCTGCAACAGGGCCTGCGCGGCCATGAAGGCATCGGCGAACAACGACGCCTCGATGCGCCCGGAGCGGTCATCGAGGGTGATGAAGCCCATCTTGTCGCCCTTCTTGTTCTTCATCACCCGCAGGGCGATGATCATCCCGGCGATCGTCTGGGTCTCGCGAGACGGCTTGAGGTCGACGATGCGCTGCCGGGCGAAGCGGCGGATCTCGCCCTCGTATTCGTCGATCGGGTGACCGGTCAGGTACAGGCCCAGTGTGTCCTTCTCGCCACGCAGACGCTCCTTGAGGGTCAGCTCGCGGACCTTGCGGTGGTTGGCGTAGACATCGGCATCGGCCTCGACGAACAACCCGCCGAACAGGTCGGCATGACCACTGTCGGCGGTACGCGCGGTCTGCTCGGCGGACTTGATCGCCTCCTCCAGGGCCGAGAGCAGGATGGCCCGGTTACGGTCGATGTTGGCGTGGTAGGCCTTGAGCTCGTCATGAAAGTGCGGCCCGAGGCGATCCAGTGCGCCGCTGCGGATCAACGCATCGAGGGTGCGCTTGTTGATGCGCTTGAGGTCGACCCGTGCGCAGAAATCGAACAGGTCCTTGAACGGTCCGCCCTCAGCACGCGCCTCGACGATCGCCTCGACCGGCCCTTCGCCGACGCCCTTGATCGCGCCCAGGCCATAGACGATGCGCCCGTCGTCGTTGACGGTGAACTTGAACTCGGAGGTGTTCACGTCAGGGGCATCGAGGCGCAGCTTCATGCAGCGCACCTCCTCGATCAGCACCACCACCTTGTCGGTGTTGTGCATGTCCGCCGAGAGCACCGCGGCCATGAACGGCGCGGGGTGGTGGGTCTTGAGCCAGGCGGTCTGGTACGACACCAGGCCGTAGGCGGCCGAGTGCGACTTGTTGAAGCCGTAACCGGCGAATTTTTCCACCAGGTCGAAGATGTTGCCCGCCAGGTTGGCGTCGATGTTGTTGTTGGCGCAGCCTTCGATGAAGCCGCCGCGCTGCTTGGCCATTTCCTCGGGCTTCTTCTTGCCCATGGCCCGGCGCAGCATGTCGGCACCGCCGAGGGTGTAGCCGGCCATCACCTGGGCGATCTGCATCACCTGTTCCTGGTACAGGATGATGCCGTAGGTCGGCGCCAGGACCGGTTGCAGCCCGTCGTACTGGTAATCGGGGTGCGGATAGGCCAGCTCGGCGCGGCCGTGCTTGCGGTTGATGAAGTCGTCGACCATGCCCGATTGCAGCGGTCCGGGACGGAACAGCGCCACCAGGGCGATGAGGTCTTCCAGGCAGTCGGGCTTGAGTTTCTTGATCAGCTCCTTCATGCCGCGCGATTCGAGCTGGAACACGGCCGTGGTCTCGGCCTTCTGCAGCAGCTCGTAGGTCTTCTTGTCGTCCAGCGGGATGAAGTCGATGTTCACGTCGGGCAGGCCCTGCTTGGCCTGCTCGCGATTGATGGTTTCCATCGCCCACTTGATGATGGTCAGGGTCCGCAGACCGAGGAAGTCGAACTTCACCAGCCCGGCCGCCTCGACGTCGTCCTTGTCGAACTGGGTCACCAGCCCCCCGCCCTCTTCATCGCAGGCGATGGGCGAGAAGTCGGTCAGCTTGGTCGGGGCGATCACCACGCCACCGGCGTGCTTGCCGGTACCCCGGGTGACGCCTTCGAGCTTGAGCGCCATGTCCCAGATCTCGCGCGCGTCCTCGTCGCTCTTGAGGAAGTCGCGCAGGAGTTCTTCCTGCTCGAACGCCTTCTCCAAGGTCATGCCGACCTCGAACGGGATCATCTTCGACAGGCGGTCGGCCAGGCCGTAGGACTTGCCCTGGACCCGCGCCACGTCGCGCACCACCGCCTTGGCCGCCATGGTGCCGAAGGTGATGATCTGGCTCACGGCATTGCGCCCATAGGCGTCGGCCACGTACTCGATCACCCGGTCGCGGCCGTCCATGCAGAAGTCGACGTCGAAGTCCGGCATCGAGACCCGTTCGGGGTTGAGGAAACGTTCGAACAGCAGGTCATAGGCCAGCGGATCGAGGTCGGTGATCTTCAGCACGTAGGCCACCAGGGAACCCGCGCCCGAGCCTCGACCCGGCCCCACCGGCACGTCGTTGTTCTTGGCCCACTTGATGAAGTCCATGACGATCAGGAAGTAGCCGGGGAAGCCCATCTGGATGATGATGTCCAGCTCGAACTTCAGGCGGTCCAGGTAGACCTGGCGGCGCGCCTCGTAGTCCGGGGTGCTGTCCTTGGGCAGGATCACCGCCAGACGTTCTTCCAGCCCCTCGTGCGAGACGTGCCGCAGGTAATCGTCGATGCCCATGCCGTTGGGCGTGGGGAAGTCGGGCAGGAAGTGCTTGCCCAACTGCACCTGGATGTTGCAGCGCTTGGCGATCTCCACCGTGTTGGCCAGCGCCTCGGGCAGGTCGCTGAACAGCTCGGCCATTTCTTCCGGGCTCTTGAGGTACTGCTGGTCGCTGTACAGGCGCGGCCGACGCGGATCGTCCAGGGTCCAGCCTTCGCCGATGCAGACGCGGGTTTCATGGGCATCGAAATCGGTCTGCTTGATGAAGCGCACGTCATTGGTCGCCACCAGCGGGGCGCCGACCCGGTCGGCCAGGGCCACGGCGGCATGCAGGTGCTCTTCGTCACCCGGACGGCCGGTACGCTGCACCTCGACGTAGAACCGGCCCGGCAGCATCTGCATCCAGTCGCGCAGCAGGCGCTCGGCCTCCTCGCCATGGCCATTGAGCAAGGCCATGCCGATATCCCCTTCCCGCGCGGCAGACAACCCGATCAGGCCTTCGCAGGCCTCGGCGATCCACTCGCGCTGGATGATTACCAGGCCGTTGCGCTGGCCTTCCATCCAGCCGCGGGAGATCAGCTCGGTGAGGTTGCGGTAGCCCTGGGCGTCCATCGCCAGGAAGCAGATGCGCGACACCGGCGCATCGGCCTCGGCACCGGCCAGCCACAGGTCCGCCCCGCAGATCGGCTTGATCCCTGCGCCCATGGCGCTCTTGTAGAACTTCACCAGCGAGCACATGTTGCTCTGGTCGGTGATGGCCACCGCCGGCATGTTCATCCCGGCGAGGACCTTGGCCAGCGGTTTGATCCGCACCAGGCCATCGACCAGCGAGTATTCGGAGTGCACACGAAGATGAACGAAGGAGACCGACATGGATGTTCCTATGGCTGGGCGCAACGACAGAGGCGCGATTGTACCGTAAGGCCACGTCCTTGGCCCGGCGCACGGAGGGATCGATCGACGCGGCCCGACGACCGCGTGCACGCAGGGCTCAGAGCAATGAGCCGGCCAGCGCGCCGTGCGCGTCCCAGGCGGCGCGCACCGGCGCGAACGAACGCCGGTGGATCGGGGTCGGCCCCAGGCGAGCCAGGGCTTCCAGGTGCACCGGCGTCGGGTAGCCCTTGTGGCCACCGATGCCATAGCCCGGATAGATCAGTTCGAAGGCGCTCATCTCGCGGTCACGGCTGACCTTGGCCAGGATGGACGCGGCGGCGATCGCCGGGACCTTGGCATCGCCCTGGATCACCGGCGCCGAAGGCACCGCCAGGACCGGGCAGCGGTTGCCGTCGATCAGTGCCAGGCGTGGGGTCAGGTGCAACCCCTCCACCGCGCGCTGCATGGCCAGCATCGTGGCCTGCAGGATGTTCAGGCGGTCGATCTCCTCGACCTCGGCCCGGGCGATGCAGAAGCTCAGGGCCTTTTCGCAGATCTCGTCGAACAGCCGCTCGCGCTTGGCCTCGGTGAGCTTCTTCGAGTCGTTCAGCCCGGCGATCGGACGCGACGGGTCGAGAATCACCGCCGCGGTGACCACGGCGCCGCACAGGGGGCCACGGCCGACTTCATCGACCCCGGCGACCAGTTCCTCGACCAGGGTGAAATCCAGTCCCAATTGCATCTAGCGTTCCTCGACCAGGGCCAGGACCGCGTCTGCCGCCTGATTGGAGGCGTCGCGGCGCAGGCTGTGGTGGATCTGTTCGAAGTGTTCGGTCTGCCCACGGCCATCGGCCAGCAAAGGCAGCAACGCCTGGGCCAACGCCTGCTCGGTGGCGGCGTCCTGCAACAGTTCCGGCACCAGCATGCGCTGGGCCAGCAGGTTGGGCAGCGACACGTAGGGGCTCTTGACCATCCGTTTGAGGATCCAGAACGTCACCGGCGACAACCGGTAGGCCACCACCATGGGACGCTTGTACAGCAGGGCCTCGAGCGTGGCCGTACCGGAAGCGATCAGCACCGCGTCGCAGGCGGCCAGCGCCTGGTGCGAACGGCCATCGAGCAGCGTCACCGGCAGCTCGCGCCCGGCGAGCATCTGCTCGAGCTGGGCACGGCGGGCGGCATTGGCGCAGGGCACCACGAACCGCAGGTTCGGCACGCGCTCGACCAGCAGACGTGCCGTGTCCAGGAACAGCGCGCCGAGGCGACCGACTTCGCCGCCGCGACTGCCTGGCATCAAGGCCACCACCGGGCCGTCGCCCAGGCCGAGTTCGGCGCGCGCGGCTTCGCGGTCGGCGCTCAGGGCGATGGTGTCGGCCAGCGGGTGGCCAACGAAACGCACCGGTACGCCCTGCTCTTCATAGAAGCGTGCCTCGAACGGCAGCAGCGTGAGCATGAGGTCGCAGCCTTCGCGGATCTTCAGCACCCGCTTCTGCCGCCAGGCCCAGACCGACGGGCTGACGTAGTGCACGGTCTTGATCCCGGCGCGGCGCAACTTGAGCTCGATGTCGAGGTTGAAGTCCGGCGCGTCGATGCCGATGAACACGTCTGGTCGCTGGGCGATGAGGTCGGCGACCAGCGCCTTGCGCCGCTTGAGCAGCTCGCGCAAGCGACCCAGCACTTCGACCAAGCCCATGACCGCCAGGCGCTCCATGGGAAAGCTCGACACCAGGCCTTCGGCCTCCATCAGAGGACCACCCACGCCGATGAAGCGCACGTCCGGGTGGCGCGCCTTCAGCGCGCGCATCAGACCGGAACCGAGAATGTCGCCGCTCGCTTCGCCCGCGACCAACGCAACGCAGAGCTGGGCCATGTCAGCGCGTGATGCCGCGGGCGGAGGTCAGGATGGACTGGCGGAACAGTTCGACTTCGGCGAACTGGATCGCCAGCGGGTCCAGCTCGTTGAGCGCCTCTTCGACCCCCAGGCCTTGGCGGTAGACGATCTTGTAGGCACGGCGCAGGGCGTGGATCACATCCTCGCCGAACCCGCGCCGGCGCATGCCCTCGAAGTTCATGCTGCGGGCCTCGGCCGGGCTGCCGAACACCGTGACGAACGCAGGGACGTCCTTGCCGATGGCGGTGCCCATGCCGGAGAAGCTGTGGGCGCCGATGCGGCAATGCTGGTGCACCAGGGTGTAACCGGAGAGGATCGCCCAGTCGCCGACGTGGACATGCCCGGCCAGCGCGGTATTGTTGACCAGGATGCAGTGGTTGCCGATCACGCTGTCGTGGCCGATGTGGGCATAGGCCATGATCAGGTTGTGATCGCCAATGGTGGTTTCGCCCCGGTCCTGCACGGTACCGCGGTGCAGGGTGACGCCTTCGCGGATCACGTTGTGATCGCCGATCACCAGACGCGTCGGTTCACCGTTGTACTTCAGGTCGGGGGTATCCTCGCCGATGGACGAGAACTGGTAGATGCGGTTGTGCTTGCCGATCACCGTAGGGCCCTTGAGCACCACGTGGGGACCGATGACGCTGCCCTCGCCGATCTCGACACCCGGCCCGACGATCGACCAGGGTCCGACCTCGACACCGTCGGCCAGGACGGCCGAAGGGTCGATGATTGCCCGTGGATCGATCAAACTCACAGTGCGCGTTCCGCGCAGATGATCTGGGCCGAGCACACCGGCTTGCCGTCGACCGTGGCCTGGCACTCGAACTTCCAGATCTGACGCTTGCGGCTGAGGAACTTCGCCTCGAGGATCAGTTGATCGCCCGGCAGCACGGGCTGGCGGAAGCGCAGGTTGTCGGAGCCCACGAAATAATAGAGCGTGCCGTCGGCCGGCTTGGCGTCGAGCATCTTGAACCCGAGGATGCCGGCCGCCTGGGCCATGGCCTCGATGATCAGCACGCCCGGCATGATCGGGTGCGCCGGGAAGTGGCCGTTGAAGAAGGGCTCGTTGATGCTGACATTCTTGTAGGCACGAATGCTCTGGGCCTCGAAATCCAGCTCCGTCACACGGTCCACCAGCAGGAACGGGTAGCGGTGAGGCAAGTATTCGCGAATCTCGTTGATGTCCATCATTTCGGGGGGAAGCCTGTAGTAATAATAAGGAGCGCAGGTGCTGACCACACGCCCCTCATGCAATGCCAGAGAGGAGCCAGCGAGCCACGGTTCACGCTTGCTCGGAAAATGTTATCAGCCTTCTGATGGTGGCTGTCCGTCCGAGGTCACGGCGACGACGCGTTTTTCCAGCTGCGCGAGACGCTTGGACATGTCGTCGAGCTGACGAATGCGCGCGGCGCTCTTGCGCCAATCGGCCAAGGGCTGCATGGCGGTACCCGACGAATAGGCCCCAGGCTCGGTAATCGAACGGGTGACCATGGTCATGCCGGAGACGAACACGTTGTCGCAGACGTCGATATGGCCCACCATGCCCACGCCGCCGGCGATGGTGCAGTGCTTGCCGATCCGGGTGCTGCCCGAGATGCCGACGCAGGCGGCCATGGCCGTGTGGTCGCCGACCTGGACGTTGTGGGCGATCTGGATCTGGTTGTCGAGCTTGACCCCGTCACCGATCACGGTGTCGGACAGCGCACCGCGGTCGACGGCGGTGTTGACGCCCACTTCCACGTCGTCACCAAGCCGGACACCGCCGATCTGGGCGATCTTGCGCCACACGCCTTTCTCGTTGGCGAAGCCGAAGCCTTCACCACCGAGCACGGCGCCGGACTGGATCACCACCCGCTTGCCGATGGTCACATCGTGGTACAGCGTGACCCGCGGCGCCAACCAGCCGCCCTCGCCGATCACGCAACGGGCGCCGATCACGCAGTGCGCACCGATGGTCACCGCCGGGCCGATCCGGGCCCCTGACTCGATCACCACGAACGGACCGATGCTGGCCGTGGCGTCCACCTGGGCGTCATCGGCCACCACGGCGCTCGGGTGGATCCCCGCTGCCGCCTTGGGCTTGGGGTCGAACAGGTGCGAAATGCGCGCATAGGCCAGGTACGGATCGGCGACGATCAACGCATTGCCCTGGAACCCTTCGGCATCGGCCGCCTTGAGCAACACCGCAGCCGCCGTGCACCCTTCCAGGTACTTGCGGTACTGCGGGTTGGCGAGAAAGCTCAATTCACCGGGGCCGGCCTCCTGCAAGGTGGCCAGTCCGGTGATCGATACGGACTCGGCGCCCTGCAAGGTGGCGCCGAGGGTCTCGGCCAGCTGGCCGAGTGTGATGGTCGCGCTCATGTTCAACGGGCTTGGTTCATGCGCTCGATGACTTGGCGGGTGATGTCGTACTGAGGTTTGACATCGATGACCGCGCCGCGCTCGAGCACCAGGTCGAAACCGCCCTTCTTGATCACTTCCTCGACCGCGCCGTCGAGCTTGGGCTTGAGCTGCTTGAGCATGTCACGGTCGGCGACGGCCTTGGCTTCGTTCAGCTCCTTGGACTGGAACTGGAAGTCGCGGGCCTTCTGCTTGAATTCGAGTTCCAGGCGCTCACGCTCAGGCTGCGGCATCTTGTCGCCGCCCTTGATGATGCGGTCCTGGATGCCCTTGGCGCTGCTTTCCAGGCTCTTGAGCTTGGTCAGCTGCGGGCCGAACTTCTTCTCGGCATCGACCGCGTACTTCTTGGCGGCATCGGATTCGAGCAGGGCCATCTGATAGTTCAGCACGGCGACTTTCATTTCGGCGAAGGCCGGGGTGGCGACCAGCGCCGCGGCCACGATGGCCAGTTTGAACAGGTTGCGCACGGTGTACTCCTGCAAGATCCGTTGTCGTTGAGCTCGGGTCAGACCTTAGAAGGTCTGGCCCAGGGAGAATTGGAACACTTGGGTTTCGGCATCGTCCGGCTTCTTGATCGGCATCGCCAGGCTGAAGCTCAGCGGGCCGAGGGCGGTGATCCAGGTCACGCCCAGGCCGACCGAACTGGCCATGTCGCCGAACCCGACGCTCGGGCAGTTGCGCTTCGAATCGCAGTTGGTGTCGAACACGTTACCCACGTCCCAGAAGACCGAAGTACGCAGCGAGCGCTGGTCCTTGACGAAGGGCAGCGGGAAGAGCAGTTCGGCGCCGCCTTGGATGAGGACGTTGCCACCGAAGGCCAAGCGATCCTGATCAGGGTCTTTGATGGTTCCGGGTCTGCCACCTGGGTTTCCTTCACCCTGGCTCGGCGTACTACGCGGCCCAAGCGTGTTGTCCTTGAAGCCACGCACCGAGTTGAAACCACCGGCATAGTAGTTTTCATAGAAGGGCAGCCCCGAGGTCGACCCATAACCATCACCATACCCCAGCTCGGTGTGCAGACGCAGGGTGTAGTTGTTGGTGATCGGCTTGAACAGCTGGCCACGGTAGTCGAGCTTGTAGAACGACAGGTCGCTGCCGGGAATGGTGGTTTCCAGGGTCAGGCTCTGGGAGTGACCCCGCGTTGCCAGCACACCCTTGTTCAGGGTCGATTCCGACCAGCCGACCGACGCCTTGAAGTTGGTGAAGTCCTTACCTTCCTTGTCGAGGAAGTCGAAGATCTCATCGACGGTGTACTTGCCGGTCTTGATCTCGTCCTGCTGCACGCTCAACCCGTAGGTCAGGCGAGAGGTCTCGCTGATCGGGTAGCCGATGTTGACGCCCATGCCCAGGCTGTCCACCGCATAGCTCGCCACGTCGACGTCGAGGTCGTCGTAGTCGGTGCTGCGGTAGAAGGCGTTGTAGCCCAGGCTCACGCCGTCGGCGGTCCAGTAGGGGTCGACGAAGCCGAAGTTGTACCGGGTCTGGTATTCGCTGCGGTTCAGGCCGATGGACACCTTGTTGCCGGTGCCGAGGAAGTTGCTCTGGCTGATCGAGCCCCCCAGGATCAGGCCGGCGCTCTGGGCGAAGCCGACGCTGGCGGTGATCGAACCGGAGGCCTGCTCCTCGACGCTGTAGTTCACGTCGACCTGGTCGTCGGTGCCCGGCACCGGCGGCGTCTCGACGTTGGCTTCCTTGAAGTAGCCCAGGCGCTCCAGACGGGTCTTGGACTGGTCGATCAGGTAGGTCGAGGCCCAGCCGCCTTCCATCTGGCGCATCTCGCGGCGCAGAACCACGTCGTCGGTCTTGGTGTTGCCGCGGAAGTTGATGCGGTTGACGTAGGCCCGCTTGCCCGGATCCACCACGAAGGTGATGTCGACGGTGTGGTCCTGGTCGTTCGGTTGCGGCACGCCGTTGACGTTGGCGAAGGTATAGCCTTCGTTGCCTAGGCGGCGGGTGATCAGCTCGGACGTGCTGGTCATCACCTTGCGCGAGAACACCTGGCCCGGCTGCACCAGCAGCAGCGACTTGACCTGGTCCTCGGGCAGCTTGAGGTCGCCCGAAAGCTTCACGTCACGAACGCTGTACTTCTCGCCTTCGTTGATGTTGACGGTGATGTAGACGTGCTTCTTGTCCGGCGTGATGGACACCTGGGTGGAGGCGATGTCCATGTTGATGTAGCCGCGGTCCAGGTAGTAGGAACGCAGGCGCTCCAGGTCACCGGAGAGCTTTTCGCGGGCGTACTTGTCGTCGTTGCGGATGAACGACAGCCAGTTGGTGGTCTTCAGCTCGAACAGGCTGCTCAGCTCGTCGTCGTCGAACACGGTGTTGCCGACCACGTTGATGTGCTGGATGGCCGCGACTTCGCCTTCGTTGATCTTGATCTTCAGACCGACGCGGTTGCGGGGTTCGGGCACGACCTCGGCATTGACCTCGGCCGAGTAGCGACCCTGGGCCACGTACTGGCGCTGCAGCTCGTTGCGCACGCCTTCGAGCGTGGCGCGCTGGAAGATCTCGCCTTCGGCCAGACCGGACTGCTTGAGCCCTTTCATCAGGTCGTCGGTGCTGATGGCCTTGTTGCCTTCGATCTCGATGCTCGCCACCGACGGGCGCTCGACCACGTTGATGATCAGGACGTTGCCATCACGGCTCAGTTCGATGTCCTGGAAGAAGCCGGTCCGGAACAGCGAACGGGTCGAGTCCACCAGGCGCCGATCGTCGGCCTGGTCGCCCACATTCAGGGGCAAGGCGCCGAACACGCTGCCGGCGGACACCCGCTGCAGACCATTGACACGAATATCGGAGATGGTGAAGGACTCGGCGTGAACTTCAGCGATCATCAATGCGGAAAGCACCGCAGTTAGCAGCAGACGTTTCATGAAGTCCTTTTATTCCAACTGGCAATAAACAACCTGCCGCACGGGGGCGGCAGGTTCGCAATGCGCGTAGCGTTAAAGTCGACCCAGATCGTTGATCAGGGCGAGTAGCATCACCCCCAGGACCAAACTGACACCGATCTGGACCCCCCAACCTTGCACCCGATCCGAGAGCGGACGACCGCGCGTCCACTCGATCAGGTAGAACAGCAAATGCCCCCCATCCAGCACGGGAATGGGCAGCAGGTTCAGAACTCCCAGGCTTATGCTCAGGTAGGCGAGGAAATTCAGGAAATCACCGACGCCGGACTGGGCTGAAGCGCCCGCCACTTTAGCAATGGTTATCGGTCCACTCAAGTTTTTTACCGAGAGCTCGCCGAACAGCATTTTCTTCAGCGACTCGAGGGTCAGCACGCTCATCGACCAGGTCCTGGACAACCCCTGACCGACGGCTTCCAGCGGCCCGTAGCGGACTTCGCGCAGCATCTCGGCCGGCCATTCGCCGCCCTTCACGCCCGCACCCAGGTAGCCGGCCGCTGCACTGCCTTCTCCGCGGTGCGTCAGCGTGACGCTGCGCTCGATGACCTGGCCATCGCGCTCCAGGCGCACCTGCACCGTGCCGTCGGCACGACCGCGCACCGTGTCCACCACCTGCTGCCAGTCGTCGAGTGCCTTGCCGTCGAGCGCCAGCAACCGATCACCGGTCTTGAGCCCTGCCGCTGCGGCAGGACCGTCGGGGTCGAGCTGGGCCAGGACCGGCACGATGGCCGGCCGCCAGGGGCGAAGGCCCAGGGACTGGATCGGGTCGGGCTCGCCCTCCCCCTTGAGCCAGTCCTTCAGGGTGATCCCATGGGCCGATTCGGTACTGCTGCCCGGCTCGAGCACGCCGACCCGCACGGTGCCGGTCTCGCCGAGGCGCCGGACCAGCTGCAGGTTCACGGCCGACCAGCCGGTCGTCGGCTCGCCGTCGACCGACACGATCTCCTGACCCTCGCGCAGGCCGGCCTGGGCCGCCAGGCTGCCGGGCTCGACCGCGCCGATGACCGGACGGATCTGCTGGCTGCCGAGCATGGCCAGCAGCCAGAAGAACACGATGGCCAGCAGGAAGTTGGCGATGGGCCCGGCCGCGACGATGGCGATGCGCTGCCCCACCGTCTTGCGGTTGAACGCCTGATCGAGCTGCGTCTCCGGCACCGGCGCCTCGCGCTCGTCGAGCATCTTCACGTAGCCGCCCAGGGGGATGGCCGCGATCACGAACTCGGTGCCCTGGCGGTCATGCCAGCGCACCAGGGGCGTGCCGAAGCCGACCGAGAAACGCAGCACCTTGACCCCGCAGCGACGGGCCACCCAGAAGTGGCCGAACTCGTGGAAGGTGACCAGCACGCCCAGGGCGATCAGGGTGCCGACAATCATGTAGAGCGCAGTCATGGGAATCTCCGAAGGCGTTCAGCCAGGGTCAGCGCGCGGTGGCAGCCTTATCGGCCCTGCCGCTCCAGCCAGTGCCTCGACAGCTCGCGGGCACGCCGGTCGGCCTCGAACACGGCCTCCAGCGAGGCCACGGGCTCGACGGGCTGCTGCTCGAGGACCTGGGCAATGATACGCGCGATCTCGGGGAAGCGGATACGCCCCTGAAGGAATGCCTCCACGGCGATCTCGTTGGCCGCGTTGAGCGTGGCCGGGGCACTGCCGCCCGCTTGCGCGGCTTCTCGCGCCAGGCGCAGGCAGGGGAAGCGCTGGTCGTCCGGCGTCTGGAAATCCAGGCGCGCGATGGCGAACAGGTCCAGCGGCGCCACCCCCGAGGCAATGCGCCTGGGCCATGCCAGGGCATGGGCGATGGGCGTGCGCATGTCCGGGTTGCCGAGCTGGGCCAGCACCGACCCATCCACATAGTCGACCAGCGAATGGATGACGCTCTGCGGATGCACCACCACCTCGACCTTGGACGGTGGCGCGTCGAACAGCCAGCAGGCCTCGATCAGCTCGAGCCCCTTGTTCATCATGCTCGCCGAGTCCACGGAGATCTTGCGCCCCATGGACCAGTTGGGGTGCGCGCAGGCCTGCTCGGGGGTGACGTCGTGCAGGGCCTCGGCCGACAGCTCCCGGAACGGACCGCCCGAGGCGGTGAGCAGAATGCGCCGCACGCCCACCGCCTCCAGCCCACGGCCGTAGTCGGCCGGCAGGCACTGGAAGATCGCATTGTGCTCGCTGTCGATCGGCAGCAGCACGGCGCCACTGCGCTGGACGGCCTGCATGAATAGCGCACCGGACATCACCAGCGCTTCCTTGTTGGCCAGCAGTACCTTCTTGCCTGCCTCGACCGCCGCCAGGGTCGGCCGCAGACCGGCGGCACCGACGATGGCCGCCATCACCGTGTCAACCTCCGGCGCCGATGCCACCTGGCACAGGCCGGCCTCGCCCACCAGCACCTCGACAGCAACCTGCGCCGTCGCCAGACCCTGGCGCAGCCGTGCGGCTGCCGCCTCGTCCGGCACCACGGCGCAGACCGGGCGATGTTGCACGCACAGCCCCAGCAACTCGTCGATGCGGGAAAACCCGCTCAAGGCGAAGACCTGGTACTGCTCGGGATGGCGGGCGATCACGTCCAGCGTGCTCAGCCCGATGGAGCCGGTCGCTCCCAGTACGGTGACCTGTTGCGCGCGGCTCACATGACACCCCATTCGGCAGCCCACAGCAGCACGGCGAACAGCGGGATGGCCGCCGTCAGGCTGTCGATGCGATCGAGCACGCCGCCGTGGCCGGGCAGCAGGTTGCTGCTATCCTTGATGCCGGAGCGACGCTTGAACATGCTTTCGGTCAGGTCACCGATCACCGAGGCCATCACCACCAGCGCCCCACCCAGCACGCCGATCAGCACCTGGCCCAGGCTCCAGTCCCGGTACAGGCCGACCGCGACCACGATCGCCAGGCTCACCGCCAGGCCGCCGTAGACGCCTTCCCAGCTCTTGCCAGGGCTGACCTGGGGCGCCAGCTTGCGCTTGCCGAAGGCACGCCCGGAGAAGTAGGCACCGATGTCCGCCGCCCATACCAGCACCATCACCGAGAGAATCAGCCAGTTGCCCATCGACCAGTGCTTGAGCAGGATCAGGCCCTGCCAGGCAGGCAGCAGCACCAGCACGCCGATCAGCAGGCGACAGGCCGCGCTGGCCCACAGCTCGCTGCTGCGCGGGTAGGTCAGCACCAGCCAGGTGGCCAGCCCCCACCAGATCACCGAGGCACCCAGCACCCAGGGCGCCAGGTCCGGCATCAGGTGCAGCACCATCAGCGCGCCGGCAATGACCGCCGCATAGGCCAGCCGCAGCGGCTGCGCCTCGAGCCCGGCCAGGCGCGCCCACTCCCAGGCCCCCAGGCTCACCACCAGGCCGATGAACAAGGCGAAGTCCCCGCCTTGCAGCAGGAAGAAACCGCCCAGGGCGATCGGCAGCAGGATCAGCGCGGTGATGATGCGTTGTTTAAGCATTAGGCACGAGCTCCAGATTCGACCTGCTCGCTCGTCTTACCGAAACGACGCTGGCGCGAAGCGAAATCGGCCAGCGCGGTGCGCATGGCGTCGTGTTTGAAATCCGGCCAGTACAGGTCGGAAAAGTACAGCTCGGCATAGGCCAGCTGCCAGAGCAGGAAGTTGCTGATGCGGTGCTCGCCGCCGGTGCGGATGCACAGGTCCGGCAGCGGCAGGTCACCGGTGACCAGACAGGTCTGCAGCAACCCCGGGGTGATGTCCTCCGGACGCAGGTGCCCGGCCTGGACCTCGCGCGCCAGGCGCTGCGCAGCCTGGGCGATGTCCCACTGGCCGCCGTAGTTGGCAGCGACCTGCAAGGTGAACCGGGTATTGCCCGCCGTCAGCGACTCGGCCTCGCGGATCGCCTGCTGCAGCTCGGGGTGAAAGCGCGAGCGATCGCCGATGATGCGCAGGCAGATGCCGTTTTCGTTGAGGCGCCGGGCTTCCCGGCGCAGGGCCGAGAAGAACAGTTCCATCAACGCACCCACCTCGTCGGCGGGACGCTGCCAGTTCTCGCTGGAGAAGGCGAACAGGGTCAGTACCTCGACCCCGGCCTCGGCACACACCTCGATGACCGCGCGGACGGCGTCGACACCTGCCTTGTGCCCGGCGACGCCAGGCAACAGGCGACGCTTCGCCCAGCGGTTGTTGCCGTCCATGATGATCGCGACATGACGCGGCACCGAGGACGGGGCCGCTGGCTTGGTCTTTTCCATTGAAAAACCCTGGCCTTAAACGGCCATCAGGTCCTTTTCCTTGGCTTTGAAGGCGGCATCGACTTCGGCGACGTACTTGTCGGTCAGCTTCTGGATCTCGTCAGCGGCACGACGTTCTTCGTCTTCGCTGATTTCCTTGTCCTTGGTCAGCTTCTTCAAGTCGGCCAGGGCATCGCGACGCACGTTGCGCACGGCGACCTTGGCATCCTCGGCGACGCCGCTGGCCTGCTTGGTGTAGCCCTTGCGGGTCTCTTCGGTCAGGGCCGGCATCGGGACACGGATGGTGGTGCCGGCGCTGGACGGGTTCAGACCCAGGTCGGAGGTCAGGATGGCCTTCTCGATCGCGGCGCTCAGGTTCTTGTCATGGGCGACGATCTTCAGGGTCCGCGCATCCTCGACGCTGACGGCGGCGACCTGGTTCAGTGGCATCTCGCTGCCCCAGGCCGGAACCTTGACGCTGTCCAGGATGCTGGGGTGGGCACGGCCGGTACGGATGGCCGCCAGGTTGCGTGCCAGGGCTTCGAGGGACTTGCCCATGCGGTCCTGGGCGTCTTTCTTGATGTCGTTGATCATGCTTGGCCTTCCTCGATCAGGGTTCCTTCGGCGCCACCCACCACGATGTTCAGCAGGGCGCCAGGCTTGTTCATGTTGAAGACACGCAATGGCATCTTGTGGTCACGGCACAGGCAGATCGCGGTCAGGTCCATGACGCCGAGCTTGCGATCGAGCACCTCGTCGTAGGTCAGGCGATCGAACTTCTCCGCGTGCGGATCCTTGAACGGGTCGGCGGTGTACACGCCATCGACCTTGGTCGCCTTGAGCACCACGTCGGCATCGATCTCGATGGCGCGCAGGCAGGCGGCGGAGTCGGTGGTGAAGAACGGGTTGCCCGTGCCGGCGGAGAAAATTACCACATCGCCGGACTTCAGTTGACGATTGGCTTTGCGGCGATCGTAATGATCGGTCACGCCCACCATGGAAATCGCCGACATGACGATGGCCGAGATGTTCGAACGCTCCAGGGCGTCGCGCATGGCCAGGGCGTTCATGACCGTGGCCAGCATGCCCATGTGGTCACCGGTGACGCGGTCCATGCCGGCGGCACTCAGTGCGGCACCCCGGAACAGGTTGCCACCGCCGATCACCAGGCCGACCTCGACGCCGATGCCGACCAGCTGCCCGACTTCCAGGGCCATGCGGTCCAGGACCTTCGGGTCGATGCCAAACTCTTCCGAACCCATCAGGGCCTCGCCGCTAAGTTTGAGCAAAATGCGTTTATAGCGAGGTTGGCGACCACTCACCTGCTGAGCCATTGCGAGTCTCTCCTGCGGCGTTGTATAGAAAATTCAGAGCGGGCTGGATGCAGCCTGCCAAAGACTGTAGCGCGGCGCTGCTTCAGCGCCAACGCCTGCCGGCAGGGTAAACCGGCAGGCGCTTTGAAAAAGAGGCTGCGCGCGTGAGCGGGCAGCCTCTTCGGGGCGACAGACGGGACTGTCTTACTGCTTGGCGGCAGCGACCTGTGCGGCAACTTCAGCAGCGAAGTCGTCGACTGGCTTCTCGATGCCTTCGCCAACCTTGAAATAGGTGAAGGAAACGATTTCAGCACCGGCTTTCTTGGCCAGTTCGCCGACCTTGACTTCCGGGTTCATGACGAAGGCCTGCTCTTTGAGCGACGCTTCGGCCTTGAACTTGGTGATACGGCCGTTGATCATGTTCTCGACGATGTTCTCTGGCTTGCCAGCGATCTTGTCGGCGTTGAGCTGCAGGAAGACACCCTTCTCGCGCTCGATGGCTTCGGCGGAGATTTCCGACGAGTCCAGGAACTCCGGGTTCGACGCCGCGACGTGCATGGCGATGTTCTTGGCCAGCTCGACGTCACCGCCTTTCAGAACGACGACAGCACCGATCTTGTTGCCGTGCAGGTAGGCACCGACAACGTCGCCTTCCACGCGCACCAGGCGGCGGATGTTGACGTTTTCGCCGCACTTGGCGACCAGGGCTTCACGAGCGGCTTCGCGCGAGGCGATCAGCGGCGCGGCGTCGGTCAGCTTCTGGGCGAAGGCTTCTTCCAGGCTTTCGGCCACGAAGTTCTTGAAGTCGTCTTGCAGGGCCAGGAAGTCGGTCTGCGAGTTCACTTCCAGCAGAACGGCGGACTTGCCGTCGGTCTTGACGGCGATCGCGCCTTCGGCAGCGACGTTGCCAGCCTTCTTGGCGGCCTTGATGGCGCCCGAGGCACGCATGTCGTCAATGGCTTTTTCGATGTCGCCGTCAGCCTTTTCCAGGGCTTTCTTGCAATCCATCATGCCTTCGCCGGTACGCT
>Ga0308168_1001591_pt1 | contig 20321 bp, 20 predicted proteins | sample PhyCR2_FD_202133 | JGI IMG/M metagenome (GOLD analysis project Ga0308168, IMG submission 202133) | Phyllosphere microbial communities from UC Gill Tract Community Farm, Albany, California, United States - DLSLRC.R2 | ecosystem: Host-associated > Plants > Phyllosphere > Unclassified | place: USA...
GATCGCTATCGTGCAGTGGTGCATTATAAAGTGCAGGATCACTTTGGTCTCGATAACGCTGATATGATGAATCCCAAATTCAAAAATTTAATTTTTTTCCGTATCTGGTTCGTTCTTCAGCGCTACGATAAATTCGGATTTAAACCTTTTATGACCAATATGGAAGCCACCGTTGAAATTACCGGAGGACGCAATGAGAAGAAAAGTTAAGAAAATCATATATATCTTGTTATTTTTAGCAGTTGCATTGCATGCAGGCTTACTCTGGTGGTCACAACGGCCAGTGGATATTGTTGCGGTTCACAAAAACGGTAGCCATAGTTATGTTTTAGTAAAAAACTTCCCATTTTTGGATAAAGAAAAAATCAACTGGTGGTTAAAAAATAAAGGCATGTTGAAAGAAAAATATGACATTCCCAACCCAGAAAAAGAGGGTTTTTACTCCGTAATCTTTTGGGATTTTGGCGAGGGTTATAAAGAAACGGATGGCTATGACCGACTCTGTTTTGATGATATGAAGACAAACATCAACTGCATTGATAAGGAAAAATATTTTACCGTCTGGAATGGTAAGAATAATAATATTTCATTTGGCGTTCATGATGGTGAGTATTTCATCAAGGAAAATGGAGAGATGGTAAAAAGAAAATACGAATAGATGATACACCAGCACGCTGAACCATCTGCTGATGCAAACCGTTTTGTTTAATAAATAGCCCATTATTGTTCATTATTTATCCGATAACGATCATCAAGGAAGATATGCCCAAATCATTTGAAATGGGTACCACATAAGGAAAATCTCATTATGACTACACTAAGCTTTCCCTGCACGCTGTTCAAAACACATAAGCGGATGGACGAGAGTAATGCACCGGATATGCAATATGGTGATTTAACCCAGGAACAGTTAAAAACACGTTTTCGTCTTGATCATGTCTCCGGACGAGTGAACCCTTACACACTGACAAAATTCACTACGTCTAATCGACCACCATCAATGTACAGTAGCTCACACGGCGCGAGTGAAAAAATCAGCCGTCAGGAATGTGCCCGAATTTTGTTTGACGAGTTCCGCCAGTTATCGCGTACATTCTCTATTTACGGTCCTTACAGACATCTGATCAGTCAGATGATCACACATATGCAGAACGGAAACGGTGCGGCATTTACAAGTATGCATTTGGATTCGGCGTTGAAAGAGCAAATTTTGAATGATAATTCTCCGGAAAACAGTACACGTTTAATCTTGAAAAAAGCATTTAGTGTAAATATAGATTGGGAAAATAAATGTTATCCAGTCAATAAAAAGGAAAAAATGATCAAATCTATCCTTGATGGAAAACTACCTAAATTTGACAGATTTAAGGATAACTTCAATGGTATGGGTATTACCGTCCACGACACATGGGCAACTCATATCACATTAAATTCGCTACAGATTGATAACGACAGCTACCGTGCTGTAGTGCATTACAAAGTGCAGGATCACTTTGGTCTCGATAACGCTGATATTTTAAACACTAAATTCAAAGATTTTATTTTTTTCCGTATCTGGTTCGTTCTTCAGCGCTACGATAAATTCGGATTTAAACCTTTTATGGCCAATATGGAAGCAACCATTGAAATTACTGGAAACCGTAATGAAAGTAAAAAATAAGAAAGCATTATATGCTTCCTCCTGTGTTTGTGCGGTTCTCCTCGGTCTCTGCACTTGGTTGTCCCTTCGTCCAGTAGAGATAGTCGCCATTCATAATGATGGTGAGTTCAGCTCAGTTTTGGTTAAAAACTTCCCATTTACTAATAGTGGGAAAATAAACTGGTGGTTGAAAAACAAAGAAGCACTGGATTCGAAATATAAAATACCCAATTCAGATAGTGATGGCAGTTTTACTATTGTTTTCTGGTTATTTGGTGATGGATATAAAGAGCAAGGTAAGTACGACCGACGATGCTTTATTGATATGAAAACTAAAGAAAACTGCATTGATAAAAACCGGGTTTTTTCCGTTGAGACGGGTAGAAATAATGACATATTATTCACTGTGCGCGATGGAATATATCGCATGAATAAAAAGGGTGAGATTGTGAAGTATGAATATTAAAAAGAAAACACCCGTAAAATAGCTACCTGCTGATGTAGTCAGCGCTACCCCCAAGCCATCCCAGGCACAGGGCTTGCTCGGTGCCTTTCCTATCACAATCATAGACGCAATCTTTGGGGGTTTTCCCCTTGTGGCGTTACACTCTACGCCAGCTGATTTAACTCACTCAGAGTCTGTCCCACCAGGCGGCATTGTTGTAGCCAGTTTGGACACGCACAGCGCGGAGGAACCGGAGCGTACACGGAGTACGTGAGGATTCTGAGCACTGCCCAGGTTCAAAATGGCAAATAAAATAGCCTGGTGGGACAGACTCTCACTTAACCGGAAGACTCGATGACCAGACATTATGACTACCTTGCCATCGGCGGCGGCAGCGGCGGTATCGCCTCCATCAACCGTGCGGCCATGTATGGCCAGAAATGCGCGATAATCGAAGCGAAAGATCTCGGCGGCACCTGCGTGAACGTTGGCTGCGTACCAAAGAAAGTGATGTGGCATGCGGCACAGATCGCCGAAGCTATCCATCACTACGGCCCGGACTACGGCTTCGATACCACCGTTAACCAGTTCAACTGGGACGTGCTGCTGAAAAACCGCAGCGCTTATATCGACCGTATTCACACCTCTTACGACAACGTGCTGGGCAAGAATAACGTTGACGTGATCAAAGGCTATGCCCGTTTCGTTGATGCGCACACCGTGGAAGTCAACGGCGAGAAGATCACCGCTGATCATATTCTGATCGCCACCGGCGGCCGCCCAAGCCAGCCAACCATCCCGGGCGCAGAATACGGCATTAACTCCGATGGCTTCTTTGAGCTTCAGGCCCTGCCGAAACGCACTGCGGTTGTCGGTGCAGGCTATATCGCCGTCGAAATTGCTGGTGTGCTGAACGCGCTGGGTTCTGAAACCCATCTGTATGTACGTAAACATGCGCCGCTGCGTAGCTTCGATCCGCTGATCGTCGACACGCTGGTGGAAGTGATGAACACCGAAGGCCCGACGCTGCACACCGAGTCGGTTCCTAAAGCGGTAGTGAAAAACGCCGACGGCAGCCTGACCTTACAGCTGGAAAACGGCAAAGAGCAGACCGTTGACTGCCTGGTGTGGGCGATTGGTCGTGAGCCAATGACCGACAACCTGAACCTTGAAGTGACCGGCGTGAAGCTGAATGAAAAAGGTTACATCAGCGTTGATAAGTACCAGAACACCAACGTGAAGGGCATCTTCGCCGTCGGTGATAACACCGGTGCGGTTGAGCTGACGCCGGTCGCGGTTGCCGCAGGTCGTCGCCTGTCCGAGCGCCTGTTTAACAACAAGCCGGACGAGCATCTGGACTACAGCAATGTGCCAACCGTGGTGTTCAGCCACCCGCCAATCGGCACAGTCGGCCTGAGCGAGCCGGAAGCACGCGAGAAGTTTGGTGATGACCAGGTGAAAGTGTACAAATCTTCATTCACCGCCATGTACACCGCTGTGACCCAGCACCGCCAGCCGTGCCGCATGAAGCTGGTGTGCGTGGGCGCCGATGAGAAAATCGTCGGTATTCATGGCATCGGTTACGGTATGGACGAGATGTTGCAGGGCTTTGCCGTCGCACTGAAAATGGGCGCGACCAAGAAAGACTTCGACAACACCGTGGCGATCCACCCAACGGGTTCGGAAGAGTTTGTGACGATGCGCTGATCCCTTTAGCGGATAAGTACAACAAAAAACCATGGCCTTGTGTCATGGTTTTTTTTCGCCTCATCCCCACCAAGGGGGTTGAGACGTTCCGCGCGCTAGCCGAAGGGATGCTGAACAGAGCCCTGGCAATCAGCTGCGGCAGGCGCAGCCGCACTGGGCCATTTCGCCATGCACTTCGCGGCTGAGGTGTGAATGACGGATCTTCAGTTCACCTTTGCGCCAGGCCCCCTCTTCATCCGCGCGGTTGTCGAGCAGGCGGTTCAGCGCTTCGGTAATCTGCAAGTCGCAGCGCTGCGCCCAGGTGGTCAGGTTCCACATGGAAGAGCGGGCTTCTCCTACGTCATCAAAACCCACCACCCCGATATGCGCACCCTGGCCGAAATCGCGGATCGCCTGCATCGCACCGAAGGCCAGCACGTCATTTTCGCAGAACAGCGCATCCACGCGCTCAGAGGCCCAGGTGTTTTTCAGGTAGGCCATCATCGTCTGATAGGCCATTTCCCGATCGTAGTGACCCGCCACCAGCACTTTATCCAGCGTTTTATGCGCGGCATCCAGACTGGCGACGTAGCCCTCCATACGCAGCAGATGGGTCGACGATGTCTCCTGGCCTTTCATATAGCCAAAACGGTGATAGCCCTGCGACAGCAGCAGGCGCCCGATCTCGGCGCCGGCGGCATAACCGTCCACACTGACCACTTCCACATCGGCACTGTCGGTACTGCGGCACACGTGAATACTGGGGATCTGGTGCAACTCGTCCACGGCAACAATCAGTTCATCGCTGAAGATGGTGGCCAGGAACAGCAATGCATCAACCTGCAACTGCCCGGCCATTTGCAGCACTGACTGATAGTTTGCATCAGAATCCACATTCAGCAGCAGCGCCATATAGCCGCGCTCATTCAACTGACGTGTGACCTCGTTGAGCATTTTCAATGTGTGGGGATTAGTAAACTCATCGGCCACCACGCCAATAATATGGGTTTTTCGTTGCTTCAGGCTACGTGCAAGCAGGTTAGGCCGAAAGCCGAGTTTTTTCGCCGCAGCCAGCACTTCTTCGCGTGCCAGCGGGGAGATTGAAGCATCCGGTTTGAACGCCCGCAGCACGGTCCATTTAGAAACCCCGGCAAGTTCTGCCACATCACTGGCCGTCGCTTTCTGAGTCTGTTTTTCTTTCACTGTATTTTTCATGATGAGTTAAACGCCCGCACTCCGGTGGCTGAACCTGTTGCCAACAGAATAGAGTAATCTCGCCGCCCCCAAAAGTGCGGGGTGGCGGATGTGTGATTTCCCCCGCCTTTACGTCCCCCTTTATCATCAACATGTTACATCGATGTTTATTATTGCTACCGTTGGCAACACCCTTTGCCAACGGTAGCAAAGTCAGGTAAAATCCGACCCCGCTCACACTATTGCCATAACTCACTGTTTTTAAATGACTAAAAAACGCATTACCCCATCTTTTGCTGTGGTTAATATTTGGCGAAAAACCGCCTTTTGAAAAAAATGTTATCAGTACGTGGCAAAAAGGTGCAACGCGGTGCAAAAGGAAAGTGGTGCAAGCGCATAACAACTTTAAATATTTCTTCATTGATGTCGGGCAAGAGTCGATTCACCTATCGTCCTGAAAAGGAATTGTTCAGTATGGAAAATATCTCATCATGAAAAACAGTCGCAATATTCTGGTTACTATCATCGGGATAGCCCTGGTACTTCTGGGCCTGTCCCTTGCCGGTGGCGGTATCTACCTGATCACCCTGAAGGGATCATGGTTCTACCTCCCTGCCGGCCTGGCGATGGCCGCCACCGGTCTGGGACTGGTCAGGAGAAATGGCTGGGCGCTGTATCTCGCCTGGGCATTACTGATTGTCAGCCTGATCTGGGCATTCAGTGAAGTCGGTACTGACTTCTGGCAGTTAGTGCCGCGTACCGTCACTTTCCTGGTTGTCGCATTGCTGGCCACGCTGTGTGCCCCGCTGTTGCGCAAAAAAGACCAGACCCGCGTCATCGGCTGCAAAGTGGCAGGTGGTTTCTCCGTGGTACTGGCTATCGCTATCGTGGCGATTTTTGCCAACATGTTCCGTATCCATCCGGAAGTGGAAGCCAGCGGCGAGCCTGCCGCCGTTCTGGATGAAAAAGCAGCTGACGACAGCGGCAACGACTGGGCGGCTTATGGCCGTAATACCGGCGGTCAGCGTTTCGCGCAGTTCAACCAGATCAATACTACTAACGTGAAAGATCTGAAGGTTGCATGGACGTATCACACGGGCGATCTGGCCATTAATGGCTCCGAATATCAGGTTACGCCGCTGAAAGTCGGTAACACCATGTACCTGTGTACCCCGCTGAACAAAGTTATTGCACTTGACCCGGTCACCGGGAAAGAGAAGTGGCGCTTCGATCCAAAAATCGAAGAAACCGAGGGTAACAAGCAGTGGAAACGCTGCCGTGGCGTGGCATATACCGAGCTAAGCCCGGCACAACAGGATGGCACTCCGCCTGCGATTGCCGGTAACAAACGCATTATCAGCACCACCGTTGATGGCCGCATCTTCTCGCTGGATGCCGAAACCGGCAAGCTGGACACTAGCTTCGGTGACAACGGCTTTGTGAACCTGCTGAACGGCCTTGGCCCAACGGCGCATGGCTCTTACTATCTGACGTCTGCGCCGCTGGTGGCTGATGGCGTGGTGATGGTCGGCGGTAAGCTGAACGATAACCTGACCACCGGTGAAGCCTCCGGCGTGGTGCGTGGTTTTGACGCCCGCAGCGGCAAAATCCTCTGGGCATGGGATGCATCCCGTGGCGCGAAAGACAGCTCTCCGCTGCCGGAAGGCCAGACCTACGCCATTGAAACCCCGAACTTCTGGGGCACGGCGGCCTATGATGCGAAGCTGGGCATTGCCTACTTCCCTACGGGTAACCAGACGCCTGACTTCTGGACCGGTAACCGTCATGACTATTCTGATGAATACAATGACGCTATCGTTGCCGTTGAACTGAAAACCGGTAAAGAGATCTGGCATTTCCGTACCGCCAATCACGACCAGTTTGACTATGACGTCTCTTCCCAGCCAATCCTCTACGATATGCCGGGCAAAGATGGCACCACCACGCCAGTGCTGATCCAACTGACCAAACGTGGCCAGATCTTCGTGCTTGACCGTCGTACCGGTAAGCCAGTGGTGCAGGTTGAGGAACGTAAAGTCTCTACCGACGCGATGCCGGGCATGAAAGTGGCGGCAACTCAACCGTACTCGGCGATCTCCGTGGGCACCGCTGCGTTGAAAGAATCCGACATGTGGGGCGCTTCCATCTTTGACCAGCTTTACTGCCGCGTGCAGTTTAAAGAGATGCGTTGGGAAGGCGAGTTCACTCCGCTCTCTGACAAAAAACGCACCCTGATTTACCCGGGCTACTACGGTGGCTTCAACTGGGGCGGCGGGGCGATTGACCCGTCTACCGGTACGCTGATCGTCAACGATATTCGTATGGCGCAGTGGGGCAAATTTATTAAACGTGAAGATGCCGAGAAGAAAGGGATGAAAGCCAGCACCGAGGGCGAGTACTCCAAACAGCTGGGTACACCGTGGGGCGTGGAGCGTTCGATGTTTATGTCGCCACTGGGCATTCCTTGCTTCAAACCGCCGTTTGGTTCGATGACAGCCATCGACCTGGCAACCGGTAAAACCCGCTGGCAGATGCCGATGGGCAGCATTAAAGATGCGCCAATCAACGGCGTGGCACCGGGTCTGGATATCCCACTGGGTATGCCAACCATGGGTGGTCCGCTGGTGACAAAAGGTGGCCTGACCTTCTTCCACGGCTCGCTGGACTACTTCGTTCGCGCGCTGGATAACAACACCGGTAAAGAGTTGTGGCGTGGCCGTCTGCCCGTTGGCGGACAGGGCGCACCGATGACTTATATCGCGGAAGACGGTAAACAGTACGTGGTCGTAGTCGCAGGCGGCGCTACGCGCACCGGCACTAACGACAACCGTGGTGATGATGTGATTGCTTACGCGCTGCCATAAGCCTGACGCATTCTGAACCCGGTAAGAACGAAACAGGCCAGCGATTGCTGGCCTGTTTTTTTATGGGTCTGATAGCCCCCTGAGTCGAACAATGCTCTAATGGATTATTGCCATTTTGCGCGCAGTGTCGCGTATTCTGCCGGGCCAGCCAATACGCCAGGCCCGCTTAAAGGGACTCAATGAAACTCGTTTCGCTTTCTGCTTTGGTGTTTTCCGGCCTGTTTGCGTTCTGTGCCAGCGCATCGGCAAAATCATTAGAAGACTTCAATCACTTGCCCCCCGTCTATGGCAGTTCGGATCAACTCTCCCCTGAACCGCATTTGCTGGCAGAATTTAAAGATAAAAAATTTGTCTGCCGCACGGAGGAAGACGCCACGCCGAAGGAAAGCCCCGCGGCAGCCGCGGCCTTCCGCCAACTGGTGGACTATGCAGCAGAGGGCGACCCGGTGGACAACTTCTGGCTGGATGCCGGGAATCGTAAAAAACGCGAAGACCTGCTGGCAGCCGCGGTGAAGGCCGGAAGCTGGAAGGCGATTTACCTCGATAGCCTCTGGACACTGCGTTATCCGGCCACCCCTGAGGCCGCAACACAGGCCAGTGCCACCCTGCAAAAGATGATTCAACAGGGTATCCCCATCGCCATGTCTGACTATGCCGCCTCACTTTATGGCCGTGATTACAACACCATGTATACGCTTCTGTCAGCGGCGGTCGATCACGGCAGCCCACAGGCGATGGAGTTAGCCGGGGGGACCATTGTTCCGCAGGCCAGAGAGTTGCATCCGATCGGCAAAGCGATGCTGGAATGTGCCGTTAAACAGGGTTATGCCCCAGCGTATGCCAGCCTTGGCAAGCTGGCATGGATGCAGGGACATCGTTTAGACGCTTACCGACTGTGGGCAAAAGGGGTGAATCTGGGATGCGCCGCCTGCAGTTCTCCCCTCGAGTCGCTGGCCCGGGTGCGATCGGGCTACAACACCGCCACCCCGATGCTGGATCTCATGCCCGAGCTGGCCGCGATTAATGCATTCTACAGCAACAACTTTTTCTATGAATTGAGTGATCTAAGCGACTTTGAGCGCCCCTTACCCGAAAAACTGGCGTTTCATCTCAATGACAAAGAGCTGTTAAAACTGCTGAAATTAGAGCAGCGCTAATGGTCAGACAGGGAGGCTGGACAGTGAAATCGTTACTGCTTTTTCTGCTGGTACTGCTGTCGGGGTGTGATAACGCCAGTGCGCCAGTGACCCGCACCGTAAAGGTGTGGCTGGGCGACAGTGTCGAACCGATGCAGGCGGCATTAGGCAAGGATCTCACCCGCGACTGCGATGACACGATGTGCTGGTATAATTTCACCAAGCCCTCGAAAAGCGGCAACGTGCTGAATCTGGTGCTGGGCGGCGATCGCCCGTTCGGGATTGACAGGGTGTTCTCTTTTTCCGCCCCGGTCTACAAAGAGAACCACGATCGTTTTGATGAAATCAATATTTACCCCCTCGGCCTGCCGGAAGACAGCCTGCTGGCGGATAGCAGGGTGTGGTTCTATCAACTGGTCGGCCGCCTTCAGGCTGCCGGTTGGCAGCGTTTTATCACCCAGAATGAACCGCGTCTTCCGGGGTCTGAAGTGGCTAATGCCACGCGGATTGAACAGGTGATGACCGCTTCCAGCCTTTCGTCACCGTTTAACGATCCGTCATCCCCACTCAATAACGCCCAGTGGCTGGCACTGCCGTTTTTAGCTGACTGGTATTTTTATCGTGGTAACGAATACCTGACCCTCAGCGCACAGCGTGAGAACAGTAAAACCGCGCCCGCCGAGCGCGGCACTTATCTGTTCACCCTGGCGTTCCGCAGTGAGGAACAGACGTACCAGGATTACTTCAAGTATGAGGATCGCCATCGCTGGAAAACCCTGCTGCCTGCCTTGCTGAAAACCATGGCGAAAGAACGGGCGGAACAGGAAGATAAGTTGCGGGCAGCGGGTATTAAGATTGATGAAAACTACCACGATCCGGTGATCCGTGCGCTGAACGTGCAATAGCGCACCGTCAGGCGCACCTAACCCAAAGCAGGTTCATCCATAATTTGTAAACGGCTCAGGCGCTGACGATAACACCGCAGCACCGCCTCCACGGCGTCTGCCTGCATAAACGAGTCGCGGTAGGTGGATTCAACCACTGCCTGCTCTTTTAGCAATCTCTCAAGCAGCGCCCTTGCCAGCTTTTCACTCAGCCCCATGCCCTGCCCGAGGACCAGAAAATCCATCCCAAGATATTCGCCATATTGGGTGTTAAATCCAGCGGCCACCTCTTTCTCACCCTCTTCGCAGGCCAGCAGCGGCAGCGCCAGGTAGCTGGTGAAATAACGGGGATAAGGTGCCACGGAGACATAGTCGTACACCGGTGACAGCCGGGGCGGACCCACCAGCGGTAATACCAGCCCAAAATTACGCAGATGCAGGTCGTTATTGCCCAGCAGATAAGCGTAAATAATGCGCCGGAACAGATCGCTAATAAACGCCAGGTTATCATTGACGTTCTGGCTCAGAAACCGCGCAACCTGCTCATAGCTCACCCAGGGTTTACCATCGTCGGCAGTTTTCCCGTACTTTTCGCCAATCTCCATCGCGGCATCCAGCTGCTCCTGGTGAATCGCGCCCCCCTGTTCGTCACGGTCAAAGCGGCGGATCACAAAAGCATATTCCCGATCATCGCCGTCATTCTCGGGCTTAAAGGGCAGCAGGCCGTGCGGCGGTACATCAAATCCCAGGCGTGCCATCACCGTCATGGTGGCATGTTCGTTTTCCGCCAGCTGTGGAAAATCCACCGGTGAGGGTTTGAGAATATAGTTTCCTTTACTCTCCACCACCGCGAACGCCCCGTCCTCCAGCACCATTTGCAGTTTTGGCTGATAGCCAGAAATACTCATTCCCTGCTGCGCTTTTGGCAGATCCTGCACGAACTGCGCACGGGTAAATGTCAGCTGTGGCTCAACCCGGGCTAAGCCCGTCAGCGTTTTCAGCCCCTTAGTCGAATAGCCCAGAGCACGTTCCCGTTCACTTTTCAGTGGGGTCATCAATATCCTGCATGTGGTCATCGTGGCTCCTCTACACTCAGTCTTACCGCGCCGATCAGATTCTCCCCGTTATGCAGCAGCATCCCGAGCTGATCCTGTTCATCGATTTTTTGCAATTGGCTGTAACGCCGTTTTAACCAGCCTTCGGGGGCTAATGAGGCAAAAAAAGGATGCAGTGTGTTGCGTGGAAAACGTTTTTTATCCACCGGAAGACTTAATGAGAGCGGAGGCCCGGCATAATCCGGGCGATACTCGAACAGATAACCCTCATCGTTCTGCGTCAGCCACCCCACCTGCTCGCCATACAGCCAGACGGTTAAACGACGGCGCATAGCTTCATCCCCAGCGCTTCGGCCACAACATAGACGCTGCCGAACTTGACCTGTTCAGGATCTTTAAACAGCCGTTTCAGCGTGGAAGCGGAGACCCCGGTTTGTAACTCAAGGGTGTAGAGGTCGATACCCAGTGCTTTACGCCGCTCATTCAGCTGCATACCAAACCCGGCAAACGAATCAATCTTATGCTGCCCGGCAAAGGTGGACCCGTTGCGCTCATCTGCAGCAAACTCATTTTTCAGTTCGTTGAGTAGTACCGAAATAGTCTGAATTTTCTCTGCGGCAAAATCGCTTTTCTTATAGCTCACCTTTGACCCCCATAACTCACTTAATTTGATTAACAGGCCAATTATAGACCAATAACCAATAAAAAGATCATAAATGACACTAAAAAAAAATAAAAAATAAAAAAAGATCATTTTTGACCCAACAAGAGCGATACAGGTCATATAAGAAATAAAAAAATAAAATTCAGTAAAAAAAGCCCATAAATGAACCATAAAAAAAGCCGTACGCTCTCGCGTACAGCTTCAGTTTTACTTCCGCTTATCCTCAGAACGCGAAGCAGGAACAGCCCAGCGCCCCCCAGAAGGCATTGTCATCGGATACCGGCACGCTGGAACGGCGCGCGACATCATGCGAATGACTGTGCACACCACAAGGTCCGCTGCACTGGTGCGGCTGTGAGGCAAAGGCCACGCGACCATTCGCCAGCGGTGGCGCACTGCGGTAATGGCCTGGCGTGGTCACGACCGGAGACCATTCCGGCAAGACCGGTATCAGCGGCGGTGACAACGGGCTGAAACTGCCTGCGGCATACACCACATCGCCATTCACCACGGTCAGCACCGACTCAATGCCTTTGATCGCCTCTTCGTGCACGCTGAAATAGTCCTGCGACAGGATCGCCAGGTCAGCCAGCTGCCCCACTTTGATCTGCCCTTTTTTCCCCTGCTCGCTGGAAAACCAGGCGCTGCCCTGCGTCCACAGCATCAGCGCCGTTTCACGGTCCAGACGGGCATTGACGTCATACATCGCCATACCGCCCACGGTGCGGCCAGAGACCAGCCAGTAGAGCGCCGTCCACGGGTTGTAACTGGCAACACGGGTTGCATCCGTGCCCAGACCAACCGGTACCCCCGCTTCCAGCATTTTCGCCACAGGAGGCGTTTGCTTCACCGCTTCATGACCGTAGCGCTCGGCAAAATATTCGCCCTGGAACGCCATGCGATGCTGGACCGCAATCCCGCCGCCCAGCGCTTTAACCCGCTCGATATTGGCTTCGGTAATGGTCTCTGCGTGGTCAAAAATCCAGTGCAGACCGTTGAACGGAATCTCCCGGTTAACCTTCTCGAACACATTCAGCATACGGCTGATCGATTCGTTATAGGTGGCGTGCAGACGGAACGGCCAGCGGTGTTCGACCAGGTGACGTACCACACGTTCCAGCTCATCTTCCATTCCGGGTGCCAGGTCCGGACGCGGCTCCAGAAAGTCTTCAAAGTCAGCGGCCGAGAACACCAGCATCTCGCCCGCGCCGTTATGGCGATAAAAGTCTGTACCCTGACCCGGTTTCAGCATATCGGTCCAGCGTTCAAAATCTTCCAGCTCGTGACCCGGGCGCTGAGTAAACAGGTTGTAGGCAATGCGTACCGTTAGTTGCTTTTTCTCGTGCAGTTCGCTGATCACCTCGTAATCATCCGGGTAGTTCTGGAAACCGCCGCCTGCATCAATGGCGCTGGTCAGGCCCAGACGGTTCAGCTCGCGCATAAACTGGCGGGTGGAGTTCACCTGCTGTTCCAGCGGCAGCTTCGGCCCTTTTGCCAGCGTGGAGTACAGCAGCATCGCGTTAGGACGGGCAATCAGCATCCCGGTCGGGTTGCCGTTACCGTCGCGCTGGATCTCGCCGCCCGGTGGGTTTGGCGTATCTTTGGTATAACCCACCACACGCAGGGCGGCACGGTTCAGCAGCGCACGATCGTAGAGGTGCAGAATAAAGACCGGCGTGTCCGGTGCGGCTTCATTGATTTCATCCAGCGTTGGCATACGGCGCTCGGCAAACTGGAACTCGTTCCAGCCACCGACCACACGCACCCACTGTGGATTTGGCGTACGCAGCGCCTGCTCTTTCAGCATACGTAAAGCATCGGCCAGCGACGGCACGCCTTCCCAGCGCAGCTCAAGGTTGTAGTTCAGCCCGCCGCGGATCAAATGCAGATGCGAGTCGTTCAGCCCCGGGATACCGGTGTGGCCTTTCAGATCCACCCGCTTTGTGTCATCCCCGGCAAACTGCATCACTTCTGCTTCGCTGCCTACGGCCAGGAACTTACCCTCTTTAATCGCTACCGCCGTCGCCAGTGGGTTTTCACGGTCAACCGTATGGAATTTACCGTTGGTCAGAATCAATGAGGCATTATTCATCATTACTCTCCAGGCTGGTTTTCCCGCGCGGGGACAACCAGTCGTTTAATAAGCGCGTTATCGCCGGCATCCACAGATATACCACCAGGCCAACCACGCAGGCATCGTTAAGAAAGTGTCCCCACAGCGTCCCTTTACTGGCGGGCAGCAACGTCCCCCAAAACCAGGGAACCAGATTAGTGGAGGGAAAAATCACCGCCAGCGTCACCAGAAACTGTTTCCACTGTTTCGGTGCTGCCCGTCCCGGCTCGGCCGGGGTAAACCAGAACGCCGCCCCGGGGCGCATCTCAATATGCTCCTGCCCCGCCAGCATCCCCGCCAGCTCTCCCACACGCGCCGCCCGCTGTGGCGAGTTAAGCCACTGATAAAGATTATCCAGGTTGTCGAATCTGACCAGTATCGTCCAGGTCATTTCACCGTGTACCGGGCGCAGTACATTCACGCCAAGATGACCGGGGAACAGCGCCGCCTGCGGTAAAATAGTTTCCAGCCAGCGTTGATAGTCGTCTTGCTTCGCGGGCAGCAGGCGATGCGTAATCACCAGGGTAATGTGTTCAGGCTGATGGGGATAATCCACGCCGTTCTCCTTAATGCCCCCCGGCGGGGGGCCAGGCCATCAGGCTTTGCGGGCCGGGGCGTTGTGTACCATCGTGTAGGCGTAATCCACACCCATGCCGTACGCTCCGCTGTGCTCGCGCACCAGATCCATCACGTCGTCGTACGTCTCTTTACGTGACCAGTCGCGCTGGTACTCCAGCAACACCTGCTGCCAGGTCACTGGGATCGCGCCCGCCTGCACCATACGGTCGATAGAGCGCTCGTGCGCATCCACGCTGGTGCCGCCGGACGTGTCGGTCACCACGTAAACTTCGAAGCCCTCTTTCATCGCCATCAGCGCCGGGAAGGTCAGGCACACTTCGGTCCACAGGGCCGAGATAATCAGCTTCTTACGCCCGGTGGCTTTCACTGCCTTCACGAACGCTTCATCTTCCCAGGAGTTCATCGAGGTGCGCTCAATCGGCGTAGACTCCGGGTGCACCGCCAGCAGCTCCGGCCAGATATAGCCGCTGAAGCTTTCGGTTTCCACCGAGGTGTAAATCGTTGGCACGTTAAAAATCTTTCCTGCTTTTGCCAAAGCAACGGTGTTATTTTTAAGCTGCTGACGATCGATGTTGGCAACACCGAAGGACATCTGCGGCTGATGGTCGATGAAAATCAGGGTGGAGTTCTGTGGGTCCAGCAGGTCGAATTTAGACATTTTTTATTCCTTTTACGTTTCAGGTTTCGGGTTTGTCTTGCGTGTTAACACCATACGAAATGGCCGCCCGGGTTGATAACGGAAAGAATTCAGGTTGTTGTTAAACAAATTTTGGGTTTGGGGAAAACCATGCGATTAAACCTTGAAGCGCTGCTGATTCTGGATGCACTGGACCGACACGGTACCTTTGCCGCAGCGGCGGCCAGGCTGTTTAAAACCGCCTCCGCGCTGAGTTACACGGTGCAAAAGATGGAAAGCGATTTGAATATCACGCTGCTGGATCGCTCCGGCCATCGTGCAACATTTACCCCCACCGGGCGCTTAATGCTGGAGAAAGGTCGCATTCTGCTGCGCGCCGTGGGTGAGCTTGAGCAGCAGGCCCAGTACGTGGAAAGCGGCTGGGAAAGTCAGCTCACGATCAGCCTTGATGCTTCAGTGCCGTTTTCGTTGCTCTCTGGCCTGATTGATGCGTTTTATCAGGAGCATCATCACACTCAGTTGCTGTTCCGCCAGGATGTGCTGGCGGGCTGCTGGGAGGCGCTGAGTTATGGGCTGGCCGATATTGTATTCGGCGCGGTTCAGGAACCGGTGCGCCACAGCGGCGTCAGCTGTGTAGCGGTTGGCTGGCTGGAATATGCCTTCGCTATTGCGCCCCATCACCCGCTGGCGGCGCTGCCTGCCCCATTGTTGCGTGAGCAGATCCGCCAGTACCGCGCGGTAGTGGTCCACGACAGCTCACGCCATGCCGAAGGCACCGATCTCCGCGTACTGGATGAGCAGCCGATTCTCAGCGTGTACAGTTTCAGCGATAAACTGCAGGCACAGGTGGATGGGCTGGGCTGCGGCTACCTGCCGCGCTATCTGGCGGCCCCGCATCTGGAAAACGGCACGCTGGTCGAACGCCAGCTGGACAGTGAAACCCGGCGTGACCAGGCGTTTCTGGCCTGGAGCGACAGCGCCACCGGGAATGCGGCCATGTGGTGGCGAGAGCGGCTCCAGAACTTCGAGGGGATTCGCAGCGTGTATGCCGTGGAATAAATGCATAACGCCCGGCCATGCCGGGCATCAGCCCTCGCCGCTCTTAGCGGGCGCGCGTAGTTGTCCACTGCACGGCAAATACGCTGGCCAGCACGACAACCAGCCCCAGTAACGCCGTACCGGTGACAGATTGCCCCAGCAACGCCCAGCCCAGCACCACCGCGGCCAGCGGGCTCAGTAAACCCAACGAGGCAACGGCGACCGTCGGCAACCGGGCCACTCCGCGAAACCAAAGTGAATAAGCGAGCAGTGCCCCGGCCAGGCTGAGATAGCTGTAGGCCGCCCACTGCGTCAGAGTCAGTTCCGGCAGTGGTGCATCGATCTGCCACGCCACGGGCGCCAGCATCAACCCGCCAATCACTAACTGCCAGCCGGTGAGCGACAGCACGGGGAGATCCACTCGCCAGCGGCGCGTCAGCCAGACGCCTGTCGCCATGCAGGCGGCGCCCAGGAATGCCGCTGCCATGCCGAGGGGTTCGAACACCGTCTGTGGCGAGAGCAGCAGCACGCCCATTCCCACCACTCCTGCCACTGCCGACCACAGGGTGGCCTGTGCCGGTGAGCGGCGATCCACCGCCCAGACCAGCACCATCACCAGCAACGGCTGGATGGCGCCCAGGACCGCAGCCAGGCCACCGGGCAGGCGATAGGCCGCGACAAACAGCAGAGCCTGGAAAACACCAATGTTTAAGGCACTGAGCACGATCAAGCGCCACACGTCACGCCGGGCGGGCATCTGTCGCGTGAAAAGCAGCAGCAACAGGCCTGCGGGCAACACGCGGATTAATGCCGCCGTGAATGGCCGATCGGGCGGGAGGAGTTCAGAGGTCACAATATAGGTAGATCCCCAGATAGCAGGGGCCAGAGCGGTCAGCAAAACGTCGCGCCAGTAGCGCAGAGAGGGTGTAGTGTTCATGACATTACCTTCAATTCAAGATATTATGATTCTGTTGATCAACTATCTTGAAGTCAAGACAAATGAATAATCGAACTCCTCCAGCGCCGCGTGATGCGGTCGATCTTATTCTCGAACAATGGTGCCGCGAGCGCCCCGATCTGGATGCCAGCCCGATGGGGCCTATCGGGCGGATAAAGCGTTGTGCCATCCTGCTTGAGCAGCAGTTGGAAGTGGGTTTTGCCCGCTTTGATTTAGTGAGCTGGGAGTTCGATATGCTGGCAACTCTGCGGCGCTCTGGTGCGCCTTATTGCCTCAGCCCAACCGCACTATTCTCCACATTGATGGTGACATCGGGCACCATGACTCATCGCCTGAAGCGGCTGGAAACCCGTGGGCTGATATTGCGTACAGCCAGCCAGCAAGATGCACGCAGCACCCTGGTGCAGCTCACACCCGAGGGGCTGGAACTGATTGAACGCGCCGTGGGGCCGCATGTTGAGAACGAACGTCAGATGCTGTCAGTGTTGCCCGCGGAGGTGCTGGCGAGTCTTGATGCGTCTCTCTCTCAGCTGATGCAGGCATTAGAGGGCCAGCAGGATAATACGGACAAGACGTAACAAAAGGGCCGCAATAACGGCCCTGGAGGGAGGATTATCATGCAGTCAGTCATATCGACTCTGTCGGTGGGGAGTGGGAGCCTGCGCTGTTCGTTGATCGCTGCGAGATCACTGCCCTTCAGCCCAGCGAAATAAAGTGCCTGACCAACGGTTTTTCCTCTCCCTGATGGAAACGGGTCACGCTGCTTTGTAAATCCGCATCGGCATGGGAAACCCGCTGATGCTGGCGCAGATGTTCATGCCAGGACTCCACCAGGAACCACTCGATCAGCGTGGTGGCATCGCGGCTGTGCTCGGCAATGCCCCAGGCGTAAGCCCCATCACGGCGGCGGGTAAGCGACAGTTTTTTAATCTCTGCCAGAAACGCCGGACGATCTTCGGGTGCGATTTGATACTCAATCTGAATCATCACCGGGCCACGATCTGCCGTGACGGGTGTTTCTAACGCGGGCTGATCCCAGTGACCGGACGGTTGCAGGTCGGCCTCGCCTGCCGGAAGTTTAAGCCGCAGACACAACAGCGCGGAAAGCGTCAGCGCCACAGCGGCAATCAGTAGGGTTCCCACCAACCCGGTTTCCTGCGCCACCAGCCCCCAGAACAGACTGCCTGCAGCCATGGCACCGTTGAAAATCATCAGATAGACCGCCAGACCGCGACCCCGCACCCAGTCGGGTAGCACCGCCTGCGCCACACCGTTCAGTGAGGTCAGCGCAATAATCCAGCTGATGCCCAGCAGCACCATTAGCGGCAGAGCCAGCGCTTTGATCGGCAGCAGGGCAATGACCACCATCACCAGCGCGGAAAGCCCCGCCGACAGCAGCATTAACCCGTCAACGTTCATCCGCTGACGCAGGACAGGCAGCAGCAGCGCCCCGACAATCGCCCCGATACCAACCGCACCCAGCAGCGTGCCGTAAAACCCTGCGCTGCCCTGTAACAGATGACGCGCCACCAACGGCAGCAGTGCCCAAATGGCGCTGGCAAAAAAGAAGTAAATCGCGGTGCGCACCAGCACCCGGTGCAGTTCGCGGCTGGCTTTGACGTAGCGAATGCCCGCGCGGAATGCACCGAAAAAATGTTCGGACAGTGCATTTTTCGTTTTATGCGGGCGCTTCCACCAGACCAACGCGGCAATCACGAACACATAGCTCAGGACATCAGCACCGTAGGCCGCCCAGGCACCGAGTGCCGCCAGCAACAGGCCGCCGGTTGCCGGGCCCACCGCACGGGCGATATTGATCCCCAGCGAGTTAAGCGCGACCGCATTCTTCAACTGCGGACGTGGCACCAGCTCCGGCACAATCGCCTGCCAGGCCGGGCCCATCAGCGCCGCGCCGATGCCGCCAATAAAGGTCAGTGCCACCAGATACTCGACGGTCAGCAGATTATTATGCGAGAGGATCAGCAGCGTACCGCTGACGCTGGCCAGCAGCAGCTGGACAAAAATCAGCAGGCGACGGCGATCAAGAATATCGGACAGTACCCCGGCCGGGATTGCCAGCAGGAAAATCGGTAAGGTGGCGGCAGTCTGCATCAGTGCAACAGCCGCCGGGTTAGACGACAGCCCGCTCACCAGCCATGAACTGGCCACATCGCGCATAAAGCTGCCGGTATTGCCGAGGATGGTCGCGGCCCAGATCACCGCAAACAGCCCTTGCTTAAGCGGCGCAAAAGCACCGGATGACGTTGTCTTCATGGTCAGGCTCCAGGACGAAGTGCAGCAGCCGCCTGTTCGCCCATGCCGTATGCACCGCTGTGCTCACGCACTCGATCCATCACGTCGTCGTACGTGTTCTGTGGGTCCAGCAGGTCGAATGTAGACATGGTCAATTCCTCTTTTCGTTATCAGTGAGCGATCTAGTGAGCGAGTGTTTCGCTGCTGGAAACAAGACTAATGGCGACTAGAATTTGCTGATAGCGGAAAGAACTGGGCAACTCGTTAAGATTTTTTTGTTAGTCACAACATCACGTCATCCCCCTTAGAGGAAACAAAAATGAGCACATTCACTACGCAGGACGGCACGCAAATTTATTTCAAAGACTGGGGCACGGGTAAGCCGGTCCTGTTCAGCCACGGCTGGCCGCTGGATGCCGATATGTGGGACAGTCAGATGAATTTCCTTGCCGAACGCGGCTACCGCGTTATCGCCTTTGACCGCCGTGGCTTTGGCCGCTCTGACCAGCCGTGGGAAGGGTACCACTACGATACCTTTGCGTCAGACATCAACGACCTGATCCAGCACCTTGATCTGCATGACATTACGCTGGTGGGCTTTTCAATGGGCGGCGGCGATGTGTCGCGCTATATCGGCCGCTACGGCAGTGAGCGCGTCAGCGCACTGGTGCTGCTGGGGGCGGTGACGCCGATCTTCGGTAAGACAGACGACCATCCTGAAGGGGTAGAAAAAGCGGTATTTGACGGTATTCGTGATGGATTACGCAAGGATCGGGCGCAGTTTATCAAAGACTTTGCCACGCCGTTCTACGGCATTAACGTCGGGCAAACAATTTCCGACGGCGTGCTGGCCCAGACGCTGAATATCGCGCTGCTGGCCTCGCTGAAAGGCACCATTGACTGTGTGACGGCGTTTGAAGATACAGATTTCCGGGGCGATATCGCGAAAGTGACCGTGCCAACGCTGGTGATCCACGGCAGTAACGACCAGATTGTGCCGTTTGAAGCCACCGGTAAACTGGCTGCCGCGATGATCCCAGGTTCAGAGCTGAAAGTGTATGACAACGCGCCGCACGGCTTTGCTGTGACCCATCAGGATCAGTTAAATCAGGATCTGCTGGCGTTTTTGCAGCGGTGATATTATCGCAGGCGGGGCATGCCCCGCCCCTACACTTT
>Ga0308168_1001598_pt1 | contig 20261 bp, 40 predicted proteins | sample PhyCR2_FD_202133 | JGI IMG/M metagenome (GOLD analysis project Ga0308168, IMG submission 202133) | Phyllosphere microbial communities from UC Gill Tract Community Farm, Albany, California, United States - DLSLRC.R2 | ecosystem: Host-associated > Plants > Phyllosphere > Unclassified | place: USA...
AACGGTCGGGGCAATGACGTGCCTCAAAGCCTGCCGCCGCTTTCACGCTGGGGGCACTGGCGTGCTTCAGCGATCCAGCCGGGCCGCCCGGCTTTCCACCTGAGTTTTCGCCAGGTGGCAGACATGGTTGATGGCCCGCAGGTTGCTCATGCTGTCCGTGCCGCCATGGGCCAGGGCGAGGATATGGTCCACCTCGTCAGCTGGCCTGATACGACCCAGTCGGGTGCACTCATCGCAGCAGCACAGGTACTTGTCACGCTTCAGCACCTGCTCTCGGAGCCTGCGCCACGGTCGACCACCGCGGCCTGAGCCTTGGCGCGTTCCCCATGGCTTGGCCAAATGTGCATGCTCGTCACAGTACTTCGGGTTCCGGCTCAGCACCTGGCAGCCCGAGGCTGCGCACGGCTTCATCGTTCGGGGTGGCATGCTTCACATCCTCGGTAGGTAGCTCTGGCGATATGAGCCTTTTCAATCGGCGATACGCCAACTTGGCGGCCTTGTTCATGTGCTGGCGTTGGAGCGTACAACCGCTACAGGCCATCTCGCACCTCTTAGCGTTTGTACCAGGTCAGTTGATAGCACCGCGCATCAGGGGGCACCTCGGCAATGGGCCATCGCAGGCATTCCATGTGCTTGCGCTCAGGCCGAGCGCGGCTCACCCGCAGCGTCTGCACCAAGTACGCCGAACCGGCGGCCGTGGTGATGAAGTCACCGACCGCGATGCCATCGGCACCGTCCACGTATAACTTGCAGGGTGTATAAGGCTGACGAGATCTGCCCACGCAAACCTCCAGCTATTTGCTCCGACTGCGCTTGATCTGCGCGTCGACCTGATCAGCGCAGGTATCGAGCAGGTTGATGGCTCGATCCTTCAGCGCCCAAAGGTCGCCGTTCAGCGCCAGGTTGTCATCGCTATCGCTGACCCGCTCGCACGGCACCATCACCGGCGCTTCCAGCCTTACCGCTGATGTCTTTACCACCGCCGGCTGCGGGCTTGCCGCGCAGGCCGTCAGGCAAAGGCTGATCAGCCCACTTACGAACAGCCGGGCTCTTACGCTTGAGGTCTTCAAAGTCCTTCCTCGCTTGGCGGGCCTTGTCTTCGCTGGCCTTGAGGCGCTGCTGCAGATCGGCCAGGTAGTTGGCGTTGCGCTTGGCTTCGGCCTGGAGCGTGGTGATGGTCTTCAGGCTTTCGGTGTTGGCTTCGGTTGCATCCTTGGCCGCCCGTGCCTGCACCGTCACCTGACCTTCCAGCGCGATCACGCGGTACTGCTGGATGCCGATGAGCAGTGCAGCCACCAAAGCGATGATCAGTGCAGCGGCAATGTTTTTGAGCATGCTCATACGCTGTCCGCCTTGCGTCCGAGGAACCGAATGATCAGTTCGCGTATGGCGGTTACGCCGATGAACCCGATGGTGCCGCCGGCGGCGACAGACAGGCTCGACGGCCAGGCCATCCATTCGATAACGCTGCTGGCAGAAAGGCTCAACGCACCGCAGATCAGCGCTTCGAGCACAACGCGCCACTTGTTGGCTTCTTTACCTTCATACAGCACGCGTAATAACGAAATGGTTGCGGCCATGATCGCTCCTTGCCAGAGCGGATTCGACAGGACGAGCCAGACCTGCGCCCAGAAGTCAGGTGATTTTTCAGGCATTTTCGTCGTAGTCCGACATCCACCCTTTCGGGATCGGAAATGAATCGGCCCCGCAGCACTCCCTGCTCGGAGCGATGGGTGCGGCGGGGCTGAAAACGAAAAAGCCCCGCACGATGGCGGGGCTCAATTAATTTTGGTTCTATTATTCCAGCTTCAGCTCAAAATCAGACAACTGCTCACGAATCTCATAAGGCTTTCCTAAGAACAAATTTTCCAGGCTCTGCGGCCCGGTGGCAGACACCGAGAAGTTTCCATTGCTGGCCGAGGACCGCGTCAGCTCTATGTAGAAATCTCTGGAAAGATAGATGCGCACGACCTTCTTAGGGTACTGAAGACCCTCTGCTTCATAGATCGCCGAACTGATAAATGCCGCGTTCATCAAGACCTCTGGTGCATAAAGCACAAAACCCAACTCGGAGATGGGCTTTGCTCGCGGAAACACCGCAAAGTAATGTGAAATGTATAGAGCCGGACCGGGGTCGTCAACAAATTATTTAGACAATTCGCAGTCTTCGAACATCGGTGTTTTCACTACGTCGCCCTTCCCTATGCACACCACGGAAACCTGCGCACCTTTCTTGAGAGTCGCAAGTGAGGACATGTCGGATTTATCGAATTTGAACTGCGGCCCCGTGAACTGATTTGTACCAGCGAGCACTAGGTAAGGCTTTCCAAGAAAATCAGTATTGATATCGGTGATGCGACCGCTCACCTTGACCCGCTTACCCTTGTACTGCATATCAGCCGCAACAGTGTTGTCATCGTAATCTTGAGCAACTTTAGCTGATGTGTAGGCCTTCATCGGTTCCGACTGAACTTGCTGTTTCGGCGGAGCATTAGAGGAGCTGGATTGAGCCGCTGCTTTCTCTTTGTAGTTGTCATAGCTGGTCTTCGACGCCGACCCCATGCCAATCAAGGAAACCAGACACAACGCCATCCAGGTGAAGCCGACGATGCGTGACAGGACGGAATGCCCTTTTCTCAGCAGCATCCAGCCAAAAAGCAAAGGGAAAAACAGAATTCCAAGCCCGAGAAGAAATCCAACTTGCCGCTTTTGATGGGCCGCTACTGCTACTGCTTCGGTCATTTCGCTCTCCATGGCGATCAAATGAGGCGGTATTTTGAACGCGCCTCTATCAAATTGCCACCATCACCGAAAGCGTTAAGCAGCTTCCCGACGAACCTCCAGAGCTCCATCTATCCACGCAATGCCGGACTTCCAGAGCTGACGGGTCTTCTCCTCACCAAACCCCAGTTTTTTCCCTACCACCATCAGCGAGGTGTCGCGTGAGGTGTAGTACTTAATGATGACATTGCCGGCCTCTTCGTAGCGGTTGCGCAGGCGGCCCACCAAACGATCCATCAGCAGAGCCTGATCATCGGTGATCATCGGAGTCGCAATGTCGTTCTCACGAGATGCACAGCAGGAAACGCCGGAGCCTAACACTACCCAACGGCCCCAATTCTCAAGCAAATCTTCAACAGTTCGATCATTCATGTTCATGGCTCAGTCCCCTGTGTAGTTCGTGCCGCCGGCGCCCCGGCGATTGTTCTGTGTGTACTGAGCGGCCGGGCCATTCATCGGCACCGACCGCTTCAACTGTTCGATCTGCTCTCCGGCGGCCTGTAAGCGGAGGCTGAGCTGCGTCACCAGTACATCTTGCGGTAGTGCCTCGCCGGTCTCTCCCGAAACCCAGCCGGACGCCTTGCACTGCTCACACGGCAGGTCATGAAAAACGCCCTGCACCACAGCGCGACCACGGCAGGCCGAGCACCTGGCGAGCTCGATACGAGCAGCGCAGAAAGCAGGCCCATGGATCTTTTTCATGCTTTTGAAACCTCGCCATTCACAATTTCCGAAAGTGCCTCACAGCCCACGTCATTCGTGGCTTCAAGCGGTTTATCCGATTCTTCGTATTGGGCGTCTGTCAGGTTGTGAATCGCCCGAAAGCCGCGTTCATCTAACCAGCCATGCCATTTTTCCAAGGCCAGCAGGCGTTGCGCCCGGGCCTGCGTGTTGATGTAGGTGGAGGCGATCTTGCCCAGGGAATGGTTCAGCAGCATCTCGCCGATGTGCCCGTCGATGCCCAGGTCGGTCCACGCGGTGCGCGCCACCTTTCGCAGGTCGTGGCTGGTCCACTCGCCCTTCCCGATCCGGGTGAATATGGCACTGGCCTGGCCTTCGCTGAGGGCCCGCCCACGGCGCGATGGGAACAGGTAGGTGCCGTCGTAGCCCTGGGCGATCTGGATCGCGCGGTAGCGCGCCAGCAGCGCCTGAGCCTGTGCGGTCAGCGGCAGGCGATGCTCGGTGCGGGTCTTCGTATTCTGCGCAGGGATGAACCATTCCCCGTCGGCCAGGCTGATATCCGGCCAGCGGGCCAGCCGCGTTTCGCCGACGCGGGTACCGTGACACAGCATCATCAGCGCAAGCATGGCCTCGGCCGGTTCGGTATCGAACAGCTCTGCCAGCATGGGCACCACGGTTGCCAAGTGCACACCGCGCAGACGAGCCGCCTTGGGCACGATGCGCGCCTTGGTGAAGTCGACGAACTTGAGGCCCGCCACCGGGTTCGATTCGATCATGCCCAGCTTGTGCGCCTGGCGGAACGCGAGCACCAACAGGGTGAACAGTTGATGGACGTAGGACAGCGAAAGGTCTTCCTGAGCGGGCCACATGAGACGCTTGTCCAGCACCGGCGCCGTCACCTCGCGCACGGGAACGTCTTCCAAACGCGGCTTGAGGTGGCAGGCAATGGCCGACTTTGCACCGGCCTTGCGCTTGTCTGAAAGGGAGCGATCGCGGCTCATGCGGTCGCCGTACCAGTCGAGCAGCTGACCGACCGTGGCCAGGCCGCCCAGGGCAACGACCGCGGCAGGGTCGCGGAGCAGGCGCTGACGCAGGGCTGGCAGCTCGGCCAGCACCGCAGCGGCGCCGAGGTCGGGGTAGCGCGCTATCTGGTTCCACGTCTTGCCCTTGACCAGGTACCACGACCCGCGCTGCCGATCCTGACCGAAGCGCAGGTACAGGCCAGGGTGCCGGGGGTCGCGCAAGTCCCGCACCGAGAGGTCGGAGGCCTGGCGGCGGATCTCGGCATCGGAAAGTTTCACCGCGCGGGTCTTGCTCATGCTGCAGCCCTCGTCGGTGGCAGCATCAGGTAGGCCCGCAGCTGCTCCATGGCATCGAAGTGCCCACGGCACACGATCGCCAGATAGCCCTGTTCGGTCAGCGCATGGATGTAGGCATCCTGGCTGGGCGATACAGCGGCATCAAAAGGCGGCGTGGCCTTGAACTCGATGTAGAGACCGAAGTAGCCACCACGGGCCATCGGCAAGACAAGGTCTGGAATGCCTGCCTTGACGCCCTGCTCTTTCAGCTTGACCGCCACTGCCTTGTGCCGATGGCCGCCGTTGGGCACGTGATAGATCAGCTTCGCGGCAGCCGGGTGACGTAAGGCAACTTCGCGCAGCAGAGCAGCCTGCTCGAGGCCTTCACGATCAACATACGGTGCACGCGCCGCTCGCGGCTTGATGACTTTCGGAGCGAATGGCTTCATCACAGGCGGTCGCTCCATTTACAGGCTCTTAAGCAGGGACTGGAGCTGCTTGAGCTTGCCCAGCGCCTCAGCGTTGCCCTCACGCTCGACTTCCACTGACAAGGCAACCTCTTCGATCCGCCCGGCCAAACGCTTCATGCGCGCCGAGATATCGTCCGAAAGCGCGACGACCTCAGCAGACAGGCTGGCCAGCGCATCAAGAGCCTGAACTTCCGGCTTTTTGATGGCGACGACGGTTTCTTTGGCCGGTACGGGCATGGCGATTTCCTTGACTGTTTTTTGTGAGAAAGCGTCGCGCTGAAACTTGCCGCCCGTGGGCTCACGGATGATCCCGGCGTCTTTCATTTCGTTGAGAGCACGGCGCACAGCGTGGACGGCGACAGAGGTGGCATTCGCCGCAAGAGCAGCGATCTGGATATCGTGGGCACTCCAGCTTTCCTGAATTGGCACATGCGGGAATACCTTGCGGGCTGTCGAGGATTGGCCAGCCAGAAGCTGGACTACTCGCGATTCGGACATAGCCATCAGGCCACCTTCCCTTCACGAATCAGGATGTCCTGGGTACGCATGACGCCCTCGGCGTGAAGCTGGCGAGCCACAAGCCGATCATCAGCGCGACGGCTACCGCGACGGCCGTCGACGTAGTCGTGGCAGGCCGAGCAAGCCCAGGCGCCTTGGAAGTCGTTCGGCTTGCAGCCCATGCCGCTGGTACCGGCCAGGCGGTAGTGCGCCAGCACGGTGGTTTCAGGGTTGCCGTTACACACGCCGGGCACACGCACCTGGCAGTCACGGCCGCGGGCGGCCTTGGTCAATTTGGTCTGGCGGATGCTCATGGGCGTGCTCCCGATACTTTCGAACGAAGGTTTGCCAGGGCAGCACGGGCCACCTCTGGGTTGCGCGGCGCGGCCGGCGCGGCGAGCTCCGCCACCGGGACAGCACCCAGTTGCTCGCCTTTCCAGATCTTCCGGCACTGCTCCAGGTAGTGCTTTTCGAACGAGGCCATGCCCAGTTCGCGCGTGAGCAGCGGCAGGCTATGGAAACCGGCGGCGGCCGTGGCGTGGTAGACGGCCGGGTGCATCCACTTGGCATCGGCGCGCACGGCTGGATGGCAGTTGCGTAGGCCTTGGGCATAGGCCTTCTCGACACTAGGCAGACCCAGACCTTCAGGCGCAAAACACCAGCTCACGAACTCGCCGGGGGTGGGCACGAACGCCCGCTTGCTTGCGCTCACGACGCGCATTCCGTGGTCGATCTGCTCCATGCGGTTGATGCCCGCGCGCATGAACTCAGCCAGCCATTCCAGTTTGGAAGCGTTCATCACAGCCTCAGTCGGCCACGATTGGCGCCAGGCGCCGCACGCGCCGCGCAGGCGCAGAAACAGATCGTCGATTACTCGCTGGGTGGCTGGGTCCACTGCGACGGCGCCGGGCTCAGCAGGTGCCTGGTACGCTGGGTCGGTACAGCGAGTCGCGATGAGTTCGCGGACGTTGGTTGGCTTATTCACAGGCGAACCCCCTTGGCTGCCCAGTCGGTTGATCCTTCCTCGGTGCCTGCGCTCTCGGTGGCCTGCCGCTTGATCCACTTGGCCAGGCGGTGATGCCAGCCGGCATCGGTATCGCAGATATCAGGTTTGGCGATGTGGAAGCCCATGAACGAGCCGAAGGTTTCGCGAGTCAGCGGCATGGTGATACCCATGATCTTGATCTGAGCTTTCAAGGCGGCGTCGTTGAAAGTCCAGTCGGCGAACATTGCGAAGCGACGACGGCCTTCGGCAGATCCATCCAGCGCTGCAGCGGCGGCCATGTCCTGCTCAGCGATGACATCCGAAATCTTGTGCGGCTGCTGCTGTTCGGTTGATTGATGGTTAAGTGATGTATTGGGTGCAATGGCTGCACCCCGTTCCGTCGTAGGTTGCACCCCGTTCTGTTGCTGGCTGCACCCCGTTCCCTCTTCACGGGGTGCATCTGCTGCACCCCGCTTGAGCATCAAGTCATAGACCACCGGGCGGCGGTCATGGCGATCGATGTACACGGCGGCCAGGGCCTGGTTGCCACGAACGATGAGGCCTTGGACCTCGAGCAGATCGAGCTTCGAACGCACGGTGCGCTCGGACAGGCCAGTGTCTTCGGTCAAGGTCTTGGCCGATGGGAAAGCACCACGGCCGTCGGCGGCGGCATAGTTGGCCAGGCACAGCAGCACATGGCGCGCGCTCGAGTCTTTGCCGAGGTCGCGGCGGGACAGTGCCCAGGACATTGCTTGAACGCTCACAGCGAGGCTCCAATATTCTTCTCGGCCAAGCACGCGAGGCCTTTCGGGGTGATGAGGGGTTGGTAGGCAGCACGGTCGGCACCGGTCTCGACGTCAGGCTTGAGCTGGGTGACCTTATGCACCATGTACCCGGCGGTGATGCGGGGCTGATAAGCGATCCAGCGAGTTGAGCTGCCGCGATGGAAGATCCAGCGGTTAGCCTGAAGCCAGGAGAACAGCTTCGAAGGGGTGATCTGCAGCTGCTTTGCGGCATCGGAGATGCATATGGCGCCGCCGGCAGCAGCCAGGCGCTTGATCGCGGCTACCTTCGGAGCTTGCAACTGGATCACGCCGAGCAGGCGTTCGTTCTCTTCGACCTTGTCGGCGGCCAAACGCAATGCCTCGACGTAGGTCGCAGGAATCGCCTGAGCCTGAGTCTCGAGCTCGCGCCAGCGGCGGATCACCTTCATACGCAGCTCGGCGCTGTAACCGGTCAGCAGGCAATCGGTATGCTCGCGGTCGAGCAGATACTCGGTCTGATTGCGGTTTTGTGCGTCCAGGTAGATGCGCTCAAAACTGAGCGCATCTTTTTTCAGATCGACGAGCATGATGGTGATGTCGCGCTTGACGTTCTTGTGAAGCTTCCCGGTGAGATCGGCAATCTCGCGCGATGACATGACATGACGAGTCATGTTTTGGTGGTTCTGAGCCGATGACGAATCATCGAGAGTATTGCGGGGGGTGATCTGGGTGTGCATAATCAACCTCAGTTCCGATGTTGTTTAAGAAGCCGCCCTGCCAGGCGGTTTTTTTTCGTCTGCGTTTTTTTACTGGTTAAATCAACAGCCCTGCTCGGTAACTACTTTCAAACCCGTGGAGACCGGATAATTATTCCAATCTCGATCAGGACGCCTTTCTCAGGGCCTGATGGGCTGGGAATGGCTTCATCTCGTGAGCCGCGTAGCTGCCGTCATCCAGCTGAGTGACATAAACGTCACGCTCAGCCTTCAGTGCCTTACTGATTCCGCCCTGCGACATACGCAAAGCAGCCGCAGCCTTGATTTGGCCGATGCTCGCGACGAACTCGGTTAGCGGGATGCCTCGCATATGCAGTCTCCTTCGTTATGCATGGCAAAGTATTACCTGCGGTCTTTAAAAAGTCAATATCGGCGGTCTTAGAATGGAATTACCGGACGTAATACAGTTGCCTGATGAATAAACCAGCCAAAAAACGAAACCTTTCGGAAGAGGAATTGCGCGAATGCGCAGCCTTGAATGCCCTGTACAAGGCAAAAAAGAAGGAGCTCGGCCTTAGCCAAGAAAAGATCGCTATCGAGGGCCTCAAGGCAAATAGCCAAAGCGCCGCCAGCCATTACCTGACGGGTAGGAATGCTTTAAACGTTGAAGCTGCATCGGTATTTGCTCGGTACCTTCAAGAGCCTGTCTCATCGTTCAGCCCGCGGCTTGCAAAGCAGATCGAGCAAATGTCCTATAGCGGTCACGCCAATGTCTCGATGATCGAGCAGCCAAACATGATGTTCCGGTACCCGGTCATATCCTGGGTTGCGGCTGGTGCGTGGTCCGAGGCGGTTGAGCCCTTCCCTCCTGGCTTCTCCGATCGGTATGAAATGTCGGAGTACGATTCCAAAGGCCCAGCCTTCTGGCTCGAGGTGAAAGGCGACTCGATGACCTCCATTAACGGACAGAGCGTTCCAGAAGGGACGTTCATCCTGGTGGACACAGAAGCCGACGTGCAGTCGGGTAAGCTGGTAATCGCCAAGCTGGCCGATAGCAACGAGGCAACGTTCAAGAAGCTGGTCGAGGATGGTGGGCGCCGGTTCCTGAAACCGCTGAACCCGGCCTACCCTATCGAGATGTGCGCGGACGGCTGCCGAATCGTAGGCGTGGTTGTGCGAGCGCTGATGAAGCTCTAGCATCAAAAAAAGCCTGACCAATCTGGGTGCGCGACACATGGAAGATCCTATACGCAGGGAGATTGACTTTGCCTCTACCACCGCTTGATCCGCGGGGACTTTTGCCTGGAGGAGTTCACACGGGCACCCTGCGCGAAATTGAAAATAGGTTTTTGTTCAATCAGCACCGTCATGATCTCTACACCCAGGTCAGGATTTTCGTTGATAGCGAGCTAAGAGCGCGCGCCTCGGGTCTCCAGCTTGTCTTGGGCGGAAGCTTCTTTTCAGACAAGGAGCACCCCGCAGACATCGAGGCCACCATATACTTGCCTTCACCTATGGTGATTGCGTATACACCACTGATGTCGCTGGCCAATCAGAGGGAGAACCAACGGATCAAGCTATCCTATAGGGCAGATTTTTATGTGAGTCTGATGGTTGCTGGCTGCAACGATCTAGGCATGTTTTTTCAGTATGTCGGCCCCAAGACTGCACACGACAAAGGTCTGCATGAAAAGGATGCTCGCGGCGTAATCGAGGTGGAAGCATGGGAACGTGGGTAGAGCAGGTACATAAACGAGCGACGGTTTTCCAAGACCAGATTGTGGCCGTCCGGCATACCGAGATTTCCGCCGGGGTTGAGCTTGGCGAGACCATAGCCTTTCTTCAGCAGAGACTCAGAGATCTGTATGAGGAGGAAATGCCTCTCGCGAAAATCTATGACACTTCGGACCTAGTCTTCCATGCAGAAGGGCCGTCCACGGCTACCTCTACTCCAGGCCTGCATGCATTCAACTGGCTTTGTGGTTCAGCTGAGAAGCAGCTAAAAGCGCTTGCCAGGAATATATTCGAGCTATCCGACAGAGATGCCAAGAAGCTTTCAAGCAAGCTTGATTTGAGGTTCACTGGCTTCGCTCCTGGTAGCATTTATGCCGGCTTCACGCTTTCTGAAATTCCTGCGCCAATGGGCCTCGACGCTCCGGAACAAGTGTTTTCCTCACTGAAAATGGCTATCCGGCAGTTACCTGCTATCCCTGAGTTCATTGAGGATGAACGGATAAGCGGCGGTATTAGAGAGCTGATACCGGACCCTGCTATGCGTGACGCTAGTCTTGAAGCAGTTTTTAAGCTTTCGCCCTCCGGACGAGCTGGCATTCACTCTCTGGATATCTCCTCGCCAGACGCACGAATCAGCTCCCTAACAAACCGAGAGAGAGTGGTCTTAAGGGACGCACTGATGAAGCCAGTAATGCTGACGAAGAAGTCAGGAAGCTTCGTAGGTGAAGTGCGAGAAGTAGATTTGGACTCAGGCAGGTTCCATCTGCGTAACGTGCAGGGTATCGGCACAGTCAGGTGTGTGATGCCTTTGACCAGTGAGGAAGGACAAAAACTTCTTGGATCCTCGGTGAGGATAACCGGTGAGTACGAGTGCGATTCGTCAGGTAGGCCTCGGTTAATGTTTGTATCTACAATAGCCAAGGCCCAGTCGATGGATACACAGGTGCGTATGGACTTCACCTGAGATAGGCCTTTACTCAATAGCCCGCCGCTGAGCGGGCTTTTTTGTGCCTATCAGATTCGTCCTCCACCGAGCTTGCCATTTTCCCACAGTCTCAATACTGTATGTATATACAGCAGTAGAAATGGAGGTTCACAATGCTTCATCAGCCGGATTTCACCCAGACCAAGCCGCGCACCTACGAGCAGATCGGCCACCGCGTGCAGAGGATCATCAATGATCCAAATGTCCAGAAGCGTCAGTTCGTTGTGGTGTCCAGGTTACCAAACGAGCCCCGTGCAGATTGGCGTCGGCTCCTGAACGAGATATCAGAAACCGTGGGCATCAAGGTCGACGAGGCCGATGGAGACGAAGCCCGGATAGGCTGGCGTGAATATTGCGAAGCCTAAGATAAGCCCGCCGCGCGCGGGCTTTTTATTACCTATTGAAGTTTTTATTACCTGCGGTCTTGACTCTTTTTATTATCGCTAGTAATGTTTACTCACCGAGACGCCACAGCGGCTCGGGACACGACTGGTGAAGCCGCCAGTTAGCACGGGGCCAGCGAATTGGCCTCCCAGCCCCGCGAGGGATCGACTGGCACCAAGTTCTTTAAGAGAGACGGATTTCACTGGCTGGCCTTGGCGACAGGGCCAGACGGGAAATTAACCGCCCGGAGGGCACTGCAATGTTCAACATGGCAACCATGGCGGCTGACGAATGCCGCGAAGACGCTGAAGAGCGCGCCTACTACCGCTGGATCGATAAGGCATCCCAAGTGCTCGGCCAGCACGTCGCGCTGGGTTCGCACGAAGAAAGCGATTTGCATGACCTCTACGCCGATGGCTGCACCCCGGCCGAGGCTGCAGCTGAGCTACTGGCCCAGGCGGAGCTGGCTCGAGCTGCTTGACCGAACGATTTACTGAAGCGCCTGGGCGACCGGGCGTTTTGGAAATACGACGGAGAACAGCATGAACAAAGTACTTCGCATAAACCTGCACGGAGAGCTGCAGGTGCTTATCGACGCCGACCTGGCCGTCTGCATCCGCGAGGCGAACCGGCTCAACGCAGAGCGCGGCTATACCAATGGCGTGCACGTAGTTGAGATGGAAGACGGGCAGCGAATGACCGCGGCGGACTGCAAAGCGGCAGCCTGACGATTTCACTGGCTGGCCTTGGCGACAGGGCCAGACGGGAAATCACCCCCAACCTGAGGTATCAGTATGTTCGGCAAACTGTTTGGCAAGAAAGGTCGTGAGGCGCGCGCAGCAGTGGGCGTCATCCAAAATCGTGATCTGATGCAGGCGATCGTCTACGGCGCGTTTTACGTGGCTGCCGCCGACGGAGACGTCAGTGAAGACGAGCTCAAGAAAACCGAGAAGCTGATCGCCAACACGCCCCAGCTCAAGGGGTTCGGCCCTGAACTGTCCAACACCATGGACCGTGCCGAGAAAGACTTTCATGACGGTGGCCATCGCATCCTGCGCATGAATGCAGAGAAGGAACTGAAGGACCTGGCGCACTCGCCTGAAGAGGCGCAGGTGGTGCTCAACGTGATGCTGACCATCGCCGAGGCCAATGGCGATATCGACGACAAGGAAATGGCGGTGCTGGAGAAATCGGCAAAGCTCATGGGTCTGTCGCTGAAAGACTACCTGTAATTGGCCTGGATCAGGCAGATAGGTAGCCGCCTGCGTGCGGCCCTCATCATTGCGCTGCTGTTGGGCATTGTGTTGATCGACTCCGTTTCGCGGGTGATCAGCATGTGCGCCGACGGCTTTATTGCGGTAATGATCTTCTTGTTGATCTGGCCGCTGATCAAAAAACGTTGAGCATCACTTCTGCGCATTCAGCGAGTGCGCAGCGGGATGCGGACAATTCTGCACCCCGCAACGCGGCCCCTGCATCAACCCACCCACAATCCATAGGACCGCATCAGCAGATGCCAGGCCACCATTCACGGTGGGTCTGGTCGCCCGCGCCTGGCATCTGACTAATGCGGTTGCACTACCGAGGACGCCAGCATGGCCAAGCGAGTGGAGCAACAGCCGCGCCGCGGTTCAAGCCACGCCTGGCCACGGTCTGCTGTTCGGTATTGTTTCAGCTTGGCCCACGGCCATATCGCGGCCGCAAGGCGGTTCAGGGATCGGCGTAACCACAAGTACGCGGAGATGTCGCTGGCTGATGCCGCACACGCTCACGAACTGGCGCGCCAGCTGATTCGTAGCATCCGCTCATAACACCACTTCCCACTCAACATATCGCCGCGGCGTGCACCGCCCAGGCCCAGTCACATCAGAGGCATCAGCATGGACACCATCATCAGCGGCGAATGGAAAGGCCACCTCGGGCGCGGCCTGGCGCCGAAAGAACTGCAGTACTGCATGTCAGTCGCCGCCGGCATGACAGCCAAGGAGATTGCCAAGGTGTTCGGCATTTCGCCGGGCACCGTGAAGAAGCGGCTGGACGTGGCCATGTTCAAGCTCGGTGTGCACCGCCGGGCCGCGCTGGTGGCCGAGGCCATGAAGCGTCAGATCATTTCGCCGGTGTGCATCCTGCTCGCCGCGCTCATCACCATGCACGCGGTGGCTGATGACCATTCAATGCGCCGCAACCGCCGCGCGCCGGAGCGGCGTACCGCCGAGGTGCGTGTGATGCGCAAGGCCGAGGTCTTCGAATACTGCGCTTGACGGGTGCCGCTGCCATGCCAGCGGCGTACTGATGGAGGGTTGAGCCATGAAGCCATAGACCAGCGCCCGCCCAGGGCAGCACGCACCGCTCTCGTAGGGTGGTACCACTTGAGCACAAAGCCCGGCATGTCCGGGCTTTTCTTTGGCCGTCGATATGAGCCAGCACCCTGCCCCAGGGTCCTGACCAATGCCTTCAGACAAGGAGAAAGACATGCACCCACGTATCCAGGAGCGCAACGAAGGCCTTCAGGCCCTGCGCGCCCGCATGAACCTCGCTACCCACCAGATGTACGCCCTGATCGGGCAGGAGGCGCCCGTGCAGAAAATCCGCTACCAGGTGGTCACCAAAGGCGAAAAGGCCTACCACATCGTTGAGCTGGCCACCGGCCGGGTTCGGGGTTTCCGCTTCGCCTACAAGGCCGCGGTTAACTTCGCCCAGGAACTGGAGGCACGCGCCGACGCCAAGGCGGCCATGGCGGGTGTGCAGTGATCGGGCCGCAGCAGGATCCTCGGCAGATCAGCATCGAGCGACTTTCGAGCCAGATCGACCAGTTCTTCGCGGCCGGCAAGGCTGTTGAGGTAGTGCCCACCGGTGTATCGGGCGAACTCATAGGCGGCAAGTCTATGGCCACCCACCATGCCAAGCTGCGCACCGAGCGCGACAAAGACGCACCGACCCTGCGCTACCTGGCCGAGCAGGGTTACAGCGTGAGGGAGGCAGCAGAAGCCATGCGCACCTGCGACAAACGCATCAGGCTGATGGCTCGCGAGAACGGTATCGCGATCGGGCATCGGCTTTGAAAAGAACGATCAACCGCCGCGTGCACCAGCGCCGCCGGCACGCCTGGCTCGCTCTACCAGCATCAGGCATCAAGAAAGGGGGCACCGATGGCGAAGTCAGCCGCACAGGCTTCGAAGGAATACCGCGAGCGCCAAAAGGAGAAGTCCGAGGCGCTGGGCGTGAAGCAGATCAGCATTGACGTGGCAGCCGGTGTCGAGGCTCGCCTGGCGCAGCTGATGGTAGACCACGGATTCGAGCAGTTCGAAGAGCTGTTCCAGACCTTGGCCCTGAACCTGTCGACCGCGCCGGCTGACCTGGTCGCATCCATGCTCATACGTCCTGACGCGTCATCGTTTCAGATCAAACCAAAACACGCGCGTCAGCTTCGCGAGTTTGCAGAATCCGGAGGCATCGATGCCCGCCAGTAAAAAGCCCAGCAAGCCCCAGCTCGAAACCCTCGAGCACATCCGCCAGTACGTTGCAAAGCACGGTTACTCGCCTACCCTGGCTGACCTTGCCGAACTCGCCAGCGTGCGCCAGAACTGCATTGCCGAGCGCCTGGGTGCGCTGGTTAAGTTCAAGCTGATCACCAAGACACCAAGCATCGCGCGCAGCATACGTCCGGTAGAGCATGCTGATGATTCAGCAAGATCCGGGGGACGAATTCTCGCACCCAGGATTCTTGGCGAATAACCTACATTCGAATGGCTTGTAAGATTTTGCCGAGCCTCGCTTCGTGCGCTGGGTTGGCATCGCACATTTTAGTGAACTCTTCCACGGAGGATGACAGGGATCGATAGAAGCAAGCAGCGATATCCTCGATTGAAACCATTATGTGCTTCCCACCATCCACCTCTTTAGCTGCCGCGGAAAGTGCCTTACCGATTGCGCTTTTCGAGTCGCCGGAAAAATATTGGACTTGGCGCGCTGTTTTAATCCGACTGCTATCGAACTCACTTGTGAATGTGTGGAGCACTCCACACCTAGCGCCCCATAAGTCCGAATCGTTGACGTCAAGTTCGGCGTTTGCGTGTGGAAGGAAGCACCTTATGGCCCAGGCTTTGAACGTTGCCCCCGTAGCAGTCTCCTGCTCGACTGGGGCGAGCAAGAGCCCCAGAGCATCCATTGTGGAGTACATCACGATTAACGCCTGCCCGAGGTAACCGTTATCTAGCAGAATCTTAAAGGAGCCTGAGCTCGACTCAATGTATTTGGAAAGCTGAAGCTGGCGATCTGAGAAATTACTACGGTCCACATTGTCCTCCTTGATCCGGCCTCATGCCGGCCACCATCTATACCCCAAACCCACCCCTATTTGCCACTCACCGAAATCGCACCGGTAGGATTTACTCAGTGCGAATTTTGATGCTGGGCTCCGAAACGCCGCCCGAATTGTCGAGGGCTGAATCCCCTGGGTTCAAGCATTTGAACTGAACCTCGGCGTTGGCATAGCGGCCGTACCCTGAATCCCGTGACGCATCCTTGAGAGGCTTCATGTCTTTGCCTTTGGACTGGCAAAAGCTGTAAGCCTGCTGATACAGCTCACCTTTCACCGCAGCGCCGCCAAAGGTCGTGAAGCTCCCATCCTTTGCAATCATATAGGTGTCGCTACCCATTGGAACAACACTGGGGCTCGCACAGCCAGCTGTCAGTACCATAGCGGTGACTACCAATAGATTTCGCATATTCCGCATTCCTTGCCTAAGTCAAAAAGACGAGCGGCACTTTGCCATAAACTACACCCCCCCTGCCACTCACCGAGATATCGGAGGGCGGCGCCTGCAATGGAGATACACCATGGCCTTCCTTGCCCGAGTAAATCCCCGGTACTTCGCCGCCATTCATCAGTGCGCCGCGAAAGGCGATGGTCGCTACTACCTCAACGCAGTGCACATCGAGCGGCACGCCGCCGGCGGTGTAGTGATTGTTGCCACCAATGGTCACTTCATGGGTGCCATTCATGACCCAGAGGGCTGGATCCACCCCGACCAAAAGTCGGTCCTGATCGGTACCGTTTCGAAGCGCTTGCTGTCCGCGTGCTTGGCGCGCAAAGGTAGCGACGATATGCCGCCGGCAAACCTTTGGATCGCTGATAAATGCTCGGTCGTTTCTAGCCTGGTGGAGGTCGACCAAGAGCCTGAGCTATTCGCCGACTACTCGCACCTCACCGAACGCACCGAATTGGTAGATGGCCGGTTTCCAAACTGGCGCCGGGTGATGCCGTGCACCAGCAAGCCCCTGGAGAACAAAATGCCCTGCCTCAATGGCGAATACCTCGAAGCCTTCAACAAGATCGGGATGATGCTCTCCGGTCAAAAAAGATTCGGCGGCGGTGGCATTCATCTCGAGGCGAGCCAGGACGACGCGTCCGTGGTTGTCAGGTTCGGCAGCCAAGATCTGGTGAATAAGTTCTTAGGCGTGGTCATGCCAATGCGCAGCGAAAAGATCGAAACAATACTTCCGGCCTGGGCCATGTCCGAGGCTGAAGCTGAGCGGAAGAAAGAGGCGGAATCCCCGAAAGCGGCCTGACCCTCCCCATACCTTCACCTATCACGCTGAACGCCTCGGCAGGCGGGCGGCTGTCTGGAGCATCCGCTAATTCCTTATGGATCAGCTAACCAGCGTGATGGCTTCCACGATTTGGTCGACAGCATTTTGGGATTCACTTACCAATTCGGGACCCACAAATCTGTACGCGGAACCTGACTTGATGCCCTGCTTCGCAAAATCGGCACTGACCGCCAGATCGCCTCCAGATATGTGCAATTCAGTGAGCAGAGCAAGGGTCGCCTGCTCAATAGCTGTGACGTTTTCGACGGGACTAAACATTAACATTTCCTTTGCCCGGCCGAATGCCGGGGCCCATCTATACGCTAACGCACCCCCATTGAATACCCATTGAATAAGCATAGGCCGCACACATTAGGATCGAATGACTGGCGCCATGATGACTGTGAAGCTGCCTGAGAGATGCTTCCTGAGCAATGCGGGCATTTCGTAACTGAAATTTATTACCCAAAACCCGTCTACTCGTCGTGATGAAGACTGACGGTAGAGGGCCACTTCTTCCTCTGAAACTCCGATACGTGCAGAAACCTCCGCATTGGTCGGCATGCTTTTCATTGGCGTAACGCTCGCCGACGGGATGCCGGACCACACTCTTACTTCTTGAAACATTAAATAGCTACCTCCGAGCGACGGAGGGGCGTCTGCAATGGAGATTGCCATGAAGGTCGAGACCTCGAGCGTTACCAAGCTGTACATCACAGGCGCCGCGAACCTGGACCCCATCACGGTCTTCCTCGAAGACCTCGAGCCCAAGCGCGGCAAAATCACCGTCAGCTGCTGGGGAAAAAGCTGGACGGCACTCTGGGGCGGAATGTGGGACGGCATGACCGTAGGCCAGTTCTTCCGCGAGCTCAGTGCGAGCTACATCATCGGCTATTTCGATTCGCAGATGCGCTCCAGGCAGTTCAGTGGCGAAGCACTTGCCGACAAAGCGCGGCGCCAGGTTCTGAAGGAGCGCAGAACATTCTGCTATGGCCGGGACGAAGCGCGCGAGCTTTACGACGAGGCCGGAGATCTGCGGGATTCGCCGTCCATCGACCACCTGCACGGCGCGCATAGCGAGCTGATGCACAGGCTGTTCGGTGATGAGTGGTGGCACTTAGCGGCGGACAACGACGCCACGGAGCCCAACCCTGACTACGACTACCTCGAACGCATCATTGCCGCGGTGCAGCAGGCCTTGGCCGAGCCGGACACCGCAGCCGCCTAACCCTCCCCCCACCTTCACCTCATCACGCTGAACGCCTTGGCAGGCGGGCGGCTGTCTGGAATTCATCATGACCACAGCAATTGATTTGTTCGCCGGGCTCGGCGGATGGTCTACCGGCGCCCGCGATGCGGGTATCGAGGTCCTCTGGGCCGCCAACCACTGGCCCGTCGCGGTCGAGTGGCACAGCGCCAATCACCCGGACACCCTGCACGTCTGCCAGGACCTGCACCAGGCCCAATGGGAGAACGTGCCAGCCCACGACCTGTTGCTGGCCTCGCCCTGCTGTCAGGGCCACTCGAAAGCCCGAGGCAAGTCATCGGGCAACCCACAGCACGATTCTTCGCGCTCGACGGCTTGGGCGGTAGTGTCTGCGCTGGAGTTTCATCGGCCTGAAGGTGGGGTGGTCGAGAACGTGCCCGAGTTCGTGGAATGGGCCCTATATCCGGCCTGGGTCGCTGCCATTCAGGCGCTGGGCTACCAAGTCGCGCCGCATATCGTGGACTGCGCTGACCTCGGCGTGCCGCAGCACCGGGTTCGATTGTTCCTGGTGCTGACCCGCAGCAAGGCGCCGCTGATGCTCGAGCTGCACAAGCGCCAGCACGTGCCCGCATCGAGCTTCCTCGATTTCGGAGGTGGCAAGTGGTCCGCGATTGACAAGCCCGGCCGTGCTCAGGCGACTTTGGATCGGGTGGCCAACGGCCGGGGCCGCTTCGGCGATCAGTTCATCATGCCTTACTACGGCAAAGGCTCAGGCCTCACCGGGCGCGACATGGCTCGGCCGATCGGCACCATCACCACTCTGGACCGCTGGGCCCTGGTGCGCGGCGACGAGATGAGGATGCTCAGCGCCAACGAAGCGCTGGCCGCCCAGTCATTCCCCGCTGACACCCTGCGTCCGGACAACCATCGCCTGACCATGCACATGGCCGGGAATGCTGTGCCGCCGCTTGCCGGCCAGCGAATAAACGAAGCACTTATGGAGGCAGCATGACGATTTTCATCAAAACCTTCATAGGCGAAAGCACGTTCGATGCATATCACGAAGCATGCGCCTGGCTCGGCCAGAACGGCTACAGCCACGGGCCTACGTCCATCGACGGGCCGGTGGCAATCTTCAAGGGCAACTGCGCCGTCAGCAAGTGGCGAAACCTAAGCGCCAAAGAGCGCAAAGCCGTAGACGGTCTTCTGGACGGCGATACACGCAACGGTCCGATCACGGTTCGTTTGAAGCTCGCGCCAGAGTCGGAGGCAGCATGACCGTCCTCACCGCGCAAATCCTCACGGTCTGGCTCTGCCTTCAGCTTCCCCTCGGCATGATCCTCGGCCGCTTGATCGCAAGCGCCGACGTCATCGCCAAGTAACCCCTTCCCCCCCATCTATGCAGCCTGCCGGTGATCGGCGGGCCGGAGATTGCTATGCCTCATAACACTACCCCGCGCCCTTGGACTGTCCATCACCGCATGACCGACTGCGTCACCTTCGAAGGCCGGCTCGGACAGGAAAACCTTTTTATTCAGAACCTGGACGGATATTTCGCATGCCAGAACCCAGACGACGCCAAGCTTATTGCGGCGGCGCCCGAACTGCTGGAGGCGCTCAAGGGTGTTCTCAAGCGCTGCGAGGGCATGGGCTATGTAGGAGTCGATGGCCAGTACCTGAAAGTGGTACGAGCTGCGATCGCCAAAGCCACCGAATAACCCCTTCAGCCGTCAAGCGCGGCACGGAGCAACACATGGCAAACGTCACTGCGGCGAAGGCTACGGCCATCGCGCCCAGGTTCATCCGCTTTGGCGATGCGCCTGGCTACCTCGGCATGTGCCGGGACGAATTCAACAAGACCGTTCGCCCATTCGTGCGCGAATTTCCCATCGGCAAACAAGGCGTGGCTTTCTGCCGACTTGAGCTGGACGAGTGGGCAGATTCCTACATCCAGGCCAAGTCGATTGAAAAAGCCGCCAATCAGGACAACAATCGGCCCCGCAGCGGGCGCCAAGGAGTGAACACATGGCGCGAAAAGCGATTACCGGTCTCTACGAAAAAGGTGGGGTCTGGCAAATCGACAAGGTCTACCGGGGAGAGCGCATTCGAGAAAGCACTGGAACTGGTGACCGGGAAGAGGCAGAGCAATACTTGATCCACATGCTG
>Ga0308168_1001605_pt1 | contig 20204 bp, 13 predicted proteins | sample PhyCR2_FD_202133 | JGI IMG/M metagenome (GOLD analysis project Ga0308168, IMG submission 202133) | Phyllosphere microbial communities from UC Gill Tract Community Farm, Albany, California, United States - DLSLRC.R2 | ecosystem: Host-associated > Plants > Phyllosphere > Unclassified | place: USA...
CAAGACCGATTAAAGGTGTGTGGGTGCAGAGATAATTCGTTCTTAACTGTTGGCTATGTGTAGACGTGGTATTTATATCCAGAGATCCTCCGGCATGCTCATCATGCCAACGAAGGAAATCGCGATAAGTGAATCCCGTTTAGACCATCACCGTGTTTAATACGGTTAAAATTAGTCGAACTGAGAAAGATATCTGCCGTCAGGCAGGTATCTTTAAAGTCATATACCAGATGGAAGTCTGAATAGGGTGGAATTAAGCTTCATAATTATTAAAAGGATAATCGTTTACTAATATAAGAATCGGCGTCTTAAACAGATGTATGCTGAACTGTGCGAAGGCCGGACTCGCACATTACATTTAACCTCATAATTTAAAATAGTTAATAAAAAACGTTTTCTTTTTATACCAACACTGATACCAACACGAAAACTCATTGTTCTTCGGCATCGAACCCGGACAAACATTACTGAGTTGTATTAGCTCAGATTTGACCTGACACAGCTATGGCACAGATCAAAACCTAATCTGACAGGCAGCTCCGTGCCAGAAGCGGATGTTGCATACGAATCACAAAACAAAAGACAAAAACCACGCCCGGCAGCTCACTGCCATGCTGATGCTGCATCGTGGTGACACCGTCAGTCATGTTGCCAGAACGCTCTGCTGTGCCCACTCATCGATTGACCGCTGGATTAACTGGTTCACGCTGTCTGGTGCTGAAGGCCTGAAGTCGTTACCGTCAGGACGTGGGAGGCGCTGGTCGTTCGAACATATTTGCGCATTGCTGCGTGAGCTTGTTAAACATTCTCCCGGCGATTTTGGTTATCAGCGTTCCCGCTGGAGTACCGAACTACTGGCGATAAAAATCCGTGATATCACTGGTTGTCCGCTACATGCTTCAACCATCCGGCGATGGTTACCTGCAGCCGGACTGGTATGGCGCAGAGCAGCACCAACCCTGCGTATCCGGGCCCCGAATAAGGAAGAAAAAATGGCCGCGATTAATGCGACATTAGCCAGTTGTAACACAGAACACCCGGTGTTTTACGAAGATGAAGTGGATATCCATCTCAATCCCAAAATCGGCGCTGACTGGCAGTTGCGCGGCCAGCAAAAACGAGTTGTGACACCGAGCCAGAATGAAAAGTACTATCTTGCCGGTACGCCGCACAGTGGTACGGGAAAGTCAGTTATGTTGGTTGAAACAGTAAAGGTTCAACTTTATTTATCAGGTTGTTAAAACATCTGAAGGCGACATGCCGGAGGGCAAAAAAGATTATGCTCATTGTCGATAACTACATCATCCACAAAAGCTGTGAAACGTTGCTCTGGCTGAAAGCAAACCCAAAGTTCAGGATGATTTATCAGCCGGTTTACTCGCCGTGGGTCAATCATGTTGAACGGTTGTGGCAGGCGCTTCATGAAACAATAACCCGCAATCACCAGTGTCGTTCAATGTGGCAACTGTTAAAAAAGTTCGTCACTTTATGGATACCGTCAGCCCATTCCCCCTGTGGAAAACATGAGCTGGCTAAAGTGTAGCGGTATAGGATCAGTTATTTAGGGGCTAGCCTTCGTCGAGATACTGCACGCAGCAGTATGCCTCTCCGAATAGCCACTTTAATATAAAAGTGAAAATAGGGACTGTTAATTTATATTTACAGGCGTGAAATGCATGAGTATTTATAAAAAAAACATAAATGGCCTTATAATTACAAGGCCATTTTTAAGATACATTAAATGCTAGAGCTGTTTATTTTTTCCAATACTTGACTTAGCGAGTCCTTGCAATGCCGTATGGAGTGTTCACCATAATCTTCAACGTTAACATGCTCCGCCTGTTCAAGCATATAAATACAGCACTGTTTGAAATTCAACCTGTTTTGCTTTGAAAGGGATGAGTACTTTTGGTTATAAATTTTTTCATATTCTTTAACTTGTCTGTATCGGTGCTTTCCATTATCGCAGCTTTGTAATAAATTATGAGCCCTATAGAAAAATGACCATATGGTTGCATCATGCTGTTCTTTTAATGCTTTTTTAATATAAAGCCTTGCTTGCTGAGTATCTATGCTGGATGTATCGTATTCTTTTTTTTCTTGTTTTTTTCTGGCTATCTTATAGGCAGTGTTTAATTTTTCCTGAGCAGGATCTAATAGGTCATTAGCTATTTCCGCCATAGCTAATTGCAACCAGTAATGAGATTCTTTTTTTAACCATCCTGCTTTTAGTATTAGATTGTCATAATAATTAAATAAAGATCGTTTTTTACCATTCATTTCTTTTAGTAAATTGTCGACATTACTGAACCTCATTATTTCTTTGATGAGATTTTTCTTTAGATTTACTATTTCAAAATCAACTCTGTTACTATTTTTAGTCCATTCTTTTTCAACTATTTCTACTGTTTTTAGAAACAATTGAATCTTGTATTCATTTTGAAATAAATATTTTAACGTCACGCGACAGAAGATACTTGATTTTTCTGTGAATCCATTGATATTACGGCTGGAGTATATTAGAGCAATACTTTTATTTCTGCTGAATTTAAGCGAATCTACATCATTGTTTTCTGATAGTGATTTAATTATGTTACTATTTATGGGAATGTTCAAATATTTAAACAACAATATGAAGAATAATATTTTTTTATAAGATGGGTTTTTCATGACTTCATTTGTATATTCTCCAATTTTATTTATTATATTTTCAGAAGAAAATAAATCGAGTAGTGACTCACTTATCTGATTGTTGAAATTTTTTTCTACCAATCGCCTTTTAGATTCTAGTGATAGAGTTACACGCTCACTTCCCCAGAAATTAAGCATATCGATTAAATCTATTAGATAATCTACTTCTGATTTTACTCCGTCTATATACTGAGATTGTGATAGTTCATCAATATTAATTACATCGAAATCGATGTCAAAAAAATCAGTTTTATCTAATTCTATATTTCTTATGCTTCCTATTAATATCAGGTTTCTATTTTGTAACATCGCAAAATCGGAAATCAATGACGTATTATTATTTAAATCATCACAAATAATGACAGAGAATTCATTTTTATTTATAATCTTATCAAAATCAGCAAGATATTTTGAAGGGATGATTTCATCTTGTTCTACTGGGGTGTATATTTTTATTTTTTCCTTTTTTAATAAATGAGATATAAGCTGTTCCAGTAAAACACTTTTCCCATTACCAATTTCCCCCGTTATTATTATGTTCTTTTTTTCTTTTATTTTTGCTATACATTCATTTATTACCCTCTCTCTAGGGATGAAATAATTTTTCTCTCCGAGCAAGTATTGTGTATAATCTTTTTGTATTTTTCTGTTATCTATTTTACCAAATAAGAAGAAGTTGTGAATGTCTAGCTTTTCAATTTCTGAATCATCATTTTCATAATACTCACCATCAACTTCAATTAAATACTCAGGTTTATTATCTATAATATTAAACACAAGGCTGTTATATTTATCTTTTATTAAATTTGCAAAACCCTCGGTCCCAGCGCTTAATACATGGCCATAAATTTTAAGCTTGAATAGATCTTTTTCTTTTGCATTAGGTGATGTGATGATAAAGGTTTTTTCTTTAAACGATTCATTTGATCTTAATATTTTCTTTATCATATCATCATATAAAGAATAACCTATAAATACAATTGCGGATGCTAATTCGAAATCTTTTACGAGTAATTTAAACCAATATGAATCATCAAAGTTATTTAGAACATAAGATATATCGCTTAGTGCGAATTCTTTTGTTAATGTGTTTTTACTTAAAATACCCATATCTCCATTGATATGGACGCAAATATTTCCATCTCTTAACATCTCTGAGTCAGTTAATGGGTTTACTGTCCTTAAGTTTTTCCCTACTTTATTGCAGGCCAATTCAAATCCAAAGTCATAATTGGTAGTGTAAGTTCGCCTCCAATTTATTTTTGCTATTTCTTTATGATAGTCAGAAACCTCACTTATAATAAACTCATCTTCTAATACTGCGATTAGTTGGCTTTCTTTTTCACTTTCAATATAGTAGTCGACGATATCTTTAAGAGGTATTATGCCATCATCAGAAGATATATCCACCCCACCCATTAGAAGCTTCGAAAGATCATCCACTCCTTTTGGTTGTTTAGACTTTATATTTTTCATTCCATAAGAAAAACCGGCACCAGTGAATAAAACTGGTTTGCCAAATTTCATCTTTTCTATTAGTAAATTTATAGTTTTTTCCATTGTAATCCCTCTTTATCCAAATAAAATTTGGGCGTATATAAAAGGCTTATCTTGATAAAATAGTGGCTATACGATTTGCTTGCCTTTAGAATAGCAAAGGTACCAAATTAAGTAAGGGCAGTACAAATCAGCTTCTGAAAAAATTTTTTTCAGGCACCCACATAGCCGCCTCCAGCTCACTACACCTAAACTCCCGCATAATCCGCATTCGCTCTGCCTTTCATGTTTCTCCGCCATCCCCAGCGCCAGCCACAGGGCAGCAGAGACCACGCGTAACAGTACCTCAACACGCGGCGAAAGCACCACTCCTTCGGTATACTTCCCCAGTGCTTTGGTGGCTCTGAGCAGGAGCTGGCGCTGTTCCGGCGTCAGAGACTTAAAGCGGCTGACCTGTTCCACTACAAACCGTGCCAGCAGCGAGTTGACGGTGATGATAAGGCCGTAGTGTTGCTCCAGCAGATACTTCAGTAATTTTCGCCAGATTTCGACTTTCGACTGAGGACAGACGTGATGATGCTGCCCTTTGAAGGGACAGGGAATGTATTTGGACTGACCCCACCCCGGTAGACGATCCTGCCCTATAGTTTGAGCATAGGAGAAGCGTATGGGCACACCACGATTTACACCTGAATTTAAGGAAGAAGCCGTCCGTCAGATAACGGAGCGCGGTTATTCTGTTGCCGAAGTATCCGACCGTCTGGGCGTTTCTGCGCACAGCCTCTACAAGTGGCTACGGGCTATCAAGCCTGATAACAGCGAACAGCATGCCCGGGATTTACTGGAAGCCAAAAGCGAGATCCTGAAGCTCAGGGCACAGCTGAAGCGCACTGAGGAAGAACGGGATATTCTCAAAAAGGCCGCGCGGTACTTTGCAAGGGAGCCCGACTGAAGTACCGCTTTATCAATGAGCACCGCACTGTATGGGGTGTGATGACGATGTGTCGGGTACTGAATGTCGCCCAGGCCGGGTTCTATGCGTGGCTGCATAATCCGATCTCGGCGCGTGATAAATATAACCAGCGCCTGCTGATGCTTATCCGCGACTCATATTCCCTGAGCGGAGGCGTATACGGTTACCGGCGGGTTCATGGCGATCTGAATGAAATCGGTGAAACCTGCGGTAAAAACCGGGTGGGTCGGATCATGCAACTGAACCGGATTAAAGCTGTGCGCGGCTATAAAGCTCCGCGTCGTATTGCTGGCCGACCTTCAGTGATTGCCCCTAATCGCGTGCAGCGGCAGTTCACCGTTGTCCGGGCCAATCAGGTCTGGGTCACCGATATTACTTATATCCGCACCTGGCAGGGCTGGTTGTATCTGGCGGTGGTTATCGATCTCTTTGCCCGTAACGTGGTTGGCTGGTCGATGAAGCCCACTCTCTCCCGCGAACTCGCGTTAGACGCGCTGATGATGGCCGTGTGGCGTCGAAAACCGGACGGCGAGGTGATCGTGCATAGCGATCTGGGCAGCCAGTACGGCAGTGACGACTGGCTGCGCTTCTGCCGGGCCAATAACCTGGCGCCGAGCATGAGCCGGCGTGGCAACTGCTGGGATACTCAGTCTACTATACTCCTGAATACCGGATCGGACTGACCCGTGCTGGGATTGGCTGAACTGCCTTTGTGTTGACCTGTCGTCCGGTTCAGGTGTTTCCCGTGCATAGCCGGGCCCAGAGTTTGTGACCTGATAGGAGCCTTGTGCTGCAACTTGAGTGTCCTGTCCTGCAATGGGGATGGCTATTCCATGCTGACAGGGGTAAGCCATGAAAAATCATCATTCATTCAAGGACTCTGTAATTTTAGGTGTCGATACGCATCTGGATATTCACGTTGGTGCGGTTCTCAGCTACGACGGAAAGTTGCTCGGAACGAAAGTCATACAGACTAACCAGGTAGGATATGAAGAATTGTTCGACTGGGTACTCACTTTTGGCTCGGTTGAACGTGCAGGGATAGAAGGAACCGGAACGTACGGCGCAGGACTGACGCGATTTCTCATTAAAAAAGGGCTCGATGTTCTTGAAATCAATCGTCCTGATCGTTCTAAACGTCGCCTTAAAGGAAAATCTGATCCACTTGATGCGGAGAATGCCGCCAGAACGGTCCTTTCCGGGAGTGCCAAAGCCGTTCCCAAATTGCAATCCGGTGCCTGCGAGGCATTGCGGATCATCAGCGTTGCCCGCCGGAGCGCCGTAAAGGCGAAAACTCAGGCAATCAATCAGCTCCGTGCGCTATTAGTCAGCGCCCCCCAGGATATCCGCGACATATTGTGGAAATCAAAACCGCTCGAATGCGTTAATGCGTGTATGAGTTTCGAATCTGCTGAGAAATCACCATTACTCCTGGCACTTTGTTGCACACTTCGAAGCCTTGCTAAACGGTGGCTGGCCCTCGCGGAAGAACTCACGCAACTGGATGAGCTACTGGATAATTTAACCCAAGAATATGCCGGAAGCTTACGGAGACAGTTTGGTGTAGGTCCTCAAACCGCAGCCATCTTGCTGGCAGTCGCGGGTGATAATCCTGAACGATTAAAAAATGAAGCTGCGCTTGCGTCACTTTGTGGTGTAAACCCGTTGCCGGCATCCTCAGGTAAAACCATCAGGCATCGCCTGAATCGCGGTGGTTCACGTGAGGCGAATAATGCGCTGTGGACAATCGCCTTGGTACGTATGCGCAGCGATCCGCGAACAAAAGTCTATGTGCAACGTCGAACAGGAGAAGGACTGTCGACAAAAGAAATTTTACGTTGCCTTAAACGCTATATCGTACGAGAGCTTTATCCGCTTATTTTAACTGATTTGGGGCGAGCCCAACTGCGGGCGTTGACATAGGAGCGTCAACAGCCCAATGGAACGGTTCTTGATAAGCCTGAAAATAGCGTGGGTGCTGGATAATGGGTACGTAAATTTTAGCGAAGCCAGCATGGCGATAACAAATTACATCACGGGATATTGCAGCCAACTCAGACCTGATCAATATAATGCCCCGAATGAATCAGAACGATTGTTCTGGAAAAACTTTAAAGCAGTGGCCATTTTTTGTTGACCGTTACAGTAATGACATTGAAAACAGAGGTGTTCGAGAACCTTACCGCTACAATCCGTCTTGTTCCGGTTTAAAGATGTAATAGTTATTGAACTGGCCTTCCTATGCCTGTCGCCATTTACTCTGCCCTATGAATATACACGCCCTCCTCCCAAATCATTTCCAACCATATTGAGGGCTACAGGAATTAGAGCGAAAAAAGATCCTTCCGTCACGGTACCCACCAGAAAATAGCAGCTAAGTCCTCTGTGTGACTAAAGATCATTAGGTCACCTATCATCAGGCAGCAGAATCCTACTTCCAAGATTACAAGAACCACAAAGTAAGCCACTGGACAATTAATCTCGTCGTTTGCAATCGGCAATAGTGCGCCGAGGCTCTATCACAGTGGGCACTCGATGCCGTTAATTTGGGATCGAGACATGTCACTCAAAAGTCGGCTTATTTATTCCATAATGCTTTATGTACTTTTCCGGTCTGGTGATACTCAGCCACAAGATCGATAAATTCTTTGAAATCAGAGTTCTCTTCCACCAGTCGGTTAACTGATTGCCAGTCGATGCTGGTCCGTTCACGTGCCGGGATCAGCGTCTGACTGTTCCCCGGATCTTGTGGGTTCAGCAGGATCACGCCAATACCATGTAGCGCGCAAAGCATCTGGAGGCTCCCGTTCCACCCCACGCTGCTTATCTTCATTAATCTCTGTAGCAACGAGATAGCCAAAATGCGCCCAGCTTGAATTGCTCACTGCCTAGAAGAAACACTCACGCACGTTACTCCGGTTAAGCTGGCGTTTTACCTCAAATGACCACAGCCGAGTCAAACGGCCTTCACTATGGCGAACGCAGTTTTGTACAACTGTGTTCCAGCCCTTATCCAGAGGCTGCAGAGCAACAATATCGGGATAAAGCCAGTGATTTGCTCCCAATCCTTTGTTATTGCTCGAACGCTTTTCGTCGATACGGCGACAAAGTAACTCTTCCTCTTCCGACAGATACTCAATCAGTAACGGATAAAGAGCATGTTCAGTGAGACTCATTATTTCCACTGAAGGTACTGGAGTCATGTCAGAAAGTGGTATTATTTGAGTCGTCTCGATCAGATCCTCACCCCAGTAGTACAACCGAGGTCTCGGCTTATCCCTTGTCATCACTTGCGTGCACATAGCTTTTGCTTTCACAGTTCGGCTTCCGCCGATTTCCGCAGTGATCTGATTCAGAAAATCCTCATCACAGGCAAAGCGTGAATTGTTGCGTTTTTCAGTCAACTCGTCTTTATAAGTTTCGATGATTTTTTGCGCCAGTTTGCGAGCAGCGAACTGCTCGCCAGGATTAGCCTGCAACACGTTGATAATCATTTGGGGACGACTGGTTTTTGACATGCATCAGCATCTGCAACGCTGATGTTTTGTTGAGTAACTCCTGCAATCACCACAGTATACATTCCTTCAGCAGCAGAACCATGCTCGGTAACACCCCTCATTATTTTTGACGAACAATCGTTGAATTACATATTCTTTGCGAGCATGATCGCAAGAACTTTAATCTTTTAATCCTCGGCTATGACCTCACGTAAAGCGCTGCAAACAGCAATTTCCAATGTGGCAATCTGGCGCAAGGGCGACCAGTGTGCGCCCCATAAACCCTTGCTGCTGCTTTATGTTCTGTCTCAATACCTGAACGGTCATTCCCGACTCTTTAACTATGGGCAAGAGATCCACGAACCGCTGATAAAATTGCTGGCTGACTTCGGGCCTAAGCGGCGCGACTACTATCCAAATATGCCTTTCTGGCGGTTGAGGACTGACGGATTTTGGACGCTTGAAAATACCGAAGGTTGTAAGTCACGTAAGGGCAACACCCAGCCTACGAAACGTGAGCTGATTGAGAATCATGTGACTGGTGGTTTTGACGAAACCAGTTATCAGCTCCTCCGCGAAGTGCCAGAAATGATCAATAAACTGGCACAGCAAATTATGACTGAGCGCTTCCCGGAAAGTCTTCAGATACTTCTCGCAGACCGTCTTGGATTTGATTTTACTAGGCTGATAAAAGCACGTGATCCACGCTTCAGGGAAATTGTGTTACGAGCTTATCACTCGCGCTGCGCTATCTGCGGCTACGACTTGCGACTAGATGGCGCACTCGTAGGACTGGAAGCGGCACATATTCGCTGGAAGCAATATGGCGGGCCGTGCGAAGTGAATAATGGACTGGCCCTTTGTTCCCTGCACCATTCCGCCTTTGATATGGGAGCGGTAGGAATAGATGAGCACATGACCATCCGTATTTCCGGTGGCGTAAATCGAAGCCCGGTTGTTGATCAGCTATTCTGGCAGCGCGACGGAAAGCAACTTTATTTACCGCAGGATAAAGTTTACTGGCCAGCGGATCGGTTTATTGATTGGCATCAGAGTCAGGTATTTAAAAGCTGAAGTTTTATGTGTATTTCCTAACAGCCAGAACGAAAACATTATTAATTATTTTTTTACTTATTGGTCAGGCAGTGCTCAAAATATAGTTTCGATTTATCTATGGGCTCCAAGGGAGCTCCTAAATGGACTCATAAGAGTCTATAAATAAGAGTTAATTCGGTCTGAGGTGGCAATCAGTTACACATGAAACGTCATGCCAACCTCAATCTGATAAATCAGCTATGAAGGTACTTCTTAAAGTTCTCCGCCTGCTCCAACACACTCTTGTAAACCTCATCGTTGGCCACAGGAGGGAAGCCATAGCGGTGTAGCAGCAGGATAAGATCTACTTTCAGCTTAGCCTTAATGTCGTCTCGGTTACTCCAGTCGGGGTACTGGGCACTGTCGTCGACAATCACCTTCATATCCTTGGCTAATTCCAACATCTTATCTTTGTCATAGGTGAAATCGTACTTTTCGCACATATGCGCGAGGATATCGAGAAAGGCTTTCTCTTCCATGTCGATGCCAATATCGGCGAACGACATCATCTCGGTCTTAATATCGTAGATCATGTCGGCCATCTGCTGAGTGAACGTGTCGAACTCTTCACCGTTGAGCACATCGTTCTCTTTGCGCTGGTTGTACTGTTCAACCAATGCCTGGAAACGCTTGGAGAAATTAATGCCTTGCAGCTGGTTCACCTTTTGAAAATCGCTGATGGCTTTTGCCAACATTTTTTGCAGTAGTTGCATCCGGGTGTTGGCCAACTTGATCTTGCCGATACGAGCCATGTACTCGTCATCAAATATGTCGATAGTCTCGGCTTTATCTTCGCCTAAGGTGAAGATCTCTTCTACCCCTTCAGCCTTGAGCGCCTCGGCAATCATCTCACGCACTTTCTGATTCATCTGCGCGGTGTCTGGCGCATCGCCCTTAGTAAGCTTGTAGACGATAGAGCGTACGGCCAGATAGAAATGAATTCGCTCACGCTCGTCCTGAGTGATCTCTTCACTACCCACGCAAACGTCATAGGCGGCTTTCAGGCGTTTCACCAATCCCATAAAGCGCAGCTCAATCTTCTTGGTCTGCAAAGCAAACTCGGCGGCCCGGTTAAGGCATTCCAGCTGTAACGTCGGTGTGCCAGAGAAGTAACCGCGGCTATCGAAATTATGAAACACCTGAGCAAGCAGGTGTAGGTGATTACGCACCTCAATCAGCGACTGTTGGATATCTTCAAAGTTGGATTTATCAGCCTTCGAGTACATGGCCAATGCCATGTTCATCCGGCTTTTGATGCCGATGTAATCGACTACCAACCCCTTTTCCTTACCCTCAAACCGGCGATTTACCCGCGAGATAGTTTGGATCAAATTATGCTTTTGCAGTGGCTTATCGATGTAAATGGTATCAAGTTCGGGCACGTCAAAACCGGTTAGCCACATGTCCACCACAATCGCAATTTTGAAGTTGGACTTAGGGTTCTTGAACTGTTTATCCAGCTCACGGCGGTACTCCTTAGTACCGAGTAAGTTGTACATAGCCTCATCATCATCCTGGCCACGAGTCATAACCATGTTGACGAGAGGAAGACTCATCAACTCTTTTTTCTCTTGCTCGGTAAGGGCGGCACCATCAATAGCCTGTTTTGCCTCGAACCAATCGGGGCGCTGTAGCTTCAAACTCTTATAGAAATCGTAGGCAATCTCGCGGCTGGCGCAAACAAACATCGCTTTGCCTTTGATGGTCGAACCTTCCATCACCCGTTTTTCATAATGCTGGGCGAAATCCTTAGCCAATGCCTCGATGCGATCCGGATCGCCCAAAATGGAATTCATATTGGCCGTAGTTTTCTTGCTCTCTTCAATCTGGTGTTCACTGGCACCCATTTTTTCGCATTCTTGATAGTACTGCTCGATCTCTTCCAGCTTACTGTTATCAAGCACCACTTTGGCAGCCCGCCCTTCGTAGACAATCCGCACCGTGATTTCATCGTTAACCGACTCGGTCATAGTGTAGCTATCGATGGTAGGGCCGAACACATCCAGTGTGGCGTCGATAGGGGTACCAGTAAAACCAACATAGGTCGCGTTAGGCAGTGAGTCATGTAGGTACTTAGCAAAGCCGTAGGTCTTTTTCACCGTTCCGCTTTCAGCATCGATGCTGATCTTCAGGTCGAGGTTGATCTGGCTTCGGTGGGCTTCGTCAGAAATACAGATGATATTGCTGCGATTGGAGAGCAGTTGAATATCTTCAGTAAACTTGTGGATGGTGGTCAGGAATACCCCGCCGCTAGCGCATCCGGCCAGCTTGTCTCGCAGATTCTGACGGCTGGTGACCGGTTCGATCACTGCATCGCCGATAAAAGCGGTGGCATTGCAGAATTGCTTCGCGAGCTGTTCATCAAGATCGGTGCGGTCGGTAATGAGAACAATGGTCGGGCTGGCAAAATCGACGCTCTTCATCAACAACCGGGCAAGGAACTGCATGGTATAGCTCTTGCCGCAGCCAGTAGCACCAAAGTAGGTTCCCCCTTTACCAGTGCCACCGATATTCTCGCCGTTAGCCGTTATCTGCTTGCGCTCTTTTTTAATGTTGTAGTAAAGCTTGCGGGCGGCGTAATACTGCGGGTAGCGACAGCAGATCTTCACTTCCTGTTTGCTGGTGTCTGGGAAGAAAACGAAGTTCTTCAACACGTCTAGCAAACGGACCGGATGAAATAGCCCTTGAATCAGAGTGTAAAGACCATTGATGCCATCTTGCTCTGTGGACTCGTTACCGTTCACCTTGCGCCAAGCGTAGTAAAACTCGTATGGAGCAAACAGGTTACCTAGCTTATTGTTCACCCCATCGCTGAGAATACACAGCGCGTTATAGACAAACAGCTTAGGAATATCACGCTTGTAACGCACACAAAGTTGGCGCCAAGCGTCATAGGTGGTGGCCTCTTCTTCACGTACCGCCGATTTAAACTCGAAGACTACCAGCGGCAAGCCGTTCACATATAAGATGCCATCGGGGATGCGCAGTTGCAGCCCGCCGTCACGGGTCTGGCCTTCTATCTCCAGTTGATTAACCAACCGGTAGATATTATTGCCCACCTCGGCCATCTCTTCACCATGCCCTGTAAATAAGCTGGCTAACTGCTCTGACAAGGTGCTGGTATCCATCAGCTCGATATAGAGGTCTTTCTTATTACGATCTTCACGTTTAAGTAAAAAGCCGTTGCTGAGCCAGTGGCAGAAGGTTTTATTGCTCTGGTAGAGATCGCTGGCAGGCAGAGTCTGCAACTGATGGAGGATGTGAGAAATCTCCCCTTCCGTGATCCCCTCAGCCTGATACTGGTTGGCCAGATACTGGCGCAGGTCATCCGTAATCAGCACCTCATTTTTCTCTTTGCGCGGCACATTGCTACCGACAAAATGAGGGTAGCAGGGTTGGCCTTCCGCATTCGAGTGCTGCCCCAGTAGGGAGATAATGGCCTGTTCCAGCTTCGCTTCCGTGAAAATATGGCTCATGGCAATGGCTTCTTATTCGTGTTGTTATCGGTATGGCGGATCAGATAATACCCGCCTCACCATTAATAAACCGTGTGGCGGTCGGATGGTTTATGCCAATACTTCGTCTGCGGTGTCGACCTCACTATCGCTAAGACGCAGCTCACCGGAGATAAATTTGGGTAGCAAGGTATCGCGAAGCCGACTTAACGTAATACTTTCGTTTGTATTCTCTTTTAACTTCTTAAAAGAAGGTAAAGCTAGACTAGCAAAACTATTCATTACTTCAATGCATGGAACTGCGATCTGATAGTTATCAAAGCAACCATTTTGTACCCGCTGGCGTCCCGATGAACCAACCATACTTTGCATAACATGTTGTCTAAATTGTTCATGTCGCGCTAAACAAGCAATGTATGAGTAGTGTATATTTTTATTACCACGAAGAATGATGAACTCTGTTGAGCCAAAACCTGCTTCATTATCGGACAAAAAGTCGACTATACCCGTTTTTCCGTTCTGTAAACATGGTGTTATACGGGCGAGTAATACATCATCTTGCTTGAATTTTATCCCACCAGTAAAAGGTTTTTCGATGACTTCTTCTATCGAATAACCAGTTGTGGGAAGAGCTTTCATATCAACAAATTTTGCAATAGTATTTTTAGCCAAACTCACTTTTGGGTTAATAGAAATAGCCTTAGACACACATTTAATCGACCACCCATTCGGCACCCAGCCACCCAAACCAAGTGAAGGCTCCGAGCATTCCTCAAAAGCTGCAGGGAACAGCTGGCGAATATTTTCCGGCAAGGGTTTGAAGTCGGCACTTTCGCGCACAGCTTTGCGGGTCTCAGCACGGCGCAGCAACTCATCAGAGAGCTCTAAATCCTGCTCGAAAAACCCTGCATCCAACGCGTTATCGATCACGGGGTCAAAATCGACAAACCATGATTTAAACAGCGCTTGTGCCATTTGCTCTAGGGTTTTGTTGATTTGGCGGTTGAGGGCAATTTTGCAGTCTAATAACTTTAGACTCTTCACTGCGTTCAACTGGGCTGAATAAGACGGCATCGATACTTCAAGGTTACGCAGGGCATCGATTGTGAGAGCCTTCTGTGCAGAGCCAATCATAATTGACGACAGTGTTAATTGCCCATTAGAAGATTTAAGCCAATAAGCTAAAAACTCAGGATCGAGATTTTCAAATTCACTCACCCATAAGATGTTTCCATCTTTAAAGTAGAAATCCCCTTCGTCCTGAACCACATATGGCTGTCCAGCGCGGTTGCCAACTGAACTAATTAATAAGTCATTTTTCCTTGGTGAACCAAACTTGTCGGCGATCTCACCAAAACGTTCTTTTGATATATACAAGTCGAAGCTATCGAAAACACCTAAAGATTTATCAATTACATCTTTTGAACGCCAAAAAGGGATACCAAAATCGACATATTCACGAGCGAAAATACGTTTGCTTGACTTGATTGAGCATCTTTCCTTCAAACGAAAACTTTCTAGATTAGTTCTTGCCATAACCCAACGCCTCCATATTAGCCCGGATCGCCTGATCCAGCGTTGCCGCTTCATCCAACTGTCGATAAAGAGTTTGGGTCAGCTCTTGCATCTTGGTTTCAAAGGCAATCCCATCATCTTCAATATCTGCGGCGCCAACATAGCGACCCGGAGTCAGCACAAAGTCGTTGGCCTTCATATCATCAAGCGTCGCGACTTTGCAGAAACCCGCCTGATCCTGATATTGCTCTACACCGATCTCCTTGGCCTCTATACGGTGCTTAAGTTCACTCTCGCTACTGCGCCAAGCGTGGAAGGTATCAGCGATGGTGGCGATATCATCTCTAGTCAGCTCTTTTTGTGTACGGCTCACCATAGTGCCAAGATTGCGGGCATCGATAAACAGAGTCTCACCACGACGATCGCGATAGCCATATTGAGGATTAGCTTGTTTACTTTTGCTGATAAACCACAGGCAAACCGGGATCTGGGTGGTGAAGAACAGCTGCCCCGGCAAGGCAATCATGCATTCGATGCGGTCATCTTCTATCAGCTTTTGACGGATCTCTCCCTCACCGCTGGTATTAGAGCTCATCGATCCATTGGCCAGCACAAAGCCCGCGGTGCCGTATTCGCTCAGCTTGGAAAGCATATGCAGGATCCAAGCATAGTTAGCGTTGCCGGTTGGAGGAGTGCGAAAACCTGCAAAACGTGGATCGTTCGTGAGCTCCGCCTCGTTGCGCCAGTCCTTCAGGTTAAACGGTGGATTGGCCATGATAAAATCGGCCTTGAGGTCCGGGTGCTGATCGGCAAAGAAGGTATCAGCAGCACGCTCTCCCAGATTGCCGGAAAGACCGCGTACTGCCAGGTTCATCTTGGCTAACTTGTAGGTGGTGCTAGTGAGCTCTTGGCCGTAAATGGCGATGTCCCTGCTTTTACCCTTATGACTCTCGATAAATTTGAGGGACTGCACAAACATACCGCCTGAACCACAGCAAGGGTCGTAGATCTTACCTTGATAGGGTTCGAGCATTTCAGCAAGCAAGGTCACCACTGCTTTAGGGGTGTAGAATTCACCACCGCCTTTACCTTCGCTGGCGGCAAACTTGCCAAGGAAATACTCGTAGACGCGGCCCACGAGGTCCTCTTCCGTCAGATCGCTTTCGTTGGCGAGAGTGTCGATGTTCTCAATACTATCGATGAGAGACGCGAGCCTTTTCACCTCTAACCCCTGACGGGAGAAGTAGTTATCCGGCAGGGCACCAGTCAGCGACGCATTGCGTTTCTCTATAGTAGAAAGGGCTGTGTCGATAATCACCGCGATGTCATCTTGCTTCGCACGGGCTTTGACATAAGACCAGCGGGCTTCTGGTGGCAGGAAGAAGACGTTATCCTGCTGATAGAAAACATCCATATCGACAAAGGCTTCTTGGCCATTGTCAATTAACTGCTTGCGCTTGGCTTCGAACTTGTCGCTGATAAATTTCAGGAATACTAGGCTCAACACTACATGCTTGTATTCGGAAGACTCCACGCTGCCACGCAGCTGGTTGGCGGTATCCCAAAGTATTTCTTCGAAGCCTTTTCCAGCTTTCTTGGTTGGTGATTTAGCCATGTAAATATGTTCTCTTTTTCTTATGAAAAACAATCTAAGTCCATTGCCTTAATGGCCAGGACTGACGAGTGGAAACCCATAATGGTTAGTCTTTAAGCGGGCATCCAACAGTGTATGCAAAGTCACATTGGCTAGGATTATCTCATAAATTCAGCCCGATTTAATTGCACTTCGCCAGAACGGTTCAAGTTTGATGCAACTACCGCCGGCAAGGAAGTAGACGACATTCATACAGGGACTTCGTAAACAAAAAATGGAAGTTGTCGTGAAGATGGCCATGAACCATTCTTGCCACAGGGTTGTAGAACTAAACAGCAACTTTCCTTTACATCCAAATCAGATTCAACTGCGACTAAGTAACGCCGATATGTGACTTTCATCACATCAATCCTGGCAACCATGAAGCAAGTCAAATAAACCCAAGATGAAGATATTGTACTAAGTACTTAATCTGCTACTAATACTCTCTCAGCGGCATAGCAAATTTGTCTGCTCCCAATAATTTTAACATTTAGTAATGTGGGTTAGAGAGGCTGTTGGGGTAACGGCTATGGAGGCAGATGTTTCCAACTATTAAAGAGTTGCAGAGTGCGCCGGTAGCCACATCTAGTAAGGGGAGAACCATGGAAACGTTCCACAATCCAGATCGGTTTATGTCTGATCTGCGACAGGTACTGTCGCAGGGTAGGAAGCGTATTGGAATTCTTGTCGGTGCAGGAGCACCACTCGCAATCCGCGTAAATGATAACAATGAAATTGACTCAGATGGGAAATCGCTTATTCCGGGCGTAGAAGAATTGACACTCCAAGCAACCTCCGGGTTAACTGAGATTCAAACGAAAGCGGTCGAAGCAATAAAAACAAGTTTAGGAAGTACCGCTAATATTGAGTCAGTTCTTTCACGTATCCGTTTATTAGAACAAGCGTTGGGGAAAACAAAAGTAGAGGGGCTAGACTCTGAGGAGTATAAGCAACTAGGCAAAGATATTTGTAAAAAAATTTCTGAAATAGTCGGTGTTTATTTACCAAAAGAACGTAACGCATATTCTGATTTAATCGCATGGATTACTGGTACCGTTCGTTCGAATTCTGTAGAAATATTCACCACGAACTATGATTTTCTTTTCGAAGAAGCATTTGAAAGAGTTCGTTCTCCTTATTTTGACGGGTTTTCTGGAGGGAGTAAGCCTTTCTTTGACCCTGTCTCAGTAGCAGGCGACGACTTACCAGCTCGATGGGCAAAGCTGTGGAAGATGCATGGTTCCCTAGGTTGGGCCTTGGAAGACGGAGCTGTTGTCCGAGGGCATGGGAGAGAGGCCGCCGAATTAGTATATCCAGACCATTTAAAATATGACCTAACTCAAAAACAACCTTATTCGGCTCTCTTTGAGAGACTTAAAAGGTTTTTACTTACCCCCGACTCTTTGTTGCTCACGGTTGGATTTTCATTTAGGGATGCACATATTTGTGCCGTTCTTGATGAAAGTTTGGCTATGAACGCCAATACGGCAGTATTAGCGTTTCAATATCAAGATCTTGCAAAGGAAGAGCCTGCAGTAAAATTAGCAAGTGACAGACCTAATCTGAGCGTCTACGCAGCAGACGGGGCCGTCATCGGGGGAGTTCCAGGAAAATGGCGCCCAGGGGAATTACCTAAAAACTGGGGAAGTATTCGTGAAAGTTTCTGGGCAGCACGATGGCCGAAAGAGCCAAATCAATTTTTATTAGGGGACTTTGCAGCTTTTGCTCGCTTCTGTGCATTAGCTCAAGCAAATGACTTGATAGCACAATCTTTGAAAAGGGATGAACCAGATAGGCCTGAGGATGAAACTCAGGGTAACGGCAGAAATGAGGTTGAGCTAGAGGAAGGCCAAAATGAGTGGTAATGATCCGACATATTTAGGTGTCGTTAGTGCTGTTTCAGGCGCTACACTCACAATAAAACTTGCTGAGTCCTTAGACTCTGGCTTTGCCGTCATTAAAGGAGATACATATCGAGTTGGCCAAGTAGGCAGTTTTGTCAGAATTCCTCAAGGCTATCAGGACCTATTTGGTATCGTTTCTGAGATTGGGGCCACTGCAGCCCCTTCACAATCTGATATCTCCGAAATCGATTCTGGTCGATGGATGAAAGTCCAACTTGCCGGTGAGACAGTCGGAGGTCAATTCGAAAGAGGCTTAAGCCAGCATCCTAATATAAATGACTCCGTGCATCTGGTTACCGAAGCCGACCTAAGAAGAATTTACGGTTCAGTCGGTGACGATCAAGTAAGCATAGGGTATCTTGCAAGCGCGGAAAACATTGACGTACGTCTTTCTTTAGATGCTCTTGTAACGCGCCATTCCGCAATATTAGGGTCGACTGGAGCAGGTAAATCCACAACTGTCGCAAGCCTCCTGAGATCAATTATTCGGAAAGATGAAATTCACGGATCACCTGGTGCTCGTATCCTTATGCTCGACATCCATGGCGAGTACACTAAAGCTTTGGAAGATGTATCTACTGTTTTCAGTGCGACCCCCAACCAAGATCAGAAACCGTTATTTGTTCCATATTGGGCATTAGAAGCTGGTGAGCTTTTAGATTTCATAACAGGAGGGCTTTCTGAAGCTCACGAAATTGCCTTTACAGATAAAATTGTGGAGTTAAAAGACAAGGGTATTAAAGTAAATCCAAGAGCAGGTATTGATTCCAGAACTCTTACTGTAGATAGCCCGGTACCGTTTAGCTTAAAACAACTTTGGTATGAATTAGTTGATTTTGAAACAACCACCTATATCGGTGCAAATCGTGATGAACCTGCGCTTGAAGAATCTGGGGATGCAGAAACCTTGGTCGCGCCAAAGTATCAACCTCATGCTATGGGCGCCAAAGGGCCATTCACCAACACAGCAGCTAGAGGTATTCGAAGACCATTAAATTTACTTCGTTCCCGCCTACTAGATCGCCGCTATGATTTTCTTCTTCACCCTGGCGATTGGGAGCCTGACCTCACGGGAACAGTTAAAACAGATCTCGACAAACTGTTAGAAGGTTGGCTCGGCCATGATAAACAAATCACTATATTGGATTTGTCCGGAGTCCCTAGCGGAGTTTTGACTCGACTCATCGGTTCTATTTTACGTATTGTTTATGAAGCACTTTTTTGGAGTCGGGAAAAATCAGAGGGAGGTGTAGAGCGTCCTCTTTTAGTAGTGATGGAAGAGGCTCATCGTTATCTAGGACCTGATGCTGGAACAGTCGCCTCTGAAGTGGTAAAACGCATAGCAAAAGAAGGCCGTAAATATGGTGTAGGTGCTATGATTGTGTCCCAGCGACCAGCAGAAGTAGATGAGACCGTTTTATCTCAATGTGGCACGATCATCGCGCTTCGGTTATCAAATCCTGTAGATCGTGCGCGCGTGAAAGGAACTTTGCCGGATAATTTAGCCGGACTGATGGACCTTTTGCCCGTGTTGAGAACTGGTGAAGCAATCATCACCGGTGAAGCAGCTCGACTCCCTGTCCGCTGTCGCATTACCTTGCCCTGTCAAAAGCACTTACCCCGTAGTAACGATCCCAAGGTCACCCAAGCTTGGGCTAGCAGGCGTTCAGCCGAAGGCTATGACCGTGTGGTTGCCTCTTGGCGTAGTCAGCAGACTAAAGCAGTTGTCCAAAAACTTGAAATCACCCGTTCACCAATCGAAGATGAACCTGAGGAGAGCTAAATATGCACCGCGACGCCGTATCATCGTCAAACATTATGTCTGCTGGTTATGATTCCGCCAGTGAAACCATGGAAATCGAATTTAAGGATGGAGCTGTTTACCAATACTATAATGTTAATGAACATCTTTACGAGCAATTCAAATCAGCCCCTTCTAAG
>Ga0308168_1001606_pt1 | contig 20198 bp, 17 predicted proteins | sample PhyCR2_FD_202133 | JGI IMG/M metagenome (GOLD analysis project Ga0308168, IMG submission 202133) | Phyllosphere microbial communities from UC Gill Tract Community Farm, Albany, California, United States - DLSLRC.R2 | ecosystem: Host-associated > Plants > Phyllosphere > Unclassified | place: USA...
GTACATTCGCTACTATAATCAGGACCGGATCAAACTAAGTCTGGGAGGCCTCACACCTGTTCAATTCAGGTTGCGAGCATCCCAGGCTTAGACAACAACCATCCAACAAAACGGGGTCAGTTCACCTGCGCAGGGGCGACGGTAACAAAGAGCAAACGGCCCACCTCGCAAGCGAAGCAGGCCGTCCACCGCTCCCGCACTGCGGAAACGGAAACAACTATTCGCCCACCGGGGCCGCCCCAGCGGGCAGCCCTCGGACTCAGCGACTGTTGATGATCAGGTCGGCGATCACGCCGGTGGCAATCGCCGCCAGCACGTAGTCGCCACCGGTCTGCACCCAGTGGTAGCCGCGTGGCGGCTGGCGCAGGCGGTGGCCGCGCCAGTCGTCGACCACGTACTGGCGGTTGCGGTACTGGTTCGGCAGGCGGCCGCCGCGGCGCAGGTCGTGCGAGGGGCCGGCGCCATCCCAGCGGCGGCCATCGCCGCGGCCGTCATGGCGGTCGCCGCCGCGGTAATCGCGATGGTCATCGCGGCGATCATTGTCGCGGCGGTCGTCACCACGCTGGCTGTAGCGGTCATGGTCGCGGTCGCCACCGTAATTGCGGTCCTGGGCAAAGCCGGACGCGGTGGCGCTCAGCAGCGCTGCGCTCAGTGCGGAAACAATCAGATGCTTCTTGTTCATAAGATTCTCCTTGCGGTCTATTGCACATACTCAGTAGACCACCATACACACTCTGCACTCCGTTCGTTGCATCACCTTGCACGCTAAAACGGCGGCCAAGCCGAGGACAAGGTGAAGCATCGCACTCAGCGGCGGGCTTCGACGCCGTCCGGCTTTTGGCGGATAATGCAGGTTTGGCAAACGCCACACCTCGCAACAGAACAGCCGTGACCAAATCGTTCGCCGACCAGATCGAAGACCTGCTGCCGCAGACCCAGTGCACCAAGTGCGGCTATCCCGCCTGCCGTCCGTATGCGGAGGCAATCGCGCGTGGCGAGGCCGAGATCAACCAGTGCCCGCCCGGCGGCATCGAGGGGGTGGCGCGCCTGTCCGCGCTCACCGGACGGCCGGTCATTCCGATCAATCCGGCGAATGGCCTGGAGCGCCCGCGTCCGGTCGCCTTCATCGACGAAGCGCTGTGCATCGGCTGCACCCTGTGCATCCAGGCTTGCCCGGTGGACGCCATTTTGGGCGCGGCCAAGCAGATGCACACCATCCTGCCGAGCCTCTGTACCGGCTGCGACCTGTGCGTGGCGCCCTGCCCGGTCGACTGCATCAGCATGGTCCCGCGCGCCGAGGACCCGTTTGGCGAGCGCACCGGCTGGGCCGCCTGGTCGCAGGAACAGGCCGACGCTGCGCGCGCGCGCCACGATTTCCGCAGCGAACGCCTGCAGCGCGAAAAGGAAGAGAACGACGCGCGCCTGGCCGCCAAGGCGCTGGAAAAGATGCGCGCCGTGACCGCCGAACAAGCCAACAGCGCCGAAGAGCTGGCGGAGAAGGAACGCAAGCGCGCCATCATCGCCGCCGCCATCGAGCGTGCGCGCCTGAAGGCGGCGGCGCCACCCGAGAAAAAAGAATAAACCCATGAACCCTGCCAAACGCCAAGAGATCTTCAGCCGCCTGCGCCAGGCCAATCCAAATCCGACCACCGAACTCGACTACACGACGCCCTTCGAACTGCTGATCGCGGTGCTGCTGTCGGCGCAATCGACCGACGTCGGCGTGAACAAGGCCACGCGCAAGCTCTACCCGGTGGCCAACACGCCGCAAGCCATCCTCGACATGGGCGTGGACGAACTCAAGACGTATATCTCGACCATCGGCCTGTACAACAACAAGGCCAAGAACGTGATCGCCACCTGCGAGATCCTGGTGAACCAGTACGGCGGCGAAGTACCGCGCGAGCGCGTAGCGCTGGAATCCCTGCCCGGCGTGGGACGCAAGACCGCCAACGTTGTGCTGAACACCGCCTTCGGCGAGCTGGCGATGGCGGTCGACACCCATATCTTCCGCGTCTCCAACCGTACCAAAATCGCACCGGGCAAGAACGTCGACGAGGTCGAGCACAAGCTGATGAAGTTCGTGCCGAAGGAATTCCTGCAGGACGCCCACCACTGGCTGATCCTGCACGGCCGCTATACCTGCATCGCGCGCAAGCCCAAGTGCTGGAACTGCGTCATCAACGATTTGTGCGAGTTCAAGGACAAGACACCGGCGCCACCGGACGCCTGATGCCTCTGTTGAATCACTTGCCCTGCGCGGCAAGGACAATCATGATTTTCGCCCGAAGGTCGGCATACGGCATGTTTGATCGCTTCAGCGAACGGGCGATACACACTCCTCCTCAATATAAACAAATACTCACCAATTCCCACAATTGACTTGTTGTGGTGTAGATACGGCATATTTAGCAAATTGCATGTTGCTTTAGGACAAAATTAGAAACGGCTGGGTTATGATGGCATGCTATTGTCCCAGGTACATTAGTATTTCTGATTTGAAATATCCCTCTCAGCGAGCGCACCGCTCTGGCGGAACGTTCAATGCAGTTTCACCACGCCTTATAAGTCTGCTACATGATTTCGCCTGTATCAAAACGCTCTCTTCTTGCTGTACTCATCAGCAGCCTGACTTTCCAAATGCCTGCCGCTTATGCCGTCGGCCAGATCCAAAACGATACACGAGACCCATGTGCCAGTAATCAAGCACAGGTTACTGGTGCAGTAGTCGGTGCCCTGCTGGGCGGCCTGTTAGGCAACAAAGTCGGCAATGGAAAAGGCCGGAAACTGGCGACGGCGGTTGGCGCGTTAGGCGGTCTGGCACTTGGCAACTACATCGGTTCTGAACTCGATCGCCGCAAATGCGAAGTTTCGAAAATCGCGAGAAGGAACAACCTCGCCATTTCGATGACGGATATAGCTTTGCCTCCTAACGATAGCGAGCATGCACAAGGCGAGCATAGCGCAGGTACCGCCGACAATGTGGGCATGAGCATATCGATTGAGGACCGTCCAGCCAGCCAGCCAGTCACCGACTCCTCTGGCGGAGACACCTTGGGAAATGCTGCGCTGAGTACGCAATTCCGCAGCGGCTCGGACGCGCTGACATCGGAAGCAGAGGGTTATTTTCGCGAAATCGCCACGCAATATGCATTTTCGTTCGACAATAACACCCTGCCGCAAGGCGCGAGCCCAGATCAGGCACAGGCTGTACAGGGATTGCGACAGAAACGCATACTGATCGTCGGCCATACCGACGACACCGGCAACTCTCGTCTGAACGCCGACCTGTCCGAACAACGTGCACGCAATGTCGCACGCCTGTTCGCAGATGCTGGCGTGCCGGCCGTGCAGGTTTTCTTCCAAGGTAGCGGAGAAACCCAGCCGATTGCAGATAACCGTACTGAAACCGGCCGCGCGCGCAATCGTCGGGTCGAAATTGTTGATCTTCCCGACGAGCAGGCATTCCAGCGATACCTGGACAGCCGCATTGCGAATACCCGCTTCTATCGCGTTACCGACCCGCTATCCCCGCCTGCCGTGGCCATGGCCGACAAGCCACCGAAATCGGCCCCACCGGCACCCGGGACCCCGCCCTTAGACAAGACTGCCGTACGTGCAAGCCGTCCAACAATGGCCGGCAGTGTAAACATGCCGATGGCGCAGGCCAAGGGCGCACTGGCACCGGCTGTTCGCCAATCCGCCGCGCAAGCCGCTCCCGGCGGCTATGACTTCGGGGGCGTGCCCGCGGTACAGAAAGTGGTGGCGATCGATATCGGCCGGCCACTCGCAGCAAAATCGGGATTCAATATCATTTCTCCGGCAGTTGCCGACGACATGCCGTCGGCGCGCAGTTGTACAGAAGACCGGCCACGCTATGCCAATGCAGTCAAGGAGTTGCAGGGCAATCGTGAATATCACGTGTCGCAATACATGCCGAACCTGTATGACACCTCATGGACCGATACTGTGAACGGTAATCTGGTGGCACTTACTCATGTCGCCGTACTGCGCGATGGTGCCGCGCCGGCACGTAATCCAACGGTCCTGATCTACAAAGCATCGCACGGGAAGCCGAACCAGGGGTCAAAGGCCGATTTCAATGCCGTCGCCCATGTCAATACCTATCCGGGAGAACGCGGTCTGCTGTACCGGGTTTTCGTCAATGGTCCCATTCAGTGTATCGACCTGGTACTGCCCCGGGATCAATCCGCCCAAGCGGCCAACTCCAATCTGTATTACCAGGCAGGCGGCACGAAGATGGTCGCTACCTACAATCCAAAAATCGTCAAATAAAAAAACAGGGAATGTCCACCATGTCCGAATTCATCAGCCATAACATCGCTGCCATTGATTCAGCCATTGCACTCGCGCTGCTGATCGCCATCTATGCCACGTTCAAATTCCGCATCGACCTCTGGTGGCTGAATTTCTGGTATTCGCTCCCCATCATTGGCAAAATCGCCCGCTTGTCCAAGGATTCGTCGCGGTATGCCAAAGACAAAAGCTGGACCAACTCCGAGCGCACCCTGTGCAATGATTACAAACGTTTCATCCACCCGAGCAGCGAGGACGAGTTCAACAAACGTATCGATTACCTGTCCAAGGCCAACGACACCGGCCGCTCGCCGACACCGGGCTGGCTGTTTATCGTTCTGGGCGTTCTGATCATCGCCGAGGGCATGGGCTTTTCCTATCTGCTCGGCAGTTGGATGGCGATGGAAGGCAGCGAGAACACCCGCGTCCTGCTAATGGGCGGCATCGTTCTGGTTTTGTGCGTGGTACTGGGTTTCCTGACGCATAACGCGGGCCATCAGCTGTTCCGCACAAACCTGATACGCCGCTGCCAGAAGGAATGGCGTGACGATGGCCAGTCCGGCCCGCTGAGGAGCCATAACGTCACGCTGAAAGATAACCAGCATATCGACGACCACGACCCGCAATACACGCAGTGTATCAACCGTGTCGGCGGCGATAGTTCATATGCACTCGTATGGATCGCCGCCGCGGCGATTCTGGTAATTGCAGTCGCATCCACCGTCATGCGTGTCAAGCACCTCGAAGCCGAACTTGGACGCGAAACCGTACAAGCGGCAAGCGTACAGACACAAGGTGCGGCCGATGGCAACCCGTTTGCGGGCAATGCCGGCATGCCGGCCGAAATCACGGCGCCACAAGCCGCTGCCGAGGCCAAGGCCAAGGCCGATATCAACAATTCCTCCACAGTGGAAGGCCTGTCAGCCTTTCTGATGCTGGCATTTATTTTTGTCGTGACCCAAATCGTCGGCATTATCGCCGGTTACAAATGGGGCTTCGCCGGTAAAAACAGCAAGGATGCTTACAAAAGCACCCTTGGCTTCTCGACCTTTGACGATTACACCCGTTACTTCAGCCCTATTCTTGCCACCGCCGAGGCCAAACTCAGCAACCTGCAGCAACGCTTGGCGGAACGAAATGGCAACGTTGGCCTTGGCCTGAAAAATACATTCGAGAACTTCCTTCTCGAACGCCATGTGAGCCATGTCGAACACAAACACGCGGCACACGAGGCGAGCGCCGTACGGCAGGCAGATATGCTGCCGGTTGAAGTCATCGTTGCGCGCATCGAAAGATTCGGCAACGACAAGGAAGGCGCCAAACGCTACCTGATGACGCTGGACGAAGCACAACGCATCGCTGTCATGCCCGCACTCAAGGTACGCAAGGAAGCGCGCCTGCGCGAGGAAGAAGCGTGTCATGGGGCTGAAAAATCGGCGGCCCTGGACAAGGAACTGGACGAACTGCTCTGAGGCCCGCATGCATAAGTTTTACCCGACTTTATTATCTGCCGCGCTAATTGCACTTGGCACGAGCGCCACTGCGGCACCGGTCAACCAGATCCCGAGCTGCTATGCGGCCGGCAAGCTGGCCATCCAGCCGGCGCCAACACAGCGCGCATTCTTCATCGTACTCGACGAAACCGTTGTCCTCGACGATACCTTGAAGCGTTCGTTGTGGGAGCTGGTCAAGCCGCTGGTCGCACCGGGCACCGAAGTGTCGATCTACCGCTTCTCTGCATACTCGCAAGGCAAATACCTTGACGTCGTCGCCTCCGGTGTACTTGAGACGCCAATTGCGGCAAAAATACGCGATTCAATCAGCGTGCCGAAGCTGAAGACCTTCGACGCCTGCATGAACGGTCAGGCGCAGTATGGACTGACGCTGACCCGCAATGCCATCGGGAAGGTCTTGGCCGACAGTACGTTCGACCTTGCGAAGTCGGACATCGACGGCAGTTTGTTCGCGTTATCGAAAGTGGTCAAAGAGAGCAAGGCACCGCTACGTACCATCCTGCTAGTGTCGGATATGCTGGAGAACTCCACAGTATCGAGCTTCTACCAGAACAAAGGCGTGCGCACTATCGATCCATCGGCCGAACTGAAAAAAGTCGACAATGCCAAACTGTTCGGCGACTTCGGCGGTGCCTCCGTGTATGTCATGGGTGCCGGCCTGATCCAGCCCCTCGCAGGCGGCGCCAAGACCGCGCAGTACCGTGATACCAGGACAATGAGCGCGCTACAACAGTTTTGGTCTGGTTACTTCGAGCGCTCCAATGCCAAACTTGAAGCTTTTGGCACCCCTGCCCTGCTTTCCGTTATCAAATAAAGCCGGAATTACCCAACTCAACCAAGAGCGTCTAACAAAACTTCCAAGCCAAAGGCGCAACGGCCAACACAGTGCGCTGGTACGGCGCGACGATCCAAAGCGGCCATGGAGGTTTGTCTGCTGCTCCAGGAGTCTGACAGCACCACGGCATAGCGCATCAGGTCGCTCCCGTTGTAGAGCTTGTCGTGGTCATCAGGGACGCCGTATGTGCATCGAGATGTTGGTCAGGCCCTCGAACTGGCACAGGTCCAGCACTCGCATGATGGCTTGGTAAGGCACGCGGCCGTCGCCATCGATGCGCACAGGCCGCCGCGGGTTGCGTCCGGCCTCGCTGCGCAGGCGTTCGTGCAAATCCTTGTTCGACATGGCGTCCTCGCCGAGCGCGACCTGACCGTCATGGCCGACGCGGATCACCAACGGATCGGGCGTGGCCTTCGCCATGGCGAGCGAGGCGGTGGAGAGCGGCGGCACAATCGGCATCTGGCGCTCCTTGTGCTGTTCTTCCTTCTGCTTGAAGGAGGTGGCGAGCATGCACAACATCAGCAGGAAAAAGACGCAATGAATCAGTGCGATCAGGCCGATCTCGGGCTGATCGTCGTCGTCAAAGTCAATGCCCATGAAGGTTTTCTCCAAGTTCGTCGAGGACGCGATGCAACTGCCGCTCCAGCACCAACCCGCGGCTACCCAGGCGGCAGCGCACCCGATCCATAAGATGGCGGTGCCGCGCTGGCGAAGGCCGAAGCAAGATCGAGAGCGTGGACCGTCACCATCATTTCATGCTAAAGACAAGAAACTTTAGGAATATAATGCAAGGTATATTACTACAAGAACTACTTATACATTGCTATAAGATAGCAATTCCTCTTTGCCAGCTGGTTAGCAAATGAAAAAAAAGGTGCCGTAGCACCTTTTGTTTCGATGACACTGTCTTTCAGCGGAAGGACAAATGCTTGTGCCCCAGATAGCTGCTGAACACCGGCACCACCACGCCGACCGCATGCGCAATCTCGCGCGTGTAGGCAGTCACTCCCAGCCAAGGCAGCACCCATTGCAGCAGCGCCATGCTGATCGCCCAGGTCTGGGCCACCGCCACCAGGTTCACCAGGATGAAGTAGCCAGCGGCGTGGTGCACCGCCTGCTGGCTGTCACGAAACACGAACAGCTTGTTCAGCACGAAGGCCGTGACCATGCCGGTGATGTAAGCGCACACCACGGCGGCGGAAAACGACATCGCCAGGTTGTACAGGATGCGCGAGCCGAAGTTGACGGCGGCGGCGAAACCGCCGGTCAGCAGGAAGCCGAGGAACTGGCGCGACGCGAACGCCGAGGCCAGGCCTTTGCTCGCGCCCTGTCTTTCTCCCTTGCTCACCTCATTGTTCACCCTATGGCCTCGCGCGCCATCTTGCGGCCGAAGTCGATGCTCTCCGAGATACCGCGGTCTTCCGGATAGTAGTAGGAAGTGTCGGCCACCCACAGCCCACCCACCGGCAGTTTGGCCGGCGGCAGGCGGTCGAGGTAGCCCGGCTCGCAGATCGGCTGGGCGTAGCGGTAGCGGCTGGCGCGCATGTCGACGAAATCGCTGTCCTGCAGCGCCGGGTTGATCTTCTTCAGGTAGCGCTTCACCTTGTCGAGGAAGGCCTGGTCCGGCTCGGCAAACTTCGGATGCTCGCCCGGCATATAGAAAGGCACGTAGACGATGTGCTCGTCGCCCATCGGGCGCAGATTGGTGTACTCGACCAGGCCGGGGATGTCCATCTCCTCGTCGTTGGTATTCAGCCAGAAGTTGTCGGTGACCGCCCTTTTCAGCTTGGCGATCACGCACACCACGGCGATGTTCTTCTTGCTGCGGAAGGCATCCAGGGTGGACGGCGGCAGGTCGGGCATCACGCGCGGCACGTAGGGCAGCGGGATGGTGCTGATCACCTTGTCGAAGGCGCTGAATTCGCCGTTCGCTTCCACGCCGGTCACCTTGCCGCCCTCGAGCACGACTCTGGTGGCCGGGGTCTTCAGGCGCAGGATGCCGCCGTGCTTTTCGATATCGGCACGCATCGCCTCCAGCACGGTGGCCGAGCCGCCGTCCAGGTAGCCCAGCTTTTCCTTGAACAGGTTGTAGCGCGAGCGGCCGATGCGGCGGATGCGGCTCCAGATCCAGGCCGCCGACAGGTTGTCGCTGTAGTCGTAGAATTTGTAGTCGAACAGGCGCCGCCACAGCACTTCCCAGGCTTCGGCGCCGACGTTCTTCTTGATCCAGCCGCTGGCTTCCACGTGGTCGAGCGGCTTCCAGTCATTGCGCTTGGTCGACAGGAAGGCATGCAGGCCGTAGCGGAACTTGGCGCCGAAGCCCAGGCCGCGGAACTTCAGCAGCGCCACCGGGTTGCCCCATTCCTGCACTTCGTTGCGGTACCAGTAGCCCATCCTGGTCGCGATCCAGTGCATCTTCGACGACAGCCCCAGCTCGTCCAGCACCTTCAAAAAGGCGTGGTCCGAGATCGCATGGAAGTGGTAATAGCGCTCGATCGAGGTGCCGGAAAAATCGAAATGCGCGGCCATGCCGCCCACCCGGTCGTCGGCTTCGTAGACCACCGGCTGGTGGCCATCGCGTGCCAGCTGGTAGGCCACGGCCAGACCCATCGGGCCGGCGCCGAGGACGGCGATTCTTTGCTTGTTGGGCTGTGCATTCAACTGCGTCATTCAGAACTCCAAGGCGACGTTGCTGTATTTGGGATCGTTGAAGGTCTCGTCGATCGCCTTGGCGAAAGGCGTGACCGGCACCTTGAACATGCCGGGCCAGTCGATGACCTCGAAGCTGTCGCGCGCCACCAGCGCCGCCAGCTGCTGGGTCGTGAACGGCGGGTTGCTGTCGAACTTGCCCCATACCCAGAGCAGTGCATAAAAGGCGCTGTAGGGAATTTTGACGATGGGGGTGGAAGCCCGGGTGACGCGCTTGATCTGGCGGATGATGTCGATGTAGTCGACTTCCTCGTGGCCCGAGATGTTGTAGATACCGGTGATGGACGGGTCCTCGATGCAGCCGATGATGACGTTGCAGAAGTCGCCCACGTACAGCGGCTGGCGCATGTAGCGGCCGTGGCCGGGGATCGGGAACACCGGCACCTTGGCCATGAAGCGCGACAGCCAGCCCAGGTGCTTGCGGTCGAACCAGCCGAACATCAGGGTCGGGCGCAGCACCGGGCAGGCGATGCCGCTGGCCAGCACCATCGCTTCCTGCTCGCGCTTGGAGCGGGTATAGAAGTCGTCCGCGACCGACACCACCACCGAGGAGCTGATCGCCACCAGACGCGTATTCGGCTGGCCCTTGATGATCTCGAGCTGGTGGCGCGTGGCGTCGACGTTATTGCGCACGAAGTCCTGCCAGTCGTTGCCGCCGATCTGGGCCTGCAGCATGACGACCGTCGATCCGTCGGTGAAGTGGCGCGTCCACTCGCCCGGCTCGGCCAGGTCGGCGTATTCCACCGTGATGTCGGGCTGCACGCGGCGCAGCACCTCGAGGTTGGCGCGGTGCTTGTCCAGCACCACCAGGTTGCGGTAGCCGCGCGCCTTGAGCCGCGCCACCAGGTTCTGGCCGACCAGGCCGGCGCCGCCGGGGAGGATGATCTTGCGGTCGAAATCGGTCATTGCGCTTCCTTTTCGATGCCGTACAGCGACACGCCAAGCTGGCGTGTGTCCTGTCCGACCTTGTGATCGACCGGCCGCACCGGCTTGTCGATCTTCAGTTCGATGTGCTGGGCCGCGCCAGGGTCGGCGCCCAGGTCCAGCACGATGCGGCGCCGGCGCTCGGTCGCATAAAAGGCCCAGGTGCCGGCAGGCTTGCCATTGACCAGCGCCTGCACGTTGATCTGTACCTCATAACCCGGCACGAAGCTGCCCAGGTCCAGCGTGAGCTTGCGTCCGCGCCCGGCCTCGGCCGGCAAGTTCAGTTCGGCGGCGCGGCCGTCCGACCACACGAAGTCGCCGTCCAGGTTGGACCAGCCCCGGCCCAGGATCTGTTTGAAGTACTCCGGCTGCGCCTTGACGGTCACGTAAGTGAAGGGCCGCGGCGGCACGCCCACGCGGAACAACGACAGACCCAGCGCCTCGACGTCGGGCCGGCCGCGCACCGGGTCGGGCGCGTCGGTATGGCGCACCTGGTAGCGGCGGTTGCGGGCCACCTCGTCGGGTCGGCACTGGTTCGGGCGGGTAAAGGAGATGTGCCAGTTCTCGTTGACGCACGCCAGGTCCGTGCCCTGGCGCTTGGCATAGGCCAGCAAACCCAGGGTATTGCCCCAGATCTCGCCCCAGTTTTCGGGGTTCTGTTCCAGGTCCAGCACCAGGCGCCCTTCGCCGGGCAGCTTGCGCAGCTGTTCGTACAGCGTGACGACGTTGGCGTGGTTATAGAAATAGATATAGATCGGCGGCATGCGCACCCAGAACCAGGCGCCGGCCACGGCCAGCAGCGCCAGCACGGCGGCGCCGGCCCGCTTGCCTTCGAAGGGGATGGCCTGCCAGGCGATCAGCACCAGCAGCGCGGCCGCCAGCGCCGGCACCGCGTAATAGAACAGCGCGATGTAGACCTGGTCGAGCATGTCGACGCCGACCTTGGCATAGTACAGCAGCGCCAGGGTGCCGCCGAGGAAGGCGATGCCGAGCGCACGCGCGTCGCGCATGAAGCCGAGGGATGCACGCGATGTGCGGCCGAGGCTCGCCAGCAGCACCACGACCAACGCCAGTCCCCATGCCACCGCGCCGCGCGCCGGCGCGCCATGGCCCAGTCCCCAGTAGACGCCGACGAATTTGGCCGCCTCGCGGATCGTGTTGCCCTTGTTGCCGCGTCCGAATTTCACGTACTGGTAGATCGGACCCGGGAAGTCCTTGATGGTGGCGATGATGAGCGGCACGAAAAACAGGAACAGGATGCCGACCGCCGTCAGGATCGCGCGCCGGTGGGTGCGGAACCAGGCGCGGCTCAGGATGCGCATCGACGCGTCGCGGCGCGCAACGAACCAGTTGGCGGCCACGACGACAATCAGGATCACGCCCAGCATCGGCACGAAGGACGCGTGGCCGTTGATCAGGAAGCCGCTGGCGACGGCCAGCGGAACCAGGGCATCGGTGCGGCCGTGCACCAGGCGGGAAATCGCCACCAGCATCGCCGCGTACGGCAGCACGTACAGGTGCGGGAACCACATGCCGTTCAAGATCGCGTGGTCGCTGTAGGCGAACGCCAGCATCGTGACCGCGCCGAACAGCAACGCCGGCACCAGGCTGCCGGCCATGCGCCGCACCATCGCCACGATCAGGACCAGCCAGGCGGCGTTGTACAGGTCGACCGCCAGCAACTGGCCGGAGAACGGCGACGGCACCACGTGCAGCAGGTCATGGAACAGCATCTCGCCAAAGGCCAGCACGTACAGGATCGCCGGGCCCGGATGGTTGAAACCGACCCGCGAGTAGTTGCCGTAGATGAGGTGGAAGCGCTTCGCGTCCAGCACCAGCAAGGTGTTGGCGGCAAAGTCGCTCGATTCGAAATTGACGGCCTGGATGATCGCCCAGTTGCTGCAGGCCAGCGCCACGGCGAGCAGCACGAACAGCAGCGCCCAGGTGCGCCAGCCCGGGGGGCGATGTAAATCGGTATGGAGACGGCTATGCATGCGGTGATTCGCTCAAATGTTCATTTTGTTGAAGACAAAGGCCGGCAGGTGGCGGATCACCATCATGATCACGGCCCATTTACCCGGCGCGTAGACGGTCGCCTTGCCGGCGGCGGAACCGTCGACGATCTGGCGCGCCACGTCTTCCACCGGCGCCAGGCCGCGCTGCGGCAGGTGGGCCGTCATCGGGGTCGCGGTCGGCCCCGGCTTGACCAGCACCACGCGCAAGCGGCTGCCGCTGCCGGCCAGGCGGTGCTGCAGGCCCTGCGCATAGCGCGTCACCAAACCCTTGGCGGCGCCGTAGACGTAGTTGGAACGGCGCCCGCGGTCGCCCGCCACCGACCCGATGATGGTGATCACGCCCCCGCTGCTCTCCATGTGGCCGGCAAAGGCTTCGGCGAACAGCACCGGCGACACCGCGTTCACCTGCAGGGCTTCGGCGGCGCTGTCCAGGCTGGCCTGGCAGGCCTGCTGGTCGGGCAGCGAACCGTGCGCGATCAGGACCTGGGTCGGCATCCCTTCCAGCACGATGGCGTCGACCAGCGCGCGGACCGCGCGCTGGTCCAGCAGGTCGGCGGCGCGCACCTGCACGCTGGAAGCGGGGCTGCGCACGCGCAGGTCGGCGGCGACGCGTTCGATGCGGTCGGCGTCGCGTCCGACCAGGGTCAGCGCCACCGTGTGTCCGCTCACCCATAGCCGCGCGCAGTGCTCGGCGATGGACGAGGTGGCACCGATGATCACGATGCGTTGTTGACGTTGTTGCGTGTGCTGCATATGGTTCAGCTTCCTATCAGTCGGCGCGACATCGACGAGCTGATGCCCGGGTCGCGGTATTGCAAGAATTCGGCAAGGCGCGGGTAACCCGATTCGAACAGGTCGCGCGGCATGCGCGCGTCCTTGGCGGCGTAGATGCGGCCCCCATGCTCGCGCACGATGGCGTCGAGCCGTTCGAACAGGCGCAGCGTCGTCTCGCCGCGGTTCGGGAAGTCCAGCGCCAGGGTCACACCGGGACGGGGGAAACTCATCATGCCCACGCTTTCGCGGTCGCCGAAGGTCTTCAGCACGGCCAGGAAGGAACCCTGGCCGGAAGCCTTGATCGCTTCCAGCATGGCGTGGAGGGCGCCCTGCCCGCCCGCGCGCGGCACCACGCTCTGGTACTGGTAGAAGCCGCGCGGGCCGTAGATCCGGTTCCAGTCGTGCAGGTTGTCGAGCGGGTAGGTGTATTTTTCGAAATGGGCGATGGCGCGCCCGGCCCGCAGGCTGTTGAGGCGGTAGTAGGCCGCATTGAACGCGTGCAGCGACAAGCCGTTCACCAGCGACACCGGGGGCACGAAAGGCACCCGCTTCGGCTTGCGCCCGGACTGCGTCTGAAGGTCCGGGATGTTGGCCAGGTTGGCGCGGAAGAACAGGCCGCGCCCGATGCCGGACAGGCAGTCGACCCAGGACACGGTCTGCTCCCAGCCGGCTTCGGAACTGTCGGCCAGGTGGAAGAACTCGTCGAGATTGCGGTAAGGGATGGTGTCGGTCACCAGCCACGGACCGCTCACGCGGCGCAGCTGCAGCGTGGCCTCCATGATCACGCCGGTCAGGCCCATGCCGCCGACGGTGGCGGCGAACCAGTCCGGCTGCAGTCCCGGCCCACAATCGATCACGCTGCCGTCGGTGCGCGCCAGGCGCAGGCCGGTAACGTGGTCGCCGAAGGAGCCCATCGCGTGGTGGTTCTTGCCGTGGATGTCGTTGGCGATGGCGCCGCCCACCGTGATCATCTGGGTGCCGGGCGTGACCGGCAGCAGCCAGCCCCGGGGAAGGCTCATGCGCTGGATATCGCGCAGCAGGGTGCCGGCTTCGCAGCGCAGGCGCCCGCTGGCCGCGTCGAAGGCGATGAAGCGGTCCATCCCGGTCGTGCGCCACAGGCGGCCGCCCGGGTTCAGGCAGACGTCGCCATAACTGCGCGCATTGCCCTGGGCCAGGCCGGCGCCGTCGGCCGGCGCCTGACGGGCTATCTGGCGCGCTATCACGTGTACAACCTGACTGCGGTCGCCCAGCGCCACCAGCTGGTGTTCCTGGCTGTCCAGCCGGCCCCACGACGACACTTTTACCATGGCCACCCGAGCGCGCCGATCAGCAGCACGGCGCCGAAGGCCAGGCCGGCCAGGCGGCTGGCGCGGTCCTTCACGGCGAACACCAGCGGATCGTCGTGCATGTGGCCGCGGTGCGCCTGCATCCAGATCCAGCTGATCCAGAACAGCAGCACCGGCACCGCGCCCCACACCGCTTCCGGCTGCTCGTACAGCATCAGCACGTTGTCGCTGTTCAGGTACAGCGCCAGCACCACCGCCGAGGCATAGCCGGCGGTGACGCCCATGTTCAGCACCAGCGGCTCGTCGGTGGTGTAGTAGCCGCGGCCGTGCACCTTGTGCTTGCCGGAGCTTGCCTGAACCTGCAGCTCGGCGTAGCGCTTGACGAAGGCCAGCGACAGGAACAGGAACACCGAGAAAGCCAGCAGCCAGAACGACAGCGGCATCGACAGCGCGGCGGCGCCGGCGGTGATGCGCAGGGTGTACAGCATGGCCAGCGTGATGCAGTCGAGCAGGATGACTTTCTTCAGGCCGAGCGAGTACACGCAGGTCAGCGCGAAGTAGAAGATCAGCCAGGGCAGGAAGGTCCCGCCGACCAGCGCCCCCAGCGCCAGGCTGGTGGCCAGCAGCAGCGGCGCAGCCACCACGCCATGCCAGGCCGGCACCGCGCCCGAGGCGAAGGGCCGCAGGCGCTTGCGCGGATGGGCGCGGTCGCTTTCCAGGTCGAGCAGGTCGTTGGCGATGTAGACGGTCGAGGCGCACAGGCTGAACGAGATGAAGGCCAGCACCAGCGTCAGCCAGTGGTCGACATCGAACACCTGGTGCGCCGCCACCAGCGGCACGAACAGCAGCATGTTCTTCAGCCACTGGTGCACGCGCAGCACGCGACGCCAGGCCTTGAAGCCGCGCGCCGGCGGCGGGAACACCCGCTCCACGCCGCACAGCGCCGCCGCCTTGCCGGCCAGGCCCCGAGCCCCGTTCACCACGATGGCCTTGCGGGCGCGGCGCCAGACCTTGAGGTCGGCCGAGGAATTGCCGACGTAGTCGAAGCCGCCCTGGCCATAAGCGCGTTCCAGCGCCTCGGCCTTGTGCTCGCCGGCCAGGTTGGTATTGCCGTCGCTGGCCAGCACCTCGTCGAACACGCCCAGGTGGCCGGCCACGGCATCGGCGATCTCGCGGTCGGACGCGGTGCACAGCACCAGGCGGCGGCCGGCGGTGCGCTGTTCCTTCAGCCAGGCCAGCAGCGCTTCGTTGTACGGCAGGAGCGCCGCATCGAAACTGCTGCGGCTGGCCAGCTTGCGCTTGAGGACCGCCTTGCCCTGCATCAGCCACAGCGGAAAGCGCAACACGTCGAGCGGCCGGTCGTGCGATACGCGCAGCGCCGATTCGTGCAGCATGTCGGTATAAATCAAGGTACCGTCCAGGTCGACGACCAGCGGCGCCGCTGTCAAGGTAATGTCCTGTTGAAGATGCATGTGTCGACCGATGTCACCCGATTGGAAAAATACCAAATAGCTAATAGCAAATTTTCAGCATTATAACCGAGCAGCAAGCCTGCCGGATTAATACGCGAAGGCGGCAACGGACCTTGCGGGTGGCCGCACTTGCGTTCCGTATGCCTTTCGGCAACACTGTGAACCCCCTGTTCCTTGCCGCCGCCATGTCGACCCGTACCTTCGCCTCACTCCTGCTGCCCTTGTTCGCCGTCGCCTGCCTGGTCGTGGCCTACCTGACCGGCCATGAACTGCGCGCCGGCATGGTGAATGCGGATGGCCTTTACCTGCCGACGCTGTTCGACGACCTGCTGCGCCACGGCGGCCGGTTCTCGACCTGGTACCTGACGCCGGTGCCGTATTTCTTCCCGGATTACCCGATGTTCCTGGCGGCCTACTGGCTGGGGCCCGATGCCTACCTCCAGATCGTCATCTTCAGCGCCCTCCAGTGCGTGCTGCTGCTGTCCGCGATTTACCTGTTTGCGCGCACCCTGCGCATCGAGGCGGCGCTGCCCTGCGCGGCGTTCAGCCTGACGCTGCTGGCCTGGCTGGCGCTGTCGGCCCGGGAACCCTTCGTGCTGCTGCTGTGGAATGGCTGGCACTTCGGCGGCTTCATCGTTACCCTGCTGGCGCTGGCGGCCTGGCAGCGCTTTGCGGATGGCGGCGGGTACCGCGCGCTGGGGCTGGCCTGTGCACTGGCCTTCCTGACCACGCTCTCGGACAGCCTGTTCCTGCTGCAGGCCGCCGTGCCGCTGGCATGCGCCGCCAGCGCGCGTATGCTGCTCGAGCGCGATTATCTTGCAGGCCGGCGCCTGCGCCTGGCCTTGCCCTGGATGCCCGCCGCCGCGGCGCTGCTGGGCCACATGAGCTACAAGGTAGTGGTCCCCCACGCGACGCGCTACAGCGCACAGATGGATCTTCATCACCTGGCCGCCAACCTGCATGACCTGCACGCCATCGCGCTGCAGCTGTGGAATGCGCTGCCGCTGGCGGTGCTGTGCTGGCTCGCCTTGTTCGTCATTGCGCTGGCGTGCGCCGTGCGCCTGGCGCTGCGGCGCGATCCTTTCGGCCTGCCGCGCCCACTGGCCTGGCTGCTGGTGTTCTGGCTGATTTCGCTGGCGGGGCAGGTAGCGGTGTCGCTGCTGGTCCATAACCTGCCGATGGCGGCACGCTACTTCATTCCGGCGGCATGCTGGCCGATCCTGCTCGCGCCGATGATGGCGGCGCACCTGCTGCGCGGCCGCGCGCCGGCGCTGCTCCTGGCCGGCACGCTGGCATGCGCAGTCGGGACCGGCGTGGCGACGCTGCGGCAATGGCAGGCGCATCCCATCGAACGCGCCTACTACCCGGAGGACGTGGCCTGCGTCGACCGCGCGCTGGCCGGTACGGGCCTGCGTTACGGCATCGCCCAATACTGGGATGCCAAGCTGTTCCAGGGCTTCAGCCACCAGGGCATCGTGCTGGCCCAGCACCTCGAATCGCTGGAAGAACTGCCCTGGATTACCACCACGCGCTACTTCAGGCCGGCCTACGATTTCGCCCTGATCGGCCCCAAGGCGCCGCCGCCCCACTATATCCCGCCGGAAAAGCTGGTGGCGATCAACGGCCAGCCGGCGGCGCAGGTACGCTGTGGCGGCTACACGCTGATGTTATATGGGCAGGACAAGCTGAAGGTGACGCGGGGCGCCGTGGCGGCGCGCTGGAAGCCGTGATGCGAAGGCGTTCGGGATGCCGGCCCGGGCGTCCCATCGGCCACGCCGGCGTGCACACCGGTTGATTACACCAGCACCAGATTATCCCGGTGCACCAGCTCGGGCGCCTCGACGTAGCCGAGGATGCCCTCGATCTCGCTGGAGGCGTGGCGCATGATGCGTTTCGTTTCGCTTGCGGTGTAGTTGGTCAGCCCGCGCGCGATTTCCCTGCCGTCCTCGCCCATGCAGGCGACCAGGGCGCCGCGCCCGAATTCGCCGCGCACCGCGAGCACGCCGATCGGCAGTAAGGACTTACCTTCTTTGGCCAGCTTCTGTACGGCGCCGGCATCCAGCACCAGCTCCCCGGCGGTGTGCAGGTGGTCGACCATCCACTGGCGGCGCGCGGTCAGGCGCCCGGTCGGCGCGCTCAGCTGGGTGCCGATCGCTTCCCCCTGCGCCAGGCGCACCAGCACATTGTCTTCCCTGCCCCAGGCGATCACGGTGTGGGCGCCCGAGCGCGCGGCGCGGCGCGCGGCCAGCACCTTGGTCAGCATGCCGCCGCTGCCGATGCTGCTGCCGGCGCCGCCGGCCATCGCTTCCAGGCTGGCGTCACCCGCTTGCGCCTGGGCGATCAGGCGTGCTTGTGGGTCCTTGCGCGGGTCGGCCGAGAATAGCCCCTTCTGGTCGGTCAGGATGACCAGGGCATCGGCCTCGATCAGGTTGGCGACCAGGGCGCCGAGGGTATCGTTGTCGCCGAACTTGATTTCGTCGGTGACCACGGTGTCGTTCTCGTTGATGATCGGGACCACGCCCAGGCGCAGCAGGGTCGTGAGCGTCGAGCGCGCGTTCAGGTAGCGTTCGCGGTCGGCCAGGTCGGCGTGGGTCAGCAGCACCTGGGCGGTTTTCACGCCGTGCGTGCGGAAGCTGGTCTCGTAGATGTGGGCCAGGCCCATCTGGCCGCAGGCGGCGCAGGCCTGCAGTTCGTGGATGTCGGTCGGACGGCTGCCGAAGCCGAGGCGCAGCATGCCTTCGGCGATGGCGCCGCTGGAGACCAGCACGACTTCCTTGCCGAGCGAGCGCAGCGAGGATATCTGGGCGGCCCAGCGCGCGATCGCGGCGTTGTCGAGGCCACGGCCTTCGTTGGTGACGAGCGAGGAGCCGACCTTGACGATGATGCGGCCGGCTTGTCGAATAGCAGAGGGAATGGGGGCGTTGGTGTCGGTCATGGCAAAGTCACTGCAGGAGCGGACGGCCGCGCGGACGCAGAGCCAGCAGCGCAAGGCCGGCCAGCAATTCGATCACGCACACGGCCAACAATGGACCCTGGGGCAGGCCGATGACAAAGGCGGCGGCCAGGCGGCCGAGCGGCTGCGCCAGGATGAACAATGCGGTGAGGTCGCCGAGGATGGGCTGGTCGCCCCGCCGCGCCGCCAACAGAGCCAGCCCCGCGGTGGCGAAGCGCACTCCAACATAGATGGCGTAGAACTGGCTGTAGCCGTTCACGCCAACGAGAAACAAGCCTAGCCGCTCGGCGATCCGGTCCGGATCGAGCATGGCCGAGAACGCGGCCAGCGAACTGACCGTGGCCGTCACCTGCAGCAGCTGGCTGCGCAGGCGGGCGAGCGTTGCGGCTTGGACTGGCAACAACTTAATCTTCTAAGATCTTGAAACGAGGATCGTCCGGATCGATCGACGAGATGCCGCGTGCTTCCTCGGTCATCTGCATTTCTTCCGAGCGCTGCTCGCTGTGACGGGCGGTTTCCAGGTACTTGTAGATCGCGTGCACCAGGTCTTCGCAGCCTTCGCGGTTCAGTGCCGAAATCTCGAACACCGGGCCTTTCCAGGCCATCTTCTTGACGAAGTCCTTGACCAGCTTCTTGCGCTCCGCTTCCGGCACGACGTCGAGCTTGTTCAGGACCAGCCAGCGCGGCTTGTTGACCAGTTCCTCGTCGTACTTCTCGAGTTCCTTGACCAGTGCCTTGGTTTCCTTGACCGGGTCGCCCTTGCCGTCCGTCGGCGCAAAATCGACGATGTGCAGCAGCAGGCCGGTGCGGCTCAAGTGGCGCAGGAACTGGTGACCCAGGCCGGCGCCTTCCGCCGCACCTTCGATCAGGCCGGGAATGTCGGCGATGACGAAGCTCTTTTCGTGCGACACGCGCACCACGCCCAGGTTCGGGTGCAGGGTCGTGAACGGATAGTCGGCGATCTTCGGACGCGCGTTCGAGACGGCGGTGACGAAGGTCGACTTGCCGGCGTTCGGCATGCCGAGCAGGCCGACGTCGGCCAGCACCTTCAGCTCCAGGCGCAGCGAGCGGCGTTCGCCTTCGCGGCCTTCGGTCTTCTGGCGCGGCGCGCGGTTGGTCGAGGTCTTGAAGTGGATATTGCCCCACCCGCCCTCGCCGCCCTTGCCCAGCAGCTCGACCTGGCCGTGTTCGGTCAGGTCGGCGATGATCTCGCCATTGTTATCGTCGATGATCAGGGTGCCGACCGGCATGCGCAGGTAGACGTCCTCGGCACCCTTGCCGTAGCAATCGGAACCGCGGCCCGGCTCGCCGTTGCGCGCCGTGTGCACCTTGGAGAAGCGGAAGTCGACCAGCGTGTTGATGTTGCGGTCGGCGATCGCCCAGATCGAGCCACCCTTGC
>Ga0308168_1001615_pt1 | contig 20085 bp, 15 predicted proteins | sample PhyCR2_FD_202133 | JGI IMG/M metagenome (GOLD analysis project Ga0308168, IMG submission 202133) | Phyllosphere microbial communities from UC Gill Tract Community Farm, Albany, California, United States - DLSLRC.R2 | ecosystem: Host-associated > Plants > Phyllosphere > Unclassified | place: USA...
CTGGGCCTGAAAGCCTGACCCCCTGACGCGCCCCGCGCGCGACGCCCGCCGAACTGGACGGCTTGCCCGGCAATCTGCTGGCATACTGACCGGGACGGCGGGCGTTTCTTTTCGCTGTCGTTGCAACACCTCGAATTTTGATACCGTCGCAGAACCCGCGACCTAAAAACCGTCATTCCCGCGCAGGCGGGAATCCAAGTTTTGCGGCAGAGCCACGAACTTGGGTTCCCGCCTTCGCGGGAACGACGCAGAGCTGGAGAATTCACTATGCCCACCGTCGAACTGAACGGCGCCGCCATCACCAACGCAGAAAGCTTCCACATCGAGAGCGCCCGCGCCTTCGGCTTCCCGGACTCGTATCCGCACACCATGGATTCCTGGGTCGACTGCCTCAGCTACCTGCGCGACGAAGACGGCATGAGCAGCATCCGCCTCAAGCCGGACGAAACCCTGCACATCGTGGTCACCCACTCGGCAGCCCTGCGCGAACGTGCCGAGGACGTGCTGGAAGAGATGGCGTTCTGCATCATCGGCATCAACGAGCGCTACGAAGACTACGGCGAGAAGCCGGCGCTGGAACTCGAACTGCGCTAGGCCGCGCCACCCATCCCGGTGGACGTATGTGCCGGTATAATGTTCTGCTCACCTCCATTCAGTCCGCAGAACATCATGCAAGATAAATATAGTCCAGCCGAAGTCGAACAGGCCGCCCAGGCCTACTGGAAGTCGATCGACGCCTATAAAGCGGTCGAACACGACCCGCGTTTCCCAAAAGGCAAGTATTACGCCTGCTCGATGCTGCCTTACCCGTCGGGCAAGCTGCACATGGGTCACGTGCGCAACTATACGATCAACGACGTGATGTACCGCTACCTGCGGATGAACGGCTACAACGTGCTGATGCCGATGGGCTGGGACGCCTTCGGCATGCCCGCCGAGAATGCGGCGATGGCCAACAACGTGCCGCCGGCGGAGTGGACCTATTCGAACATCGCCCACATGCGCAGCCAGATGGAGTCGATGGGCCTGGCGATCGACTGGTCGCGCGAGATGACCGCCTGCAAGCCGGAATACTACAAGTGGAACCAGTGGATGTTCCTGAAGATGCTCGAGAAGGGCATCATCTACCAGAAGACCGGCACCGTGAACTGGGACCCGGTCGACCAGACCGTGCTCGCCAACGAGCAGGTGGTGGACGGCAAGGGCTGGCGTTCGGGCGCGACCATCGAGAAGCGCGAAATCCCGATGTACTACGTGCGCATCACCGACTACGCCGAAGAACTGCTCGACTACGTCGATAACAAGCTGCCGGGCTGGCCGGAGCGCGTGCGCATCATGCAGGCCAACTGGATCGGCAAATCGGTCGGCGTGCGCTTCGCCTTCCCGCACGTGATCACCGACGATGCCGGTGAACCGATCAACGACGGCAAGCTGTACGTCTTCACCACCCGCGCCGACACCATCATGGGCGTGACCTTCTGCGCGGTCGCCGCCGAGCACCCGCTGGCGGCCCAGGCCGCCAAGAACAATCCGGCACTGCAGGCCTTCATCGCCGAGTGCAAGCAGGGTTCCGTGATCGAAGCCGACATGGCGACGATGGAAAAGAAGGGCATGCCGACCGGCCTGACCGTCATCCATCCGATCACCGGCGAAGAAGTGCCGGTCTGGATCGGCAACTACGTGCTGATGACCTACGGCGACGGCGCCGTGATGGGCGTGCCGGCCCACGACGAGCGCGACTTCGCGTTCGCCAAGAAGTACGACCTGCCGATCAAGCAGGTGGTCGCGGTCGAGGGCGAGACCTTCTCGCTGGACGGCTGGCAGGAGTGGTACGGCGACAAGGAACGCGGCGTCATCGTCAACTCGGGCCACTACGACGGCCTGGACTACATCGCCGCCGTCAACGCGGTGTCGGGCGACCTGGCCGAGAAGGGCCTGGGCGACAAGAAGGTCACCTTCCGCCTGCGCGACTGGGGCATCTCGCGCCAGCGCTACTGGGGCACGCCGATCCCGATGATCCACTGCGAGGCCTGCGGCACCGTGCCGGTGCCCGAAAAAGACTTGCCGGTGGTGCTGCCGGAAGACTGCGTCCCGGACGGCAGCGGCAACCCGCTGAAGAAGCACGAAGCCTTCCTGAAGGTCGACTGCCCATGCTGCGGCAAGCCGGCGCGCCGCGAGACGGATACGATGGACACCTTCATCGACTCGTCCTGGTACTACATGCGGTATACCTCGCCGGGTTCGGACGACGCCATGGTCGACCCGGCCCGCAACGATTACTGGATGCCGATGGACCAGTACATCGGCGGCATCGAGCACGCCGTGCTGCACCTGCTGTACGCGCGCTTCTGGACCAAGGTGATGCGCGACTTCGGCCTCGTGAAATTCGACGAGCCCTTCGTCAACCTGCTCACGCAAGGCATGGTGCTGAACGAGACCTATTACCGCGAAGAAGAGTCGGGTAAAAAAACCTGGTTCAACCCGGCCGACGTCGACCTGGTGTTCGACGACCGCGGCCGTCCGCAGGCCGCCGCGCTGAAAGCCGACGGCGCCCCGGTCATCATCGGCGGCACCGAAAAGATGTCGAAGTCGAAGAACAACGGCATCGACCCGCAAGCCCAGATCGAGCAGTACGGCGCCGACACCGCGCGCCTGTTCACCATGTTCGCGGCGCCGCCGGAACAGACCCTGGAATGGTCGGAATCGGGCGTCGAAGGCGCGAGCCGCTTCCTGCGCCGCGTCTGGGCCTTCGCCTACGCCCAGCGCGAGCGCGTCGCCGCAAGCCTGGCCGCCCAGCAGCAAGGCACGCTGGACGATGCCCAGAAGCTGCTCCGCCGCGAAGTGCACAAGGTGCTGCAGCAGGCCGACTACGACTTGAAGCGCATCCAGTACAACACCGTGGTGTCGGCCTGCATGAAGATGCTGAATACCCTGGAGTCGGCCAAGCTGGCGGAAGGCGCCGCCGGCGACGCTGTGATCGCCGAAGGCCTGTCGATTTTCCTGCGCATGCTGAACCCGGTGGCGCCGCACATCACCCACGCACTGTGGACGGAACTCGGCTATGCCGCCAAGCATGGCGACATCCTTGACGTGCAGTGGCCGGCGGTCGACCCGGCGGCGCTGGAACAGTCGGAAATCGAGATGATGATCCAGGTGAACGGCAAGCTGCGCGGCTCGGTCAAGGTCGCAAAGGATGCCGACAAGGCCGCCATCGAAGCCGCCGCGCTGGCGTCGGAAGCGGTGCAGAAGTTCGTCGAAGGCACGCCGAAGAAGGTCATCGTCGTCCCCGGCAAACTGATCAACATCGTGGTGTAAGCGATGACCATCTCCTCCCTGAAAAGAAGGATGGTCTTGCGCGCGGCGGCTGCGGCTGCCGTGGCCGTCGTTCTGCCGGGCTGCGGCTTCCAGCTGCGCGGTTCGAACGGCAGCTACACGATGCCCTTCCACAGCTTCTACACGGGCTTCCCGGACAACTCGGCCCTGGGCACGGAACTCAAGCGCAACCTGCGCGCGGGCGGCGTGAGCATCGCCGACTCGGCCACCGCGGCCGAGGCCCAGCTGGTGGTGCTGAGCGAAAACCGCGGCAAGCAGATCCTGTCGCTGAACAGCCTGGGCCGCGTGCGCGAATACCTGCTGACCTATACGCTGACGTTCACGGTGCGCGACCCGAAAGGCGTCGAGCTGATGGCGCCGGCCGAGATCTCGCTGCGCCGGAACATGGCCTTCGATGAGACCCAGGTGCTGGCCAAGGAATCCGAGGAAGCGCTGCTGTACCGCGACATGCAGGCCGACCTGGTACAACAGATCATGCGCCACCTGGCGGCCATGAAGCCGGCGACGTAAGAGGAAACACCCATGCAACTTCGGCCTGAGGCGCTCGACGGGCACCTCGCCAAGGGGCTCGCGCCCCTGTACGTGATCACCAGCGACGAGCACCTGCTGGCGCTGGAAGCGGCGGACAAGATCCGCGCGCGGGCGCGGGCGCAGGGCTTTTCCGAGCGTGAGGTCTTGAGCGTCGAGCGCAGTTTCAAGTGGGGCGAGCTGCTGGCCGCCAACCAGGAAATGTCCCTGTTCGGCGACAAGAAGCTGATCGAGCTGCGCATCCCCGGCGGCAAGCCGGGCAAGGACGGCAGCGCGGCGCTGCAGAACTACGCGAAAGACCTGAACCCGGACAACCTGACCCTGATCACGCTGCCCAAGCTCGACTGGCAGACGGCCAAGGCGGCCTGGGTGGCGCAGCTGCAGCAGGCCGCGGTCTACATCGAGATCCCGAACGTGGAACGCGCCCAGCTGCCGAACTGGATCGGCATGCGCTTAAGCAGCCAGGGGCAGGGCGCCGACCGCCACGGCCTCGACTTCATCGCCGATCGCGTCGAGGGAAATTTGCTGGCGGCGCACCAGGAAATCCAGAAGCTGGGCCTGCTGTACGAGCCGGGCAAGCTGAGCTATGAACAGGTGCACGACGCGGTGCTGAACGTGGCGCGCTACGACGTGTTCAAGCTGTCGGAAGCGATGCTGGCCGGCGATCCGGCGCGCCTGGTGCGCATGCTGGAAGGCCTGAAAGGCGAGGGCGAGGCGCTGCCGCTGGTGCTGTGGGCGGTGTCCGAGGAAATCCGCACGCTGCTAAAATTGAAAGCCGGCATGGCGCAGGGCCGGCCGCTCGGTGCGCTGCTGAAGGAATACCGCATCTGGGGTCCGCGCGAACGGATGATGGAGCCGGCGCTGCGCCGGATGTCGCTGCCGACCCTGGAAGCGGCGCTGCAGCAGGCGGCGCAGGTCGACAAGATGGTCAAGGGCTTGCGTGCGAAGCAGTTCGCGGGCGATGCCTGGGATGCGATGCTGCAGCTGGCCTTGCGCGTGGCATCATAGGTAAATGAACGATCGTTGAACGCAAACGGATGACGCAAATGGACATTACTGAATACATGCAAACCATCGGCCGCCAGGCCCGTGCCGCCTCGCGCGCCATGGCCCGCGCCGACAGCGCCACCCGCAACCAGGCCCAGCTGCTGATCGCCGCCGCCATCGAACGCGACGCGCCGGCCCTGGTCGAAGCCAACGCGCGCGACCTCGACGCCGCCCGTGCCAACGGCCTGGCGCCGGCGCTGCTCGACCGCCTGGCGTTGTCGAGCAAGGCGATCGCCACCATGGTCGACGGCCTGCGCCAGATCGTCGCGCTGCCGGACCCGATCGGCGAAATCAACGGCATGAAATTCCGCCCGAGCGGCATCCAGGTCGGCCAGATGCGCGTGCCGCTGGGCGTGATCGGCATCATCTACGAGGCGCGGCCGAACGTGACCGTGGATGCGGCCGGCCTGTGCATCAAGAGCGGCAATGCCGCCATCCTGCGCGGCGGTTCGGAAGCGATCCACTGCAACCGCGCGCTGGCCGCGCTGGTGGCCGAGGGCCTGCGCGGCGCCGGCCTGCCCGAGCACGGCGTGCAGGTGGTGGACACGGTCGACCGCGCCGCCGTCGGCGCCCTGATCACGATGCCGGAGTACGTGGACGTGATCGTCCCGCGTGGCGGCAAGGGCCTGATCGAGCGCCTCATGAAGGAGTCGACGGTCCCGATGATCAAGCACCTGGACGGCATCTGCCACGTCTACATCGACGCCAAGGCCGATCTCGCCAAGGCGCTGCCGATCGCCATGAACGCCAAGACCCACCGCTACGGCACCTGCAACACGATGGAGACGCTGCTGGTGGCGCGCGCCATCGCTCCCACGGTGCTGCCGCAGCTGGCCGACCTGTACGCGACGAAAGAGGTCGAGCTGCGCGCCGACCCGGAAGCGCTGGCCATCCTGCAGGGCTATCCGCACCTGGCCGCCGCCACCGAGGAAGACTGGCGCACCGAATACCTGGCGCCGATCCTGGCGGTGAAGATCGTCGACGGCATCGACGCCGCGATCGAGCATATCAACACCTGGTCGTCAAAGCACACCGACGCCATCGTCACCGAAGACTACAGCGACGCGATGCGCTTCCTGCGCGAAGTCGATTCGGCCTCGGTGATGGTGAACGCGTCGACCCGCTTCGCCGACGGTTTCGAGTACGGCCTGGGCGCCGAGATCGGGATTTCGAACGACAAGCTGCATGCGCGCGGGCCGGTCGGGCTGGAAGGGCTGACCTCACTTAAATATGTGGTCTTTGGCCACGGCGAGATCCGCGAATGACCGGCAACGCCCGCACGTAACCGACAGCGCTCGCACGTGGTCCCTGCGAAGGCAGGGATCCAAGTTGTCGGCTACATCACGAACTTGGACCCCTGCCTGCGCAGGGGCGACGTTCATGAGCCAACTCTGTAATCGACTATAAGGATCTGCATGGCCTACCTCTGGATCAAAGCCTTCCACATCATCTTCATCGTCTCCTGGTTCGCCGGCCTGTTCTACCTGCCGCGCATCTACGTGAACCTGGCCCAGGAAACCAATCCGGCGGCACTCGAGCGCCTGCTCGGGATGGCCCGCCGCCTGTTCCGCTTCACCACGATGCTGGCGCTGCCGGCGCTGCTGCTGGGTCTTTGGCTATGGCTGGGCTACGGCATCCGCGGCGGCTGGCTGCATGCGAAACTGGCGCTGGTGATCCTGGTGATCGGCTACCATCACGCGTGCGGATCGCTGCTGAAAAAGTTCGAGCGCGGCGTGAATACGCGTAGCCACAAGTGGTTCCGCGTGTTCAATGAAGTGCCGGTTTTGCTGCTGATTGCGATTGTGATTCTGGTCGTGGTCAAGCCGTTCTAAGCGCCAGCTTCAAAACGTCGCCCCTGCGAAGGCAGGGGCCCAAGTTGCCGGCGTTTCGTTAGCGCGTGCAGAACTTGGGCCCCTGCCTGCGCAGGGGCGACGGGATTTTCCGGCGGCCGGATCCTGATCCCGGCCGCTTCTATTTGTAAACAACGGATAAAGGGTACCCCCGATGACCTCCTATTTCTGCCCCTGCCCACGCGGCATGGAACAAGCCCTCGCCGACGAACTGGCCGAGATCGCACAGACCACCAACAGCAAAACCCTGAAGGTCCACAACCAGGTCCCCGGCGGCGTCCACTGCTCGGGCGACATGCTCGACGCCTACCGCCTCAACCTGCATTCGCGCATCGCCTCGCGCGTGCTGATGCGGATCGCGAATAAAACCTACAGCAACGAGAACGACATCTACGACCTGGTGCTCGAGCAGCCCTGGGAAGACTGGTTCAGCGTCGACCACACCATCCGCGTCGACCTCACCGCCATCAAGTCGCCGCTGAAAAGCCTGGAATTCGCCACGCTGAAGATCAAGGACGCCGTGTGCGACCGCTTCCGCGACCAGTTCGGCAAGCGGCCGTCGGTCGACACGCGCGAGCCTGACATGCGCATCGTCGGCTTTCTCGACGCACGCAATTTCACGATCTACCTGGACACCTCGGGCGAGGCGCTGTTCAAGCGCGGCTGGCGCGAAGAGACCGGCGACGCGCCGCTGCGCGAGAACCTGGCCGCCGGCCTGCTGCGCGTGGCCGGCTGGAAGCCGGGCGTGCCGCTGTTCGACCCGATGTGCGGTTCCGGTACGATCCTGATCGAGGCCGCCCAGATGGTGCAGGGCACCCCGCCGGGTGCGCGCCGCCGCTTCGCCTTCGAGAAGTTCGCCAACTTTGAGCGCCAGGCCTGGCAGGACATGAAGGCGGCGATCAAGCCGAACCCGCTCCCAAGCGAGCCGACCATCTTCGGTTCCGACATCTCGGGCGACATGGTGGCGATGACGCGCCACAACCTGCACGCGGCCGGCATCCTGTTCGAGGTGCCGCTCAAGCAGATCGAGGCGCAGCAGGTGCAGGCACCGACCGCCACCCCGGGCTTGGTGGTGACCAACCCGCCGTACGGCGAGCGGATCGGCGTGCGCGGCGATTCCACCATCCCGCAGGACGAGATGGCGGTCGGCTTCTACCAGCAGCTGTCGAGCACCCTGAAGCAGCGCTTCGCCGGCTGGACCGTGTACCTGTTCACGGCCGACCTGGGCGTGCCCAAGATGCTGCGCCTGAAGGAATCGCGCAAGACCCCGTTCTTCAACGGCGCGCTCGAATGCCGCCTGTTCCGCTTCGACATGGTCGCCGGCTTCAACCGCCGCGACGGCGCCAAACCGGACGCCAAACCCGCACAACCATAACCATGCTGCCCGAACCAGAACCCGACAACCTGCCGAAGGATCCCGTCACCCCGGTACCGCTGCCCGCGCCGCACAAGGTCACGATGCTGTCGGCCGGCGGCCTGGCCGCACTGCTGGCCGCGCTGGCGATGCTGGGACCGTTCTCGGTCGACGCCTACCTGCCGGCCTTCCCGGCGATCCAGGACAACCTGCACGCGACCTCGATCGAAGTCCAGCAGACGCTGACCGCCTACATGCTGGCGTTTGCCGTCATGTCGCTGTGGCACGGCGCGCTGTCGGACGCCTTCGGGCGCCGCAACGTGATCCTGGTCGGCATGGTCGTGTTCGCGGTCGGCACGCTCGGCTGCGCGTCCGCGCATTCGGTGCACTACCTGTGGATATTCCGCATCATGCAGGGCATCTCGGCCGGCGCCGGGGTGGTGGTGGGCCGCGCCATCATCCGCGACCTGTATGCGGGCGCGCCGGCCGCGCGCCTGCTGTCGATGGTGACGATGATCTTCTCGATCGCGCCGGCGATCGCGCCGGTGCTGGGCGGCTGGGTGGTGACCCTGCTCGACTGGCGCGCCATCTTCCTCGGCCTGCTGGTGTTCAGCCTGGGCCTGTTGTGGGTGTGCTGGCAGCACCTGCCGGAAACCGTGCCGAAGGAGCAACGCCAGCCTTTCAATCCGCGCTTCCTGGCGAAGAGCTACTGGGCCATCTTCAGCTCGGTGCAATTCCAGATGAAGTCGGGCGTGACCGCCTTCAATTTCGGCGGCATGTTCCTGTTCATCTCGGGCGCGCCGGTGCTGCTGCCGGTGCACCTGCACCTGGGGCCGTCGGACTTCGCGTGGCTGTTCGTGCCGGCCGTGGGCGGCATCTTCCTGGGCGCGCTGGCCGCCAACCGGCTGGCCGGCAAGATGCATTTCTCGCGCCAGATCGCGATCGGCTATGCCTTCATGCTGGCCGCGGTGACCTTCAGCGTGAGCTATCACGGCTTCTTCCCGCCGGCGCTGCCGTGGACCGTGCTGCCGATGTTCTTCTATAACTTCGGCAGTTCGGTCATCAACCCCAGCGCGACCCTGCTGGCGCTCGACCTGTTCCCGCATATCCGCGGCACCGCGGCGTCCTGCCAATCGTTCCTGACCACGCTGATGGGCGCGATCGTGGCCGGCATCGTGGCGCCGGCGCTGACCCATTCCGTACTGGCGATGGCCCTCGGCCAGGCCGCCTTTGCGCTGGCTTCGCTGGCGTGCTGGATGGTGTCGCGCCATTACCGCCGGCGCAACGGATTGGCATGAGCTGCTTGCGCAAAGATCGCAGACCTGTCATATAGGTATGCGATCATCGTTTGATCAAAATCAATACATTCTGGCCGAGTTATGACTCTAAAACACATCACTTACGTCAGAAATTGTTGTTCCCGGGCAGAAATGTATATATGCTAAGACCCGTTTTCATTATGAGAACAGAGCCTGGAAAATTGCTCTTTTCGAAAGATTAAAAATAAAATACTTCGTGGCAGTTGTCCCTGACCGGGTGCCACTTTCCCAAGACTGTGGCGGCCGTGCTTGACTCAATACAATCAGACCAGGACATACGCAATCGTTTGCTGATCGCACGGTTGCCGGCCATGCCCCAGATTCTCATCAAGTTGCTCGCCCATTTGCAGGCGGACGACCTGGGCATGGCGGAACTGGCGGCGCTGGTCGCCACCGATGCGGGCATGACGGGCAAGATCCTGAGCGTTGCCAACAGCTCGGCTTATCACCGCGGCGCTCGCCAGGTCAGCCTCGAGCAGTCGATGCTGGCGCTCGGCACCGACATGATCAAGATCCTGGTGATCGGCGACTCGGTGTTCCAGACCTTCAACAGCTTCCCGAATTCCGGCGCCACCGACCTGCGCGGCTTCTGGAAGCAATCGCTGACGACGGCGGTCCTGGCGCGCGAGATCGCGCGCCGCATCGGCTATGCCCAGTCCGAGGAAGCCTACCTGGCCGGCCTGCTGCACAATGTCGGTCGCCTGGCGCTGCTGGCCACCGCGCCCAAGGAGTACGCCTATAACTTCCTGGCGCACGACGACGAAGACCTGTGCGCGGTCGAGCAGCGCACGCTGCAGATCACCCATACCGAAGCCGGCGCCTGGCTGATCGAGCGCTGGCAGCTGGATTCCTTCCTGGCCGATTCGGTGCTGTACCACCACGAGCCGAGCGAGCGCCTGGAAGCCGCCCACCCCCTGATCCGCATCCTGCGCACCGCCCACGTGCTGGCCTACCACGCCGACGACATCGCGCAGGTGATCGAAGCCTGCAAGCTGTGCGGCCTGGACCCGGAGGATGCCGACGCCATGCTGGCCGGCGCCACGCGCCAAGTCGAGAAGTCGGCGATCCACCTCGGCATCGACCTGGCCGGCGCCGACGACGTCCTGGCACCGCCGGCCTACGCGCCGCCGCCGCCGAGCGACCCGGTGCAGCAGCGCCTGAACGAAGAGGTGCGCAACCTGGTGCTGGTCTCGGAAATCGGCCAGGTCTTCACACGCCAGCAGCAGGATGGCGATAAAAGCGGGCACGGCGAAACCGGGCTGCTGGAATCGATGACGCGCTCGGCGCGCATCCTGTTCGATTTCGAGAATGCGCTGGTGCTGCTGGAAAACCCGACCGGCCAGGCGCTGGTCGGGGCCGCGATCGGCAGCCAGCAGCGCATCGCCGAATTCGCGGTGTCGCTCGCCAAGGGCGGCGCCGTGGCCCAGGCGGCGCTGGAGCGCAAACTGGCCTACGTGCGCCGCGACCGCCCGCTCGGCCTGCCGGAAGAGCAGCTGCTGCGCCTGCTCGGCGCCGAATCGATGGTGTGCGTGCCGCTGGTCGCCGGCGGGCGCTGCCTGGGCGTGCTGGTCGGCGGCGTCGCCAGCTGGCAGCTGCCGTCCTGCCAGAAGCGCGAGCGCTTCCTGCAGTCGTTCGGCAACCAGGCAGCAAGCGCGCTCGAGAAAGCGATCCAGGCGCGTGGCCAGGCGCGCCGCCAGCTGGCTAACGTGGCCGAGGAATACCGCGAAGCCTCGCGCCGCGTGGTCCACGAGGTCAACAACCCGCTGGCCATCATCAAGAATTACCTGTCGGTCCTGGACAGCAAGCTGGAACGCCAGGAGCCGGTCGGCAGCGAGCTGTCGGTGCTGCATGACGAGATCGACCGCGTCGGCCAGCTGGTCAACAGCCTGACCGAGACCGATCCGATGGTGAACGGCGCCTTCGACGGCAGCCGCGGCGCCGACGTGGCGAAGGTGGTCGACGACGTGCTGCGCCTGTTCCGCACCACCGACTTCGTGCCGTCCAACGTCGAGATCGCGGTCGGCATGGCCGGCCAGGACAGCCGCGTCGAAGGCGATCCGGACGCGATCAAGCAAATCCTGGTCAACCTCGTCAAGAACGCGATCGAGGCCTTGAGCGCCGGCGGCGGCCGCATCGAGATCGCCAACCGCGGCCATGTCAACCGCGAACGCAGCCTGTACGTCGAGCTGGTCGTTGCCGACACCGGTCCCGGCCTGCCGCGCGAGGTGCTGGCCAACCTGTTCGCCGCCGTCAAGAGCACGAAGCCGGGGCCGCACCACGGTCTCGGCCTGTCGATCGTGCACAGCCTGGTCAAGCAGCTGAACGGGCATATCGCCTGCCGCAGCGGCGCCACCGGCACCAGTTTTGAAATCCTGCTGCCGGCGCATGCCGGCGCCAGCGCCCCGGCCACATTGCCGGCGCGCGCGCTCGGATCCGTATAAGGCAACAATGAATCCATTCTCAGCCAGCGCCCCCGCACCCTTGCCGTTTCCGGTCAACGCCGACGGCAACGCTGCACCCGGCCTGATGGACCAGCCCAGACTCCTGCTGGTCGACGACGAACCGCGCCTGCTCACGTCCCTGTACGAACTGCTGCAGGGCCGCGGCTATCAGCTCGTGACCGCCGCCACCGGCGGCGAAGCGTTGGCCCATTTGGCGAAGCTGCGCTTCGACCTGGTGCTGCTCGACCTGCGCCTGCCCGACATCGGCGGCCACCAGATCATGGATTTCATCAACGACAAGGGCATCGACGCCGATGTCATCGTGATGAGCGGCGAGGTCGGGATCGATGCGGCGATCGGCGCCCTGAAGCGCGGCGCCTACGACTACCTGCGCAAGCCCTACAGCCGCGAAGAGCTGCTGAAGACGGTCGCCAACGCGCTGGAGCAGCGCCGCCTGGCGCAGTCGAACGCATTCATGGCGAACCAGCTGGAAAACTCGGAGAAGATGTACCGCTACCTGGTGGACTCCTCGCCCGACATCATCTACACGCTGAACCACGATGGCCGCTTCACCTTCATCAACGACCGTGCCTACCAGCTGCTCGGCTACCGGCGCGACGAGCTGATCGGCCAGCATTACTCGATCCTGGTGCACGACGAGGACCTGGAGCGCGCGCGCTACGTGTTCAACGAGCGCCGCGTCGACGAACGCGCTTCGCGCAACGTCGAACTGCGCCTGAAGTGCCACGCCAACACCACCCACGAGCGCACCTTCAACAACACCCTGATGACGATCTCGCTGAACGCGATCGGCATGCACGTGCCCGACCAGGAAGTCAGGAAGCTCGAATTCTTCGGCACCTATGGCGTGGCGCGCGACATCACCGACCGCAAGCGCGCGGAAGAGGTGATCTCGTACCAGGCCTACCACGACATCCTGACCGACCTGCCGAACCGCATCCTGTTCAAGGACCGGCTCGGCTTGGCCGTGATCCAGGCCAAGCGCAAGCAGACCGAGCTCGCGGTGATGTTCATCGACCTCGACCGCTTCAAGCTGGTCAACGACACCCTCGGCCACGTCAAGGGCGACGAGCTGCTGCAGCAGGTGGCGGGGCGCCTGAAGGAATGCCTGCGCAAGGGCGACACGCTGGCGCGCCAGGGCGGCGACGAGTTCACCATCGTGCTGCCCGAGCTGCGCGACCGCGACGACGCGCGCCAGGTGGCCGATAAATTCCTCGACTGCCTGCACCTGCCGTTCGACCTGGACGGCCACGAAGTCCACATCTCGGCCTCGATCGGCATCGCGATCTATCCGGGCCACGGCGAATCGATCGACGAACTGCTGCGCCACGCCGACATCGCCATGTACCAGGTAAAAGGGCAGGGCAAGAACGGCCACGCCTTTTACGACCCGTCGATGCAGGACGTGTCGCACCAGAAGATCGCGCTCGAGCAGAGCCTGCGCAAGGCGCTCGAGAACGACGAACTGGAGATGTATTACCAGCCGCAGATCGACGCCATCAGCGGCCGCATCATCGGCGCCGAGGCGCTGATGCGCTGGAACCATCCGACCCGCGGCGTGGTGTCGCCGGGCGAGTTCCTGCCCTTCGCCGAAGAAAACGGCCTGATGCTGCCGATCTCGGACTGGATGATCGTCGCCCTGTGCCGCGACATGCTGCAGTGGAACAGCCTCGGCGCCAGCCAGATCAAGCTGTCGCTGAACCTGTCGCCGCAATACCTGGACCGCGGCGAGTTCTTCGAGAAGATGCGCGGCGCGCTCCTGCGCCACGGGATCGCGCCGGGCCAGATCGAGGTCGAGATCACCGAGAACATCTGCATCCGCAACCCGCAGCATGCGATCGAGCAGCTGAATAAACTGGGCCAGCTCGGCGTGTCGGTGGCGATCGACGATTTCGGCACCGGCTACTCGTCGCTGGCCTACCTGCACCGGTTCCCGGTCCACACCATCAAGATCGACCAGTCCTTCGTCAAGGAGATCCACGACGAGCACGGGCACTATCCGGTGGTGCTGGCGATCATCTCGATCGCGCGCGGGCTGGGCCTGAACCTGGTCGCCGAAGGCGTCGAGACCGATGCCCAGGCACGCTACCTGCGCGCCAACGGCTGCCTGACGATGCAGGGCTATCTGTACTACCGCCCGATGCCCCTGGGCCGCTTCGTCGACGTGCTGCGCGCCCAGGGCGTGCCGAGCGGCGCACCCGGCATGCTGGCTTTTCCAGCTTGATCCTGCGCGGCCGCCATGGGTGAGGACGACGGCCGCCACACGGCCGAATTCCTGCGGGTCAAGGCGCTGGCCGAGCGCGGCGCCGCCACCGCCCAGCACAGCCTGGGCTTCATGTACGTCAATGGCCAGGGCGTGCCGCGCAACGAGGAACTGGCGGTGGCCTGGTACCGCATGGCGGCCAGCAGCGGCCTGGAACAGGCCCAGTACAACCTCGGGGTGCTGTACCAGCGCGGCTGGGGACCGCAACCGGGCGTGACCCGCGATCTCGTGCAGGCCGTCTACTGGTACCGCCAGGCCGCCGAGAAAGGGTACGCGCCGGCCCAGTACAACCTGGGCTGGCTGTATGTGAAGGGCCAGGGCGTCGCGGCCGACGTGCAGCAGGCGCTGCACTGGTTCAAGCAGGCGGCCGAGCAGGGCGATGCGGGCGCCCAGCACAACCTCGGCATGATGTACGAGGGCGGCAAGGGCGTACCCCAGGACCTGGCGCAGGCGCTGGCCTGGTACCGGCGCGCCGCCGAACAGGGCTACGCGCGCGCGCAGTTCAATCTCGCCCTGCGCCATGACAACGGCCAGGGCCTGCCGCGCGATGCGCAGCAAGCCGTCCACTGGTTGCGCAAGGCCGCCGAGCAGGGTTACGCGCCGGCCCAGTTCAACCTCGGCCTGCGCTACGACAAAGGCCAGGACCTGCCGCAGGACGGCGCCAAGGCCATCGAGTGGTATGGCCGCGCCGCCGCACAGGGCCACGCCAGCGCGCAATTCAACCTGGCGCTGATCCACGACAACGGCCATGGCCACAACCTCGAACCCGATCCGGTGCAGGCGCTGCACTGGTTCCGCAAGGCGGCCGAACAGGGCCACGCCGGCGCCCAGGACAACCTCGGCCTGCGCTTCGAGAACGGCCTGGGCGTCGACCAGGATCATGCCCAGGCCGCGCACTGGTACCGCCAGGCCGCCGAGCAGGGGTTCGCGGGCGCGCAATACCACCTCGGGCTGCTGTACGCCGCCGGCCTGGGCGTGCCCCGGGACGCCGCCGCGGCCGCCGACTGGACCCGCCGCGCCGCCGAACAGGGCCACCTGCGCGCCCAGTTCGACCTGGCGCTGCGCTACGAGAGCGGCCAACTGAGCGAACAACTGAGCGGGCAACTGGGCGGGCAACTGAGCGCCAACGATGCCGCGGCCGGCCTGCAGCAGGCCCTGTACTGGTGCCGCAAGGCGGCCGACCAGGCTTATGCGCCGGCCCAGTACATGCTGGGCCAGCTGCTGGACCGCGACGACAGCGGCAGCGCCGACCCGCGCCAGGCCGGCGACTGGTTCCGCAAGGCGGCCGAACAGGGCCATGCGCAGGCCCAGTTCGCGCTCGGCCTGCGCTACGACAGCGCGCACGGGGTCGCGCGCGATTACGAGGCGGCGCACTTCTGGTATCTGGGCGCGGCGCGCCAGGGCCACGTGCGCGCCCAGTTCAATCTCGGCGTGATGTACGCGGCCGGGCAGGGCGTGCCGCCGGACCCGGTCGAAGCCTACGCCTGGCTGCACCGCGCCGGCGCCGCCGGGCTGGCATCGGCCGCGCGCTATCTGCAGCGCGTCGCCGCGCGCATGTCGCCGGCGATGCTGGCGCAGGCCGATACCCTGGTCGGAAGCGCCTGACGTGAAGATCGAACTGACCAGACTGCGCCTGCTGGAAACCGGACCGCGGCGCTTCTGGCCGTTCCGTTCGGCCGCGCAGCTGCAGAGTTACTTGTTATGTGTACTGGTGCCGCTGGTCGGCATCGGCGCGCTGGCCGACGCGGTCTGGCATGCCCACGTGATCGGCATCCCGGCGGTGGTCGGCGCCTTCGGCGGCGCGCTGCCCTCGGTCTACCTGGCACGCCCGGCCCGCTTCGGCGTCAAGGGGCCGGGCCGGGCCCAGGCCCTGGCCGCCCTCGAAGAACGCCTGCCGCTGCTGGGCTTCCGGCCGAGCGACACCGAAACCGGCCTGTGGGTCTATCGCAAGCGCCTGCCGCCGCTGCTGCGCTGGGACCACCAGGCCGTGCACCTGGCGATGGACGGCAACACGGTCTGGGTCAGCGGCCACTATGCGGGCCTGCTGTCGCTCAGGCGCTACCTGCGCCAGGTTTTCCCTGCTTAAGCCGGCGCCGCTTCCGGCTGGCGCAGGCGGCTGTGCACCTCGACGTCCTTGAACTCGACCAGGATCGTGGCCCCGGTGGCGAACAGGATCTCGTGGCGCAGGAAGCCTTCGCCGCACGCGCTCAACTCGTGGCAGGCGACGTCGCCGAAGCTGTCGCCATCCTGGTAGAACAGCGGTTTACCAGAAGGAAAATCGACCAGGATGCGGCGGATCGTGCTGTAGCGCAATCCCCAGATCTGGCGATCATAGGTATCCATGATGGCCAGCTCGACCCGCACCGGATGGTCGCCGGGCACGATCCACGGGCGCGGCAGCTGGTCCAGCGGCGCCGGCCGGCTGCCGTCGCGGATATCCAGGTGCAGCAGTTCGCCGTCGTGGATGTCGGCGCGGTCGAAGAAGGTGAACACGTGCTCCGGCAGGGTGCCGCGCAGGGTTTCCAGCTGCTCGCGGTAGGCGCGCAAGGCCTTGCCCCAGCTGGCGGCATCGCTCTCGGCTTGTCCGCTGCGGACGTTTGCCCAACGTTTTTTTGTCAGATATTTCATGATTTTCCGGAGATGTGTCTGGAGCCTGCCACTGCCGGCTCATAAATACGATGTAGGTGCGTTCGCGCACGGCGCTTCGCTGACGAACTGCGGTATACTGTACATCCATACAGTATTCCTGCCAAGATGGAACTCAAAGACAAGCTGGAAATCCTGGCCGATGCCGCCAAGTACGACGCGTCCTGCGCCAGCAGCGGCGCGCCCAAGCGCGATTCCGTCGACAAGGACGGCCTCGGCGCCACCAACGGCATGGGCATCTGTCACAGCTATACGCCGGACGGGCGCTGCGTCTCGCTGCTCAAGATCCTGCTGACCAACTTCTGCATCTACGATTGCCAGTACTGCGTCAACCGGCGCACGTCGAACGTGCCGCGCGCCCGCTTCAACGTCGACGAAGTGGTCAAGCTGACCCAGGATTTTTACCTGCGCAATTACATCGATGGCTTGTTCCTGAGTTCCGGCATCATCCAGTCCAGCGACTACACGATGGAGCAGCTGGTGGAAGTCGCGCGGCGCCTGAGAGTCGACCATAAATTCCGCGGCTACATCCATTTGAAGACGATCCCGGATGCCGACCCGCGCCTGATCGAACTGGCCGGCAAGTACGCCGACCGGCTGTCGGTCAACATCGAGCTGCCGACCCAGGACAGCGTGCAGAAGCTGGCCCCGGAAAAGAGCGTGCACACGATCAAGCTGGCGATGGGTGCCATCCGCACCAAGCTCGACGAAAAGGACGACCACCCCAAGGCGCCGGTGTTCGCGCCGGCCGGCCAGAGCACCCAGATGATCGTCGGCGCCGACGCCAGCGACGACCACACCATCCTGAACACGGCCCAGACCCTGTACGGCAGCTATAAACTCAAGCGCGTGTATTACTCGGCCTTCAGCCCGATCCCGCAAAGCCCGTCCAGCGTACCGTCCGCGCCGCCGCCGCTGCTGCGCGAGCACCGCCTGTACCAGGCCGACTTTTTGCTGCGCGGCTATGGCTTTACTGCCGGCGAGCTGATGCCGCAGAGCGGCAACCTGGCGCTCGACATCGACCCCAAGCTGGCCTGGGCGCTGGCCAACCGCGAGCATTTTCCAATGGACCTGAACCGCGCCGACGAAACCATGATCGCGCGCATCCCCGGCATCGGGCTGCGCTCGGCCAAGCGCCTGATCGACCTGCGCCGGCTGCGTCGCATCCGCTGGGAAGACCTGTCGCGCCTGCGCTGCAGTCTGAAAAAGCTGGCGCCCTTCGTCGTCACCGCGGACTACAAGCCGGCGCAGGGCGCCGTGTCGTCCGAGCTGCTCAGGCGTAACATGGCGGACGCGCCCGAGCAGATGAACCTGTTTCCGGAAATACAGGCCGCATGAGCGCGCCGACGTCAGCGCTCCCGGCAGCGGTCCTGCAGGTGCAGGCCGGCCAGCCGCTGCTGGTCGAGACCTTTGCCGGGTGGCGCGAGGCGGCGCGCGATTTGCTGGTCTGGGGCGTGCCGCCCGAGGCGATCACCTGGAGTTCGCCGCAGGCCGGCGGCGATCTGTTCTCGAGCGCGCCGGCCGCGGCCGAGGCCGCGCCCCCCGGGTTCACGGCGTCCGTGCCCACCAAGAATCCGCCCCACGTGCCGCGCTCGCTGATGGAGATGCTGCAATCCGCCGCCTGCTGCCGCGTGCCCGACCGCTGGGCCTTCCTGTACCGGGTGATGTGGCGCTGGCAGCAGGGCGAGCACGACGTGCAGTCGCCGGCCGACGAAGACGGCGCCCGCCTGAATGCGATGGTGAAGGCGGTCCGGCGCGAGGAACACGACATGCATGCCTACATCCGTTTCCGCGAACGCCCGGTCGATGCCGGTGCGCCGCGCTTCGTCGCCTGGTACGAGCCGCGCCACGATGTGCTGCCGCAGGTGGCCGAGCATTTCGTCAGCCGCATGGGCAAGGTCAGCTGGATGATCGCCACGCCCGAGGCCAGTGTGCTGTGGGACGGCCACACGCTGCACAACACGGGTCCGCTGGTCGGCCGGGCCGAAGACCTCGACCAATCGGACGAAGACGGCGGCGAAGCCCTGTGGCTGACCTATTACCGCAGCATCTTCAATCCGGCGCGCCTGAATACCGCGGTGATGCAGCAGCACATCACCTCGGACCGCTGGAAGAATCTGCCAGAGGGAAAAATCGTGCCGCATATGATCAGCGAAGCCGCCATGGGGGCGCGCAAGATCGGCCAGGCCCAGGCGGTCGGCCAGCGCAAGGGGACGACGATCCCGATCGCGCCGGCGGATGCCCAGCCCGAACGCCAGCAGCCGACCAAGCTCGACGAATGCCGGCGCTGTGAACTATGGCAGTTCGCGACCCAGGCCGTGCCCGGGGAAGGCCCGCCACACGCGCCCATCATGTTCGTCGGCGAGCAGCCGGGCGACCAGGAAGACCTGGCCGGCCACGCCTTCATCGGCCCGGCCGGCAAGCTGCTCGACCAGGTGTGCGCCGCCGCCGGCGTCGACCGCGACACGATCTACGTCACCAACGCGGTCAAGCATTTCAAGTGGGAGCCGCGCGGCAAGCGCCGTCTGCACAAGACGCCGGCCCAGCGCGAAGTCGAGGCCTGCCACTACTGGCTGGACAAGGAACTGGCGCAGGTCAAGCCGACCGTCATCGTGGCGCTCGGCGCCACCGCGCTGAAATCGGTGCTGCGCAGCGCCAACGTCACCCTCAAAAATTCGTTGGGCAAGCCGATGAAGGTGGACGGCCGCTGGGTCGTCACCACCTACCACCCGTCGTATGTGCTGCGCGTGCCGAGCGAGGACGCCAAGCAGGAAGCGTTTTCGATCATGGTGGCCGGCCTCAAGCTGGCACATGAGCTCCTCAGCCGGCCGATCGACGCACTGGAGCCGGAATAATCGTCGGTTTTAACATGCATGTGTGGCCTTTCAACACGGCACATATGCATGTCAAAAATGTAATATTTTGTTGCGTCAATACCCCATTTGGTGTCCACTAGCTACTCTCTAGCGACACCAATCATAAAGGGATGACGATGAACAAACGCACTGCCTGCGCGCTGGTCCTGACTTGCCTGACACTGCCTGTCCTTGCCCAGACCCAGCCTGAACCCACATCCGCCTCCGCCGCCGCCGTCACTGCGCCGGTGCAGCAAGCTGCCGATGGACAGGCGCCGGAGACGGTCGCCGCCCAGATCCTGGTGTCCGGCAAGCGCCCCGGTCCCGGGCTGTGGAAAGTGTCCAAGGGCGACCACGTGATGTGGGTATTCGGCCTGTACTCGCCGCTGCCGCACAAGATGGAATGGGATGCCGGGCGCGTCGAACGC
>Ga0308168_1001617_pt1 | contig 20074 bp, 20 predicted proteins | sample PhyCR2_FD_202133 | JGI IMG/M metagenome (GOLD analysis project Ga0308168, IMG submission 202133) | Phyllosphere microbial communities from UC Gill Tract Community Farm, Albany, California, United States - DLSLRC.R2 | ecosystem: Host-associated > Plants > Phyllosphere > Unclassified | place: USA...
CAGCAGTGTTTGAATGCGTTACAAGCACTGAACTCCGCCTTTGCCCAGCAGCATTTGCGCCTGCTGGAAAACGATACTCTGGCGTTCGAGACCGACCTCACCGTGCTGAACAGCCTGCTGAAAACCGATGGATTTAAGCAGTAATCGGGCCGGGCATGCCCGACCCCTACGGGAAATGGGGAATACCGCAGGTCTGAAGCAAATACCGTAGGGGCGAGGCACGCCTCGCCCGCGGTTTTAGTGCCAGATCAACAATACGCAGGCCGCTGTTAACAACCCCATAAAGACATTGAAAAGGGTCCAGGCCCGGCGGCTACGCAGAATGCGGCCTATCAGCGTGCCGAAGCCTAACCAGATCACCCCGGAAACCACATTGACCAGCGCCATGCCAATACTGATGGCGATCACCGAATTTTTGTAGGCTTCACCAGCCAGACTGAAGCTGGCCACGGCACCCAGCGCCATCAACCAGGCTTTCGGATTAATCAGTTGCAACAGACCGCCCTGCCAGAACGGCATCGGCGCTGCCGGTGCGTTACCCGTTTCCAGTTTTTCGTATTCCGCGCTGCCGATCTTCCACGCCAGCCAGAGCAGATAGGCACTGCCCGCTATTTTCAGGAACAGATGGAGGGAAGGATAAAGCAGAATCAAACCACCCACGCCAAATGCCACCATCAGCAGCATCACCTGCATCCCGATCATAATACCGATCAGTAACATCAGAGAGCGCAGAAAACCAAAGTTAGCACCTGAGGCGGTGAGTAACATATTATTAGGGCCTGGCGTAATCGCCGCGACCCACAGAAAGCCCAGCATTGATAAAAACAGACTCAGTTCCATAGAACGGGTGCTCCCCACCCCTCTGAAAAATTAACAACCTGACGAAGCTAACAGCGTGCTATGGATCCTACAAGCTCTTACCCGATAAATTTTAGCCCCCTGACGGATAACGCTTTTCGTCCACTAATGGGCACCAGCAACCCGCATCTGCAAACTATTCTGCCGCGCCTGATCCGTCGCCGCATTACCCTGCAACCGCACTGGCAGCGCCTGACGTTGCCGGATAGCGACTTTGTCGATCTGGCATGGAGTGAAGATCCGGCGGCCGCACGCCACAAACCCCGTGTGGTCCTGTTCCACGGGCTGGAGGGCAGTTTTCACAGCCCTTATGCGCACGGCCTGCTTCAGGCGTGGAAAGATCGCGGCTGGCTTGGCGTAGTGATGCATTTTCGCGGTTGCAGTGGTGTACCGAATCGGCTCAACCGCATCTATCACTCCGGTGAGACAGAAGACGCCAGCTACTTTTTGCAGTGGTTGCGCGATGAATGGGGCCAGGTTCCTACCGCCGCGGTGGGGATTTCCCTGGGCGGGAATATGCTGGCCTGCCTGATGGGCAAGCAGGGCGAGGGCTGCCTGCTGGACGCGGGCGTGGTGGTTTCCGCCCCGCTGATGCTGGAACCCTGTAGCCTGCGGCTGGAGCAGGGATTTTCACGCATCTATCAGCGTTACTTGCTGGGATTGCTGAAGCAGAATGCCGAACGCAAACTCCGCGCGTGGCCGGGAACACTCCCTGTCGACCTGGCTCAGCTTAAATCGCTGCGCCTGCTACGCGACTTTGACAATGCGATCACCGCGCGCGCACACGGCTTTGCGGATGCCAGCGACTACTATCATCGTTGCAGCGCCATGCCGTTGCTGCCCGGCGTGCGTAAACCGTTACTGGTGATCCACGCGAAAGATGACCCTTTTATGACCCCTGAGGTCATCCCTGATCCGGCATTACTGCCCGCCTGCGTTGAGTATCAGCTGACGCAACACGGCGGGCACGTCGGTTTCGTCGGCGGCACGCTGCGTAAACCTGCGATGTGGCTGGAACAGCGCATCCCTCAGTGGCTTAACACTTGGCTGGAGAAGTGATGATTATCCCCTGGAAAGACCTGGATACCGAGACGCTCGACAATTTGATTGAATCCTTCGTGCTGCGTGAAGGCACCGACTATGGCGAGCAGGAGCGCTCTCTCAAACAGAAAGTCGACGATGTCCGTCGCCAGCTCAACAGCGGCGAGGTGGTGCTGGTGTGGTCGGAATTGCATGAATCCGTCAACATCATGCCGCGCGGCCAGTTTCGTGAATAAGTATACGTGAAGCCATAATGACTTGGATGGGTAAAACGTGTTACCTATGATCCGTCCGACCTAATGAAGGGAGTTGCACGTCATGTCAGCCAAACATCCGGTTATCGCCGTCACCGGTTCCAGTGGGGCGGGAACCACCACCACCAGCCTGGCGTTCAGGAAGATTTTTCAGCAGCTTAATCTGCGGGCAGCCGAGGTCGAAGGGGACAGTTTCCACCGTTTTACCCGCCCGGAAATGGATATGGCGATCCGCAAAGCGCGCGATATGGGAAAGCACGTCAGCTATTTTGGCCCTGAAGCCAATGATTTCGGCCTGCTGGAACAGACGTTCAGCGAGTATGGCCGAAACGGCACCGGACAATCACGCAAGTATCTGCACACCTATGATGAAGCGGTACCGTGGAATCAGGTACCGGGCACTTTTACGCCCTGGCAGCCATTACCGGAACCCACTGACGTCCTGTTTTATGAAGGGCTGCACGGCGGTGTCATGACGCCACAACACAATGTGGCAGACCAGGTGGACCTGCTGGTGGGCGTGGTGCCGATCGTTAACCTGGAGTGGATTCAGAAACTGGTACGCGATACCGGTGAACGCGGTCACTCACGTGAAGCGGTCATGGATTCGGTGGTGCGTTCCATGGAGGACTACATTAACTTTATTACGCCACAGTTCTCCCGAACCCATATTAACTTCCAGCGCGTACCCACGGTGGATACCTCTAACCCCTTTGCGGCACGCGGCATCCCCTCTCTGGATGAAAGCTTTGTCGTCATCCACTTCCAGGGGCTGGAAGATATCGACTTCCCCTATCTTCTCTCCATGTTGCAGGGTTCGTTTATCTCCCATATCAAAACCCTGGTGGTGCCAGGTGGGAAAATGGGGCTGGCGATGGAGTTGATTATGGGACCACTGGTCAAACGCCTGATCGAAGGCAAAAAAATCGGCTGATCCCAACAAGGAAAGACGTTGTTAGTGCATCAGCAGGTGATGAATAAACCCGATATGCAAACTGACGCCAATTTTCAGGGCATCTTCATCCAGCCGGAAATGAGGGTTGTGCAGTCCCCAGTTGGCACCTTTTTTACTGTTGCCTGATCCCACCCACAGGAAGCATCCCGGCACCACCTGCTGATAGGCTGAGAAGTCCTCGCAGCCAAACATCGGACGCAGCATCACCTGCAAGGCATCATCCCCCAGCGTGGCAATCACATTATCCGCTGCAATACGGCAGGCGTCCGGGTGATTAAACCCGGTCGTGTAACCCGGCGTCCATTTCAGCACGTAGCTGGCCCCTGCTCCCTGCGTCATTCCGTCCAGCTGCTGTGAAATCAACTGTGGGATACTGTTACGCGCACTCTGACTGAGAGTACGCAGCGTTCCACGCAGATGCGCCGTGTCAGGGATAACGTTATAGCCACCATCGGCCTGAAAACTCGCGACCGTCAGCACTGCGCCTTCGTTAGGGTCAAGACGACGTGAGACAATCTGCTGAAGCGCCTGCACAACTCCCGCGCCCAGTGTCACCGGGTCGATACTTTCCTGTGGCATGGCGGCGTGGGCGCCTTTTCCCTGCAGGATCAGATCGAAGTTATCGCTGGCTGCGCAGAAAACCCCCTCTTTCAGGGCCACCTTCCCGGTAGGCAGTCCGGGGAAAACATGCAGACCGAAGATCATCGATACATCATTCAATACACCCAATTTAATGAGCTCGCTGGCCCCGCCGGGCGGTACTTCTTCCGCATGCTGGAAGATGAAGCGCACTCTACCGACCAGTTTACTCTGCTGCTGGCACAGCACCCATGCCGCCCCCATCAACATCGCCGTATGCGCATCATGCCCGCAGGCATGCATCACACCGCGATTGCGCGAGGTGAAAGGTTCACTGTTCAACTCCTCAACAGGCAGTGCATCCATATCTGCACGAAGTGCAATACAGCCACCGCGACGCGCCCCCTCGAGTTCAGCCAGCACGCTATTCGGCGTCGGGCGACTGAGTGTTAATGGGCCAAACTTTGCCAGTTCAGCGGCAACATAGTCTGCGGTTCCATGTTCATGGAAAGAGAGCTCTGCATTCGCGTGAATATGCCGCCGCCATTGCAGCACCTTTGGTGTGACATCCTGAATCAGCGTCTCGATAGTCATCATGACTCCTGGTTGATTAACTCTGACAACGGCAGACCAGGCAGCAACAGAGAATCATGGGCAAACGCCGGACATTCAGCTGTTGTTTCGCCAGCCTGCAGCAAATTAAGAAAGGAATGTAGAACGAGGGAAATATACCGCTGATGTTATTCGCCTGCCGTGGCGTGAAATGCGGGTAGAGAGAGGAATAGCAGGATGTGTACGCCACGTTCTGTCAGCCGTGGGTAACGACAACGAACATCGTTACCCATAAGAAACCGGCTTCAGGTCAGATCTGTCACTTCATAGCTGTGCGTCATTTTCACCGCACTCCCCAGCATAATCGCCACCGAGCAGTATTTCTCCGCAGAGAGGTCGACCGCACGTGAAACGGCTTTATCCGTTAACGCCTTGCCGCTGACAATAAAGTGCAGGTTAATATGGGTGAAAATACGCGGTGCCTCTTCACGACGTTCCGAGGTCAATTTAACTTCACAGTCGGCGACATCGTGGCGGCCTTTCTGCAGAATAGACACCACATCAATCGCACTGCATCCCCCGGCAGCCATCAGCACCATCTCCATCGGGCTGGGTGCTTTATCCCCCGCGTTGCCATCCATTAAAATCTGATGGCCGGATGAGGATTCTCCCAAAAACGTCATCCCTTCAACCCACTTAACTCGTGCTTGCATCACAAAATCCTCTCATTGATTCAGTTACCGCAGAGTACGCTGCACTCACAAAAACGGCAACGTTGCCTTTTTCGAACTATGCTGAAGCGAGACAACAGAAGACAGTCTTGTAAAGCTGTGCTACAAACGAAGCTGCAATATTTTACTGGCATAACCATGCACGGTAAAAACGGGACGACAGCACGAGCCATGCTCTTAACAGAGGCCCGTATAATTTCCCTATGGGAACGCTTGAATATTTCAACGCCTGGCAGGGATACATCCCCTGATACCCAACAATATTTCGCGCTTCAGGCCAGCGGCAACGCATCTGCAGCACGCCGAATACAGGGTATATTTAGGCACGATTACAACAGAGGATAACAGCGAATGGTTCTCGGCAAACCGCAAACAGACCCTACACTCGAATGGTTCCTGTCACATTGCCATATTCACAAATATCCATCCAAAAGCACTCTGATTCATCAGGGTGAGAAGGCGGAAACCCTCTATTACATCGTTAAAGGATCAGTAGCGGTGTTAATCAAGGATGAAGAAGGCAAAGAGATGATCCTCTCCTACCTCAATCAGGGCGACTTCATTGGCGAGCTGGGCCTCTTTGAAGAAGGTCAGGAGCGCAGTGCATGGGTACGTGCGAAAACAGCCTGTGAAGTGGCTGAAATTTCCTACAAAAAATTCCGTCAGTTGATTCAGGTGAATCCTGACATCCTGATGCGCCTGTCTTCACAGATGGCGAGTCGCCTGCAAGTCACATCAGAGAAAGTGGGTAATTTAGCTTTCCTTGATGTGACCGGACGCATTGCCCAAACGTTGCTGAATCTGGCGAAACAACCGGATGCCATGACGCACCCGGATGGGATGCAGATCAAAATCACCCGTCAGGAGATCGGCCAGATCGTCGGCTGCTCACGCGAAACGGTGGGTCGTATTCTGAAAATGCTGGAAGATCAAAACCTGATCTCCGCACATGGTAAAACCATTGTTGTTTACGGAACACGTTAACCGGCTCTGAACCCACGGCGCGACGCCCAGTCGCGCCGTTTTTATTTGGTGTGGCTCATGTGGCGGAGAATTATCTATCACCCCGAAGTTAACTACGCACTCAGGCAAACGCTGGTGCTGTGTTTACCCGTGGCGATTGGCTGGATGCTGGGCAACCTGCAAAATGGCCTGCTGTTCTCATTAGTCCCCGCCTGTTGTAATAATGCCGGCCTTGATACCCCACACAAACGCTTCTTTAAACGCCTGCTCGTGGGCGGTTGCCTGTTTGCCTTCAGTAGCTTTTTGATTCAGTACGCCGGGGCCGAAGCGGTGCCACTGCCCGTGATCCTGCTGGTCATGGCATTGCTACTTGGCGTCACCGGTGAAATCAGCCCGCTGCATGGCCGCCTGCTCCCGGCATCACTGATTGCCGCCATTTTCACCCTCAGTCTGGCCGGACGTATGCCCATGTGGCAGCCGCCGCTATTGTTCATTCTCGGTACCGTCTGGTACGGCGCGTTTAACTGGTTCTGGTTCTGGCTGTGGAAAGAGCAGCCGATGCGAGAAACCCTCAGTCTGCTCTATCATGAGCTGGCTGATTACTGCGAAGCGAAATACAGCCTGTTAACCCGGCTGACCGATCCGCAAACCGCCCTGCCACCGCTGCTGGTCCGCCAACAGAAAGCCGTCGATCTGATTAACACGTGTTACCAGCAGATGCATATGCTGGCCGCCAATCGCGACCATTATCAGCGACTGACGCGCGCATTTCAGGTTGCCCTTGATCTACAAGAGCATATTGCTGTCAGTCTGCACCAACCGGAGGAAGTACAAAAGCTGGTAGAGCAGAGCCACGCCGAGGCGGTGATCCGCTGGAATGCACAAACTATTGCCACGCGCCTGCGGGTACTGGCTGACGATATTCTCTATCACCGCTTCCCTGAACGTTTCACGATGGAAAAACCGCTTCAGGCACTGGAAAAAATATCCCGACAGCACCCCGATAACCCGGTAGGCAATTTCTGCTACTACCACTTCAGCCGCATAGCCCGCGTGCTACGCACCCAGCACCCGTTGTACCGTCGCGACCTGATGGCGGACCGCCAACGCCGCCTGCCGCTGTTTCCTGCGTTGAAGAGTTATCTGTCGCTGAAATCCTCGGCCCTGCGTACCGCCGCACGCTATGCAGTCATGCTGACCTTCGCCAGCTCACTGGCCCTGTTCTTCAATCTGCCGAAACCTTACTGGATCCTGATGACGGTGATGTTTGTCAGCCTCAACGGTTACAGCGCCACCCGAGTGCGTATCCAGAACAGGGCGCTGGGAACGCTGGCAGGACTGGCCATAGCTGCTGCCACGCTGGGTTTACATGTCCCGGAATCCTGGGTGCTGCTGGTGATGCTGGTGATTACCCTGGTGAGCTATCTGTTTATCCGTAAGTTTTACGGCTGGGCAACTGTAGGATTCACGGTCACCGCGGTTTATACATTGCAACTGCTGTCACTGAACGGGGCGCAATTCCTGCTACCTCGCTTAATGGACACACTAATGGGCTGTCTGATTGCCTTTGGCGGCATGATTTGGCTGTGGCCACAGTGGCAGAGTGGGTTAATGCGCCAAAATGCGCACGATGCACTGGAGGCCTATCAGGAGGCATTGCAGATGCTGCTGGGGAGTGAGCAGGATGCGGAGAAACTGGCATACCAGCGTATGCGGGTGAATCAGGCGCACAACGCGCTGTTTAACTCACTGCATCAGGCGATGCAGGAACCGGGCTTTAATTCACGCTATCTCGCCGATATGCAGTTGTGGGTCACGCACAGCCAGTTTATTGTTGAGCATATCAACGCCATGACCATTCTGGCGCGAGAACACACCATGCTGACACCCACGCTGGCAGAGCGCTATCTGCAATCCTGCGAAATTGCCCTGCAACGCTGTCAGCAGCGTCTGGAGTATGACGGACCGGATTCAGGCAGCAATGTACTGGATGCCCCCGAGGACTTCCATCAGGGGCCGGTGACCATTATGGAGCGACACGTGAAGCGTATCCTTGGCCACCTCAGCGTAATGCACACCATTTCGTCGCTGACCTGGAGCCAGCGCCCACATCATGGCCGCTGGCTGTCACGCCGATTGCGCAAATCGAAAACGTAGCGGTATCGGGACAGGCATGCCTGACCCCTACGAATTAGCGCCATGCCGACGTTGGCCCGGGATATGCCTGACATCGTCGAAACAACGTAGGGGCGGGGCATGCCCCGCCCACGGCAATCAGCCCAGGACTTTCTCCACTGCCGTGGCAAACCGCGCCATACCTTCGGCAATATCGGTCGGTTCAATGACCAGCGAAGGCGCAAAACGCATTACGTCAGTTCCGGCAACCAACACCATCACACCGGCTTCTGCCGCCGCATTAAGAATATCGCGCGCACGACCGGCGTGCTGTGATTTCAGCTCCGCGCCAATCAGCAGGCCTTTGCCACGGATATCGCTGAACAGGTCGAAACGGGCATCCAGCGCCTGAAGGGCATCAACAAATAGCTGATGGCGCTCTTCCACACCGTCCAGCACCTCTGGCGTATTGATGATATCCAGTGCTGCTTCAGCGACCGCGCAGGCCAGCGGATTACCGCCATAGGTGGTGCCGTGCACGCCAGGCGCCATGACCGATGCAATATCGTTAGTCGTTAACATGGCACTGACCGGGAATCCCCCCCCCAGCGCTTTGGCGGTGGTAAGAATATCCGGCTGCACGCCGTAATGCTCATACGCAAACAGTTTACCGCTGCGGCCCATGCCGCTTTGTACTTCATCCAGAACCAGCAGCGCATTATGTTCATCACAGAGCTGGCGCAGCCCCTGCATAAACTCTGGCGTCGCGGGCATCACGCCCCCTTCTCCCTGAATCGGCTCGACCACAATGGCGCAGGTATGATCGTCAATCACCGCTTTTACTGCGGCCAGGTCGTTAAACGGGACGTGGACGATATCGGCAGGTTTTGGCCCGAAGCCATCGGAATACTTCGGCTGGCCGCCAACGGACACCGTAAACAGCGTGCGACCGTGGAAGGCGTTATGGAAGGCAATGATTTTACTTTTGAACGGACTGTGACGTTTGGTGGCGTAGTAACGCGCCAGCTTAAACGCCGCTTCGTTTGCTTCCGCACCAGAGTTAGCAAAGAACACTCGCTCGGCAAAGGTCGCGTTGATCAGTTTGGTCGCCAGACGCAGGGCAGGTTCGTTAGTAAAGACGTTGCTGGTGTGCCACAGGGTTTCGCCCTGAGTTTTTAATGCCTCTACCAGCGCCGGATGGCAATGTCCAAGCGCGGTGACCGCAATGCCGCCAGAGAAATCAATGTACTCTTTACCCTGCTGATCCCAAACGCGGCTGCCTTTTCCTTTCACCGGCACAAACTGTGCTGGTGCATAAACAGGCAAAATCACCTCATCGAACGTTGCACGTGTTACCGCTAATTTTTCCGCCGCCATTCACTACCTCACCATTTAGTCTTTTCAGGGATGTGAAAATATAGTCATAAAATATGCATAAAAAGTCACTAAAAGGCAAACGTTAATCAGCGTTTGAGGAAATTATCCAGCAGTTGATGCCCCTGCTCGCTGAGGATGCTTTCCGGGTGAAACTGCACCCCTTCCAGCGATAACGTGCGGTGGCGGAAGCCCATGATCTCATCAGGCTGACCATTCTCATCCACGGTCCAGGCGGTCACGTCAAACTCAGCAGGCAGACTGCCGCTTTCAACAATCAATGAATGATAGCGGGTCACCGTGAGGGGATGATTCAGCCCTTCAAACACACCGCCATCACGATGTTCAATCGCTGATGTTTTGCCGTGCATAACCTTGCGTGCGCGCACCACGCGGGCGCCAAAGGCCTGTGCGATCGCCTGGTGTCCCAGACAAACGCCAAGGATAGGCAACTTTCCAGAAAAGTAACGGATAGCCTCAAGAGAGATCCCGGCTTCATTCGGTGTACAGGGGCCCGGAGAGATCACCAGATGTTCCGGCGCCAGCGCGTCAATCTCAGCCAGCGTAATCTCATCATTGCGGTACACGCATACCTCGGCGCCCAGCTCAGAAAAATACTGGTAGAGGTTCCAGGTGAAGGAGTCGTAGTTGTCGATCAGAAGCAGCATGGTGGGCTCGATACAGCAGGGCCGCCACCAGGCGGCCCTGACAGAATGCCATCAGGAAATTATGGCAACACTTTAGCAGACAGGATCACCACCGGGGTCACCGGAACATTCTGGTAAGGACCAAAGGTTTTCGTCTGCACCTGAGCGATCTTATCGGCCACGTCCATTCCCTTCACCACTTTACCGAAGACGGCATAGCCGAAATCACGCTGACCATGATCGAGGAAGGCATTGTCTGCCACGTTGATAAAGAACTGGCTGGTTGCACTGTCCTTCTCAGCCGTACGCGCCATTGAAATGGTGCCACGTTTATTGAGCAGGCCGTTATCTGCCTCATTTTTGATCGGCGGTTTAGGCTGCTTCTGCTGCATGTCAGCGGTGAACCCCCCGCCCTGCAGCATAAAGCCCGGGATCACGCGGTGAAAAATGGTGTTGTTATAAAAACCATTGTTGACGTAATCCACAAAATTAGTCACCGATACCGGTGCTTTCTGGTTGTTCAGTTCCAGTTCAATAGTACCGGCGGAAGTGGTCAGCAGCACATGCGTGTCCCCCTTCGCGGCAATAGCGGAGGCAGAGATCGTCGACAGGGCGAGCACGGTCGCCACTGCGGTCAAAGTACGTTTCAACATGAAAGATTCCTTACTGAGTGCAACAAACCATAAAAACAACGCTGATTGTAAAGAGGCACTTACCAACGCGCCAGCGTTTTACCTTTATTTACGCTGTAAACATCCTGAAGCAATCGGGCTAAGAGAAGTCCGAATGGTGATAATGATCACGTTATGAATGAAATATGAAGATATTCATTTCATTAAAGATTTAAGCAGATCACGAATATCGTTAAACTTCTCCCGTTTACCACGGGCATTCCGCCCGACGACTTCTCTTTCAAACAGGTTTCCACTATGACAAATCGCGATCGAATTGGGCTTACCTGGATCAGCTTCTTCTCTTATGCGCTGACCGGTGCAGTGGTTATCGTTACCGGTATGGTACTGGAGAATATTGCTGCTTACTTCCAGCTGCCCGTGGCACAGATGAGTAATACCTTTACCTTCCTGAACGCCGGTATCCTGCTGGCGGTATTCCTTAACGCCTGGCTGATGGAAATTGTGCCACTGAAGCGTCAGCTTATCTTCGGCTTTGTGCTGATGGTACTGGCCGTGCTGGGCTTGATGAACAGCCACAGCCTCACCGTCTTCTCGCTGTGCATGTTTGTGCTCGGCGTGGTGAGTGGTATCACTATGTCTATCGGTACGTTCCTGATCACTCATCTGTACGAAGGACGTCAGCGTGGCTCTCGCCTGCTGTTTACTGACTCCTTCTTCAGCATGGCGGGGACCATTTTCCCGATTATTGCTGCCGCTATTCTCGCGCGTTCTCTGCCGTGGTACTGGGTATACGCCTGCATCGGCGTTATCTATGTCGCCATCTTTGTTCTGGCACTGTGCTTTGAATTCCCGGTACTGGGCAAGAAAGCCACCAGCGGCGAGCCTGTAGTGAAAGAGAAGTGGGGCGTGGGCGTGGGCCTGTTGGCTGTCGCAGCGCTGTGCTACATCCTTGGCCAGCTTGGCTTTATTGGCTGGGTGCCGCTATATGCGACCAAAAATATGGGGCAGAGTATCGAACAAGCCGGGGGCCTGGTCGGTAACTTCTGGACCGCGTATATGATCGGTATGTGGGCGTTCAGTGCCATTCTGCGTTTCTTCGATCCGCAGCGCATTCTCACCGTACTGGCCCTGGCAGCCACTGCGCTGATGTACTGGTTTATCAGCGCGACGGATGCCTCCATGCTGAAGTGGATCATGATGAGCCTGGGCTTCTTCTCCAGCGCTATCTACACCACCATCATCACACTGGGTTCGTTGCAGACTAAGGTCGCTTCGCCGAAACTGGTGAACTTCATCCTGACCTGCGGCACCGTTGGCACCATGTTGACCTTCGTGGTAACGGGCCCGATCGTAGAAAAAGGCGGTGCACACGCGGCGCTGGCGACCGCTAACGGCCTGTACGCGGTGGTCTTTGTCATGTGTCTGCTGCTCGGCTTCGTCAGCAAGCACAAGTTGCATGGACATATGGGTTCCCACTAACCTTAAGATGTCAAAAAGGCCGGTGAATCCGGCCTTTTTTATGCGGCGTCATCGCCTGAAATCCACCTTCTCACTTTCATCCAGATGAATGACGCTGGCCGCAGGCACGGTTTCGGCAATCACACGCCCGTGACGGATGGAGTAACGCACCGGCACCTGACGGCGCAAGGCATCAAAACCGCTCTCCGCAGGCAGGATCACCAGGTTAGCACTGTTACCACATTGGATACCGTAATCCTTCAGCTGCAGCGTTCTGGCGCTATGAGTGGTAATCAAGTTAATGCCAGCATCCAACTGCTCGTATCCCATCAACTGGCACACGTGCATCCCCATGTGCAAGACCTGCAACATGCTGGCAGTCCCCAGAGGATACCAGGGGTCGAAGACATCATCGTGACCAAAGCAGACATTAATATCCGCCTCCAGCATCTCTTTTACCCGCGTAATACCCCGGCGCTTGGGATAAGTATCGAAGCGACCCTGTAGGTGAATATTCACCAGCGGGTTAGCCACAAAGTTAATCCCGGAGAGCTTCAGCAGGCGGAACAGGCGGGAGGTATAAGCGCCATTATAGGAGTGCATTGCGGTGGTATGACTGGCCGTCACGCGTGATCCCATCTGTTCGCGGTGCGCCAGCGCCGCGACGGTTTCAACAAAACGCGACTGCTCATCATCGATCTCATCACAGTGCACATCCACCATGCGCTGATACTTTTGCGCCAGCGCAAAAGCGCGGTGCAATGATTCGACGCCGTATTCTCGGGTGAACTCAAAATGCGGTATTGCCCCCACCACATCGGCCCCCAATTGCAATGCCTGTTCCAGCAGCGCTTCACCATCGGGGTAAGACAAAATGCCCTCCTGCGGGAAGGCCACCAGCTGGATATCCACCCACGGCGCCATCTCCTGCTTCACTTCCAGCATCGCTTTCAGCGCGGTCAGCGTCGGGTCGGAGACATCAATATGCGTACGCACATGTTGAATACCGTTGGCGATTTGCCACTTCAGCGTCTGACTTGCCCGCTGCTTTACATCTTCATGCGTCAGCGTGGCCTTACGCTCTGCCCAGCGCTCAATGCCTTCGAACAGCGTACCAGACTGATTCCAGGCAGGCTCACCTGCTGTCTGCGTGGTGTCCAGATGAATATGCGGTTCAATAAACGGAGGGAAGGCCAGCCCACCTTCGGCGTCCAGCACTTCACCGCTGACACGCGTTTGTGGCTGCGGCGCGATATGCACAATCTTGCCCTGCTGGATCTCAATCTGCCAAAGCCCTTCACGCTGCGGCAGGCGAACGTGATTGATCCACTGTAATTCTGGACGCATAAACCCCTCCGTCATCAATAAGACACTGTGTTAACCCTATCACGGATTAATACTGCTGCCGGAAATCTCTGAACGAACCGATGAAAATCAGCAGCCTGAATGTGAATTTTCCCTCTATACTCAGCATTCTGATTCACTGCGAGGAAAGGACCATGAAGCACCTGATGATCGCCTTGCTGGTAAGCCAGCCGCTGATGGCGGCCACACCAGACTATGCTGCGCTGGAAGGTGTCTGGCACGTCGATGCCGTGCATGTTGATAGCACAGGGATCCAGGCTGTGGTGGAAAACGATCCGCAGTATATGGGCGCAGTGGTGACGTTTTCGCCAAATAAAATCATGTGGAGTCAAGGCAGCGCACAGCGAACCATCGATCCGGCAACGGATAACTGTCTGAAGAGACCCACGTTGACGTCTGCCGATGAGAACGATCCCGAAGACAGCTATCAGGTCACGGGTGGATACAATGTGATATGTGGCGATGAGCCGTGGGGACCGGGAGCCGTCGTTACCGCACCGGTCAACGACAGGCTAACACTCTACTGGTATGACGGGGCAATTCTGGTACTGAAAAAAGAGCACCGCCAGTCATGATGTTCTTGCTGTCTTAACGGGTGGCAACCCTTAGCAGGTTGCCACCGATAACGATTTACGGCTGAGCAACAAAGCCGATGGCCTCATACACTTTTTTCAGGGTGCCCTGCGCCTGCGCACGCGCTTTTGCTGCACCATCACGCATCACCTGCTCAAGGAAGGCTTCATCATTGCGGTAACGGTGATAACGCTCCTGCAGCTCACCCAGCATGGCTGATACCGCATCCGCAACCGCCCCTTTCAGGTGGCCATACATCTGGCCAGCAAACTCGGCTTCCAGCTCGGCCATCGTCTTACCCGTCACACCCGACAAAATATCCAGCAGGTTCGACACACCAGGTTTCTCTTTCACATCGTAACGCACCACCGGTGGTTCATCGCCGTCGGTCATCGCACGTTTAATTTTCTTCACTACCGACTTCGGATCTTCCAGCAGGCCGATAACGTTATTGCGGTTATCATCAGACTTGGACATTTTCTTGGTCGGCTCCAGCAGCGACATCACGCGCGCCCCGGATTTAGGGATAATTGGCTCTGGCACGGTAAAGATGTCGCCGTACAGCGCGTTAAAGCGCGAAGCCACATCACGGCTCAGCTCCAGATGCTGTTTCTGATCGTCACCCACTGGCACCTGAGTGGTCTGATACAACAGGATATCTGCCGCCATCAGCACCGGATAGTCAAACAGACCCGCGTTAATATTTTCTTCGTAACGGGCGGATTTGTCTTTGAACTGAGTCATACGGCTCAGTTCACCGAAATAGGTGTAACAGTTAAGGATCCAGCTAAGCTGCGTATGTTCAGGCACGTGTGACTGAACAAAAATGGTGCTTTTCTGTGGATCGATGCCGCAGGCAAGATAGAGTGCCAGCGTATCCAGCGTAGCCTTACGCAGCGCAACCGGGTCCTGACGAACCGTGATGGCGTGCAGGTCAACGATGCAGTAGATGCAGTGATAGTCATCCTGCATTTGTACCCACTGACGCAGCGCACCCATATAGTTACCGATGGTCAGTTCACCTGAAGGCTGTGCGCCGCTAAATACGATGGGTTTGCTCATGTTTCCGTCCTGAATAATTACAGCCCGAGTGCGGGCAACAAATCGTTAAAGTGATCAAGCGTGACATCGGGCTGGCTGGTGGCAATAGGCTCACCGTAGTTATAACCGTAAGTCAGGCCAATGCAGGGACATCCTGCCGCCTGCGCGGCTTGAATATCATTGCGTGAATCGCCAACAAATACCAACTCTCCCGGTAGCAGGCCAAACTTGCCCAAAACCAGAAACAGCGGCGCCGGATGGGGTTTCTTTGCCACCACATCATCGCCACCAATAATCAGGGAGAAATAGTCGGCAATACCGAGCGATTGCAGCAACGGAGCAACAAACGGTGTGGGCTTATTGGTGACCAGCGCCATCGGCAGGTTGTGCGCAGCCAGCGCGGCCAGCGTCTCTTTGACGCCAGGATACAGCAGGCTGCCACCGTCTACGCTATGTGCATAATGCTTATCCAGCAGCACCCGCGCATCAGAGAGCAGGTCGCTCTGTGGAGCATGGCCCAGCGCCCAGGTCAGGGCGCGTTCGATCAGAATATCCGCCCCGTTGCCAATCCAGGTAGACACCCGTTCAATACCGGCCATGGGCAGGTTCAGCTCATTGAGGGCGCCATCAACGGCACCCGCCAATCCTGGCGCGCTATCGGTCAGCGTGCCATCAAGATCAAAAGCGAGGGCACGGACGTTAGTGAAATGACCCATGACGAGACTTCTCCAGTTCGGTGCGCATATCATCAATCACTTTTTTGTAATCGGGATGACCAAAAATGGCTGAACCGGCAACAAACATATCGGCACCCGCTGCGGCAATCTCACCAATGTTGTCCGCTTTAACGCCACCATCCACTTCCAGACGAATATCATAGCCGCTCTGGTCGATCAGCTTGCGTACCTGACGCAGTTTATTCAGGGTACCCGGAATAAATGACTGACCACCAAAGCCAGGATTCACGGACATCAGCAGGATCACATCCAGCTTATCCATCACATAATCAAGCACACTGAGAGGGGTTGCCGGGTTCAGCACCAGGCCCGCCTTGCAGCCCTGCTCTTTAATCAATTGCAGTGTACGATCAACATGCTCGGAGGCTTCTGGATGGAAGGTGATATAGCTGGCACCGGCCTTGGCAAAATCAGGTATCAAACGGTCAACCGGTTTGGCCATCAGATGGACATCGATCGGCGCAGTCACGCCATAATCACGCAGGGCTTTTAACACCATCGGGCCCATCGTAAGATTGGGAACATAATGGTTATCCATCACATCGAAGTGAACCACATCACCGCCGGCAGCCAGTGCTTTAGCAGTGTCTTCGCCCAGGCGGGCAAAATCTGCGGAAAGAATTGATGGGGCAATTAAAAACTGTTTCATCCGTTTCTCCCTGGTTGTGCCTGAGGTTCAGGCGTCATCACCGGCCAGTATACAACGCCAGTAATTCATTGACCTTACTTCGCGTGTTGCCACTTCGGCTGATCGAACGACGCACTTTGATTTCGTGCAAGATAGCGCCCTCGTACCACTGACGTGTTAGCGGCGTATCGTGGTTGGAGATCAGCACGGTAATGCTCTGCTCGTTGGCCAGCATCGTAGCCAGTTCGACCAGATGCTGTTGCTCACGCATACTAAAGCTGTTGGTGTGGTACGCCGTAAAGTTAGCGGTCGTGGAGAGTGGTGCATAGGGTGGATCGCAATAGACCACCGCCCCCTTTTGCGCTTTTTCCAGCGTAACATCGTAAGATTCGCAGACAAACGTCGCCTGCTGGGCCCGTTCGGCAAACCAGTAAATTTCATCTTGCGGAAAGTAGGGTCTGCGATAACGACCAAACGGCACGTTGAACTCACCGCTCAGGTTATAACGGCACAAGCCGTTGTAACAATGGCGGTTGAGGTATAAAAACAACACCGCTCGTCGGTAATCATCGCGGCACAGATTAAACTCTTTGCGATAGGCGTAGTACACCGCCGAATCATTCGTTTCAGGCACGAAGAGCATGCGAACGTCTGCCACGAATTCATCTGTTCGTTCTTTAACGATGTTATAGAGATTAATCAGATCGCTGTTAATGTCTGCGAGAATGTACTTTGAGTACTGGGTGTTAAGGAATACCGAGCCCGCCCCTACGAAGGGTTCGATCAAACAGTCCCCTTCTGGGAGATGGCGTCGGATATCATCGAGCAACGGGTACTTGCCACCTGCCCACTTCAAGAAAGCGCGATTTTTTTTCATGCTGTCGTTAATTACTTTTACTCATCAGGCTGTGGTTACACCGACAGCATATCTGCGCTTTGAATGCTCTGCATGCCAGCGGCACGCACACACACTAAGGATACGCCGGGTTTCCCCGGCGGGGGGTTATTTACCCGCTTCTTTTTTTACCTGGCTAACCGGTTTTACCCAGGGATTCTGAGCACGAACCTCCGCCGGTAGAGAGGCAACAGCGCGTTTAGCATCACCTGAAGTCGCATAAGAGCCACTCACCAGCACATACCAAGGCTGTCCGTTACGCGTGGTCTGATAGACATGATAGCCACTCAGATTTTGTTTTTTCGCCCAGGCATTCAACGTGTCAGAACGCGATGCACTGCTGAGTTGCAACGTAAAGTTACCGCCGGGTGCGCTACCGCTACGCGCGGCTGGCGTGCTCTGACTGGCTGTCGTCGCTGGTTTACTCTCTTTCGCCGCAGGCTTACTGGCAGCAGGCGTATGGGCCGCCGCCGATTTATTCTGGTGCGTTGCCGTCGGACGTGGAGCCGTAACAGGTTTGTTGCTTGTCTGGCGCGGAGTTTCTGCCCCTGGTGCTACCGTGGCAGCCGCCGTTGGCAATGAAGACTCTCCCTGACCTGCCTGCGCTGCAGCATCAACCTGCCCTTGCTGGTCATTCAAAGCTGTATTCAGATCGCCTGGCAGCTCAACACGCTGTTGATTCGGCGGTGTCTGCACTGGCTGTGCTTCTGTCGGTGTTGGGGAAATCGGCGGAACACCCACATTCTGTGACGAATCCGTCTGAGCATTATTCGCGCCTGGACGGGTTTCAGACGTGGCTGGCTGCTGGCCTGACTGGCCGCTCATTGAAGAAGACCCGGAGATATCGATATTCTTTTCACCACCTGAGTTACCCGCAGGTGTTACAGGTTGTTTCGCATTACTGCTATCAGGTGATTTCAATGCAGACCCAATACCTAACACAAGCAGCAGCAGAACCAGGATACCAATTCCCATCATCATATGCTGTCGGGATACAGGGATTTTTGGTGCAGACGACGTTTTGCGGGACCGCGTTGGTCGGCGGTCGCTGGTGTCAGGTTTTAACTCGTCTTCCGGTTTAAACTCGTCCATTTAACCTCCTCCCATAGAGCGGCAATGCCGTTCGAACCCTTGAACGGCGATACATCAGAATAGTAGCCAGGAGACCTGGCAACAGATAATCGCTATGGCTTCTGACAATCCTGAATGGATGCAAGAACCATATCATGTGGTACTCCGCTGCGCACTTCGGCTTTGCCGATGGCCAGTGGAAGAATCAGACGCAGCTTGCCAGCCAGTACTTTTTTATCACGCATCATATGTGGCAGGTAATCAGCCGCCGTCATACTTTCTGGCCCATGTACCGGTAACCCGGCACGCTGTAACAACGTGATAATTCGGTCTGTATCTTGCGAACTGAACTGGCCAAGACGTTCAGCGTTGCGCGCAGCCATCACCATCCCGGCTGCCACCGCTTCGCCGTGCAGCCAGTTGCCGTAACCCATATGGGCTTCAATGGCGTGACCATAGGTATGCCCAAGGTTCAGCAACGCACGCAGGCCGTGCTCATGTTCATCTGCTGCCACCACGTCAGCTTTCAACTCACAGCAGCGGCGGATACAGTACGCCAGCGCCGTGCCATCCAGCGCCAGCAAGGCATCGATATTGTCTTCAAGCCAGGTGAAGAATTCACCGTCAAGGATGATGCCGTATTTGATCACTTCCGCCAGACCGGAAGAGAGCTCACGCGCTGGCAGGGTATTCAGGCAGTCAAGATCCACCACCACCGAGGCAGGTTGATAAAATGCCCCAATCATGTTTTTACCCAACGGATGATTGACGGCAGTTTTCCCCCCCACAGAGGAGTCAACCTGCGACAACAGCGTGGTTGGTACCTGGATAAAGCGTACGCCACGCTGGTAGCTGGCGGCTGCAAATCCGGTTAGATCACCAATCACACCGCCACCGAGTGCCACCAAAGTGGTATCCCGGCCATGAGGCCTGGACAGTAATGCGGTAAAAACCTGCTCCAACACGGCCAGCGATTTAAACTGCTCACCGTCCGGCAGAATCACCTGATCGACCACCACGCCCGCGCCCTCAAGGCGTGAACGCAATGGTTCCAGATAGAGAGGAGCCAGCGTCTGGTTGGTTACCAGCATGACCTGATCGCCCGCTTTAAGCGGCCAAAAAGAAGCCGGATCTGCGAACAACCCGGCGGCGATGGTAATGGGGTAACTGCGATCCCCAAGAGTTACGGTAATCCTCTCCATGACGCTGTATCACCTTTTTTGCTGTGCCCACGAGTGGGCCATCAGAGCCTGAATCAGCTCTTTTCCAACATATTGATAATTTGATTAGCCACCACTTTCGCACTTTGATCGTCAGTACGAATGGTTACGTCAGCAATCTCTTCATACATCGGATTGCGTTCATCGGCTAATGCTTCCAGCACTTCACGCGGTGGAGAATCCACCTGCAGCAGCGGACGTTTTTTGTCGCGCTGGGTACGTGCCAGTTGCTTTTCGATAGTCGTTTCAAGATACACCACTACGCCACGGGCGGAGAGACGATTGCGCGTTTCACGCGACTTGACGGAACCGCCACCAGTCGCCAGCACAATGCCCTGCTTTTCAGTGAGTTCATTGATGATTTTTTCTTCGCGATCGCGGA
>Ga0308168_1001621_pt1 | contig 20059 bp, 27 predicted proteins | sample PhyCR2_FD_202133 | JGI IMG/M metagenome (GOLD analysis project Ga0308168, IMG submission 202133) | Phyllosphere microbial communities from UC Gill Tract Community Farm, Albany, California, United States - DLSLRC.R2 | ecosystem: Host-associated > Plants > Phyllosphere > Unclassified | place: USA...
AGCACCAGGCAGGCAGCTTCGCGCTTGAACTCAGGGGTAAAGGTACGGCGTTGCTTGGTCATCGGACACCTCTCTGTGGCGAGCATTCTCGCCTAAATGGGTGTCCGGGGTTAGTAGACCACTACAAAGCGCATCAGGGGGATAAGCGCCAAGGCTGCGAATCCGAACAACATATACGTTGCCGCCGACAGGCCTACGAGATTCCCTAATGTACCTCCTAGCAGGACGCCGGCCATCGAGGAGAGGTACGTCACTGCAGCGTACTTTGAGGACAAAGCAGCTTGTTCGGCCGGAGTCGAATGTCTGACACACGCCAGCAGGCACAGTCGATAGGCCATCCCGAACCCTAACCCGATCATGTCGCTGCTGGCAGAAAAGGGTATTCGCGCCATGGCCCAAGGGCTTCGCGCGCTCAAGCATGACTCCGCCAGCACCGAGGCTCGCAACGCTTGCCTGTACGGCGCCTGGTTGTGCGGCACTGTGCTCGGAAACGTGGCATGGCGCTTCACCACAAGCTCTGCCACACCTTGGGCGTTACGTTCAATCTGCCACACGCCGAGACACATACCATCGTGCTGCCGGATGCCATTGCCTACAACGAAGACCATGCCAAGGCCCAGACCGCCCGTATCTCTGGCGCGCCATTGGTTCGACTGAAGAGCGAATTAAGAGCCGCTGGCGCTGAGCTCCCGCTCGACATCTTGTACATGGTGCCGGAGGAGGCTGAGGACACAGCGTTCGTCGCTAGGAAAGGGTGTATTTCACTCTCACTGCTGGCTCGCTCACTGTGCGAAATTCAGAAGCGAATTTGAGGCTCCTGTGGCCCTCGCTTGACAGGGTCGGCAGCTCTGGATCTTTGAGAGCCGCCAGAATGCCTTGGAAAGGCCCGGATGGGAAAATTCGGATACCGACTCGCTCAGACCCAATCGCTTCCACCGCTGCGTCGACAACCTCCTGGGCAAAGCGAGCTCGATTTTCCAAGCGGCCACCTTATTCGTCAGTGCGTTTGTTCGACGCGGAGGACAGGAACTGGTGAAGCAGGTAGCCGTGGGCACCATGCAGTTCGCAATACTCGCCGGCTGTCTTTGACACCTGCGGGCCATGAGCTCTACGGGAACTGCAAGTTCCTGCTGGGTGAGTTCCGCGATGCCGAAGCCGCCGTCCACGCAGCGACGACCGAGGCAAGCGGAACGCTTACCATCACCTCGACTATCTCTTGTGCAAAGCTACACATCGTCCCGATCCTGAGCGAGTTTCGGAAGCGCCATCCCAAGCTCAAGGTGAAGATCATTGGTGCGAACCGTTATTACGCATCATGGATACCGAAATCGACCTGGCGATCCGCACTAGGGAATTCGAGCCTGACTCCAATATCACCACTCGCAAGCTAGCTGAGACCAAGCGCGTACTGGCGGCCTCTCGGGCCTACCTGGCGGAGCGGGGGCGACCTCGTACAGTCGAGGATTTGCTCAATCAAGATTTGCAGATCTATAGTCATGCCAACCAGCCCCGCGTGATTCAATTCACCAAAGGCAAGGAATCCAAGGTAATCGAGATCGATGCTGTCCTCGAATGCAATGATGGCCAGATCATCCGGGTGCACCAAGGCTCACGCGGGCATTTTGATCCAACCGCTGTACATCATCTACAACGAGATCGTCTCAGGCGAACTCATTCCAGTTCTGACCGAATGGGAGCTGCCCAAGCTCATCATCAACATCGCGTTCCATGAGCGAACCTACATACCGGCAAAAACCCGACTGTTCATCGACTTCCTCGTGGAAAAATTTAAGCCCAACAACTTCGAGCTTCTTTGGAACGAGGTCTGATCCAGGGAAGGCTCGCAGCCCCATTATCAAGCCTCCTGGAACCTCGAACGAATCATGCAGCCCGAAACCTTCCTCCGTTATATAGACATGCCGAAATTGGCCGAGACCGTGCGAGCAGTTTGCGCCCGCCTGGATGTAAAAATCCGCCCCCAAACGGATTTTGCGAAGGCCTTGAAGCTTGCCTCTGAAGCCGAATGTATCGCGTCAACCGGGCCCTCAATTGAGCTTGGTCGTGCGCAGCGAGTGTTGTTGGCCATCGAGGCTTGCCAGCACGAACCTGAGCTTCGGGAGCCGTTGCGGCGCATCGCCAGTAACCCGCTAGACCCTGCTTCGCTGATGCACTCTCCCGGGAAGGATGCAGTGTTCGAGCTTGAGATGCTCCAGTATGTGCGCTACCGCCAGCTGGTAGGGCGTCTAGGGGAGCCAGATGTCGTAGTTAGCGCGCCTTTCGGTGACTATTACGTCGCGTGCAAAACCATCAACTCCATCAAAAATTTTGAGGGCCAAATACGCGCGGGTTGTGATCAGGTCGTCGAAAGGGGGCATGGGTGCATTGCATTCAATCTTGAGCCGCATCTCCTGATCCCTCAGCCTATTCAAGTTCAGTCTGAGGCCCGGCTCAGGCAGATGATCCACCCATGTTTGGAGAGCCTCTACAAAGAACACCAGCGCTTTGTAGATGCTCGACTCAAGGACGGGCGGCTGGATGGCGTTCTGTTCCAGATATCCTGCTTTGCGGAAATCGCCGACAGCCATTCGGACATGGATGTGTTTACCCACACCGTCTTTTACTGCCGCTCGCACATGCAAGAGCGCGCGACTATTGACCGATTCGAGGGTTTCCGCCAATCCATGCAAGGCCCGATGAGACATGTTTGGCCCTAAACGTTAAACCTTGCCTTCCAGAACTGGAAAACTGGGGTCGTGCCCCTAGAGAGCATCTCGGCATGTAGGAGCATGGGGCTGGGGGCGAAAGCCCCCTTGGCTTCAGGGCTCATGATCACCCTTTGACCTGATGCATTTCTTATCAACGAAGGTCAGAAATTCCGCCCAGATGGCTAAATCACATGGTCGGGCATTCCGCCTAGGACACAGTGTTTTTCCACCTAGCGAAAAACAGATAACCGATAATGTGCGTTGACCCGTGAACGCGAGTTTCTTTAGCTGAAATCATGTTCTCGAGCTACAAGCGCCAAGGCTCCCAACGCTCTGATGTCGTTGAGCTAGAGCGCAACAGCCGACAGGCAACTACCTCAATAAATAATGCCAAGATGAGGAAAATCATGACTGCTATCCAGCCAACCAAGCCAGAGGCACTGCTAGGTTTCGACAACCTGCTGATCACTCCTCATCTCGCGGGATGGTCTCCAGAAGCTACTGCCGCACAGCTGGAAGTGTTCATGGCCAACGTAACCGGCCACTTTTCAGGCAGCGGCGCCGTAGTACCTGTCTGAACGGGCTCAAACTCTTTCCAGGGTGGGATGTGCTTCTGGGTTTCGGCAGCAATCTTACCGGCCAATCTGCAGCTCAGATCCACGTTTCCCCACCGCCAGTCCCGCAAAGGAAGCGCTCGCGTCGATGTAGCGCAGCGCCGACTGCATATCCTTCCACCCCACGTAGGTCATCAGCGCTTTGATGTCCCACCCATTCGCCGTCGCCCATGTTGCGAAGCCTCTCCGAAGGGAATGGCTGCTGTACATGGCAGCAGGTAAACCCGCCTCTGCAAGGATCCTGCGCAACATCGGAATCAGGCTATGAGGATTGATTCCCTCGGTTGAAAGATTGCCCCAGCGATCGATCCCCCTGAACACCGGCCCACTGGCCAGGCCAGCAATGGTGATCCAATTGATGTATGCCTCCACAGGGCAGAGCATCTTAAGCGCCGGCGTGTGATAGGTCGCACCCTGATGCTCGCGATCGCTCTTGGTGTACGGAAGAAAGAATGAAATGCCTTCCCCAGACACCGCGTGGGTGTGCTCGATCTCTAGACGAGCGAGCTCGTCACCTCGGAAGCCACGCCAGAACCCGATCAAGACCAGGGCGATTGATCCCCTGTGCCGAACCTCACACTTGTGATCGCCTCGATGGTGAGCGCCATTTGCTTCGGTATCTAGCCAGCCCACAACTTGCTGCAGCTGGCTCAACTGAAGAGGGGCAGCTTGCTTTGTCTTGGCTGGATGGACAGCTCGAATACCTTTGAGCACCCGTCGGACGTCTGGCGTCTTCGTTGGATCTGGAAAGCCTTGAGTGATGTGCCATTGGGATAGCGCCGCGAGCCGCTGCTTGAGTGTATTGATCGAGTGATGCCCGGCATAGTTGGCCAGGTAGCGGACGATGCCGTCACCCGTGGTAGGCAGGTAGCCACCCCAGTCCATCTCGAAATGCTCAATGGCTGCTCGGTAGCTTTTCCGAGTGTTCTCCCGGGCTCCAGCCTTCAGGTACAGATCGGCTTTGCCCATGTGATGGCCTCCAGATCGAGGGAATTTGGCATTCGTACTGCCTGGGTGTACTAAAAACCGATTCTACCGAACTGAGAAGCCATAACTCTGCATTACTTCATACCAATTGTCGGCTTCTTAGCTGCACGTTCAAGCATTTTCGTATCATGTAATTACATGACATGTGATATGACACGAAATAGTACGGAGGGCGTATGGCCCGTGGCGGCGTTAACCTGGCAGTGGTGCAGAAAGCGCGGAACAGCCTGCTGATGCGTGGTGTGTACCCCAGCATTGATGCGGTGCGGGTCGAGATTGGAAATACAGGCTCCAAGACCACGATTGCTCGTTACCTGAAACAGCTGGAAACGCCCGGGCCAGACGCAACCACGCGTGATCGCATGAGCGGTGCACTGCGCGGGGTGGTCGAGAACTTGTTGGATCAGGTGCAGGAGGAGGGTAATCAGGTCTTTCTTGAGGCACGGGCAGAGTTCGAGCATGAGCGCAAACAGTTGGCCGCCCGCACAGAAACCCTTGAGAACGAGCTGGCAGAACTTCAGCGCTGTCATGAGGCGCAGGCGTCCGCACTGGCGATCCAAGCTGAGGAGCTCAAGACCACTCATGCTTCGCTACAAGCTGAACTTACACGCAACGCCAGCCTATCCCAGCAATGCGCAGACCTCAAGGTTCGCCTAGGCGAGCGGGACGCCCAGATCCAATCCCTCGAAGAAAAACTGCTTCATAACCGCAACGCTCTGGAGCATTACCGTGAGTCGGTGAAGGAGCAGCGCGATCAGGAGCTGCGTCGCCACGAGGCACAGCTTCACCAACTGCAGGTTGAACAGCGCAAGCTGCAGGAGACAGTTTCGGTCAAGCAGGACGAGTCAACTCGGCTCAATCGAGATAACGAGCGCCTGCTGGGTGAGGCCAGGCAGCATGCCAGGAAGTCCGCCGACCTGACGGACACTGTCCAACGCATGACCTCAGATGCTCAGGTTACCCAGGTGGCGCTGGCGCGAGCGGAAGGTGCTCAGGAAGCGCTCAAGGAACAACTGCTTGATCAGAAGCAGGACACTGAAGCATTGCGCCAGGCCCTGATGGCAAGCACCACCACTGTCACCGCGCTGCAGCAACAGATAGGGGCAGTGGAAGCCGAGAATGCCACTCTCCGGCAAGCACTAGAGCAGGCAGTGGATGCATCAGAGTCAACAGATCATTCGAGCGAGACGGGCGGGTGAGGGTGGTCACCCAGGGCCCACCCAGTGACTTTGCGAATTTCTAGCACACCCCTTGGGCAGTCGCAGCCTCGTCGTCAGCCATCAGGGCCTCGGCCAGCGCCTCGAGCGCATCGGCCAAGCGTGCGTTCTCCCTGGCATCGCCACTTGCCGGCACGAACTCCTTGCAGTGGCGAAGCAGTGCTTCCCTGTCATTGTGGTTAAGGTCAAACGAGATGTGCATGCACGAACTCCTACGTGTTGAATCAAAGGAGCGGTTTACCCGAAAATTGCCGGCGCATATAGCGCGTCTGGAAGAACAAAGAATGGATGATGACCTGGAGGCCGAGGTTTGGCGCGCTGCCGCAGATTTTCACGGTCCGGCGCTTGAGCTGATTTTGCGTGAGGTGCTTAGCAGCTACCAGCGCAAGCCTGGATTCGACCCGCAAACCCGGCTCTACGAGAAGGCAATAGGCGTCGCTGCGTTCAAGGCGCTAAGGACGGTCATTGATCTCGAACATTTCAATCCGTCGACGACCGGATATCTCATGATCCGGGAACGCCTGCGCTTCCACCTTCGAAATGAGCTGCTCCGCCACCTAATGCAGCAGGGCCATGCCAGCCCCATTCAACAAGATACGTTGATAGCTGTAGATCTGGGGATCTGAATCACCCTGATGTATCCCACCCAGATCATCATCGGTACAAATCATCCTCGCAGGCCAAGCCTGGATGCTGAGATTGCCCAGGCTATGCCGTAATGCCACTATCACACGATCAGTTTGCGTGAACCTGCAGGCCAGATACGCCCGGCAGTCACGTCATTTTCGTTGGTAACCGGCCACTAGTAGGGATTCGCATGTATCTACGGCAATTGGATGTCACTGGATTCAAATGCTTTGGTGAGCCGTTCACCATCGAATTTCGAGACGGGCTGAACGTGCTCGTGGGAGAGAATGGGGCCGGCAAGACTGGCGTGGTCAGTGCAGTGCGCCAGCTCTTCAACGACTCGGAGTCAGGCAAGCGAATCATTAGTGAGCGCGATTTCTACCGGGGTTTTGAGCCGGGCGCGGTCGCTGCTGAAAGCATCCAGATTCAGGCGACGTTTTCAGGTCTGGATGATCAGGACGCCATTGCGTTCGAATCCTGGTGTGGAAATCACGACGAGGCCAAGCTGACTTTTGAGGCCCGCAATCAAGAGTCTCGCGGGCGCTTCAGGCACCACACCTACGCGGGGCACGAGCATGCCAAATCGTTCGAGTCCGAGACGCTGGACTACATCCATTGTATTTACCTACCTCCGCTGCGCGATGCCGAGAACAAGTTGCGCGAAGGTCGCCAGTCCCGCCTTGCCCGGCTCATGAAGGCCCTCTGCCGCAAAGAACTCGCTGAGGCCAGGAAGGCACAGACTCTTCACCCGCTGGAAGAGCATGTCGGAAACTTCAATCGTGAGCTTTCACAGAGCGACGAATTTGCGATCAAACAAGCCAATCAGCGAATCGGAGACAACCTGAAGGCAGCGCTGGGGCTCAATCTCTCTCAGGGCACCATGATTCAGTTCTCAGAAGTCAGCTTCTCCCGGATCGTGGAGGGCTTGCGGCTTCTGTACTTCCCTAACCTCAGCGAGGCTGACACGACCCAGTTCCGATCGCTGGAGGAGAACAGCCTTGGCTACAACAACCTCCTGTACATCGCGTCGATCCTGGCTGAACTGATCCTGGAGGAAGAAGAGGATCGAGGCGAAGAGACCTATCTGCGGCTCCTGTTGATCGAGGAGCCAGAGGCGCATCTTCATCCTCAGCTTCAACTGCGCCTGCTGCGGCATTTGAAAACGGTGGCTGAAGAACGTGGCATCCAGGTCATCATCACCACGCACTCAACGGTCATCTCTGCCGCCGTCTCCCTGGATCACCTCATCCACATTTCAAATGACGCAAGGCCAGTAGCAATACCGCTCAGCGCGTGCGGCCTTCCTGAGCACAGCCGCCGCTTTGTGGATCGCTGGTTGGACGTCACAAAATCCAACCTACTTTTCTCCAAAGGGGCACTGCTCGTAGAAGGAATCGCTGAGGCGATGGTGCTGCCAGAGCTGGCGCGTATTGTCCTGCGCCCCTACGGAGAGGGGAAGAACTGCCTGGACGACTACGGCGTCTCGGTGATCAATCTTGGTGGCATCTACTTCAATCATTTCATGCAGCTGTTTTGCGATGTCACGGGCGGCCAGCCAGGCGAGAATGTCCCAATCAGGTGTGCAGGGCTTACCGACAATGACCCACCGAAATCTATCAGGTCGGTTGCAGGCGATGACGGTAAAGAAATCCCCGTTCCGTTTCTTCCCCATGATGATGACCTCCTTGTAGGCGACAATCCGGCCTTGGCATTGATAGGGCCGATCAGTCAGTCGCAGTTCGGCAGGTTGTTCGTAGGTAAGTACAAGACCTTCGAGTACGACATCGCGATGGAGGGTAACAACCTCAGATTGATGTCGACGGCTGCGGCCACTCTCTGGCCTGTGCAAGGCGGGGAAGTGGTGAGGGCGCTGACAAGGCGGGCTGGACTGGACTACTCGACCATGAGTTCAGGGGAGAGGGCGCCGTACGCGAATGACATGCTTGATCGAATCGAAACCAAAGAAATTGGCAAAGGGTTCTATGCGCAGGCATTCGCGGACGCGCTGGCTAACGTGAGGGATGACTTTATCGTGCCGGAATACATCCGCTTAGCCGTCCTCTGGGCTTGTGGGATCGAGGAACAAGCCGAATGACCCGGGTCAGGCCTGAAGGCTCGAGGCCGAAGGATGCCAGGCGATGAACTTCACCAAGGAGCAGTTGGAATACATCGCAGCGCCGCTTGATCAGCACAGCTACCTGAAAGCATGCCCAGGTAGTGGCAAGACCGAGGTGGTGGCTGCAATGGTCTCGCAAACCATCCAGGTGTGGTCACGTTCGCCTTCGGGTATCGCTGTTCTAACATTTTCCAACAGCGCGACCGACGAGCTCCGGAGCAGGGTGCACAAGTACTTGGGCGGGCCGATCGGCTTACCGCACTGCATCTCTACCTTCGACAGCTTCGTGTTGACCAGGTTGGTGGCCAGCATCGCCAGCGAGCTGACGGGCTATCCAGGCAAGGAGGGCGATCACCGTATTCGGATCCTTGAGAGAGAAGCAGATATCTTCCAGACCCGGCAGCGGATTTGTGGTCGCCGCGTGTCAGCCTGCCGGTACAACTACGATCTTGAAGCAGGCCGGTTCAAGTTTGCGACGGGTGAGCGAAGGTTCGATCAGCAGCTCAATGACGCAGAGATCACTGAGGAGATCAAAGCTGATCTCGTTGCTACCAAAAGGCGACTCTGGCTTGCCGGTTACGCGACCTATGCTGACATCGACATGCTGGCGCTCATGGCATTCAAGGAACGTCGCTTCGATGGCTATTTCTCGCGTGTTGCCCGCCGCTTCCCCGTGATAGTCGTGGATGAGTGCCAGGATCTCTCCGCCGAACAACTGAAGATCGTACGCAAGCTCAGCGGGCTAGGGGTCAAATTCCACTTTGTAGGCGATCTCAATCAATCGATCTACGGCTTTCGCAGGTCGAATCCAGCCAATGTCAGCCAATTGATGGAGACACTCCAGTTCAAGCAGTACGAGCTGACAGCCAACTGGCGAAGCGGCCAAGCCATTGTCGACCTCTGCAGTAACATCGTCGGTACTGGAAAGGTTTCCGGGAATCCTGAAATCGCCTCCATCCAGCCAAAGATTCTCGAGTACGTAGGCTGTCCGTCAGAGCTACTGCCAACGATCCGCGCCATGACAACGGAGTACGGTAAGGTCGTGATGGTTGCGCGAGGGCATACGACCCTCCAACGACTGCGCAACGGGAAGACCTTCGAAGGCATTGAGTTACTTGCAGTCGCCTGCATCGGCGCCAGCTCAGGAAGCCTGAATGACCTCAAGGTGAGTGTGAGAACATTTGCCTATTGGCTGGCGGGAAAGCTCCAGCTGCAAGTCACAAAGGCAGGGCCCTATTGTCCGGTCTCAATGGAGTCCAAATTGAGCTGGCGCAAATTCCTCCACCAGAGCCTCCAGTTCTTGGTCGCTAATGGCGCCGGCGACGCAAACCAAACATGGACGGCATGGGTTCGTACCGCAAAGCTCGGGCTCCGACAGCTACCAGATCAAGGCTTCGTGCCCGACGAAATACGGGAGGAACTGCAGGCGTTGAGAGGGCTTAATCTCGTCGCCCAGCGTGGAGAGGGCAACAAGCCGGTGTCCATACGCCTTTTAAGCCAGGAGATCCAGGATGGAGCACCGGAGACATTACGCTACGAGACTATTCACCAAGTCAAAGGCGAGACGCACGATGTCACCGTGGTTGTGTCCTCCAAAATCCGAGGCAAGCACGAGTCCCATTGGGCCGACTGGCTCTCTGATCGCGAATCTGAAGCCGCACGTTTCGCCTACGTCGCAAGCTCCCGCCCCCGACATATGCTCATCTGGGCGTTGAAAAGACTGAAGCCGAAGGAGCGCCAAGCATTGGCCGAATTAGGCTTTGAACTTCCCTGAGCGATGCGCTGGCTTAGCTTGGTGGTGCCCGTATTTGGGAGGCGACGCCGGCGGCGCCCGGAGTCGGTGTAAACCTACTTTTTCACCTGTTAACTGATTTGGTTTACAGCTCAGAAAATAGGTTTACACCTTTCCAAGACGCCTGTTCGAAGGTCGCTCTGGTGTGGCGAGAAGGAGGCTGCGATCACGAGCCCAACCCACACCTGAGTGTTTACTCATCAAGGGAGTGCGAGATGAAATACGCCTTCGTAGGCGGTACAAGGGTGCAAGCCGAGCCAAAACTACGCGGCGTTTGCCCATCCTGTACGTCGGAAGTGATAGCCAAATGTGGCAAGCACGTGATTTCACACTGGGCGCATCGATCACGCTCGAGCTGCGATCCCTGGTGGGAGAATGAGACGGCCTGGCATCGTGGATGGAAGAATCGATTTCCAGCAGAGTGGCAGGAGGTAACACACCAAGATCCTGTCAGTCGCGAGCGCCACATCGCCGACGTGAAGACCAGCCATGGTGTAGTCGTCGAGTTCCAGCGCTCCACCATTGATCCCGTGGAAGTGACGGCCCGAGAACAGTTCTACAAACGAATGGTCTGGGTCATTGATGGCATGCGCAGCGACCTGGATAGCTCGTATTTCAACCTCTCCCGAGGCAGTTTAACCAATGACGGTTACGCCTACTTCAAATGGTTGGGGCGAGGCCGCTTGTTCCACCGGTGGCACACCCGTACTCCAGTGTTTGTGGACTTCGGGGATGCGGGGTTCTGGAGGGTATGCCAGTTCAATCCTGCGACCAAGGAGGGTTTCGTCGGTATCGTAGATCGGGATTTGTTCTGCCAGGGACTAATTCTTGGAGAGACAGACTTCAGCCGGGGCGGCGGCCCCGCTGGGATGCCTTGAAAGCTGGGGCTGTACGGCCGTCTCGCCATAGGTAAACTAGAACAACCGCTCCGAGCTCCTCACCGCTAGCCACGGCCCTTAGGACGACTCGTTTTCAACTGTAACAATCCAGGTATCAAGATGAGTGAGAACCTAACAGAGGAGGGTATGCGCCGTGCCTTGTTTGGCGGTGCATCGCCAGTTCCAAGCAACAGCGAATCGTCGAGGCAGGAAGCCCAAGCGCGATCACGCCCATCAGCGTCCACCACGAAGCCTCCAAGATCTGGGACTTCAAAGCTTCGCGTGATACTCCATGTCAGCAAAGAGTATGAAGGAGAAGTCGAGGAATTCGTTCACGACGTCAGCACTCTCAGTACACTGCTCGCTGAACAACAGGCCAAGGCTGCAGCGAGGAAGAAAAGGTACAAGTACATGGAAGTGGTATCGGTTAAGGCGATCTAAACTGGCCAGCCGAAGCTGCGTGAGGAATACATAAGCCTCAACGCTCACCCCAGGCATACGCTGGCGCAGAAAATCACAAGCACAAAAGGGCATCATGCATGAGCACTATTCCGACTGATCAACAGGCCAATTTTTCGGATGTGCTGGAAGCAGCTTTGAGCCTGTACAACGGTGACGTTGAAGCCGCCCGCCACTGGATGGCGAATCCGGTTAAAGGGTTAGGCGGTAAATCTCCTGTCACCATGCTCGCAACCAGAGAAGAAACTCAGAGCGTTTTGGACTATATCGGGCGTCTGGAACATGGCTTCGGGGCTTAATCGTTACTGGACTTGGTCTTGGCTAGGGAAGACGTGCAATGATGGTCGTAGCCTTCACCACACCCGCCATGGTCATCCCTCGGCACATCAGGCTGACATAGCCCTGGATGCGAACGCACATGGCATCTGCGCTATCAATGAAATTCGTTTTGTTGAGGCGGAGCATGATGACTGTCCGACCCTCAGGTACCGCTCCAATTGGCGGTACGGCGAAAATCGTAATCTGGGTGTAGATGACCAAACAGAGCAGGGCAAAGCCCCCTGCGATTAGGGCCTTCTTCATGAATGAGAGTCCTTTCTTGGATTCAGTCGATACGTTTAACGATGCCTAACCGGCCTTCTTTGAAGTCGCTGGCACGAAGGACACTGGGGGCGGCCTGGTCGCAGCTGTAGGTCGAGTAGCTCACAGGTGGGTTACCAAATCGTTCCGAGCTGCGATCCGCGCAACCCGAAGAGGAGGCAACGATATACAGCGGCTTGGTTATCGCCTCAATGGGGACTTGGAGCCCCATGGAGAATCTGATGCTCGTCTTGTGCGCAAAATCATTCGCGTCATCATGATAGTTACCTAGGAACGTCGCGTAACTGCTCCAGCTGACGAATTCAAAACCCATGACGCCCAGTCGTTTTAACTCTCCGCCGTTTGATGCGTAGACGACGAGAGGTGCCAGCCTTGGGTCTTTGCTCTTCGATGAGTACGTAACCTTCGCCGTGATGTATTTAGAGCCACGCTCGGCAGACCGGTACTCATACTCATCACCGTAATCGTTGAAACTCCACTGGCCGGCGATTTGGGCAGATTGGAGCGAGACAGAGCTGTCGTCTGCTGTGAATGAGCCTTTGACCGGGATCGCTTTCATCCCCAGCGCGGCCAGCCGGCGCGCCTCTTGCTCCTTGGCTTCACGATCCTTGACCATCCTCTGCAAGACGCCGCTGCCGGTTTTGGCTTCAGCAGAATCGGGGTAGCGAGAAGTCAACGATGCCAAAGCTGCTTGAGTAGCTGCTTCATCACCACTGTCGGAAGCCTTCCGAACCTGAGCCAACAAGACGGATGGTGTTTCTTTGAGAGTCGTATTTTCCTGCTCAAGCTGCGCAATTCTGCCTTTGGCAGCAGTAATTTCTGCCTGCAGGGATTTGACGTCCGAGCGAAGACTTTCCGCCTCCTTCTTGTACATTTCACCGCCATCGCCACACCCCGTGAGGGAAAGAGCCAGGCACGTGACCAGTAAATCCTTTTTCAAAATGCACTCCTTTTGGCCGCTAATCCGATGGCGAGAGTGGCAATCTACCATCATGCATGGATCACCGGAATGGGAGCGGAAATTGGTTGGTGGTGACTACGCAGGCCGACCGAGTCCTATTGAAGAGCGTCCCCAGGGCTGCAATGAGCTCGTTGGGCAAGGTTCAGTCCCATGAATGGCACGCTCTAATGTTCACTCAGTCAGCTCCCTCGCTCGAAATCCTGGGACAACCTTTACATTCGAGCATATCGAACCGCCTCAAGCCCCAAGATGCCGTAAGCATTCCGGATATTTTCTTCGGTGGGCTCCTTGTCGCGCAGCCAACGGACTGGGATATCCAAATAGTTCGCCCAGCGGGCGCCTTGCTTGAACCGTCTCCATTGCTTGGTTTTGGCCATAACCTCCAGATACTGGTTAGCCAGTGAGTACTGCAGCTCACCGGCCGAATACTTAGCGAGCTGGAAGGCTTTGATGTAGTGGCTGGATGCAGTGCCGTAGTCCTTTTTTCGATAACACACGATGCCTCTCAACCAGTGCATTAGCCATGGAAGACGCTCCGCGACCCCGGCCAACGTCATCTCTGCGTGTAGCGCCTCAACTGCTGCCAGGGCTACATCTGAGCCGTTTCTCAGGGACAGGGCTTTCTGCAGGTAGAGGTCGAACAGTTCAGGCTTATCGATGCTCCAGCGAGAGATTGAGTCAGACCTAACCCTGGCAGCGTAGGCTCCGTAGCGGATCTCTATCCACTGAACGACGTCGTCAGAAACATGACCTTCCGCATCCCTATGGCTAAGCAAGAGCTCGCTTGCATTGTGGCGTTTGCCTTCAAAGAGGGCCCAGAAATGTGGGGCCATCTTTATCCCAAGCTCTACCCGCTCAAATGCTTTGAGCCGAATTATTTCATCGGCTAACCCCGCCGCAAAATGCTCTGCAAGACGTGCGTCGACCGCTTGGTTGAGGCTGGCCATGTACGTGTTGATTTCAGCTTTCATCCAGCCGCTGTATAGTCGGGCCTGTCCCAAGAGATCCTGAAGGTATTCTGTGCCCAGCTGCTCCTGAATATCCTTCGAAATGGATGTGGTGATGCGCGCGATAGCGGCGCAGGTGATGATGCCGTCTTGAAGTCTCTGCTCCACAGGCTTCCCAATCGAAGCTAACGCCTGGAACGAATCCTCCAGAATGCTCACTAGCGCCGGCAGGGACGGAAGGTGCTGTCCGTTTTTCCAACTCCTAACAGCTCGCTGATTTTGTTTTAGCTTCGTCGTATCCCCGGCCACTCCGATCGGGTCATGGAAGGTGGCCAGCGTGAGACCACAGGCGCCGTATGCCCAGCCCAGTACCTTGTCCAGCGGAGTTGAAAGCGCGCCCTCCACGTTGGAAGGAAGGTACCAGCAAGGCTCCATAGGCTGCGGGGCAGCATAGATATAGCCCTGCAGCACGACCCAGTTGTGAGCCAGTGACCTCACTGCAACGTCAATGCCGTAGCTGGTGAGGAAAAAGCGCGTAGTGTCCCGTTTGGTCATCATGGTGCCCATGTGTTTGACCATGGACGCGTATGACCCGTACAGCTCGTTCAACAGATCTCGGATCTGCTCGGCCCAGAAGGGACAGCGAATGTACCGCCTCAGCGAAGCGGTCAGAAGTTGGGCAATATCTTCAAAGGCTTCTTGTAGGTTGCAATCCTCCTTCGCCAGCCGCTGCATCTTCTTCTGGTAGGTTTTGGCCATGCCCTGATCGAATTCAGTCTCGTCATCTCGGTTACGGGCTTTGCGGGGCATTACGCCGCAAGCCGCCACGGCGTACTGAGCAACATCGCCGAGGGTAGGGGAGGTGTACTGTCGTTCCATCAATAATGCCCCGAATGCCGTTGTCAGTTACTGCTGGTTAGGGTTGAGTTGCTTGCCCCGATTGCCGTGCACTCGGGAGTTGGTGATGTTCGATCCGCTCGTTCCCTTGTTGACGTTCAAGCTATCTGAGCGATGGTTCGCCTGCGTACGCTGTGACGAAGGCTGTTGCGAGCCGGAGGTTTTCTTGGTCATGGTGAAGCTCCTGAGAAGAGCGCTTCAGCTAGCTAGATGCGCTCGGTGAGTGATGTGCTCAGGTTATCCAGCGAGCAGGAATGTCTCTAGGTCGAAAGTGGCGACGTGATTTCCGAAAGCTTTCGCCACCGCTGTTGTTAGCTGTGAGCGATGGCTGCATCAGTAATCTGCTCCCGGGTAGTTCTCCAGGATTTGAAATGCATGATGGGTTGCCTGTATTTATATACAGTATTTGTTTTGCCAACGTACAGAGCGGCATCCCAGGACGCTTTAGAGGAGGGCGCTCGTATCAGCACAAAATCGTTATAAATGCCTGGAGCGTCCGGAATCATTGGGCTTCAGGGGGTTTAAGGCTTCGTGCGCTCACTGAGTAGAGCCTCAGCTGAAGGAAGGGTGCAGTATTTACGGGGCAGAGCCTTTAACTGTATGCACATACATTGATTCTGGATTTTGGCGTTTCGCTTCGCATTTTCGCTCGACTTGGTGACTAGGCGCTTCGCATCGGGTGGTGTACGTTGACCATCCTGGATCACCTCACGGTACGACTTAGGCTTGATCAACTCGGAGAGCAGCGGATGCGAAGGAAGGGGCGCCGGCAGAGGGCTCGGGCAGGGATAGCAAGAATGATCACCAGGATCGAACGCCTGGAATTGAACAGAGTAGGGAAGCAGAGTCTCCGGCTCCGACTGTGGGGACACATGACTGACCTGGTGCGCAGCATGCGGCTGGCGCTGATTGGCGTTAGACCCGTTGGCCAGGCCCAGCGAGGGGGTTGACGCAGGGGCGCGCGTAGGGACGGCGCCGTCAGTTTTAGAACTCGTGTCCCAGGCCGTTGTTTCGTTTGACCCGGGCCAGAGCGCTCAGAAGAGAAGGGTGCTCGTACTGGTCACATCAAGATTTGAAGATCCAACGCTCCATCTCAGCTTCAAACCCCTCCCCGCAAAAGTCCAGGTTTGGCCAGTAGTTCTGGTAAACATCGTAATCGAGCGCTACTGCGTTCGCACGGTTCTCGGCATTCAGGACACTCCAGGCCCGGTACATCCGGTGCTGCCAATCTGTCTCCATGACCAACTGGTACGACGTGTCCCATGACCAACCGTCTCTCATGAGCGTCGTCATGAAGAAATCCGCAGCCGCATTCGCACAGCTGGCGTTGTGGGCAATCATCCTGTCCAGGATCGAATAAGAAATGCCAATGGCCTGGAAGATGGATTCCCCTTGACTGTCCAGCTTGTCACCGAGTTGTGGAGAATCCGTGGTTTGAGGCGGCTGTGGGATGAAGACGAAAATTTCAGCGGTCGGGGAGGTCATAGGTCTGCCTTTATTGTTGTTGTTTGATTTCATGATGCCCATGGAGCAAGCGTCGCTGCAACGCGTTGCATGGCGTCTGCTCTTCATTCCTCAATCAGTGAGCTCCAGCCTGACTCTCCAGCGGGAAGACACGCGTGTGTCTTGTGGCTAAAATCAGCACGCCCGTACTGGCCATAGGCAATCATTGCTTTGATGATCGGCCACTTTAGGAATGCTTACAGGGGGATACATGGAGTCAGTTGTTCCGAGAGACCGGTCGATATCCGATCTCTTATCGCGTGCCGCATCAGCGGATCTGGAAGTCTTGGCCGACCTGATCACCGACAATGGCAAGGGCAGGATTGCCCTCGACAGCGACGTGAAGGCAACCATCATGACCCGGAAGGTGCAGGGCCGCTTGCAATCTATTTCGAGCCTGCTTGAAAAGGAAATTTGTGCGTTCGGAAGCAACACCATTGTTTCCGCAATCAAATCGGAGAGCATCGACTACCTCGAGGTCGCGACGGATGTCGCCAAAAAGCTGGACGGAAAACCCTCCGCGCAAGATGACATCTTCGCCATTGAGGAAATCATCATCCGCCAGGCCATGGACAAATACATGGGAGACGAAGCGCTCAAGGACTATCTGAGCGGGGGCAATCTCGCTGGCTATATCAATGAAATGGTGAAAACGCTGATGTTGTCTGCCGGTAGCCTGGGCGGTATGGCTGCCACTGGTGGCGGGGCGGGCTTCGCCAGCGCATTAGGAGGCCGGGTGCTCTCAATGGTTGCAGCTCCACTTGCTATCGGAGCCGCAGGACTCGCGATTTACCAGGCTTCGTCGCCTGCGTTCCGGATCACCATTCCTGCCGTGCTGCAGATCGCTAAGCTACGGCGCGCACGTTACGACCAGGACTTCGAGGCCTACACGGAGAAACTGAACGCATGTTTGTAAACATCGACGCGCTTGTACGCTCCTTGCCTGATATCCCAGATGTCCTGGCCAAACTGCATAGCGGAGATTACACGCTTTGGGGTGGCGTAGTCCGACACTCAAAGGGAACCGAGAAGGCTGGCCAGATCGTCGGGCACCTCCTTTTTCCGGGCGACTCAGGGCATGTCCAAGAGAGCCTAAAGAACCTGCAATCCACTCTATCCAGTGGCCTGGGGTCGCTTCAAACTGGCATGGATCAAGTGCAGCAGAGCATGAATGTGCTCCAGGGACTACAGTCGGCCAATCTCGTAATGAGTGGGCTCAACCTCGCGGTGACTACCGTGGGCTTTGTCATTGTGTGCAAAAAACTCGACAAAATTAGCCGGGAAATGGAGAAACAATCAAAAACGATCGCAGAGACCTGGCAGCTGGTGAGCGAGGCTCACGAACGGTACCTACTCGCTGATGAAGCTCGCTTTCGAGGCCTACTACGCACCGCAATACAGTTCTGCGAAGAAGGCGATGCTCAGCAGCTCAGGATATTGATTGGATCTTTCAATGAGCAGTATGAGTTCACCAGGCTTCTCCTGGAACGGCATTCGCGGATGGCTACCAGCAACGTTGCATTCTTTGACCAGGTTTCACTGCTGCAAAACCGATTAGTAAACCTTGGTTTGATGATGTCCCACGTTCAGTTGAAGGCTGGTTCTCACAAGTACTCCCGACAAAGCCTGACGGAGCTTGCTACCGACATCGCCAACCTCAACGCTTCTCGGGTAAAGGCTTTGTCCAACGATCGCAGTGTTGCGTCAACGATCACTCATGAGCAATTCGCTGGTCTGACTCGTTTCCTGCAGGACGGAACCAAGATGACGCCGTCTCTGACCTACCAAGCTGATCTCATTGAGCTTGAAGTGAAACATCCTGGGCTGCTTCAGCATGCGACCGAGGCGCGGGAAATTTTGCTGATAGCCGCGTGAGCTATTAGTCCGGTCGCCGCCAACGAAACGCGATGCCCGAAGCTGCCATTAATGCCGGGGAGGGCAGTTGCAAGCGCAGCGCGTAGGCCTTTGGCCGTAGGCACGAGGATGGAAGCCCGCAGGGCCAAGACCCCGACTCAGTCGGGGCTTGGTTCACGACAGCCGTGCCCAGCCTGGTGTACTGCGTGTGATGCCACCGGTGGCGCATGGTCGCAGTCAGAGCGACGGCCCACCTGCATGCTTGCGCAGCCACTGGGACGCCGGCATATGCTTTCGGATTCCAATGTCCGGCCAAACATCTTCATCATGATGTGGCATAGCGATACTCACAGCCTTGGAGGCCCACCCGGCCTTTTTGGCCGACGCCCTCAACTCAAGGAATGTGATCGAGGCTCCAGCCTTAAGATGACCGCAGTATTCTGGCTGTGCCTGAACTTGGCATAACGGCGGAAATAGGCAGCGAACTCAGAAGCCAGCGGATAGCGCAGGCGAGGGTAGTGAGGGCTTTCGAACCATGCTGGGGAAGTCTGACTTTAGCCTGCCTCTGGAGAGCTGGCCTCGTCGGCTTTGAAGCTTGTAAACCTCAATTTAAGGGCCGATGTTGACCCCAACGCACGCAGTGGAGCGTCAGAGTAGATGGCCACGGCCGCGACGAGGAGCCATGGCTGCCACTGATTATCGTTCTGGGCCAATGACGTGGCTATTGATATCAGATCAGCCAGTTGTACCGGTGTGAAAGTCGTCCGGGCTATCCCTTGGCGAACCTCGAAATCTCTAGGCTTTAGGGCACCGAACGGATTAACTGGGGTTGTAGTCCGCAGGGCGCATAGGTAGTCGAAAAAATCCCTCCCACCGTGCAGGAAGATATTGCGGTGCTGATCAGTTCCAACTGCGAAAGTCGACGCGGAATTGTCCGCCAGCTGCTTTCTGACTATCGGACGCCAATTCTCATTAATCGGCTTAACAGCGAATTCCGTCTTGGTCTTCAGCAGGTAACGTGACCCGCCAGTCTTCGAGATCCACGACATCGGTAGGCGCATGACGAAGTGCATGAACTCCCTAGCATCCGTTTCTTGCCATTCTTGGATCGGCTTGCGCCGAATAGACCAGCTCCAATGCATCATCGTCTCGAGCACTGGGCACACGATCTTGTAGTGCCTCGGGGTGAACTCCGGCCGTTGGCACTGCTTGGCCAGGAAGTCGATGCCGAGGCGCCAGGTTTGGAATGCTTCCAGTGCGGGATCAAGGGTACCGAGCCGTGCGCGGACGTCATTATTGATTGGGCGCTCCAGGCCTTGGTGGTCGGTTAAGAGCACAATCGGCGGGAACAACGGATACGGCACGAAGGAACCCGTGGGGTTGGCTGGCGCTGGCGATTCGCACGGCGGGGTCGGCGCCGGCTTAGGCCGTGGTTTGCGCGCTGGGTTCTTAATCGATGTCCGCGCTGACTTCATCATGGCGCAAAGCTCCTCAGCCGCCGGTTGAGCGACTGTTGAAGGACAACCCTAATCGTGGCGGTGGCCGTAAAACACACTGAGGCCACTAGGCACGCAGCGTGGTCGGATCACCGGCTGTGGCTGCCTGCAGGCGTTCTAATCTGGCAGCCTGGCCCAAGCTGCATAGACGCCAGAACTCGGCCGTGGAGTGCCAGCGCATGGATGTAAATTGTAGACGCCGAAGCATGTTGACGGATGCGGAATCAGATTTAGGGCGCTTGAGGCGCGGGGATCAATGGTGAATAGGCTTGGGGCTGATGTCAGCCTACCTTAAAAAGAATAAATCTTAAGCCATTGCTTTACATGGCTTTTTTGAAAAACACAAAACACCAAGCTGGGATATAGGTCAGATTTTCTTCTTTTTATGCGAGAAATGCACGAAATT
>Ga0308168_1001623_pt1 | contig 20033 bp, 16 predicted proteins | sample PhyCR2_FD_202133 | JGI IMG/M metagenome (GOLD analysis project Ga0308168, IMG submission 202133) | Phyllosphere microbial communities from UC Gill Tract Community Farm, Albany, California, United States - DLSLRC.R2 | ecosystem: Host-associated > Plants > Phyllosphere > Unclassified | place: USA...
GGCCAAGCTGGAGGCTGCACAATGAGTGCGCAAGATTTTCTGGTTGAACTGGGCACCGAAGAACTGCCACCCAAAGCCCTGAACACTTTGGCTGATGCGTTCCTCGCCGGTATCGACAAGGGCCTGCAAGCCGCCGGCCTGAGCTACGAAAGCAAAACCGTTTATGCCGCGCCACGTCGTCTGGCCGTGCTGATCACTGCGCTGGCCACTCAGCAGCCGGATCGCAGCATCAACCTCGATGGCCCGCCACGTCAGGCCGCGTTCGACGCTGATGGCAATCCGACTCAGGCCGCCCTGGGCTTCGCCAAGAAGTGCGGCGTCGAGCTGAGCGAAATCGACCAGAGCGGTCCGAAACTGCGCTACAGCCAGAACATCGCCGGCAAGCCGACTGCGAGCCTGCTGCCGACCATCGTCGAAGATTCGCTGAACGACCTGCCGATCCCGAAACGCATGCGTTGGGGTGCGCGCAAGGAAGAATTCGTGCGTCCGACCCAGTGGCTGGTGATGCTGCTCGGTGACCAGGTCATCGACTGCACGATCCTCGCGCAGAAGGCTGGCCGTGAATCTCGTGGTCACCGTTTCCACCATCCGCAAGCCGTACGCATCGGTTCGCCGTCGAGCTACCTCGCCGACTTGCGTGCCGCTTACGTATTGGCCGATGCCAACGAGCGTCGCGAGATCATCAGCAAGCGCACCGAAGAGCTGGCCACCCGTCAGGAAGGCACGGCGATCGTTCCGCCGGCATTGCTTGACGAAGTGACCGCGCTGGTCGAATGGCCGGTGCCGCTGGTGTGCTCGTTCGAGGAACGCTTCCTCGACGTACCGCAGGAAGCGCTAATCACCACCATGCAGGACAACCAGAAGTACTTCTGCCTGCTGGATGCCGACGGCAAGTTGCTGCCACGTTTCATTACCGTGGCCAACATCGAAAGCAAAGACCCGCAGCAGATCATCGCCGGTAACGAGAAAGTGGTGCGCCCACGCCTGACCGACGCCGAGTTCTTCTTCAAGCAAGACAAGAAGCAGAAACTCGAAGACTTCAACCTGCGCCTGCAGAACGTGGTGTTCCAGGAAAAACTCGGCAGCGTCTACGACAAGGCCGAGCGCGTATCGAAACTGGCCGCGTACATCGCCGCGCGCATCGGCGGCAACGCCTCGTGGGCTGCCCGCGCGGGCCTGCTGTCGAAGTGCGACCTGGCCACCGAAATGGTCGGCGAGTTCCCGGAGATGCAAGGTGTCGCCGGTTACTACTACGCCCTCAATGACGGCGAGCCGCAGGACGTCGCGCTGGCACTGAACGAGCAGTACATGCCACGCGGTGCCGGGGCTGAATTGCCGGCGACCCTGACCGGTGCAGCTGTCGCCATCGCCGACAAGCTCGACACTCTGGTCGGCATCTTCGGTATCGGCATGCTGCCAACCGGCAGCAAAGACCCTTATGCCCTGCGCCGTGCGGCACTGGGCGTGCTGCGGATCCTGATCGAGAAACAACTGGATCTGGATCTGAACGACGCCGTGGCTTTCGCGGTGAATGCGTTCGGCGCCAAGGTCAAGGCTGCCGGCCTCAACGAAGCCGTACTGGAATTCATCTTCGACCGTCTGCGTGCGCGTTATGAAGATGAAGGCGTCGACGTCGCCACTTACCTGTCGGTCCGTGCCCTCAAGCCGGGCTCGGCGCTGGACTTCGACCAGCGTGTGCAGGCGGTTCAGGCCTTCCGCAAACTGCCGGAAGCGGCAGCGCTGGCGGCGGTGAACAAGCGTGTGTCGAACCTGTTGAGCAAAGTCGAAGGCTCGGTACCGACCGTGGTCGAAGCCAAGTATTTCGACAACGCCAACGAGTTCTCGCTGTATTCGGCAATCCAGCAAGCGGATCAAGCGGTGCAGCCAATGGCCGCGGCGCGTCAGTACAACGAATCGCTGGCACGCCTGGCGGCACTGCGCGAGCCGGTCGATGCATTCTTCGACGCGGTGATGGTCAATGCCGACGACGCCAATGTGCGGGCCAACCGTTACGCGCTGCTGGCGCGCCTGCGTGGCCTGTTCCTCGGTGTTGCCGACATTTCGCTGCTGGGTTGAGGGATTGCTGTTGAAACTGCTGATTCTCGATCGTGACGGCGTGATCAATTACGACTCCGATGCCTACATCAAGTCGGTGGAGGAGTGGATCCCGCTGCCCGGTTCGATCGAAGCGATTGCGCAGTTGAGCAGGGCCGGCTGGACGGTGGCGGTGGCCACCAACCAGTCGGGTATTGCTCGCGGCTATTACGACCTCGCCACCCTCGAGGCCATGCACGCGCGCCTGCGCGAGCTGGTCGCGGAGCAGGGCGGCGAGGTCGGCTTGATCGTGTATTGCCCGCATGGCCCGGATGAGGGTTGCGATTGCCGCAAACCGAAACCAGGAATGTTGAAAACCATTGCCGAGCATTACACGGTGCCGTTGACCAACGTCTGGTTCGTCGGCGACAGCCTTGGTGACCTGGAGGCCGCCAAAGCCGTCGATTCACAGCCAGTTTTGGTGAAGACCGGGAAAGGCGAAAAGACTCAGGGCAAAACCCTGCCGGTTGGCACTCTGATTTTTGACGATCTGGCGGCGATTGCCGCAGAACTTATCCACAACTAGAGTACTTCTGAATTTCCTGGCCAGGGATTGCTCGGGAGTGCGCTTGAACAGTCGGGCATTGCCCCGTAACGGTAACCGTCGCCATGTCGATACTGCGGGCCTTCAGAATCTTTCTTTTCTACCTGCTGCTGGGCACAACAGCGTTGCTGTGGTGCAGCCTGAGCTTTTTCATCGCGCCGTTTCTGTCCTTCAAGGCGCGCTATCGTTTCATCAACGTGTACTGGTGCCGTTGCGCCCTGTGGCTGACCAAGGTATTCCTCGGCATCCGCTACGAAATCAAAGGTGCGGAAAACGTGCCAGACCGGCCCTGCGTGATTCAATCGAACCACCAGAGCACATGGGAGACGTTCTTTCTCTCCGCTTATTTCTCGCCATTGAGCCAAGTGCTCAAGCGCGAACTGCTGTACGTGCCGTTCTTCGGCTGGGCCATGGCCATGCTGCGCCCGATCGCCATTGATCGCGACAACCCGAAAGCCGCGCTCAAACAGGTCGCGGCCAAAGGGGACGAGCTGCTCAAGGACAACGTCTGGGTGCTGATCTTTCCCGAAGGGACACGAGTCCCGTACGGCACCGTTGGGAAGTTCTCCCGCAGTGGCAGCGCGTTGGCTGTGAATGCGGCGCTTCCGGTGCTGCCGATTGCACACAATGCCGGCAAATTCTGGCCAAAAATCGGCTGGGGCAAACAGGCCGGAGTGATCACCGTGGTCATCGGCGAACCGATGTATGCCGAAGGCAGCGGGCCGCGCGCCATCGCTGATCTGAATGACCGTGTGCAGGCGTGGAACGAGAAAACCCAGCGCGATATGGGCTCGCTGCCACCGACGCCACCGGCACCGGCCGCGCGTGATCAACTTGCTGTCTGAATTTTGTGGATAACCTGTGTACGCTTTTGCTTTAAAAGTCTGTGATCGTTTTCTAACTTATTGATTTTCATCGATATTTCTAAATCGATAAATTGAACGAAATCCGTGCATAAGTTTTATTCGGATGTAAAAAAACCGGCCGTTATAGCCGGTTTTTTTGTGCCTCTTTTTCATTCAGAAATCAGCGGCAAATCGATGCGGAATGTGGTTCCCGCGTCGACCACGCTGCGACACTCGATTGTGCCGCCATGATGATCAATCACCGCTTTGACCATCGACAGACCCAGGCCTACGCCGTCGATGCCCTGGGCGGAGGAGAAACGCCGATACTGGCTGAACAGGTCAGGCAATTCATCGGCGGCAATACCCTTGCCCTGATCGGACAATTCGCAGCGCAGCCAGTGCCCATCACAGCTGACCGTCAGTTGCACCGTGCTGTCTGCCGGGCTGTACTTGATCGCGTTTTCCAGCAGGTTGAACAGGGCGCGCGTCAGCAATCCCTGATCGGCCAGAATCAGCCGCTCCTGACATTCTTCATCAACTTCGTTGAGTAGCTCGATGCGTTTCTGCTGCGCGATGGGCAGGGCCTGATCGAGGACGTCCAATACCAGCATCGCGAACAATGTCGGGCGGAACTGGTAGGTCTCGGACTCAGCCCGCGCCAACAAGACGAAACCATCGGTCAGATCCAGCGCGCGGCGCACCTGACGCTCAATCTGCTCGAACAGCGGCGCATCAGCACCCGCCTGGTGACGATGTACATCCAGCAGGGCGAGGATCGCCGAATGCGGCGCGCGCAGGTCATGGGAAAGAAAACGCAGCAGCACGCCGCGCTGCTCCTCGGCCGCACGCTCGGCACTCAAGTCCGTCAGGCTGAGCAGCCAACCGATCGGCGTATCGCCGTCGACCGGCAGCAGCGCTGCTCTTTCCAGGCGCAGACTGCGTTCCTTGTGATCGCGAAATTCCAGCAGCGGCAGGGTGGCCAGCGGCGGTCGCGGCGTTGTGGATAATTCCGGATAGCCGAGCCGCGCCAGTTGCTCGAGTACTTCATCGCCCACCAGCGGATCCTCGAACAACTCGCGCGCCTTGCGATTGCCCAGCAGAATCTTGCCCAGCGGATCACTGATCAGCGTCGCCACCGGCAAGTATTCCAGGCCATCGGCAATGAACCGCCGGGTGTCGCGGGTGCGGCTCATCGCTTGTTCGAGCGCCATGATCTGGCCCTGCAAACGGTCGGCACCGGTGAAGCGGGTCCGCCGACGTTCAGGGAAGACTTTCGGCTCGCTGTCCAGCCGCGCCAGCTCCCAACCGAAGTAGGTCAGCACCACGCTCAGGCGTCGCCAGTTCCAGATCAGGTAACCGAACAACATCCCCAAGGCTGCTAGCGTTGGCGACCACCAATAGCGGACTTCGGCCAGCAGGGCGCTGGCGATCAGCGCACAGCCCATACCGACCAAGGTGACCCACAGCGCCCAACGCGGCCGCCACAGCAACAATCCCAGCACACCCGCGACCATCGCCACGGACAACAGCGCGCCGGGCGCTGGCGACGGATTGTGCAGATTGATCTGGGCGCGATAAGACAACAAGGCAGTCAGCGGCAACAGCACTAGACTTATCCACAACCACTCGCGCACCAGCCGGCGGAACAGACGCTGGACCTGGCTCGGCTCACGACTTTCACGTCGGCGTTGAGTGCTATGCATGAGGCACAGGGCAGGGCAGTGGGAATGGTTTCATAGGTCTCAGGTCTGAGGCGTAGACCCGAAGAATCATAGCGGACGCCGACCAACGACGGGCTGCTTCTTTCATCGCGGCCGGGGAGTCGTTATTGTCGACATCCCAGCCCCAGCGACAAGGAACACCGCCGATGCGCGTTGCCATTCTGGACGACGAACCCGCCGAACTGCGCCGGGTCGAGCAAACCCTGGAGCAAATGGCCGAAGCTGGCGAACAGCCGTGGTCGCTGCACAGCTTCGAGAGCGGCGAAGACTTGTTGCGCCAGTTGCGCCGGGAAACCTTCGACCTGTTGATTCTCGATTGGCAACTTCCCGATCTCACCGGTTTGGCGCTGCTGCGCTGGACCCGCGAACACATGGACGCGCCACCTGCGGCGATCATGCTCACCAGCCGCGACGGCGAAAGCGATATCGTTCAAGCCTTGAATGCCGGGGCCGACGATTATGTCAGCAAGCCGTTTCGCCCGAATGAGTTGAAGGCGAGGGTGGCTGCGGTATTGCGTCGGCATAGCCAACCGCGCAGCGCGGCGGGCGAAATACAGACGTTTCACGATCTGACTTTCGACGACGCCGAACTGACCGTCACCCGTGAAGGCAAACCGATCCTCATGACCGAACGCGAATACCGCTTGGCGCGCTGCCTGTTCAGCAACCTGGGGCGGCCATTATCACGGGATTACCTGTATGAGCGCTTCTGGCCGAACGAAGAGACGACTTCCTCGCGTCCGCTGGATACGCATATCTACCGATTGCGCAACAAGCTCGGGCTGACAGCGGATCGGGGTTGGCAGTTGCTGACAATTTATGGGTATGGGTATCGGTTGGAGAGTGTCGGCACTGGGAATGAGTGAGGCCAAAAAAAACCCGGCATTGGCCGGGGTTTTATCGCATTAAAGCCAACAGAATTAAAAATTTCTCAGAAGTTTTTGACAGCTGGCCAACGCATATTAAGATCAGCAAAGATGAACTCAAACTTCTTCTCTGCCTGTCTCCAATCAGCCATAGATCCTTCCGAGCTGCCTGAGATTTTATATATTCTGAAAGTTAGTACTAAACACCTTTCACTGAAAGCCAAAATTATTCGAGAATCTAATGCAAAAACATCGTCATTTTCGAAACAATGCGTCTGATTATCAATGATGTGGTGATACGCTCAAAGTCCAAGCTCCAAGTCGTATAATGCGCTGAGAGGTTGTCGGCGGCGGATGAGCCGGGATTGCCCGTCAATCAATAGCACTTCGGGCAATAATGACCGACTGTTGTAGTTAGATGACATTGAAGAACCGTAGGCACCCACATCATGGATTACCATTAGATCACCCACTTGTGCTTGAGGAAGCAATTGCGGCCTGAGTGCTTCTTCGTCCTGAGTAAAAATATCTCCGGATTCGCACAACGGACCACCAACGACCGTCGGTTGTAGTGGACGATCTACCCGCCGGCCGTCGGCGTCAATCAAGCTCATCCGGTGATAGGCCCCGTACATGGCTGGCCGCATCAAGTCGTTGAAGCCGGCATCGACTAAAACATAGTTGTGGTTTCCCATGCGCTTAACTGCACGCACTTCGCATACCAAATAGCCAGATTCGGCCATCAGGAACCTGCCGGGTTCTATCTCCATGCGCACCGGGTGGCCGAGCAACGTTTCGATTTCTTGCCTCGCTGCTGCCCAAGTCCGCGCGTAACGATGGATATCCACGGCAATATCATCAACACGGTACGGTGTCGAAAGTCCACCACCAATGGAAAACGCTTCGATGTCTACTCCTAGAACACCCACTAATTCCACCATCGCTTGCGCGACCTGTTCCAGATGGGCGTAGTCAACTCCCGAGCCGACGTGCATGTGCACGCCGACCAGCTCAAGTCCAAACTCCCGTATCACGCAAAGCGCATCCTGAACCTGGTCATGCCAGATGCCATGCTTGCTGTTTTCACCGCCGGTGTTGGTCTTGCGGCTGTGGCCATGTCCGAATCCAGGATTGATACGCATCCAGACCCTGTGTCCGGGGGAACGCTCGCCCAGTTGACGCAGCATATCGATAGATCCGGCGTTGACCTCAATGCCCAATTCGATGACTCGCTGCAGCGTTTTTTGATCGAGAAGATCACATGTCAATACGACACCTGCCGGTGACCCGTTGACGGAGAAACCCGCAATCAGCGCGCGCTCAACCTCACCGATGGAGACAGCGTCCACCTGCAGACCTTGCTCATGCATCATGCGCAGAATGTGCACATTGGAACATGCTTTTTGCGCATACCGGACGGTATCGAACTCGCACAGGCAGCCAACTTTTTCACGAATCGTTTGGGCGTCGTAGCACCACAGCGGAGAACCATGCAGCCGCAGTGTGTCAGCCAAAAGCTCGAAAGGTGAAGGACGGTTCATGACGCAGGCTCAATGAGAATACCCATGCATCATGCCGCCCGGTAAACGTGTAATAAAAATACCTTTTTTTCGACGGCCTATTCATATTTGATATGTGCCATCCCATTATGAGTTGGACAGCTGTTGAAAATCTCAATACGACAGATCGAAATCTTTCGCTCCATCATGCAGTCAGGCAGCGTCACCGGGGCAGCTCGGTTGCTTTTCACTTCGCAACCGACGGTCAGTCGCGAACTAGCCCGGCTCGAGCATATTTGCGGTTTGCGCTTGTTTGACCGCGAGGGCGGAAGATTGCTGCCGACCGCTCAGGCTCTGATGTTGATCGAGGAAGTGGAGCGCTGCTATGTCGGAATGGAGCGTATCGAGCGTTATGCGCAATCCATCCGCAATTTCGAGCACGGTCGGCTCACTCTCACGTGTCTTCCGCTATTTTCGCAGACGCTGCTGCCACGGGTCTGCAGGCAATTTTATCAATCGCATACGGGGATCAGCGTGAGCATCGTGGCACAGGAGTCGCCTTTCCTGGAGGAGTCGCTTGTGACGCAGCAATACGATCTAGGTTTGACCGAAGTGGAGCAGGTGCCACGTGGCACCCGCGGCGAGTTACTCTTCAGTGCTGATCTGGTATGTGTTCTCTCACCGGGGCATCCATTGGCGACAAAATCCGCCCTTGCGCTGGAAGATTTTCATGGGATCGACTTCATCAATCTCGCCAGCCTGGACATTTACCGACAGACCCTCGATGAGCACTTTCGCCAAGCACAGGTCAACCGGCGCACGGTGATCGAAACGGGCAATGCGGCCTCGGTCTGTGCCATGGTCAGACAAGGTTTGGGGGTGGCCATAATCAATCCGCTGACCGCACTGGCAGAAGCGGGGAACAATTTGATCATTCGCCCACTACGCCTATCAGTGCCCTATCGCGTCATGCTGATCCAGCCCAACCATCGACCAGCTTCCGCGTCCGTCGAAGCATTTGGCAAGGCGCTTCGTGAGGAAGCTCAACGGACTACCGCCGGAGTAAGGGAAGCGGTGTCGGGCAACCCGATTTCTTATGGATAACCTGTCAATAGGTCTACAAATATTAGGGATATTTCATTGCGATGCAAACGTGAAACAGGCATAAGCTCAGATTTATTTTTTATATTAAATTTTCAATAAATTCTTGACCGACTTTTTCCGGAACAGTAGTGTCTCGTCGCCTGAACGCAAAATCTGATCAAAATAACGTCAGCGCCAGGTGATCTAAAAAGCGAGTTAATGGAATAACCAAGTAGACGACTATGGATGACCGTGCCTTCCGTAAAATTCCCGGTATATAATTTTTAAAACCCTTTGCCTGCACAACTAACTGTGCATCCGTATAATCGGCGAACACTGTATGCCCGCTATAGTTTGATCAAGGCGTGTTCATGTGTGTCCGATGATTAACTGTGCGCCGAAGTTGTCTTAGCATCTGCATATAATAAGGAGCGTTATATGTCTGGCCAGCATCATTTTTTAATGACACCCGGTCCGTTGGCTTTAAGCGACGAAGTGAAAGCGCAGATGCAGTTTGACATGGGTTCTCGCGATCAAAGCTTCAAGGATATTACCGCTTCAATGCGCGAGCGGATAAATCACCTGATCGAAGGGAACGGCACACACTCCGTCGTTCCCATCCAGGGCAGTGGTACTTTCGGTATTGAGGCCGCACTTGCATCCTTTATCTCTTCGTCCGATCGGCCACTCGTTTGCATCAATGGCATTTATGGTGAGCGCATACTGCGGATTCTGGAGCTCCGAGGTGTGCAGTCAGTCAGCATCAAGGCAGCGAGTGATCAACCGCTCTCGGTTGCCGATATCGCTGCAGCTCTGGAGCAAGACCCCAATATCACGCACTTGTGCTTCGTACATTGCGAGACGACGACCGGGGTCCTCAACCCATTGGATGCAATCGTCACGCTGGCGAAAAGACGCGGCGTGCGGACGATTATCGATGCAATGAGCTCTTTCGGCGCGGTCGAAATCAGTGCTAGGCGAACCTGTTTCGACGTACTAGTGACATCTAGCAATAAATGCATCGAGGGGCCACCGGGAGTAGCGTTCGTCATCGCCTCGCTGGATCTGCTCCAGAACGGGGGCCGCCCCATCAACTCCTTCGTTCTGGATGTCCGGGAACAGTGGAAGAACTTTGAGCAGACGGGTGAATGGCGTTCCACGCCACCCACACATGTGATCCAGGCATGCGCCAAGGCACTTGAAGTGCTGACGGCAGAGGGCGTGATACGACGCGGCGAACGTTACGCCAAGGTGCGCGATGACATTGTTCGTGCAGTCGGACGCTACGCATCCCCACTTCTGCATGCCCAAGTGCGTTCACCTGTCTGCCTGGCGCTGACGGTACAAGGAAGTATCAATACCCAAAAGGATTTTGACGCGCTTTACGAACATCTCGTCAGCTACAACCTTTACGTCTATTCCAAGCTGCACCTGCAGACTCGCAGCTTCAGGATTGGATGCATCGGCGCCATCAAGCCAGCCTGGATTCTCCTGCTGACAGCTGCGTTCCGCGACTTCTTCGATGGCGCCAAGAATATCGCCAAGACGTCGATCCATCTCGAACCCGAACTCGTCCAGGAGGTTTTGTAGTATGTCTCGTTATCTACCCAGCTCGGAAATGGCTACAGAGACCGCTCTCCTACATGCCGCTTATCGACACGACCCCGTCACTAAAGCCGTCGCGGTGCCGATCTACCAATCCACTGCTTACGAACTGGACGGCGACCTTGGAAGAATTGCCGATATCTACAACGTCAAAGAAGACGGTTTCACCTACACGCGGATTATCAATCCGACCACGCGAATCCTCGAACAAAGGTATGCCGTGGTCGATGGCGCCGCTGATGCACTCGCCGTAGCTTCCGGGCAGGCGGCAACGTTCCTGGCCTTGGTGAACCTTAGCAGCGGGCGGCCCGGGGATAACGTAGTGGTCTCGAAGTTTCTGTACGGAAACTCCTGGAACCTGTTGTTCAACACCTTTAAGCGTCTGGGCATTGAGGCCCGATCCGCGGACCCTCGTGAGCCGACAACGTTTGAACAGTTGGCCGACGACAGAACCATTGCGTTCTTTGGCGAGGCGTTTTCCAATCCGTGCCTCATTCCCTTGCCAATCGCTGCACTCGCCAAAATCGGCAAGCGTCTCGGCATTCCGCTGGTGGTCGACAACACAACCACACCGCTGGTGTGCCGGCCCGGTTCGTTAGGCGCTGCGATCACCACGTACTCGGCCACGAAGTACATCTGCGGTCATGGCACGACGCTGGGAGGACTGGTGGTCGACAATGGCAACTTTGCCTTCGACGATCCCGTGCGCTTTCCCTTGTTCAATGAGCCCGATGAAGCTCATGGCGGAATTCTCTGGCGCGACGCTGTGCGTAAACTGGGAGACCTGGGTGCCAGTGCCTATCTGTTAAAGGCGCGGATGACCTGGCTGCGCGATACCGGTGCCGCGATCAGCCCGTTCTCCAGCTTTCAGTTGATCCAAGGCCTGGAAACACTCCATCTGCGCATGCAGCGTCACTGCGAAAACGCGGTGGTAGTGGCTAATTTCCTGCAGCAACACTCCAAGGTCAAGAGCGTTTCGTATCCAGGGCTTACCACCGGGCGAGAGCGCGAGATCGTCGACGAGTTAGTCGATTCCCGTGTCGGTAATGGCGCCATGATCATGTTCGAGTTGGACAACGAGGCGGCCGGTCGAACCTTCATCCAGAACATTCGCCTTATGTATCACGTTTCCAACGTGGGTGACGCGCGTACGCTTGTGACCCATCCCGTCTCGACCACTCACACCACCGTGCCGAAAGCGCAACGCGAAGCAGCAGGGATTTTTGACGGATCGATCCGCCTGTGCGTCGGCATTGAAAATGTGCACGACTTGATTGAAGACATTAAACGCGGGCTCGACGCCATCTGATAGCCAACCCGGCAAGGAACATCATTTTATGGAAACGTCTCAGGCTTGGAAGCTACGGAACAAGCGGTTCAATACATTCCAGTTTTCTCGCGACATCATGCGCGAGCTTGCGCAACTGCGGCCGGACAACGTCACCGGGGCGCTGTATGTACTGAAGGACTATCTAGTCATGCTGGCCTGTGCATTCGCTACGGTTCAGATCAGTTGGTGGCTTTATCCGATTGCGGTGCTGATCATTGGCGCGCATCAGCGTGGACTCACGACGATTTCGCACGACGCAGCCCATCGAATACTCGCCAAAAATAAGTGGTGGAACCATTTTCTCGGCACTACTTTCGCGGCTTATCCGATCTTCCAGCGCCATTGGGCTTATCGGGTCTCCCATGTGCACCTTCACCATCCGCACCTTGGCGATCCCGAAAAAGATCCCGATCTGCAATTCTTCCTCACGTCGGGCGTCTATGATGTGCGCGAGCCGCGCGAGTACAAATTTGCGATCGTCTGGAAGGCCATTTTTGGCGGCGCCACGCTGCGCTATCTGAAATACCTGTGGCACAACCGCTTTCTGATCTCGGACAAGAACGACAAGAGCGTCGATAAACGCGGTGCGGCTATTGATTCCTATGGTTTCGTGGCTTTCTGGGTGATCGTCATTGCCGGCTTCGCCATGGCCGGTGCCCTGCATCTGCTCGTACTGTTCTGGCTGATTCCGTATCTGACCACGTTTCAGATACTGGGCTGGTTCACCGAGATCGCCGAGCACTCGCCGATGTGCGAGACCGAAGAGCAGAACGTCTATCTCACGCGCAATCGCAAAGGCAATCTGATCGAGCGGATATTGTTCGGCGTGAACTTCGATGAATACCACCTGGAGCATCATCTCTCGCCCGGTGTGCCATTCTGGCTGCTCAAGCGTGCGCAAGAGATCCGCCTGCGCGATGCGAACTACGCTGAGATCGCCAACTCCTGGGGCGGCTTGTTCGTACGAGGTCCTAAAGGGCAACCAAGCGTGATCGACCAATTAGTCGAGCGTAACCGTCGTCTCTACGACGAACAGCATGCGTCTCTCGCTACGGCGGAGCACACGCAATGACGAACAAACCGCGTGATGCCGCTCGCGCCGTTGTCGGCGTGTCGGCCAATCGTCTGCTTCACGATGGTGTACATCGTGACTGGTTGCGGCGGCGTTATCTCGAAGCGCTCGACCGGCACGCGGCTGTCGAATGCGTGATCCTGCCGACAATTGATGGCGATCTACCATGGGACGTCAGCGTCAGCAAACTGCGCGAGGTGATGCGTCGTCTGGACGGCCTGGTTTTGACCGGCGACGAATCGAACCTCGATCCGGATGTTTTCCACGAGCAGCAACGTCTCTGGATTCGTGCCTCGGACGATGTCATCCCCGGAGAGCGCGATCGACCGAGGGATCGCCTGTCGAGTGCCGCGTTATCCATTGCTATGGAACTCCAGATGCCGATCCTCGGCATCTGCCGTGGCCTGCAGGAGATGAATGTGCACCGCGGCGGCACGTTGCACACCGCTTTGCCGGTAGCGGAACAGGGTGTCGTGCACAGCGAGGTCCCCGATGTGCCTCGTGATCAGCAGTATCTCCCCGCGCACACCATTCAAGTCGTTCCCGGCGGCCTGCTGTCATCCATTGTCGGGGACGTGGAGTTGCACGTGAACTCGCTGCATAACCAAGGCATCACGGAAGTGGCATCCGGTGTACGGAAAGAGGCGGTCGCTGAAGATGGCGTGATCGAAGCGTTGTCTTTTATAAGCTCAGGGGCTTTTCAGTTTGGTGTGCAGTGGCACCCCGAATGGCACGCCGCTAGCGATGCTACGAGTCAAACGATATTCAGGGCATTCGGAAACGCATGCCATACCTATCAATCAACGGGACCATGGTCGAAATAGCGGCCAGGCCGTGTTCTGGATGGTGGTTCCGTCCATTTCAACCCATCCTGCAAACCCATTGGCGGATTTATGGATTTACATTTACTGCTGTTGTTTTCCGTTGCCTTTACGTCCGCAGTCGCCGTTCCGGGACCGAACGTTGCGTTTGCAGTTGCACAAGCACTCAAGCATGGCATCCGAACAACGTTACCCGGTGCATTCGGTTTCGGACTGGCAACCGCCGTTCACGCGACGGTGGTGCTATCGGGTGTCGGGTTACTCATCCATGACAATCGTTGGATTCTGACGTATCTGCGGTGGATCGGTGCAATCTATCTCGCCTATCTCGCCTTCAATGCGTTCTTTTCAAAGTCGGGACCGAGTGACGCCAAGGCGGAGAATTCGAGTCCGAAAAAGATGTTCGTAGACTCGTTTTTCGTCTCTCTGACCAACCCCAAGGGATGGTTGGCCAGCCTGCTCACTTACCCAAGCTTCATTAGCCCATTTTTTTCCTACACCACCCAGGCCATCACCCTCAGCCTGACGGCAATGATCATTTCGCTATCAATCTATGGCGGGTACATGTTCCTCGCCCACAAGGCGCGTGCGGCTTTCGACAACAAATCGGCACTCAACAAAATAACCGGCGTCATTTACGCAGTAGTCGCGCTGTGCCTGATCCTGCTTCCTTATTGAGTGATCGGCATCAGCGACGGCTTATTGATCAACGGACTGACAAACAAGGAACATCATGATCTTCGACTACATAGTGATTGGCGGTGGCAGCGCGGGCTCGATCATCGCACGACGGCTCGCTGATGCAGACATCGGGTCTGTCCTGCTACTCGAAGCAGGTCCGGCGGATGAAGGCGTTCCCGCGATGATGGATATTTCTCGCCTGTTTGAGCTCGACGCCAACACTGACTGGGGTTTCCTCGCCGAGCCGACGAAGCAGTCTGGCCGCAAGCTCACCTATTCGCGTGCCCGGATGCTCGGTGGCTGCGGCAATCACAACGATTGCGCCTACCTGGTACCGCCGCCAGCGGATTTTGATTCATGGCACGATCTGGGGGCTGAGGGCTGGTCGGGCAAGGAAGTCCTGCCGTATTTCGAGCGCCAGAAAGAGCGCATCAGCATTGAGCAGCGGCCGGAACGTCACCCGGTTTCCCGAGCATTCATTGCAGCAGGCGTCGAGCTCGGGCTGCCAAAGGTGGACTTTCGTGATGGGATCGAGCCCGGCATCGGCATGCTGACCTTGAACGCCAGCGGGCGCCTGAGGAGTTCGTCTTCCGTTGCCTACCTCCACCCGTTGACGTCGCTGCCCGCGAATCTGCAGATCCTGACCGACACGCTGGTCACCCGGATCGAGTTCACCGACGGCGTAGCCACTGCCTGCCTCACCGATAAGGGACGCATCGCCGCCCGGCGGGAAATCATTGTTTGCGCCGGCAGCATTCAGTCTCCGCAGCTTCTTCTGACTTCGGGAATTGGCGACGCGGCGCAACTTCGTGATTTGGGCATAGAAGTGATTCACGACAGCCCGGGGGTTGGCAAACACTTGGTCGACCATTACTCGGTGCCGGTTATTTTCGAGACGACGGAGCCCGTATCGGAGTGGGATGTCACGCCGTATGAAGCCATCGCCATGCTGACCACCGTACCGGGCACACAATCGGCACAGAGCCAAGTGCAGTTGGGCCTGACGGCGGGTTGGGTCAACGGGCGCTTCGGTGACGAGTACGAAGCCTCGGCACCGAAACCCAGAACCATCATTGCACTGGAGCCGAACGTTGCGATCAGTCGCAGCCACGGAACAGTAAGCATTACCTCTGCCGACATCCGCGTCGCTCCGACGATCGATCTCAACTATCTCTCCGATGCCGAGCATTACGACGAGGATGTGCTATTTGAGAGCGTCTCGTTTTGCCGTCGTCTGGGCCAGACACAGGGCTTCAAAGGCATTATCAGCCGGGAGTTGTCGCCAGGCCCCGAGGTGGTAAGCGAAAGCGATCTACGTGAATTCATACGCCAAAACTGCCAGACCTACTATCACGCTTCCGGGACCTGTCGCGCGGGTTCCGCCGATGATCCGTACGCCGTTCTCACCTCCGACCTGAAGGTCAAGGGTGTTTCCGGACTGCGTGTCTGCGATGCGTCCATGTTTCCGGCAATGGTCTCCGTCAACATCAACGCAACCGTAATGATGGTCGGCGAGAAGGCTTCGGATTTGATCATCGCCGATGCCCGGCATGCCGCTGCGGATGCATCGAGTCACTGACCCGGTGCGAAACGTTGAGTCTCTGGCCGAACGCTGCCGGTGTCGGCCAGAGGCCCGGATGTGGTTTGCGTGATTGATGCCGTCTGCACTAGCAGGGCCGAAGCTTTATTACACATGGCGTAGGTTTGACCCATAACGGAGGCTTGGAAGCCCATGTCGATCAGAATTCCCAAAGGTTTGCCTGCATTGTCCGCGCTCGAAACTGAAGGCGTCATGGTGATGGACGAAGAGAGCGATGTGTATCAGCATCATCGACCGCTGCGCGTGGGGTTGCTCAATCTCATGCCCAACAAGATCAGTACTGAAATCCAGATTGCCCGATTGCTCGGCGCCACTGCGCTGCAGGTGGAGCTGACGCTCGTCAAAATCACCAACCACGCGCCCAAAAACACGCCGATCGAGCATCTGGCCTCGTTTTATCAGGATTGGTCGGATATTAAGGAACACAAGTTCGACGGATTTATCGTGACCGGGGCGCCAATCGAAACGATCCCTTTTGAAAGTGTCAGCTACTGGGACGAACTCACCAATATCTTTCGCTGGACGCAAACCAACGTTCACAGCAGCTTCAACATCTGCTGGGGAGCCCAGGCGGCCATGCACTATTTCCATGGCATGCCCAAATATGCGCTGGATGAAAAAGCCTTTGGCGTGTTCAGGCATCACGGCCTGAAAACCGACTCGCCGTACTTGAAGGGATTTTCCGATGACTTCCATATCCCGGTGTCGCGCTGGACCGAAATGCGGCGAAGCGATATTCCGGCGGATAGCGGCCTCTCGGTGCTGATCGACTCACCGGATACCGGGCTTTGTCTTCTCAACGACCCAAAACATCACGCGCTGCACTTCTTCAACCACATTGAGTACGACTCGCACACGCTTGCCGACGAATACTTTCGTGATCGAAAAGCGGGGAGGGAGATCGGTCTTCCAAGGAACTACTTTCCCGATGATTGCGAAACCCGGCCACCCAGAAATCAGTGGCGCAGTCACGCGCATCTGCTGTTCGCAAACTGGATTACCCAGATTTCCCGGACCGCCCCAACCGATCCGCAGAGGATCGGCAACGATCGTGTATTTCCGTCCGCTGGCGAGATGAGGTACGCAGAAACGCACACCCCGTCTTCTCCTCAAGGAGCCACGGTACAGCGGATGGAAATGGCGTCTTCTTCTTGATCAATGGGTGAATAAAATGAGCATGACTTTCGAAGAACTGAAACACGACGTGGTGTCCGGCTCCATCGACACCGTGCTGGTCTGCATGGTGGACATGCAGGGACGCCTGATGGGCAAGAGATATCACGCGGATTTTTTTGTCCGGCACGGCCATAAGGAAACTCACGCCTGCAACTACCTGCTGGCCGATGACATGGAAATGCTGCCGGTGCCAGGTTACACCAGCACCAGTTGGGCGCAGGGATACGGAGATTTTCTGCTCAAGCCGGACCTCTCTACCCTGCGGCGCCTTCCATGGCTCGACGCAACCGCTCTGGTGATCTGCGATGTGCTGGATCAGCGGGGGCGACCGGTCGCCCACTCACCGAGGCAGGTTCTGCAGAAGCAGGTGCAGCGGCTGGCCGACCGAGGCATGCGCGCCTGTTTCGCTTCAGAATTGGAATTCTATTTGTTCGATGAATCCTACGAGGCGTTGTCGAGCAGTAAATACAACAAGCCCCAGACATTCGGCAGCTATAATCAGGATTACCACATCCTGTCGACGACGCGTCAGGAATCGGTGATGCGCCCGATCAGAAACGGGCTGCACGGCGCAGGAATAACCATAGAATGCACCAAGGGCGAAGGGGGCGCGGGGCAGGGCGAAATCAACGTCCGTTACGCTGATCCGTTACTGATGGCTGATCATCATACGATCATCAAGCACGGCAGCAAGGAGATCGCGGCACAGCATGACAAAGCGATCACCTACATGGCCAAGTGGAGCCATGATCTGGCAGGCTCTTCCAGCCATGTCCATGCCTCCCTGTGGTCCCTGGACGGACGATCACTGTTTAATGACGACTTGCCGCAAGGTATGTCTGAGATGATGCAGCAATACCTAGGTGGCCTGCTGAAATATTCGAAAGACATTACCCTGTTCCTTGCGCCCAACATCAATTCCTATAAGCGATTCCAAACCGACACCTTCGCACCAACTAAGGTCGCCTGGAGCCACGATAATCGAACAGTAGGTTATCGGGTTTGCGGCGAAGGCTCGAGTGCCGCACGGGTGGAATGTCGCATCGGCGGGGCGGACCTGAATCCGTATCTTGCGTTTGCGGGCCTGATTGCGGCAGGGCTAGCGGGCATAGACGAGCAACTGGACTTGCCAGCCTCATTTGTCGGCGACGCTTATCGGGATACTGAGCTGCCGGAAATTCCGAAAACGCTACGGGAGGCCACCGACATCAGTTCAAATTCGATATGGCTACGCGAAGTTTTGGGAAACGAGGTTGTCGATCATTACGTGCACGCAGCGCGATGGGAGCAGTCCGAATACGATCGGAAAGTTACGGATTGGGAACTGGTTAGGGGATTCGAGAGAAGTTGAATAACTGTAGCGTTATTTCGGATCAGTCGATTATCCTCAGCCGAAGCCCAAACTTGAGAGGGCGTCCTTTCGTCAAGAGAACGATGAGGGGTTTGATGATATCCGTCGACAATCCATTTAACGACGCCGCTTTCTAGCTGATCTAATGTCAAACAAGCATGCTTGTCCGATTCGTAATCTCCCTTTTCTTGGACATTTGAAAACGTTGTTCCAGGAAGGTTACGAATCAAGCCAGTATTGAGAGTGCGAAAGAATCTTTCGACCGAACCCTTCATCTCTGGACCTCTAGATCTAGGATACATAATCTCAATCCCAAGTTCGTTGAACCCAGCAACTAAATCGTCTGCATGAAATTCCGCCGCGTTATCGGGTACGACTCGCGAGGGTAGTCCATGTGCTCGCCACTCATGCTTTACCCCCGGAATGCGTTTCAAAAAGTCCGCTTTTGGGCGGATGGAGCGTTCGATGACACGAAGAACGGTCTCAGTGTTGGGCGCAGCTAGATGAATAACCTAACCCATAATCATCCGCGAAAATTTATCCAGCACTACGGTAATGTAAGGACGTCCAATAATTAATCCTGTTTCATCGTCCACCAACAGCACATCCAACAGCGTATGATCGATTTCCCATCGATCCAGAATGTCCATAACTACGAGTACTTCGGTTGCCATCCTATGTTTTTTTTCGCTGCATGTTTACCCAACCGATATATATCAACCTCATAGGGGTCGAGCTTTGCGATGTACCTACGAATGGTCATAGCGCTAGGTTTATTTAATTGTCTTGAGGGTGATTCGCTCAAGCTTTAACTCAATCTGAATCACTAATTCTCGACAATATCTTCTCATTCTTTTTGACCTGCGGTTTGTTACTCGTTTTGGTCGCGAGACTTACCGAATAGATGGTTCCCGTTTAACAGAGCAAAAAAAAGCCCGCTTTTTAAGCGGGCTTCTTTTTAATGGTTACCAGACACATGGATAGGTAAACCATCTATTTGTGAAAATAAGCAACTATTCTGGGATCCTACAACCAGGATCAGAAATCCAGGTTGGAAACCGCCAATGCGTTGCTCTCGATGAAGTCCCGGCGAGGTTCGACCGCATCACCCATCAGGGTGTTGAAGATCTGGTCTGCACCGATGGCGTCTTCGATGGTGACTTTCAGCATGCGCCGCACGCTTGGGTCCATGGTGGTTTCCCAAAGCTGATCAGGGTTCATTTCGCCCAGACCTTTATAGCGCTGGATGGTGTGGCGCTTGGTGCTTTCGGCCATCAGCCAGTCGAGGGCTTCCTTGAACTCGGTAACGGCTTTCTTGCGCTCGCCACGCTGGATGTACGCGCCTTCGTCGAGCAGGGTGCTCAGCTGCGCGCCCAGGGTGACCACGGTTTTGTAGTCGTTACTGCCGAAGAAGTCGCGGTTGAAGGTGACGTAGTTCGACAAGCCGTGGGAGATCAGTTCGACCTCTGGCAGCCAGACGCCACGTTCACGGTCTTCGCGCAGGCTGGCCTTGTAGACCAGGCCGGACTTCTCGTTGGTACGCAGACGGACTTCGTACTGGGCCAGCCACTCTTGCATCGCCGCGTGGTCGCCGAGGGTTTCGAGGCTGACGGCCGGCAGGTAGATGAAGTGCTCGGTCAGCTCCTGCGGGTACAGGCGCGACAGACGCTTGAGCGTCTTCATGACCATGCGGAAGTCATTGACCAGACGTTCCAGCGCTTCACCGGAAATGCCCGGGGCTT
>Ga0308168_1001627_pt1 | contig 20011 bp, 17 predicted proteins | sample PhyCR2_FD_202133 | JGI IMG/M metagenome (GOLD analysis project Ga0308168, IMG submission 202133) | Phyllosphere microbial communities from UC Gill Tract Community Farm, Albany, California, United States - DLSLRC.R2 | ecosystem: Host-associated > Plants > Phyllosphere > Unclassified | place: USA...
GGCGCCGCGCCTGCCCGCGCCCCTGCACATGCTGGCGGCGCTGCTGCGTGCCAAAGGCTTGCGGCGCGAGGACAAGCTGGCGCTGGCGCGCTTTTCCACCAGCGCGCGCTGGATGGGTTGGCAGCTGTACACCGATTGCAGCGTGGCCGAGCTGCTGGAGCGCTTCGACCAGACCGCGCGCCTGACGCGCCTGCTATGGCGTCCCCTGTGCCTGGCGGCCCTGAACACGGCACCGGAACAGGCTTCGGCCCAGGTGTTCCTGGCGGTGCTGCGCGACAGCCTGGGCGCCAAACGGGCCGCATCCGACATGCTATTGCCGCGCCTGCTGCTGGACGCCCTGTTCCCGGACGCCGCGCGCAGCCACCTGGAAGCGCGCGGCGGACGGGTGCTGACCGGCACCCGGGTCGAGTCGCTGGACTACGCAGACGACACACCCGGCGCGCGCTGGCGCGTGAACACCAACGGCGGCTGCGTCAAGGTCGACGCCGTGGTGCTGGCCACCGCCCCCTGGCAGGCGGCGGACCTGTTGCGCACCCTGCCCGCCACGGAGGCGCTGACCGCGCAGCTGGATGCCTTCGCCTATGAACCGATTTCCACCATCTACCTGCAATACGATCCGGCGCTGCGCCTGCCGCTGCCCTTCTGCGCCCTGCTGGATGAACCCGAGAAGGGCATCTGGGGCCAGTTCGTGTTCGACCGCGGCCAGCTCGACCGCGGCGCCATGGGCGGCCAGGAGGGCCTGCTGGCGGTGGTGATCAGCGGCGCCAGCGGGGCGGCCGCGCTGGAACGCGATGCGCTGGCCGCCGCCATCGCCACCCAGCTGGCGTCCGCCTTCGGCATGGAGGCCCTGGCGCAGCCGGCCTGGCACCAGGTGATCACGGAAAAGCGCGCCACCTTCGCCTGTACCCCGGGCCTGGCGCGCCCGGACAACGCCGGCGGGCTGCCCGGTCTGGTGCTGGCCGGCGACTACACCGCCGGCGACTATCCGGCGACCCTGGAGTCGGCGGTGCGCAGCGGAACCCGGGCCGCCGGCCTGCTGTGCGCCGCGCCATGAGACGCGATATGAGGAATGCGCCGGATGCACGGCTGTCGCCCCCTGCACCCGCCTGGTGCGCGATTCTTGCAGCCTGTCGCACGCCGCTGGCGGCCGGCGCCGGTGCGGCGTAGTCTGCCAGCATCGACACGCCCCTCCACGGAACCGCCCATGACCATCCAGCTCGGCCTGCGCACCCTTGCCCTGATCGCCTTCGTCGGCGCCGCCAGCGCCATCCTGCTTGGCAGCGGCCCCGGTGCCGGCCTCGATACCAGTCCCGGCGCCAGGGCCCTGCACGCCATGGTGGCCGTGCACAACTGACCGGAGTCCCGATGGGCAAACTGGAATACCTCGACGCGCTCAAGCGCGCCATGCTGGGGCTACCGCCCGAGATCCAGGCCAGGACCCTGGCCTACTACGAGCAGCGCTTCGTCGACGCCGCCGGCAACGGCCGCAGCGAGCAGGACCTGGCGCGGGAACTCGACGACCCAAAGCAGATCGCCATGACCTTGCGCGCCAGCAGCCACCTCAGCGCCCTTGTGGCCGAACCGGCTGCCAACCCGGCGGCCAGCCCGGCCGCTGGGCAGGCCGGGAAGCAGGTGGGAAACTTCAGCGAAAAGAAGGGCCCGGCCAACTTCCTGCGCCTGACGGTGTCGGCGGTTGGCCTGGCGATCTTCAACCTCTTCATGCTGGTGCCGGCGCTGGTGTATTCCTCGCTGCTGCTCAGCGTCTACCTATGCGGCCTCGCCTTCTACCTCGGCGGCGTCGCCACCACCGCCAGCGGCCTGGCCGGCGCCAATGAACTGGTGCTCGACTGGCCGGCGCGCTTCGTCAGCATCGACCCCGACAGCCGCGGCGAGCGCCAGACCCGCATCACCATCGGTCCCGGCGACATCCAGGTGACCCAGGAACGGCCTGCCGATGCCGCCGGTGCCGCTGTTACACCCGGTGGCCACGAGGCTGACGAAGACCGCGCATCGGGGCGCAACGGGCGCAGCGAGCGGCGCGAACACTCGCGCGTGCTGCGCGGCGCCGAAGCGGTGGCCGACAGCAAGCTGCGCATCAGCACCGAGATGGACGCCGAATCGCGCACCACCCAGACCCTGGTCGGCTTCGGTATGGTGCTGGGCGGGATCGCCCTGTTCCTGCTGTCGCTGGTGCTTACCCGCTACACGCTGGTTGGCCTCAAGCGTTACTTCCAGATGAACCGTTCCCTGCTAAGGGGGCACTGAACCATGCGCGCCTTGTTCAAGACCGGCTTCGTCCTCCTGCTGCTCTCCTTCGTGCTGATCGGCGTCTCCTACAGCATGCTGCGCGCACGCGGCAGCAGCGGCGCCGCCAGTCCGGGCAGCCGCCTGGTCGCCATCGACAAGCGCCCGCTCGCCGCCGCCATCGACAGCATCGACCTGAGCGGCCCGATCAACCTGACCCTGCGCCAGGGCCCGGCGGCGGCGCTGGAAGTGCGCGGCGAGCAGCGCCTGCTGGCCAACATCGACACGGCGAGCGAGGGCCGCACCCTGCACATCGGCACGCGCGGCATCCTGCTGCGCCACCGCCAGCCGATCGAGGTCAGCGTGACCTTGCCGGCGCTCGCCACGCTCAGCGTCAACGGCAGCGGCGATGCCACCGTCAGCGGCTTCGCCGGCGAGCGCCTCGAGCTGACCCTGGGCGGCAGCGGCACCATGCGCTTCAACGGCCGCTACCGCGACAACACCGTGCGCCTGCACGGCAGCGGCGACCTGGAAGTCACCGGCGGCAGCAGCGAGCGCGTGGACGCCGAAAGCATCGGCTCCGGCAACCTGACCCTGGTCGGCGCCACCCGCGTGCTGCATGCCGAGCTGCGGGGATCGGGCGAACTGGACGCGCGCCACCTGCGCGCCGACGAGGTGCATCTGTCGCACACCGGCTCCGGCTCGAGCGCGGTGTATGCCAGCGCCAAGGCCGAGCTCGCGCTATCGGGCAGCGGCGATGCGACGGTCTATGGCAATCCGGAACGGCGCGAGGTCAGCCGCCACGGCAGTGCGAGCGTGGACTTCCGGGATTAGCCATCCTGGCCGGGCGGCTTGCTGTATCATCCCGCACCTGAAAACGAAAGCCGCACATGCTCATCATCACCATCAAACAGGGCAAGGAAAAAGCCATCCTCGCCGGCGACCCCTGGATCTATGCTTCGGCCATCGAGAAAGTCGACGCCAAGCCGCAGGAACGCAACAAGCCCGGCATCACCGCCATCGTGCAATCCTCGTCGCGCCAGTTCCTGGCGCGCGCCGCCTACAATGCCAAATCGCAGATCGCCGCCCGGGTCTGGACCTTGCGCGAAGACGAGCCGATCGACCACGCGATGATGAAGCGGCGCGTGCAGGCCGCGGTGGCGCGCCGCGCCCAGGTGCTGGACGCGGCCGATCCGCAGGCGCTGTTCCTGCTCATCGATGGCGAAAAGGATGGCTTGCCGGGCCTGCAGGTGCACAGCCTGGGCGGCGGCGACGGCTACCTGGTGTGCCAGTTCAACGCCGCCGGGGTCGATGCCTGGAAGGTGCCGGTGGTGCAGGCGCTGCTGAAGGAAACCGGGCGCCGCAATGTCTACGAACGCTGCGATCCGCTGATGCGCAAGGGCGAAGGCTTGCCGGTCACGCCGGGTGCCTTGGCCGGCGACGAACCGCCGGCCAAGCTGATGGTGCGCGAGGGCAAACGGGTGGTGCCGATGGACATCCGCACCGGGTTCATCTACCCGCGCTGACTATCCAGGCTGACCGAGCGCATCCAGCCAGCGCAGCGCGGCGGCGCCGGCGGCCCGCCCGCTGGCGAAGCAGGCCGTCAGCAGATAACCGCCCGTCGGCGCTTCCCAGTCGACCATCTCGCCAGCCACGAACACGCCAGGCGCTGCGCGCAGCATGCCGCCGGCGTCCGCCACCGATTCGAAAGCCACCCCACCGCCGCTGCTGATCGCCTCGTCGATCGGGCGCGGACGCAGCAGCCGCAAAGGCAGCGCCTTGATGGCGCGCGCCAGGCGCTCGGGATCGGCGTACTCCGCCTTCGACAGGCACTCGTGCAGCAGGCCGGATTTCACACCTTTGATGCCGAGGCGGCTCTGCAGATGGCTGGCCATGGAGCGGGTGCCGCGCGGGTGGCTGACTTCGGCCAGCACCCGCCCCAAGCTGTGGTCGGGCAGCAGGTCGATCCAGACCGTGGCCTGGCCGCGTGCCGCAATCTGGTCGCGGATGGCCGCCGACATCGCATACACCAGGCCGCCCTCGATGCCATTCGCGGTGACCACGAACTGGCCCTTGCGGAAGACCGGCTTGCCGTCGGCGCCCGCCACGCCCAGCGCCACCGTGGTCAGGGGCGCGCCGGCATGGCGCGCGGCGAAGTGCTCGCTCCAATCCGCATCGAAGCCGCAATTCATCGGCACCAGCGGCGCCACCGCCACCCGGCGTTTTTGCAGCAGCGGCACCCAGGCGCCGTCCGAACCCAGGCGCGCCCAGCTGGCACCGCCCAGGGCCAGCACGGTCGCGCCGGCGCCTTCCAGGCGCTCGCCCTCGGGGGTGGCGAAGACCAGCTGGCCGTCGCGCCAGCCGAGCCAGCGATGCCGCATATGGAAACGCACCCCGGCTTCGCGCAGGCGGTGCAGCCAGGCGCGCAGCAGCGGCGCGGCTTTCATTTCGCGCGGGAACACGCGGCCCGAGCTGCCCACGAAGGTCTCGATGCCGAGGCCGTGGATCCAGTCGCGCACCGCGTCCGCATCGAAACCGTCCAGCCACTGCGCCACAGCGGCGCTGCGCGCGCCGTAGCGCGCCACGAAGGCGGCGCGCTCCTCGGCGTGGGTGATGTTCATGCCGCCCTTCCCGGCCAGCAGGAACTTGCGCCCGACCGAGGGCATCGCATCGTACAGGTCGACCTGGGCGCCGCCCGCAGCCAATACTTCGGCCGCCATCAGGCCGGCGGGGCCGCCGCCGATGACGATGGCGCGGCGAGGGGATGTTGAAACTGGGGACATGGCGGCAACTGTGAGCGTGGGAGCCGCATTGTAGTCGAGACGCGACCGCAGAAATAGAGTGAAGGGGCGGATGTAAAGCAAGCTTGACAGCAAATGCGCGCATGCTAGGATGTAAAGCCTACTTTACATATCGGGACCAGGACGCGGAGGATTGCCATGCACGAGGGAGGGACGGCACGGACTTGCAGGTTCGATCCATGGATCGCCATCGCGGTCGAACCCGGTGCGCTGTTGGTGCGCCAGTGAATAACGCGGTCCGCGCGTTGCGCACGGAGCGCGGCTGGAGCCAGGCCCACCTCGCCGAGCTGCTGCGGGTGTCGCGCCAGACCGTGATCGCCATCGAGAGCGGCAAATACGATCCCAGTTTGCCGCTCGCCTTTTCCATATCGACGTTGTTCCGACAACCGATCGAACTGATCTTTTTCCCCGACCAGGAGTCCGCATGAATATTTGCAAGCACAGCCGCAGGCAAGGCACCGTCTTCATCGCCTTCGGCATCCTGATGGCGCTGGGCGCCTTGCAGCCATACGAGGCGTCCGCCCAGGCCGCGCCGGGTCCCACGGCTGCGCCCAACCGCTATGCCGCCACCATCGCACCGCTCGAGCGCTTCGAGATCGACGGCGTGCTGGTCGAGCGCCACGGCAGTGCTAACGGACGCCCGCTGATCCTGGTCCCCGGCCTGGCCAGCGGCAGCTGGGCCTGGCAAGACACGATCCGCGCCTTCAGCGGCAGCAACCCCGTGTATGTGCTGACCCTGCCCGGCTTCGACGGCCGTCCGGCGGCGCCGCAAGCGGGTGTGGCCGCGGCGCGCGCCGCCCTGGCCCGTCTGATCGCCCAGCGTAAACTGGCCAAGCCTGTGATCGTCGGCCACAGCCTGGGCGGCACCCTCGGCGTGGTCAGCATCGACGGCTTGCCGGTGATGCCAGGGACGGAAACCATGGCGCCGGCCCAGCGCGCCAGCCTCGCCGAAGGCATGCGCAGCCGCGTTGCCGCTGCCCCGGCGGCCTTCGCCGCCCAGCAGCAAACCTATATGCGCACCATCGGCGTGCTCGACATGGGCAAGGCCGACGAGCTGGCAAAACTGTCCGCCCGCAGCGACCCGGCGGCGGTCGGCCGGTACGCGGCCGACGTCCTGAGCCTGGACCTGCGTCCGGGCCTGAAGGACATCCAGGCGCCGGTGCTGGTGATCTCGCCCTGGCACGACCTCGACGCCGCCCAGCAGGGCGTCACCGAAAACGCCAAGACCGATTATTACCGTTCGCTGCTGGAAGGCGCGCCGCGCGTGGAGGTGGTGTCGGTGGCGCCGGCGCGCCACTTCGCGATGCTCGACCAGCCGCAAAAAGTCAACGAGGCGATCCGCGCTTTCCTGTCATCCCTGTAAGTACGCGTGTTGCAAAGCGCCCCTACGTACGGGCGCGGCGCATCGACGTGCAGGGTTTTTGATGTCATGATTGCAGGTCGGCGCGCGCATCGTAGCGCGCGCCGTGTGCGCCCCTAGCCCGTTTGTCCGAGGAGACCCATGCATCCTGTAATCAAGACTTCCCTGCCGCTGCTGCTCGCAGTGGCTGCCGCATCGCAGTTCGTCGCGCAAAGCGTCCATGCAGCCACGCCGGCGCTGCCAGCGCGCCAGGCCGACATCGACGCCATCGTGCGCGAAATCTCCCCCAAACGCATCCAGGCTTATATCGACAAGCTGGTCAGCTTCGGCACCCGCCACACGATGTCGGAGACCGAATCGAACACGCGCGGCATTGGCGCCGCGCGGCGCTGGATCAAGGCCGAGATGGAACGCTGCGGCGCCGGCAAGCTGGACGTGCAGTTCGACAGCCACATCCACCCGGTGGCCAACCGCATCACCCGTCCGACCGAAATCGTCAACGTGGTCGCCACCCTGCCCGGCACCCAGCCGGCCTCGCGCGAACGCTACTACGTGGTCAGCGGCCATTACGATTCGCGCGTGACCGACGTGATGAACTACACGGCGGACGCCCCCGGCGCCAACGACGACGCCTCCGGCACCGCCGCCGTGATCGAGCTGGCCTGCGTGATGTCGCGCCACAAGTTCGACGCCTCGCTGGTCTTCATGACCGTCGCCGCCGAAGAACAGGGCCTGTACGGCGCCGCCAACGTCGCCCAGGGCGCCAAGGCCAAGGGCATGAACATCGCCGGCATGCTGAACAACGACATCATCGGCAGCTCGCACGATGAAAACGGCAAGCTGAACAACCGCGAAGTGCGCCTGTTCGCCGAAGGCGTGCCGCCCCTCAAGGAAACCACGCCCGAACTGCGGACACTCCTGACCACCGGCGGCGAGAACGATTCGATCACGCGCCAGCTGGCGCGCCACGTGAAGGAAACCGGCGAGCGCTACGTGCCGGACTTCAAGGTCAGCATCATCTACCGGCGCGATCGTTACCTGCGCGGCGGCGACCACAGTCCCTTCCTGGACGCCGGCTACGCCGCCGTGCGCTTCACCGAGCCGGCCGAGGACTTCAACCACCAGCACCAGGACCTGCGCACCGAGAATGGCAAGAAGATCGGTGACCTGATCGAGTACGTGGATGCGGACTACGTCGCCCGCGTCGCGCGCGTGAACGCCGCCTCGCTGGCGTCGCTGGCGCTGGCTCCGGCCGCGCCGCAGGAAGTGAAGGTCAAGACCTCGGCGCTGGACAACGGCACCCAGCTGGTCTGGCGCGCCAACAGCGAACCCGACCTGGCCGGCTACCGCATCGTCTGGCGCGACACCACCGCGGCCGAGTGGCAGGCTTCCAAGCTGGTTGGCAACGTGACCGAGGCGCGCCTCGACATGTCCAAGGACAACGTGCTGTTCGGCGTGCAGGCGGTCGACAAGGACGGCAACGTCAGCCCGGCCAGCTATCCTTTCCCGCAACGCTGATCTCGATGTAGGAGCGTGGCAGCCATCCCACGCCGACGCCGCGGCGCAGCATCGGCCGCGGCGTTTTCACATGCGCACGTCCCAGAGCGAGGCGCATCGGCGCCTCATCCATCCCGCATAAAGCCCGGATGGACAGGCGTTCTTCATGTTGCGGCGCATCGCAACCAGCTTGAATATTTTCTTGACATGTTTACAGCTGAGCCTATTCTTATACGCTAAAGCAGAGCGAACGATGCGCGCCGCAAGCACCATCGACAGGCGGGTACGATTCGTCCAGAAGTCCGGAAGACCATCTTGGAGGATGACAATGTCGGTGATGACTCGCAGAACATTACTGGGCGCAATCGCGACCAGCCCGCTCTGGCTGCACACGGCCTGGGCCCAGGCCACCAACCTCAAGATCTCGCATCAGTTCCCGGGCGGCAGCGTGGCCGAGGGTGATTTCCGCGACCGCCTGTGCCGCATGTTCGCCGCCGAAACCGAGCGCGCCACCCGCGGCAAGCTCAAGTTCTCGGTCTACCCGGGCGCCAGCCTGATGAAGAGCGAGGCCCAGATTCCCGCATTGTCCAAAGGCGCGCTCGACCTGTCGCTGGTGCCGCTGTCCTACGCCGGCGCCGAGCTGCCGGAAGTGAACATCGGCCTGATGCCGGGCCTGGTCACATCCTACGACCAGGGCTACGCCTGGAAGAACATGGAGATCGGACGCGAATTCAGCCGCATGCTGGCCGAGCGCGGCATCGTGATCCTGAGCTGGATCTGGCAGGCCGGCGGTGTCGCCTCGCGCACCAGGCCGATCGTCGACCCGGAAGACGCGGCCGGTCTCAAGGTGCGCGGCGGCTCGCACGAGATGGACCTGATGCTGAAGGAAGCCGGCGCCAGCATCGTCAACATCCCGTCCAACGACATCCGCAACGCGCTGCAGAACGGCACCCTGGACGCCGCGATGACCTCGTCGTCGTCCCTGATCTCCTATCGGCTGGACGAAGTATCGAAGGCGCTGACCACGGCGCGCGGCGGCGCCTACTGGTTCATGCTGGAGCCGCTGCTGATCTCGAAGGCCGCCTTCGACCGCCTGCCGCGCGACCAGCAGGCCGTGCTGCTGAGGGTGGGCGCCGACCTCGAAGCCTTTGCGCGCAAGTCGGCGCAGATGGACGACGCCGCGGTGGCAGCCCTGTTCCAGGGCGCGGGCGGACGCACCGTCGACCTGAATGCCGGCTCATTGCGCAAGTGGCAGGAGATCGCGCGCAACACGGCCTGGCGCGATTTCGGGGAGAAGAATGCGAATTGCGCCAAGCTGCTGGCGCTGGCGGAAAAGACGGTGGCGTGATCAACACCGGAGCGTGAATTCCGTCGTTCCCGGCATTGTCAGCTGGAAGCGGACGCTTGCTCAACCACCGGTCACCGGTGGGAAAAACGCCACCTCGCCACCTTCGCTCAGGGGTGTATCGGCCTCGCACATCACGTGGTTGAAGGCCATGCGCAGCGCCCGTTCATGGCCGAGCGCCCCGGCCCAGGCGCCGCCGCGCGCGATCAAGAGATCGCGCACCGCGCCCACCGTGGCCACGTCCGCGGGCAGGGCCACGGTTTCGCCCGAGGTGCCGACGGCTTCGCGCACGCTGGCGAAGAAACGCAATTGAATATTCATGGACTTCCTTTCAACTTCCATTCACACAAGGACTTCAGGACTGCAGCGCCGCGAACGGGATGAAGTGCACCACGTCGCCGCGTGCGATCGCCTGTCCCGGCGGGTTGTCGACCAGGCCGTCGGCCCATACGGTCGAGGTCAGCACGCCCGAACCCTGGTTCGGGAACAGGTCGAGGCCGCCGCCATCGTTCATGCGCACGCGCAGGAATTCATTGCGGCGGTCCGGCTTGGGCCAGTCGAAGTCGGCGCGCATCGCGATCGTGCGCGGCTCGACCGGCCCGCTGACGCCCTGCAAGCGCAGCAGGAAGGGCCGCACGAACAGCAGGAAGGTGATGAAGCTCGACACCGGATTGCCCGGCAGGCCGATGAAGTGGGCGGCGCCTTCCCCTTCCCTGCGCACTTCGCCGAAGGCCAGCGGCTTGCCCGGCTTGACGGCGATCTGCCACATGTTCAGGCGCCCTTCCGCTTCCACCGCCGGCCTGATGTGGTCTTCCTCGCCGACCGAGACGCCGCCCGAGGTGACGATCAGGTCGTGCGCGCGCGCCGCCTCGCGCAGGGTGTCGCGCGTGGCTTGCAGGGTGTCCGGCACGATGCCGTAGTCGGTGATGTCGCAGCCCAGGTCCTGCAGCAGGCCGCGCAGCGTGAAACGGTTCGAGTTGTAGATGGCGCCCGGTGCCAGCGCTTCGCCCGGCATTGCCAGTTCGTCGCCGGTGAAGAACACGGCGACGCGCAGGCGGCGCCGCACCGGCAAGGTGGCCAGGCCGACCGAGGCCGCCAGCCCCAGTTCCTGGCCGCGCAGGCGGGTGCCGGCGGCCAGGATCACGGCGCCGCTGCGCACGTCCTCGCCGGCGCGGCGGATCCATTCGCCGGCCGGCGGCGTGTGGCGCACGACGACGTGGTCGCCATCGGACTCGCATTGTTCCTGCATCACCACTGCGTCCGCGCCTTCCGGGATCAGGGCGCCGGTGAAGATGCGCGCCGCGGTGCCGGGCGCCAGGAGCGTGCCGACAGTGCCCGCCGGGATGCGCTGGGCCACGCGCAAACGCGCCTGGCCGCCGGCGCAATCCGCCGCGCGCACCGCATAACCGTCCATCTGGGTGTTGTCGGCGGCCGGCACGTCGAGGAGCGACACCTGGTCCGCGGCCAGCACGCGGCCGTTGGCGTCCAGGGTCGCCACCTGCTCGACGTCCGCCACCGGGCGCGCCGCGGCCAGCAGGAAGTCGAGGGCTTCGCGCACCGCCAGCATCGGCTTGCGCGCGGCGGGCGCGCTAACGGGTGCAGTCATGGAGGTACTCGTGGAGGTACTCACTGAGCCGGCTCCGGCTGCGCCAGCCCCGTGTGCGCGGCGATGAATTCCTTCATCTGCGCCACGTTCGGGTGCATCACGACGAAGCGCTGCGGCAGCGACTCCAGGTCCTCGAAACCGGCCGGACGCGCGGCGTCGGACCCCAGCGCTTCCAGGATGGTTTCGTTGAACTTCGCGGCCAGCGCCGTTTCCAGCACGATCATCGGCACGCCCGGCTGCAGGTGTTCGCGTGCCACCTTGATGCCGTCGGCAGTGTGGGTGTCGATGGTGATGCCGTAGTCGTCGAAGACAGCGCGGATGGTCGCCAGCCGGTCTTCGTGATTGGAGCTGCCGGACTGGAAGCCATAGCGGGCGACCAGCTTGAATTCGTCGCCGTCGCTGCCCGGCGCGCCGGACAGGTCGAAGCCGCCGTGGGTCTCGACCTTGCGGAACAGGGCGTGGGTGCGCTCGGCGTCGCGGCCGACCAGGTCGTAGACGAAGCGCTCGAAATTGGAGGCTTTCGAGATGTCCATCGACGGGCTGCTGGTGTGCCAGGTCTCGGCCGCTTTGCGCACGCGGTAAACACCGGTGCGGAAGAACTCGTCGAGCACATTGTTTTCATTGGTGGCAACCACCAGCTTGTCGATCGGCAGGCCCATCATGCGCGCGATGTGGCCGGCGCAGATATTGCCGAAGTTCCCCGACGGGACCGTGAACGAGACCTTCTGGTCGTTGGAAGCGGTCGCTTTCAGGTAGCCGCGGAAGTAGTACACCACTTGCGCAACCACGCGTGCCCAGTTGATCGAATTGACGGTGCCGATCTTCTGGCGCACCTTGAATTCGAGGTCGCCCGACACCGCCTTGACCATGTCCTGGCAATCGTCGAACACGCCTTCGACCGCGATGTTGAAGATGTTCGGGTCCTGCAGGCTGAACATCTGGGCGGTCTGGAAGGCGCTCATCTTCGCGTGGGGCGAGAGCATGAAGACACGGATGCCGCGCTTGCCGCGCATCGCGTATTCGGCGGCGCTGCCGGTGTCGCCCGAGGTGGCACCGAAGATGTTCAATTCGTCGTTGTTCTTGGCCAGCGTGTATTCGAACAGATTGCCCAGCAACTGCATCGCCATGTCCTTGAAGGCCAGCGTCGGGCCGTTCGACAGGCCCTGCAGGATCAGCGTGCCTTGCGCACCGCTTTCCAGCACGCGCAGCGGCGTGATCTCCGCCGCCGATTCGTCGGCGCGCGCGTTGCGGTATACCGCAGCCGTGTAGGTCTTGTCGGTCAGCGCCTTCAATTCCTGCTCCGGGATGTCGGTGGCGAACTTGCGCAGGATTTCGTAGGCCAGCTCGGCGTAGGAGAGACTGCGCCAGGCATCGAGCTCGGCGCCGCTCACCTGCGGGTAGTCGGCCGGCAGATACAGGCCGCCGTCCGGCGCCAGGCCGCCCAGCAGGATATCGGAAAACGATTGGGGATTACGTGCTGCGGACGCGCTGGTCGCGCGGGTGGACACATAGTGCATACGGTAGAAAGGATCCGGTTGGCTCGCGTGGGACAATTATTATAGTCCGGCCGCGGAAAAGTTGTCTTTTTACCGAATATTGTTCAGGCATTTACACATTGCGAGGGTGGGCACGGGGTGCCTACGCCGGCCGCGCCCACCCTACGGTTAACATGCCGCGTGGTTGACCGTCACCACATGAATCGCCAGCCCGCCCAGCGAGGTCTCCTTGTACTTGACCTGCATGTCGGCCCCGGTCTGGCGCATGGTCTCGATGACCTGGTCGAGGCTGACGAAGTGGGTGCCGTCGCCCTTCAGCGCCAGCGAGGCCGCGGTGATCGCCTTGATCGCGCCCATGCCGTTGCGCTCGATGCAGGGAATCTGCACCAGGCCGCCGATCGGGTCGCAGGTCATGCCGAGGTGGTGCTCGATGCCGATTTCGGCGGCGTTCTCGATCTGTTCGTTGCTGCCGCCCAGCGCCGCCACCAGGCCGGCCGCCGCCATCGCGCAGGCGACGCCGACCTCGCCCTGGCAGCCGACTTCGGCGCCCGAGATCGAGGCGTTCTTCTTGCACAGCATGCCGATGGCGCTGGACGCCAGCAGGAAGTCGCGGATGCCGCGCTGCGGGTCGTTGGGCCGGCAATCCTCGGCGTAATAGCGCAGCACCGCCGGGATGATGCCGGCCGCGCCATTGGTCGGCGCGGTCACCACGCGTCCGCCGGCGGCGTTTTCTTCATTCACGGCCATCGCATACAGGCTGACCTGGTTGACGGCATCGTGCGGCAAATGGTTGGTGACGCCACGGGCCGCCTGTTCGCGCTCCTGGCGCCACAGCTTGGCCGCGCGGCGCTTCACGTTCAGGCCGCCCGGCAGCTGGCCTTCGGTCTGCAAGCCGTGGGCGATACAGTCGCGCATGGTCTGCCAGATGCGGTCCAGGCCCGCATCCAGTTCCGCATCGCGCATGCGGGTAAGCTCGTTCGCGCGCAGCATCGCCGGGATGCTCAGGCCATGGCGCTGGCCCTGTTCCAAGAGCTCGCGCATGGTGTCGAAGGGGAAAGGCACGGGGGCGCCGGCGCCCTCTTCGCGCGCCAGCTGGGTCTCGCCCGCCGCCGTGATGAAACCGCCGCCCACCGAGTAGTACACACGCTCGACCACGCTGCCATCTCGCAGCTTGAGCACGAAGCGCATCCCGTTCGGGTGCTCGGGCATGGTCGATTCCTTGTGCCAGACCAGGCCGGTGCGGGCGCTGAACGGCACCTCTTTGGTGCCGAGCAGGTGCAGCACCCCATCCAGCTCGGCCTCGGCCAGCTTGTCCTCCACCGCGACCGGATCGACGTCCTGGGGGGTCTCACCCATCAGGCCCAGGATCACCGCCTTGTCGGTGGCGTGGCCGACGCCGGTCAGGGCCAGCGAGCCGTACAGGTGGGCTTCGATGCCGACCGCGTTGTCGAGCTGTCCGCACTCCAGCAGGAAGCGGCGCGCGGCGACCATCGGGCCGACCGTGTGCGAACTGGAGGGGCCGATGCCGATCTTGAATAGGTCAAATACGCTCATGTCCATGGCGGTCTCCTGTTGATTCTTTTGTTGACTCTCGCACGTCGTTCCCGCGAAGGCGGGAATGACGTTTTGGTGTGGCGGGCTCCTGCAGGCCCGTGCACTACTCAGGCAACCTGCCCCACATCCACGTTCTCGAGCATGTCGACCACCATCTCATCCACACCGATACGCGCCTTCCAGCCCCAGTCCTGGGCCGCGCGGCTGTCGTCCAGGCTCTTCGGCCAGGAATCGGCGATCTGCTGGCGGCTGTCCGGCTTGTAGGCGATGCGGAAGGCCGGCAGCTTGCCCTGGATCGCGGCGGCCAGTTCGCGCGGATTGAAGGAGACACCGGCGACGTTGTAGGACGAGCGGATGAGGACCTTGGCGGCCGGCGCGTCCATCAGTTCGATGGTGGCGCGGATCGCGTCCGGCATGTAGATCATCGGCAGCGTGGTTTCCGGGCCCAGGAAGCATTCGTAGGTCTCGCCGCGCAGGGCCGCGTGGAAGATCGCGATCGCGTAGTCGGTGGTGCCGCCGCCCGGGGGCGACTTGAAACTGATGATGCCGGGGTAGCGGATGCTGCGCACGTCGACGCCGTACTTGGCGTGGTAGTACTCGCACAGGCGTTCGCCGGCCAGCTTGCTGATGCCGTAGATCGAGGTCGGGTCCATCACCGTGTATTGCGGGGTGTCCTCGGCCGGGGTGTTGGGGCCGAAGGCGGCGATCGACGAGGGCCAGAACACGGTCAAAGGCTTGCCCGCTTCTCCGCGCTCGCGCGCGATTTCAAGGATGTTCAGGAGGCCGTCCATGTTCAGGGTCCAGGCCTTGAGCGGCGCCTTTTCGCCAGTCGCCGACAGCAGCGCGGCCAGCTGGTAGACCTGGGTGATGCCTTCGTCGGCGACCAGGCGGGCGACGGCCTCGCGGTCGAGCACATCGAGGCGGGTGTAGCGCGCGGCGCCGTACACGTTGTCGGCACCGATGTCCGAGGCGATGACCTTGTCGGCACCGTGCTGCTGCGCCAGGGCGCCGACCAGTTCACTGCCGATCTGGCCGTTGGCGCCGATGATGAGGATGCGTTCCATGCTGTATTACCTGTTCTTTTCTGTTGGGGCCTGGTGAGCCGGCCGGCCCGCGCCTGGTGGGCGCCGGTGCCGGTAAGACGATGTCAACGAGTGTTGATGGATGCTCAGTCGATAATCTTGAGCTCGCGGCCGGCCTGTTCGAAGGCCTTCAGCACGGTCTCCAGCTGTTCGCGCGTGTGCGCCGCCGACAGCTGGACGCGCACGCGCGCCTGGCCCATGGGCACCACCGGGTAGAAGAAGCCGGACAGCAGTACGCCGAGTTCGAACATGCGCGCCGCGAATTGTTGCGCCACCGGGGCGTCGAACAGCATCACCGGTACCACCGGATGGGTGCCCGGCTTGATGGTGAAGCCGATGCGCTCGATCTCCTTGCGGAAGTAGGCGGTGTTCTCGTGCAGGCGGTCGCGCAGCTCGGTACTCTTGCTGATGCGTTCCAGCACCGCCAGCGAGGCGCCGGCGATCATCGGCGCCAGCGTGTTCGAGAACAAATAAGGCCGCGATTTCTGGCGCAGGGTCTCGATCACTTCCTTGCGGCCGGAGGTAAAGCCGCCCATGGCGCCGCCCAGGGCCTTGCCCAGGGTGCCGGTGATGATGTCGATCTTGCCCACCACGCCGCAGTGCTCGTGCGTACCGCGGCCGGTGGCGCCCATGAAGCCGGAAGCGTGCGATTCGTCGACCAGGGTCAGGGCGCCGTATTGCTCGGCCAATGCCACGATCTTGTCGAGCTGGGCGATGGTGCCGTCCATCGAGAACACGCCGTCGGTGACGATGACCTTATGGCGCTTGCCCGCTTCGGTCGCCGCCTGCAGCTGCTTTTCCAGGTCGGCCATGTCGTTGTTGGCGTAGCGGTAGCGCGCCGCCTTGCACAGGCGGATGCCGTCGATCAGCGAGGCGTGGTTCAGGGCGTCCGAGATGATGGCGTCGTTCTCGTCGAACAGCGGCTCGAACACGCCGCCGTTGGCATCGAAGGCGGCCGCGTACAGGATGGTGTCCTCGGTGCCGAGGAAACGCGACAAGGCCGCTTCCAGTTCCTTGTGCACGGTCTGGGTGCCGCAGATGAAGCGCACCGAAGACAGGCCGTAGCCATATTTCTCGAGCGCGGCGGCGGCGGCCTGCGAGGTCTGCTCGTCGCCGGACAGGCCGAGGTAGTTGTTGGCGCACATGTTGATCAGCGTGCGGCCGTCCTGGGCCACCACTTCCGCGCCCTGGCGCGAGGCGAGCACGCGCTCGGGCTTGAACAGGCCCTCGGTCCGGAGCGTGTCGAGTTTCTGCTGGAGGGCGCCGTAGAAGGCCTGGTCGCTCATGTGCTTGTCCTTTGCTGGAGAATGTTGTACCGTTGGCTCGTTCGATGTATCAAACAGGATTTTATATATCGAACGAAAATTCAATATAATGAATATTACTCCCGGCCATTGAACTTGGCAAGCCGCATCCCGATCGGCCGATCCCGCCTGAGACGACCCTTAATTAAATGAACAACGTAGTCAACTTCACCGCCCCGCACAGCGCCCCGCCCGAAGTCGGCGCCACCCTGCAGCGCATGCGCCTGGCGCGCGGCCTGACCCTGGAAGACCTGTCTCGCATCGCCGGCGTCTCGAAATCGATGCTGTCCCAGATCGAGCGCGAAAAAGCCAATCCCACCATCGCCATCACCTGGCGCCTGGCGAATGCGCTCGGGGTCCAGATCGGCGAGCTGCTGTCGTCCGAAGTGCGCAGCCAGGAATTGATCCGCGTGGTCGATGCCCACGAGATCCCCACCCTGCCCGGCAGCCATGCCGGCTACTCGCTGCGCATCCTGGGACCGATGGACCTGGCCGGCAAGTACGAATGGTACGAGCTGACGCTGGCGCCCGGCGGCGAGCTGGCCTCGCAGCCGCACGACCCCGGCACCAGCGAGCACCTGACCGTCCTCACCGGCGCGGTCGAACTCGAGGTGGGCGCCGAAAAGAAGAAAATCAAGCACGGCGGTACCGCGCGCTATCCGGCCGACCAGGCCCACGTGATCCGCAACGCCGGCAAGACCGAGGCGCGCGCACTGCTGGTGGTGGTGCAACGCTGATCCGCATCGTCGATTCCGGCACTGAATCGGCTTCGTCGATACAACAATTTGACGAAATTGCGTGACAGTTGAGTTTAAGCAATTTATCATTCTGAATTGCAATCAAACTCCTTCGCTTGCGCTTTTGCGCGCCAGCGGAAACTCACCATGGTCAATGTCAACGATATCGCCGCCTGGCGGGAACGGATTTTCAATTCCCTGCTGCCGGTCGTGCTGGTCGTCGGCACCCTTGCCACCCTCTCCATCATCCCGATCCTGATCGACCATGGCATGTGGTCGGTGGGCGTGGTGGATTCGGCCGCGCTGGCCTGCATCTTCGTCATCTGGCGCCTCAAGCACCTGCCCTATAACACGCGGGTACTGAGTTTCCTGGCGGTGGTCTACGCGCTGTCGATCGCGCTGATGCTGACCGTCGGCGCCGCCAGCCTCAGTTACCTGCTGGGGCCGCCGGTGGTCGCGGCCATCCTGCTCAGCACCCGCCCGGCCATCATCGCCCTGGCGCTGGGCGCGGCTTCGATCGTCGGCCTCGGCGCCACCAACCACATCACCCTCAACGTACCGGGCTGGGAGCACGAGCCGCTCAAGGCTTCGCTGGTCGCGGCCTCCAACTACCTCAGCGTCGGCGCCATGCTGGCTCTGACCTGCGGCACCCTGCTCAAGGGCCTGTCGCACACCCTGGCCGAAGTGCGCGGCGTTGCCGCCTCGCTCGAAACCAACCAGGCCGCGCTGTACGACCTGAACAGCGAACTGGAACTGACCTCGGCGGCGGTATCGCGCCTGAACGACATGGTGCTGATCGCGCGCGCCGCCGACGACGAGGACGATGCCCAGCCGGTCACCTTCGTCAACGACGCTTTCCTGCGCCGCACCGGCTATGCCCGCGACGAGATCGTCGGCCGCAGCATGCGCGTGCTGCGCGGCCCGGATACCGATCACGCCGTGGTGACGAGGATCATGGACGCGATGGCGGCCGGCCAGCCCTGCAAGGCTGAACTGATGAGCTATACCAAGAGCGGCGAGCCCTACTGGGTCGAGATCGAAATGGTCACCTTCGCCCGCCCCGGCCAGCCTGCCAGCCATTGGGTGGTGGTGGGACGCGACGTCACCGAGCGCCGCGCCGCGGCCGAGGCGATCCACCGCCTGGCCTTCTACGACGTCCTGACCGGCCTGCCCAACCGGCGCCTGCTGATGGAACGATTGGAGACGCTGGTGGCCCAGGCCAGGAGCGGCGGCGCACTCGGCGCCGTGCTCTACCTCGACCTGGACAATTTCAAGGACGTCAACGATGCCCACGGCCACGCCACCGGCGACGCCCTCCTCGGCCACGCGGCCGCGCGCCTGAAGGCGGCGGTCGGCCCGCGCGACACCGTGGCGCGCATCGGCGGCGACGAATTCGTGGTGCTGCTCGACGGCCGCCATGACGACCCGGCGGCCGCGCGCCGCGCCGCGCTGGCGCTCACCGACACCATCCGCGCCGCCCTCGCCGCGCCGCTGCAGATCGGCGGCCGGCCGCTGCACATCACGGCCAGCATGGGCGTAGCCCTGCCGGCACGCGCCGACCTGAGCGCCGACACCGGCGCCCAGGAACTCCTGCGCGAAGCGGACACCGCGATGTACCACGCCAAGGCCGGCGGGCGCGATGGCGTGGCGGTGTTCGAGGACGCGATGCTGGCCGACCTCCAGCACAAGCTGGCGCTCGAGCACGAGCTGGCGCAGGCGCTGGAAAAAGGCGAACTGGCGATGCACCTGCAGCTGCAGGTGGAGCATGACGGCAACCCGGCCGGCGCCGAGCTCCTGATGCGCTGGAGCCGCGCCGACGGCAGCCAGGTGCCGCCCGACGTCTTCATCCCGATCGCCGAAGCCAGCGGCCTGATCGTCCCGCTCGGCCAATGGGTGCTGCGCCAGGCCTGCCAGGCCTGGCTGCGCCTGGACCGCGCCGGTCATGCGCTGCCCTTGTCCATCAACGTCAGCCCACTGCAGTTCCGCCAGCCGGACTTCGTGACCCAAGTGCGCGCGATACTCCAGCAAACCGGCGTGCCGCCGCAACAGCTGATCTTCGAAGTCACCGAAGGCCTGCTGATCGACGAGTTCGACCAGACCGTCGCGCGCATGCATGAACTGGCCGGCCTCGGCATCCGCTTCTCGATCGACGATTTCGGCACCGGCTACTCGAACCTGGCCTATCTGCGCAAAATGCCGCTGTACGAACTGAAGATCGACAAGCGCTTCGTGCGCGACACCCCGCACGACGCCGGCGGCACAGCCATCGTTCACTCCATCCTGGCGATGGCCGGCCACATGGGGCTGCGCGTGGTGGCCGAAGGCATCGAGACCGCCGAGCAGGCGCGCTTCCTGGCTTCCCATCGCCATGCCTGCATGCAGGGTTATCTGTTCCACCGGCCCATGGCGCTGGATGCCCTGCTGGCACAGCTGCAGTCCGAGCGGACACCGGCCGCCGCGGGCGCATCCCTGGCGCTGAGCATGTAAGTGCCCAGGGCGGCGTTCAGTTTCCCTATAACAACGATTTGACGAATTCCCGTGACAATGTGTCTTGTCACACTTAGAATGTTACATATAGCCAATATTTACTGCGCTAAGGAACTTATTCCTGGCATGTCGCGCAGATGCCATCCATGACCAGTCCCGATATCGCGCAATGGCGCGCCCAGATTTTCTCTTCCCTGCTGTCGGTTGTGCTGGTCATCGGCGCCATCGCCGCCGCGCCCTGCATTCCCCTGCTGCTGATCCAGGGCATGTGGCCGATGGCCGTGCTGGACGTGATCGCCCTGGTCTGGATGTTCGCGATCCTGCGCTTGACGCGCTTGTCCTACACCTTCCGGGTGCTCAACTTCCTGGCCATCGGCTATGCGGTCGGCATCGGCCTGCTGCTGACGGTCGGCCCAATCAGCCTGAACTACCTGCTGGCGCCGCCGGTGATGGCGGTGATCCTGCTGGGCACACGCCCGGCCATGTTCGCCCTGGCGA